>Ga0116217_10002987_pt1 | contig 15562 bp, 11 predicted proteins | sample Sb_taG_6_FD_89697 | JGI IMG/M metagenome (GOLD analysis project Ga0116217, IMG submission 89697) | Peat soil microbial communities from Weissenstadt, Germany - Sb_50d_4_PS metaG | ecosystem: Environmental > Terrestrial > Soil > Wetlands > Peat | place: Germany: Weissenstadt | collected 2010-09-21 | reverse complement strand
GCCGGCGCGCGCGGCTATGTGACGGCGGCGGCGGTGAACCTGGTGATGAGCGCACGGGAGGACCCGGAGACGATGGCGGCGGTGCTGGGCGCGACGCTGGCGGTGCCCGACGGGATGCCGCTGGTGTGGGCGCTGCGGGCGCTGGGGCACGGTCGCGCGACGCGCGTGTACGGACCGGACCTGATGCTGCGCTTCTGCGCGCGCGCCGCCGCGGAGGAGATCCCCATGTACCTGTATGGCGGACGCGACGAGGCCGCGCTGGCGCTGCTCACGGCCCGTCTGCGCGAGCGCTTCCCCGGCCTGCGCATAGTGGGCGGCCACTCGCCCCCCTTCCGCGAGCTGACCCCGGCCGAGGAGCAGGAGGTGGCGGCCGAGATCGATGCCTCGGGCGCGGAGGTGGTGTGGGTGGGCACGGGCCAGCCCAAGCAGGAGCGCTGGATGCAGCGCATGCGCCCCCGCCTGAGGGCCCCATTGCTGGTGGGCGTGGGCGCGGCCTTCGACTTCCACGCGGGCCTAGTCCCCCAGGCCCCGCGCTGGATGCAGCGAGGCGGCCTGGAGTGGAGCTACCGCCTGGCGCGCGAGCCGCGGCGGCTGTGGCGGCGCTACGCGCGCTACAACCCGCGCTTCGTGATGGCCTTCGCGCGGCAGTACGCGCGCGAGCGGCGCTGAGGCATCGGAGACACGGCAACCCCGTCGCGGGCCCGCCGGCCGGGGTCGCCTACGCGGGCGCTTGGGGGCGAGGGTGAGCGGGGCGATGATCGAGTCCTATCCACCCCACCGTCCCGGTGATGCCGGGACGAAAGGAGCAACTCGATGTTGAGAACAAGAACAAGAGCGAGAGCGAGAACCAGGACAAGGGGAGCGCCGCTCGGCACACGGGCGCTGCTGGGCGTGCTGGCGCTGCTGGTGGCGGGCTCGCTGGCGCCCGCCGCGGCGCTCGCCGGAGCGGGCCCGTTTGCGTATCACCGCCCCATCGGCGGGAAAGGCAACGGGGTGAAAATCTCCGAACAGTCCCCGGAACCGTTTCAAGGCGAAGGCGGCGAACAGCGCGCCGCGAGCACGATCCAGAGCATCGCCGTGGAAGGCGTCGCCAAGAGCGTGCAAAGCAAAGGCATCATCTACAACAACAGCCTCCAGGGCCAACTGAAAATGGAACTCAAATTCCACGAAGTGTCGTTGACCAACCCGAAACTGCCCGGATGCGAAGTCAAATTCGGCAAAAACAACACCGCATCGGTGGCCGGCCATCTGGCCTGGAAATGGAACGGCACCTCCAAACAGCTCGAAGAACAAACACAAACGAGCCAAGGGGCCACCGGCGTCGGCCTGGGCAGCGAACTGAGCCAAGGGGCCACCGAACTGCCCAACTCCGAATTCGCCACGATCGCGTTCTCGGGCAAAGCCTGCGGCGTCCTCGTCGGCAAATACACCTCCAAGGGCAGCGAGACGATCAAAACCAACCCCTCCAAGCTGGGTGAATGGAGCAAATCGATCGCCATCGCGCTGTCCGAAGGCAAAGAAGCAATTCACTTCTGGAACGGCAAAGCGTTCATCGGCGCAAAAACCGCGCTGACGCTGGGCAACGAACCGGCCACCGTCGCAGGAGAAAGCAAAGCCGAAGTGCAGGGACAAGAAGTCGCCGTCTTTGAAAACTAGGCTGGACATGGGTCACTGGGGCCGTGCCAAGCGCCGGCCCCACTCCCAGCTGCTTGATAACCTGCGTCCTCGATGAGCGAAGCACGGAGGACCGCCGACGTGGCCGTAGTGGGCCTGGGCCGCGTGGGGCTGCCGCTGGCCCTGTCATTCGCCGACCGCGGCCTGCGGACGATCGGCGTGGACAACGACCCCACGCGCCTGGGGGCGGTGCGCGAAGGGACGATGCCCTTCGCGGAGCCCGGTGCGCAGGAGCTGCTGGAGCGAGTGCAGGCCTCCGGGCGCCTGGAGCTGAGCGAGCGCGTCGCGGAGGCAGCCGGCGCGAGGCAGATCGTGCTCACGCTGGGCACACCGTCGTTCTCGCACATCGAGATCGACATGCGCGACATCCGCTCGGCGCTGGACGATCTGCTCCCGGTGCTCGAAGCGGGGCACGCGCTGACGCTGCGCTCGACGGTGGCGCCGGGCACGACGGATTTCGTGGCGGGATATCTGGCCAAGCACCGCGGCTTCGAGATCGGCGAGGAGGTGTTCGTGGCGCACGCGCCGGAGCGGATCGCGGCGGGGCGCTTTCTGGAGGAGATCGAGACGCTGCCGTGCATAATCGGCGGCGTGGGCGCCCGCTCGGGCGAGGTCGTGGGAGAGCTGTTTGGGGTGTTCGGGGCAACGATCGTGCAGACGACGCCGGTGCAGGCGGAGCTGGCGAAGATCTGGACGAACATCCTGCGCTATACGAACTTCGCGCTGCCGAATCTGCTGATGATGGACTGCGAGCGCTACGAGGCGAACGTGTTCGAGGTGATCGATCTGATCAACCGCGACTACCCCCGCGGGGGGATCGCCAAACCGGGCCTGACCGCGGGCACGTGTCTGCGCAAGGACTTCGCCTTCTCCGAGGAGCGCTCGAACGCGCCGGGGATGCTGCTGGCGGTGTCGCGGGTGAACGAGTCGGTGCCGCTGTTCCTGGTGGAGGGCGTCAAACGGCGGGTGGGCGCCCTGAGAGACCGCCGCGTGGCGGTGCTGGGGCTGGCGTTCAAGGCGGGCACCGACGACGAGCGCGACTCGCTGGCGCACAAGCTGATTCGCCTGCTGGAGCGCGAGCTGGCGGATGTGGTGGCGCACGACCCCCACGTGCCCACGCCGACGGCGTCCTTCGCGGAGGCGATCGCGGAGGCCGATGTGGTGGTGGTGGCGACCGACCACGCGGAGTTCCGCGACCCGAGCGCATTGGCTGCGATCGCAGCGCGGGCCAAGGCGGACTGCCTTGTCGTGGATCCCTGGAACTGCTGGGGCGCGGGGCAGGTGTTCGCGTACGCCTCGGAGCTGGCGGCGCTGGGCGCAGGCGCGTGAGCCGCGTACTGGTCACCGGAGGCGCCGGCACGATCGGCGCGGCGGTTGTGCGGCGCCTGCTGGCGGATCCGGCATGGGAGGTGCGGGTGTCCGATCAGCATGCGGCGCCCCAGTGGATGCGCGAGGGCTGCGAGGTGCACACGGGCGATTTGCGCGAGCTCGAGGAGGCGCGCAGGGCGACGCGGGGCTGCACGCACGTGATCCACCTGGCGGCGATCGTGGGGGGGATCGCGAACTTCCACCGCCTGCCGCACACGTTGACGGAGGTGAACAATGCGCTGTACAACGCGGTGGTGCGCGCGGCGCTGGAGGGCGAGGTGGAGCGCTTTGTGTACGTGTCCTCCTCGATGGTGTTCGAGCGCGCAACGGAGTTCCCCACGACGGAGGCGCACCTGCCCGACTGCCCCACGCCGCAGTCGGCGTATGGCTTCTCGAAGCTGACGGGCGAGGTGTACTGCCGCGCGGCCCACGAGGAGCACGGTCTGCCCTTCACGATCTGCCGCCCCTTCAACGCGTATGGCCCGGGCGAGATGCCCGACGCCGAACCGGGCATCGCCCACGCGGTGCCCGATCTGATCAAAAAGGTGCTGAGCGGCCAGCGCCCGCTCGAGATCTTCGGCAAAGGCGAGCAGACGCGCACGCTGACCCACGTGGATGACATCGCCGATGGGATCGTGACGGCGATGGCCTCGCCGAAGGGGCTGAACGAGGACTTCAACATCTCCGCCTCCCAGGAGCTGACCGTCGCGGAGATCGCGCGGATCGTGTGGGAGGCATGCGGGGAGAACCCGGAGGAGTTCGCCCTGGAGCACCTGCCGAGCTTCACTGTAGACGTCGTCCGCCGCTGGCCCTCGGTGGAGAAGGCCAAGAGGCTGCTGGGCTGGGAGGCGAAGATCGGGGTGCGGGAGGGCATCGAGGCAACCGTGGGTTGGCTGCGCGAGCAGGGCACGATAGGGTCCAGCCCATGAACGAGAGGCGGTCCAACCCAAGATGGTCCAACCCATGAAGAGGCGGTCCAACCCATGAACGAGAGGCGCTCGGCGCTGATCACGGGGATCACCGGTCAGGACGGCAGCTACCTGGCGGAGCTGCTGCTGGAGAAGGGCTATGAGGTGCACGGCATGGTGCGCCGCAACTCGACTGAGAGGTTCGACCGCATCGAGCACCTGCGCGAGCGCATAACGCTGCACCAGGGAGACCTGCTGGATCAGCGCTCGCTGGTGGATACCCTGCGCGCGGCGAAGCCCGATGAGATCTACAACCTCGCGGCGATGTCCTTCGTGGCGGTGTCGTGGATTCAGCCGACGCTGACGGCGGAGTTCACGGGCGTGGGCGTGACGCGCATATTGGAGGCGATGCGCGAAGTGTGCCCGGGGGCGCGCTTCTACCAGGCGTCCAGCAGCGAGATGTTCGGCAAGGTGCGGGAGGTGCCCCAGACGGAGACGACGCCCTTCTACCCGCGCTCGCCGTATGGCGTGGCGAAGGCCTATGGCCACTTCATCACCGTGAACTACCGCGAGAGCTACGACCTGCACGCCACGTCCGGAATACTTTTCAACCACGAGGGGCCCCGCCGGGGCCTGGAGTTCGTGACGCGCAAGATCACCTGGCACGCCGCCGCGATCCGCCACGGCCTACGCGAGGACGTGCACCTCGGCAACCTCGACGCCGAACGCGACTGGGGCTACGCCAAGGACTACGTGGAGGCCATGTGGCTGATGCTGCAGCGCGATGAGGCCGAGGACTACGTGATCGCCACCGGCGAGTCGCACTCCGTTAGGGAGTGCTGCGAAGTGGCCTTCGACGAGGCCGGCCTGGGCGATTTCGAGCGCTATGTGCGGCTCGACGAGAGCCTTGTGCGCCCGGCCGAGGTAGACCATCTGATCGGCAGCAGCGCGAAGGCCGAGCGGGACCTGGGCTGGAGGCCGCGGACGAGCTTCGAGGAGCTGATCCGCCTGATGACCCGTGCCGACCTCGAGCTGCTGGCGCCGTCGGGGACACCGCGCGCAGTCCCACGTGATCGCTCTCCTGTGTGACCGTTCCCCTCGCTCCCCCGTCCCCCCGTTCCCCTCGCCCCTCCGTGTGAGCGTCCCCCTGTTTGACACCTCCACCGCCCTGGCCCCCCTGCGCGAGGAGCTGCGCGCGGCGGTCGGGAGGGTGCTGGACAGCGAGCGCTACATACTGGGCCCCGAGGTGGAGTCCTTCGAGCGCGAGTTCGCGCGGTACTGCGGCGCGGGGCAGGCCATCGGCGTGGCCAACGGCACCGAGGCGATCACGATCGCACTGCGCGCGCTGGGCGTGGGCGAGGGCGATGAGGTGGTGGTGCCCTCCTTCACCTTCTACGCCTCGGCCGAGGCGATCCCCCCCACGGGCGCACGGCCGGTGTTCTGCGATATCGACCCCGACACGTACTGCGTGACGGCGGAGACGGTGAAGGCGGCGCTGACCCCCCGCACGAAGGCGGTGGTGGCGGTGCACCTGTTCGGCAACGTGGCCCCGATCGGGGAGATCGAGGCGCTGGGCGTGCCCGTGCTGGAGGACGCCGCGCAGGCCGCGGGCTCCACCTCGGCCGCCGGGCGCCCCGGCGCGTTGGGCACGATCGCCACCTTCTCCTTCTTCCCCTCCAAGAACCTGGGCTGCTTCGGCGACGGGGGAATGATCGCCACATCCGACCCCGAGCTGGCCGAGCGCGTGAGGGTGCTGCGCTTCCACGGCTCCCACGACAAGATCTCCTACGAGCAGGTGGGCTACAACTCGCGCCTGGATGAGCTGCAGGCAGCGGTGCTGCGCGTGCAACTGCCCCACCTCAACGCTTGGGCGCGCGGGCGCAGGCAGGCGGGTGAGCATTACACGAGCGCGGGTTTGGATGCAGTGGAGGGGGTCGCGCTGCCCACCCCCGTCGCGACCGCCGATCCGGCATGGCATTTGTATGTCATCGCCCACCCCGATGCGCCCCGGCTGGAGATGGCGTTGAACGCGGCGGGCGTGGGCTGCCGCGGCTACTACCGCACGCCCGTGCACCGCCAGCGGGCGATGCGCGAGTGGAGAGCGGGGGTGGAGCTGCCGGCCACCGAGCTGGCGGCCCACACGCACCTGGCGATCCCGATGAGCCCGGTGTTGAGCGCAGCACAGGCGCGGGAGGTCACGGAGGCCATTGCCGCGGCGGTCTGAGGAAAACCAGAGCCCCGCCCCCAAGCGGAGACGAGGCCCTGGCCGATCTGTACTGCCTGCGTCTGTACTGCTGCTGCTCAGCGAGTGTTATTCGCTTTCTTTGACCGCTTCCGCTGTGGCGTTCTGCAGAGTGCCTTCGAGGATCGCGGTGTTGGTGCCGGCCGCAGCCGGAACGCCGAGCATTTTGTTCACCAGAGGATCGATGAAGAACGACAGGAGTCCGCCGCACCCTTCGACGCCAGGCGCCGAGAAGGAGTTGTCGACGAGTTTGTTGTTCCTGATGGTCACCTTCGTGAACGTTTTGTTGAATTCAACTTCACCAACAGCGCCTTTGATCGGTGTGTTGGGCGCCGGCGGGCTGGTGGTGCCCGTCGTGAACTTGAACGTAACCGGGCTGGATTTCGACCCGATGTAGCATTCGTTGCCCAGGATCGCATTGCTGAGCTTGATCCGCGTGGGCAGTTCCAGCGCGATGCCTTCCTGGAACAGCAGGTTGGACCGGCTGATGCCGGGGTTGCCCACCAGTTCAGTCGTCGCCGTGACGCCGGTGAGGCCTTCGTTGATCTGTTTGTTGAACCATTCCTGAAGCCATTTCGGCCAGCTTTCAGGTGCTTTGATCCCGAACAGGCCGCCAGGGACCGTCAGTGGCGTTTTCGAGAGCGTTTCGCCGTTGGCAGGCGCCACGAACGTTTCCGCGCCGGTTTCTTCGTTTACGATCGACCCGCCCTGGAGGGTGATCGTTTTGTTGATCGGCACTTTCTTGGTGCCGATGTTGAATTCCCCGCCGCTGCTCGTGGCGTAGAAGCACAGGGCGACTGAGGGGTTTGTGGTCGGACACTGGGCGAAAACTTCAAATTCGCCCGTGGGTTTCGCCATCGCCGGAGCTGTCATTGCCAGCGCCAGCATGGATGCGGCCATCGAGACGAGCACTGCCTTGCGCAGGCCCACCAGATGCCGCAGACGATCTGTGATCATGCTGCTCCTCGATTCGTCGTTGAGTACGTAAAAACTACGACTCCAAGGCTAGGCGACCGAGCGAGGAACCGCAACCACTGTTTCTGATATTTAAAATCTCGCCGATAATCGGCAACAACGCAGGTGGAGCCCCGCTTCTTGCGCGCCTGCCGCGCGCGTCTGCGACTCTCAGCCCGGCGCGGCGCGAACCCTCAGCGCCAGCGCGCCAGCAGGTCCTGCTCGCCGACCTCGCGCACGACGCGCGCCGGCACCCCCATGACCACCGCGCGCGGGGGCACGTCGCGCGTGACGAGGGCACCGGCGGCCACGAATGCCTCCTCGCCGACCTCCACCCCGGGGGTCAGCACGGCACCCCCCCCCACGCGGCAGGCGCGGCGCAGGATGGCCCCCCGCAGGGGGGATTCGGAGTCCCGCCCACCCCCGTGGCGGGCCATGGTGTCGTCGTTGGTGGTGATCGCGCCGGGACCCACGAAGACATCGTCCTCGAGCACCGTGAAGGCCGTGAGGTAGACGTTGGTCTGGACCTTCGCGCGCGCCCCCACGAGCACGTCGTTGTCCACCACGCTGCCCCGCCCGATCACCGAGTCCGGCCCCACGCGCGAGCGCTCGCGCACGAAGCTCTGATCGCCCAGGATCGCGCCCGCGCCGATGCGGGCGCCCGCGAAGACGATCGCGCCGGCGCACACGGTGACGCCCGCGGAGAGCTCCAGCGCCCCGACCTCTCCCCGCGCCGAGGATCCCCCGGCCAGCCTGGGGCGCTTGCCGAGCACAGCGTGATCCTCGATCGTGCAGCCATCGCCGAGGATGGTGCCGTCGTGCACAACCACGTGGGCACCGAAGGAGACCTCGGCGCCGATGCGCACACCCTCGCCGAGCAGCAGACCAGGCGCGCGCGGGTCGGGTCTCACAGCCGCGCAGTCTACTTGGAGTCCAATGCCGCCATGTCTGCTCGCACCATCCGCTGCACCAGCTGCGCGAAGGGCACCTCCGGCTCCCACCCCAGCCCCGCGCGAGCCCTCGCGGGGTCCCCCACGCTCGGCGTCGCCTCCGGCGCCCGCACCAGCGCCGGATCCACGCGCAGATAGCCCTCCGCCTCAAGCCCCACGCACCCGAACGCCGCCTCGGCCAGCTCGCGCACGGTGCGCGCCACGCCGCTGGCCAGCACGTAGTCCTCGGGCCGCTCCTGCTGGAGCATCAGCCACGCGCCGCGCACGATGTCGCCCGCGAAGGACCAGTCGCGCACGGCATCCAGGTCGCCCACCGTCAGCTCGCTGCGCCGCCCCAGCGCGATCTCCGCCGCGCCGCGCGTGATCTTGCGCGTGACGAACTGCTCGGGCCTGCGCTCGGACTCGTGGTTGAAGACGATCCCCGAGCAGGCCCATAGCCCCTGGTGCGCGCGCATGGCCCCCACCAGCTGGTGGCCCGCGAGCTTGGCCACCCCGTAGGGCGTGTCGGGGCGGCAGGGGGTGTCCTCGCGCTGCGGCCACACGCCCGCGTCGCCGTATATCGCGCCCGAGGCGGCCACGTACACGCGCGTCGTGGGGTCCAGCTCACGCACCGCCTCCAGCAGCGCCGCCGTGGCGCCCGCGATCGCTCGCAGGGTCTGCTCGGGGTGCCGCCAGGAGTCGGGTATGAAGGAGGGGGCCGCCAGGTGGTAGATCTCCGCCGGCGCCGTGCGCTCGACCGCGGCGCGCAGGCTCGCGGGGTCGAGCAGGTCGCCCCGCACCAGCGCCAGGCGCTCGCGCAGGTGCTCGGAGCAGCCCAGGTCGCGCTCGGTCGCGCCGCGCACCATGCCGGTCACCGCGTAGCCCTTCTCCAGCAGGAGCTCCGCCAGGAAGGAGCCGTCCTGGCCGGTGATGCCTGTCAGGAGCGCGTTCATCCGCCCGCGCGGCTCGCGGCCAGCGCGTCGCGGCGCTCGCGCAGGAAGGCCAGCGCCGTCTCGCGTTGATCCTCCGCCGCCAGCAGCGCCTCGTAGCTCAACTCGGCGCCGCGGAAGCCCCGCGCGTTCCACAAACGCGCGTCGTCGGGCACGCCCGCCCACGGAACCACGTACACATAGGGCTGCTCGTGCCCCTCGTCCCCCGGCGAGAGGCCGTAGGCGGCGCGCCTGCCCTCCTGCTCGCTGCCCAGCTCCACCGCCATGTCGAAGTGCTCGGGCCACAGCTGCTCGCGGCTGGACTCCAGCTCCTGCGGCGACTCCGCGCGCAGCTGCGCGAGCACCGAGGCGGCGAAGCCGTACCACTCGCCCAGGAAGCACGAGGCGTCCACGTCGACGCGCAGCGGCTCGTGGGCGCCCGCGAGGTCGAAGCGCGTGAGGTCGTAGCCGATGAACTCGGCCGCGTCGGCCAGGGTCGTCAGGCGGCCGTGCTGGATGCGCTCGCCCACTTGCACCACGAGCGCGTCGCCCGCGACCCGGATCTGCACGTTCTTGCCGAAGAAGGGGGTGCCGAAGCCGCCGAGGGTGTAGCGCAGGCCGATCTTGCCGTTGGCGCGCTTGCGCGTGGGCGAGATGACGTGCTCGGCGACCTTGTGCAGCGCCTGGCGCGTCTGCACCAGCCGCTCCGGAGCCTCCTCCAGTCGCCGCCAGGCGCCCAGCCAGCGGCAGGCGCACCACCGCGCCAGCTCCTCGTCCGCGCGCGCCAGCTCGTCCCACATGACATCCCCCCCATCCGTCACCGGGGAGACCACCGGGCGGGCGAAGGAGCCCTTGCCCAGCGCGATCGGGTCGTCGGCGAACCACGGCGGCTGCGTGACCGCCGGCGGCGAGGGCTCCAGCACGCGCGCCTCGTATCCGCCGCGCAGGCGCTCCTCGGCTTCCAGGCGCGCGTTGCGCGCCACCGGCTCCATGGAGCTGCACCGCTGCGCGCTCATCGGGGGAGCTTACGTATTCAGGGTTCAGTCGGGCTGCCCGCGGGGCGGCGGCGTGGGCAGCCACAGGTCCGCGACGTCACGGTCGGCCGCCCGCGTGCGCGGCCGCCGCCGCATAGACCCGCTCCAGCCCCTCGGCCACAACCGCCGGCGCACACAGGCTCCGCACGCGCTCCAATCCGCGCTCGCCCGCCCGCGCGTCAGCCCACAGCCGCGCGACGGCGCCCGCGAACATGGCCACGTCACCGGACGGCGCGGCCCCCTCCCCCTCCCCCCTCACCAAACCCTCCTCTCCGACCAGCTCCGCCAGTGCCCCCGCGGCGCTCGCGGCCACGGGCACGCCCGCTGCCATCGCCTCGGCCGCGGCCATGCCAAAGGTCTCGCCTGAGCGCGAGGGGACCAGCGCGAGCGCGGCTTCCCGGCGCAGCCGCGCCAAACGCTCGCCCCGTACGTGGCCGGTGAACGTCACCTCGCCGCCGGCCGCCCGCGCGCGCAGGCGCTCGAGCTCGGGCCCCTCGCCCGCGATCACCAGCGGCCGGCCCGCGCGGCGGCAGGCATCGATGGCCACATCCACGCCCTTCTCCGGCGCCAGGCGGGAGACCACCAGCGCGTGTCTGCCATCCGCGGCGGCGGAATCCGCGGCGAACTCGCGCAGCGGCGGGGCCAGCACGTGCACGCGCTCCCACGGCAGCGGCGCCCCCAGCTCGCGCAGGCGCTCTCTGGCGAACTCGCTGGGGACCACCACCGCGTCGGCCTGCTCAATCAGCTTTCGCTGCCACAGCGCCAGGCCCGCGCCATACGCCAGCGCCTCCAGGCGGCTGCCGCGGCAGTTGCGCAGCACGCCCGGGAGCGTGTTGCGAGCGTGGCAGCGCGTGCACTGCTCCCCCCGTGTGAAGCAGACCCCGATGGCGCACACCAAGCGGTACTGGTGCAGGTGCAGCACCACCCCCGCGCCGGCCTCGCGCGCGGCCCTCAGCGCGCGCCACCCCAATGAGGGATTGAGGTTGTGGGCGTGCACCACGCGCGCCCCGCTCGCGCGCACCCGCTCCGCCACCTGCTGCGGGCGAAGCCCTCCGCGCAGCAGCCCCGCCGCGGCGTCGGGCCGGCTCACCTCGCCAGAATGGCGCGTCAGCGAAATCACCGGCTCGCCCAGGTGCTCGCACACCAGCCACGCCAAGTCCTCCACCACGCGCTCCTCCCCGCCCGTCACGCGATAGGGGCTGTGCAGAAACAGGACCATCCATGGCCCAACCTAGTGCTTCTTGCGCTTCACCTTCGTGCGCTTCACCTTCGGACAGCCCGTCACCGCGATCTTCGTGCTCTGCTTGAACTGCGCCCCGTTCTGCCCGGTGATGGCGGTGGGCATCGTGAGCTTGGTCGCACACAGGCTGCCCCTGGCCCCGGCGGGCAGGGTCGCCGCCAGCGCGCTGTGCGGACCCTCGGGAAGCTTCAGCTCGAAGCTCGAGATCGGCGCATCGGGCGCGGCGGCGAGGGTGCTGGTGGTGATGCCCTTGGCGATGTTGGTGTGCAACGTCAGATCGAGCCTCACGCCCTGGCCCTGAAGGATCACGATCAGATCGGGAAACGCCGCGCCGCCGTGCGAGACCAGGTACGCCGGGCCCGTCAGCGGGACGTTGAGCACCGGCGTGAGGACCTTCGCGCTCCCCACAGCGGACCCCGCGGGGCACAGCGCGGGATTCTGGGCGAACGTCCCTTCCGCGCAGGCCTGCTGGAGCGTGGTCAACCGCGCCGGGAGCTGCTTGGGCAAGCTCACCACGGCACTCCCGACGTTGGCCTGGCCGGCGCTCGAGGTCACCTTCACATCAAGGCTCGCGCCGCGCGCCTTGGACGTCCTGGCGCTCGTGGACACCCTGAAGGTGGGCTTGAAGGGCAGGCTCCTGCAGCCTTCCACCGCGAAGGGAGTCGACACGACGGCCTTCGCGCCCTGCGCGGATTCGAGCGTGGCTTCGATCTGCTTGGCGGCGCAGTTGGTGGGGTTGAAGATGAACCCTTCGCGGTCGATGGCCACGTTGAGCTTCTGGATCCGCAGCGGCACCCCGTCCCGGAAGCGCGGCAGCGAGTCGCTCGTAACGGTCACCTGGCCCGTGTCGCGATCGATGTCGATGCGCGAGCGCACCACCACGTTGCCCAGGTTGAAGGGCCCCGCCACCGCCGGCACCACGATCGAGAGCCCGAAGGGCGCGCCCGCGTAGGGGCCGGTGAGATAGACCCGGCCCTGCACCCACAGCGGCTGCGGACCCGAGCCGGCGGCGACCCAGGTGGTCCCGATCTCGCTCGCTTCCGAGCACGCGCCCTGGCCGGCCTGGGGTTCTTCGCAGAGCGCCACCTTGGAGAGCATCCCCAAAAGGCCCGCGGGCATCTTCACCTGGAGCCTGGCCAGGTCCTGCTGGCGGTCCCCGCGCCCCACGGTCAGCGTGAACGAGCCGAAGCGGTCCGCCAGCGCGTTCGTCGCACCGGCTTCGAGCGTGGGCGCGAAGGGCAGCGAGGCCGGGCAGGCGCCGCCGTTGCCATCCCAATCGACGGGGAACCCGGGCGTCCTGATCGCATCGGGCGTGATCGGGGAGCTCCACGGGGCCAGATCGGCGTCGACCAGCGCTTCGCCGCACTGACGCGGGTTGGCCAGCGTCGCCCTGCCGCCCCCCTTCAGGTTCACCGTCACTTCGCTCACCGGCAGCTGCGGGTTTTCCAGGAACCTCGTCGTAAGCTGCCCCGTAGCGGGGTTCACCGAGACGCTGCCCTTCAGCTTCACCACCGCGCCGCTGCCTTCGGCTTCCAGGTACACGCCGAAGAGCCTGCCGTTGGTGGCATCCGCCGCTGTGCATTCTGGCTGGCCCGGGCCGCCGCACTGGGGCTGGGCGACGTACAGGTGGCCCTCCAAGGGGCTGGTCAGCACCGGACTCACGATCTCCACCGTGCCGATCTGCGACTGGTGGGGGCAGTGACCGGGCACCAGGTGCGTCATGTCGTCGGGGCCGAGCGCTTCGCCTTCGCCAGGTTCGGTGGGGGTGGCTCCGCCGTTGGGCATGTCGATGCCATTGGGCCCGGTGACTTCACAGCCCCTCAGCCCACCGCCACCGCCGGGAGAGATCGTCATCCCTTCCGGGAGGGTGATCGTGACGTCCTTCAACTGCGGAGTGGCGAGCACCGGGAAGCGCTCGGGATTCTGCGGAAGCTTGATCCTGATCTCATAACCGGAGGGCGCTTCGGCCTGCGTCACTTCGGGGCGCATTTCGATCGTGGGTTCGAACTGCAGCAGGTCGCAGCCGGTGATCCCCGGGTACGCGACCGATTCGCCCGAGACCCACTGGTGCGGGTGAACCCACGAGTCGACCTGGACCCGCGCCATCAGCGGGCCGGCGCTGCAGTTGTCGGGGTTCGTGAAGAAGGACTGGGAGGACGAGCTCGGTTCGCCGTCGGCGGTGCGCGGGTCGCCGAAGAATATGAACGTCGCGCCCTCGATGTTGATCGTGCGCGGGATGCCCGCCGAGGCCACGCGCAGCGCATATCCGGACGGCGTATGCACCACGCTCGCATACAGCTGCACGGCCTTGTTGTATGCCTTCAGGCCGAGCTGCGCGGGATAACCCGCCTCCGGGACCATGTTGTAAACGGAGGTCGCGGTGAATCCGGGATTGATGCTGCTGGTCACACCGCTTTCGCTGAACAGCACTATCTGGCCGACGCGGCTGGCCGGTGGGCATTCGGTTTCGCCCGGTTCCCCCTGGGCGACGAGCTGCAGCTCGGTGCACCGCGCCGCGGCGGTTGGATCGCCAAGGAACCCAAGCGGCAGGTAGACCACGATATCCCTGGGAGGCTCGGTGCCGGTGAGAAGGTAGGGGAAGGGGCTGCCCGGGTTGTTCTCGATACTCGTATTGAGGTTTACGGTGCTCGTCACGCCAAGGGGGTGATCGCCCGCCTGCGTGTCCAGCAGCCCTCTCGCTTCATGCGCCGCGAAGCCGAACGCGGAGATCCCAAATGCAGCAGGCGACCCTTCGATGGTGTTGGGCAGCGTCAGCGGCGCGCTCGTCGACACCGGGGGAGCGCCGCCACCCGAGACCGTCACCACATTGGTGACTTCACCCGCGGGCGCGGCTCCTTCCACTTCCACGACTTCCACTTCCACGAAGACCGCAAGTGTCGCACCGGGCGCGATCGACCCTCCGTACGTGCAGGTGGCGGTGGCGATGTCGCAGCCGAACTGGCTCCTGGTTTCGAGGTTCTTGCCGTACATCCCTTCTTCCACCACTTTCAGACCCTGCGGCAGCGTGTCGACTATGGTCACATTGCCATTCGCCGCTTCGCTGCCCACATTTGTGAGCGTCACGAGATACAGATCGCATAACCTCCCACTCCGCCTGGAGCACTTCGCATTGTCTTCCACGGAGAAGTTGGTCGGATGCGCAACCGAGGAGATTTCCCAGGCCGATCCACCAGGCGAGGCGGCGAGCGCCGCGTCCGAGAACGCCGCCAACGCCGCAAACATGGCGAACGCAACGCAAACGACACACACGCTAACGCAGACAACACGTGGGACAACACGGAAAACATATTTGCTTGTTATTATCAATCCCATGATTGCTTACGTCCTACCTCCCGCCGTCCTCTTGTTCCCATGCCTAGTGCGCTTTGTCCTACGCATGGGCTTCACCTTCGACTTCATCTTGCGCCTGCGCCGCTCCGATTTCTTCTTGGGTGGGGCCGTGCGCTGGGAGCCCAGCGAGACTGCTTCACCCGAGACTGACGACGTCAAAGGCGCGAGCAGCGAGGGTGGTGACACCGGAGCGTCCTGACAGGAGTCGGCCACGCACGGCGCCGCCTGGGGCGGCGGCGCAAACCCACCTCCTACGCGAGCATCGTAGACGTCTACCTGGGTGTCGGTGTCCCGCGGCACGAGGCTATCCGCGGTCATGAAGAAAACGTCAAGACCCGTCTCGTCCGTTCCGATCAGCCCCACGGCGGGATGATGTTCCGTCAGCACGGTATCGTGGCCATCGGAGATCAACCCCACCTGCCCTTCGTGATACTCATATATGTTGGTTGCGTAAACCGTTCTGCCTTCTTCTTCCTTGATCACCACCCCGTTGAGCGCCCGTGGTGTCAGAGCGGCCGGGCTCGAAAAGAAAACGCGAGAGCCATCTTCGGACACCGCCAGATCAGTGATGCGCTGGATGGGCTGATCCAGCTTATAGTCCTGAGTAGGGATGATGGCAGGATATATGCTTGAGTTACCATCCCTGTTATAGCCTCCCTGGCCCCGGGAGACGCGCACTAGCGTTTCTGTCTGCGCGTCATACTCGAAAACCTGCCCGGCCTCCTCCTGCCCTTCCTCGTCGGACGTCAGATCGGCGGAACTCTGAAACACCAGGAACTGCCCATCGGGGGTCGCCTGCACTGACCGTTCATCGGACGCCCCCCAGTCCGCACCGTCGTTTTCGGCCGAAAGCGTACCTACGAACGACGTGCGTTCAACAGGGCTTGCGCATGCCGTCCCACCACCGGGGCATCCTCTCGCGACCACATACAG
>Ga0116217_10002975_pt1 | contig 15592 bp, 14 predicted proteins | sample Sb_taG_6_FD_89697 | JGI IMG/M metagenome (GOLD analysis project Ga0116217, IMG submission 89697) | Peat soil microbial communities from Weissenstadt, Germany - Sb_50d_4_PS metaG | ecosystem: Environmental > Terrestrial > Soil > Wetlands > Peat | place: Germany: Weissenstadt | collected 2010-09-21 | reverse complement strand
GTCAATCTCAAGGACATGCTGCCCAACATCTTCGGCCAGCGCACCAAGAAGCGGAAGATGAAGGTCAACGAGGCCTTCGAGTACCTGATCCAGGAAGAAGAGCAGCGCCTCATCGACATGGAGCAGGTCACCCGCGTCGCCATCGACCGCGTGGAAAACTCCGGCATCATCTTCCTCGATGAAATCGACAAGATTGCCGGCCGTGAAAGCGGCCATGGCCCTGACGTTTCGCGCGAAGGCGTGCAGCGCGACATCCTGCCCATCGTCGAAGGCACCACCGTCAACACGCGTTACGGCATGGTCCGCACCGATCACATCCTGTTCATAGCCGCGGGCGCGTTCCACGTTTCGAAGCCCAGCGACCTGATCCCCGAACTGCAGGGCCGCTTCCCCATCCGCGTGGAACTGCAGTCGCTAACCATGGCAGATTTCGTCCGCATCCTGACCGAACCAAAGTCGTCGCTGACCAGGCAATACATCGCGCTGCTCGAAACGGAAGGCGTCAAGCTGGAGTTCACCCCCGACGCGCTAGAAGAAGTAGCCCGGTTCGCCTTCCGAGTGAATGAAGGCACGGAAAACATCGGCGCCCGCCGTCTGCACACCATCATGGAACGTGTGCTCGATGAAATCAGCTTCGAGGCACCCGAAAAGAAGGGCCAGGAGTTCAAAGTAGACGCGGCCTACGTGCAAAAGATGTTGAGCGAGATCGTGAAAGACCAGGATCTCTCGCGCTACATTCTGTAGAGGCGTACCGCTATCGCAGACGAAGGTCCATGATTTCTGCCCCTGCGCGACCCTGCTCGGGTGCCACGCTATTGATGCTCTCCATCGCCGACTCAGGTCCTAAGCGATTCAGAACCGCCGCTGTGAACTGCTCGCCCCAGGCATGCTCCACGTCCAGAGCTAAATCCCACGCCCAGTATTTCTCTGACACCGGAGAAGGAGCGGTCGGTGTATTCATGCGATTCACCCGGTCCGCATCAACCTGGGCCAGAAACATTCGGAAGTCGCTTAGCTTCGCAAGCAGGGCATGACCGGCCGCAGTGGGCGCGCGAAGGGCGACGATGCCAACCAGATTAACCAGCAGGAAGGCTCCGAACTGCAATCCCAGTTGCAAGGAACTGATCCAGGCAAACAGCGCCAGCGACGCGAGCGACAGCGCCATCAGAATGAGAACCATGCCATCGCCCTTGACCATGGGCAATGGCCGCGGAGTGCGCCCTGGCAAGTGGCTCTTAAGCTTGTAGAGGGTTGTGGGCAGCGTCTTGATCGTCGCCAGCAAAGCAAAAACCGCGAATGCCGCCGACAGGATCACAAGTGGAGGCGGGGAATTCCGAAGGCCGTCGATCTCCGGATACGAGGCCGCGAGAAAACACCAAATCGACAATGTGAGTCCAGGAACAAACCACGCAAAATGAGACGAGAGCAACTCCGGTTCCACCGCCGATTCCAGCGAGTCACGTACGAGTCGTGCCGTCCTTCCCAACGTGAAGAGTTGAGACAGGCACGTGGGATCCTTCCCAACGTGAAGAGTCGAGACAAGGACGCCAGAGACTTCTTGCGTAGATGTGCTGCCGCGAAGAAGTTCCTCGGCAATCACTTGCTCCTCATCTTCCAGTTGCGGCGAAGCGTCTCCACGCGACAAGAGATAATCCGCAGGTCCTTGCTCGATCTTCAGCCAGCCCTTGGAGGCCATATTCGCCATAGCTACCACGAAAGGTTTGTCGCTGCCCCCGCGTTCCCACAGGTAGGCTGCCACGGCAGGCGAAATTTCCCGCGGCGGATCATATTGCGCCACGCGCACGCGTGTACGACGCCGCCAGCGCAATGCCAGGCTGGCGAGGAAAAAATAGGCAGCCACAACGACGAGGCCGTACCAAGCCAACGCTCGCATCTGTTCTTCGGGATGGGAAGCGAGAATCATGGCTTGGGATATTCTCCATCCGCCTACTTTTCCGGCCAAGTTACGCCGGTGCAACTGCGTAGCGGCCGAATCTCACTGCATCAGGCGTTTAAGTGGCCGCGGGCAACTCGCCCGCGCGTTCTCCGCCTCTGATACTCTTTCCTGTTCCGCATGAAAGTGAATCTAGGGAATTTCATCGCGCCGACCATGCTCTGCCTGCTGCTGGCCAGTTGCGCGCAGACCGGACCACCCCTGCCGCCGTCGCTTGAACTCCCCAAGCCGCCCACCGATCTGCACGCCAGCCGCAAAGGCAATCGCGTCACGCTGAGCTGGAGCGAGCCCACGCTCACCACCGACCGCCAGAGCGTACGCTATATCGGCCCGACCCTGGTCTGCCGCAGCTCCGATCCCGAAATAACCGCGTGTGGAAATCCTGCCGCCATGCTGCCAGCGCCACCTGACCTACCGCAGAAGCGAGGATCTACGCACCCCGCGGCGCCGAAGTCAGGATCCCCGCGCCCGGCCCCCCTAACGTACACCGACACGCTGCCCGCGGCCCTGCAACAGCAGGACCCCCTCGCCGAAGTCACCTACGCCGTCGAAGTCCTGAACCGCAACGCCCGAGGCGAGGGTTTGTCGAATCGCGTGCATGTGCCCGCCGTCGTGACCCTGACTCCGCCAACCGATCTCTCCGCCGACCTGACCGGCGATGGCGCAGTGCTTACCTGGACAAGCGCAGGCGAATCGCAGAATGTCCCCCTTCTTCAACTTCGTTATCGAATCTATCGGCGTGACGAGAGCTCGAACAAGGACACGATTGCAGGCGAAGTCCCCGTGGGAGAGCCCGGCCCCGCACGTTTCACCGACTCAAGTTTCGAATGGGAAGGAACCTACCTCTACCGGATCACTGCCGTGAGCATCATCAAACGGCCCGATAGCGAGGTGCAGGTTGAGGGAGACGATACTCCGCCGGTCAGGATCATCGCCCATGACGTTTTTCCGCCGGCCGTACCCGCTGGCTTGCAGGCGGCGTACTCAGGGGAGGGACAGAAACCATTTATTGATCTCATCTGGGCGCCGGTAACCACCGCCGATCTCGCCGGATACAACGTCTATCGCAGCACAATAAAAACGGGTAGCGCCGACAACCAGAAGCCAGTCAGGCTGAATTCCGAGCTGGTGAAATCACCGTCCTATCGCGATAGCGACGTCGCCTCAGGCAAAACCTATACCTATTCAGTCTCAGCCGTGGACGTACGCGGCAACGAAAGCCATCGCTCCGAGACTACTAGTGAGCCTGTGCCTTAGTTGGCGTCTGCTGCGGCGTTCGCGGAAAAGTTCTTCACCACAGGGAGCACAGGGAGTCACCGGGGAAAGCTCTTGATCTCCCCTGTGTTCCTCTGTGCTCCCCGTGGTGAGGATTTCGCCGCATGCTCCGGATTTTTCTTCGCGATCTCCCCCCGCTTTATGTTTAGATATTGCTCTAATGAAATATTGCCGATTCCATCTCAACGGTTCCGCCCACTATGGACTGGTCGAGTCCGTCGCCGGAAACGACGAAATCACTCGCCTGCTCCTCCAACCTCCGCACGAAAGCGATGGTGACGTCGAAGGCCTTCCCAGCCGCCGCATGGACCGCATCCCGCTCGCACAGGCATCGCTGCTGCCGCCAGTGCAGCCTTCGAAGATCGTCTGCGTCGGCCGCAACTATCGCGAGCACGCCGCCGAACTCGGCAACGACGTTCCGCTGGAGCCGCTGCTGTTTTTCAAGCCGCCCTCTTCCCTGCTGCCGCCGGGTGGAACAATTGTTCGGCCAAAGGTTTCCCAGCGAACCGACTACGAGGGCGAACTCGGAGTGGTGATCGCCCGCCGCTGCCACCGGCTCGCCGAGAGCGAAGATGTCCGCCCTTATATCCTCGGCTACACCTGCGTCAACGACTTCACCGCCCGCGATCTGCAGAACAAAGAACCGCAGTGGGTCCGCGGCAAAGGCTTCGATACCTTCTGCCCAGTCGGGCCCGTGGTCGCTGACGGCATTAATATCGACCCCTGGACGGGCGTCCAGGTCGAAACCCGAGTGAATGGCGAAGTCCGACAGTCGGGCAACACAAAAGATTTTATCTTCCCGCTCGACGTAGTCATCCGGTACATTTCGCAGATCATGACGCTCGAACCCGGCGACCTGATCGCCACCGGCACGCCCAAAGGCATCGCTCCCGTAGTCGCCGGCGATGCCCTCGAAGTTTCAATCGCAGGCATCGGCCAGTTGCGTAATCTCGTAGCCGACGAACCTTAAGCGAGTTGCCTTGGCTTGCGTGGTGACGGGGCTTTGCCCCGTCCAAGCCGGAGCACAGCTCGGCAGCCGCCTGTAGCCACAGCAACTCCGGCTTCACTATCAGAGGGAACGCCGATGGAAGACTCCCAGCGTGGATTCGAGCTCTTGCAGGCAGGCGATGCCGACGGCCTCCGGCGATTGTTGGAACAAGACCCCGCCGCCTCCGAGGCCCGCGACGCAACCGGTGTGAGCCTGCTCATGCATGCCATCTATCGCGGACGCCGCGACCTGGCCGAGTTGATCGCAAGCAAGAAAACGATGCTCGATATTTTCGAAGCCGCCTCTCTCGGCCGTCTCGATCGCCTCCAACAGTGTCTGCGCGATGCTTCCGCCATCCCCTCCCGCTCGATCGACTCGCGTTCAAAAGACGGCTTCACCGCCCTCCACTTCGCCTGTTTCTTCGGCCAGCCGGAAGCCGCCCGTCTGCTCATCGAAAGCGGAGCCGCAGTCGACGCCGTGGCCGCGAATCCCACGCAGGTCATGCCGCTGCACTCCGCCGCCTCCGCCCGCAACCTCGAAGCCGCCCGTCTGCTGCTCGAACACGGAGCACCCGTTAATGCCCGCCAGCAGGGAGGATGGGCACCAATTCACGCCTCCGCTCAGAACGGCGATCGCCCCATGGTGGAACTGCTGCTCAAACACCACGCCGATCCCAAGCTAGCCAACAACGACGGCAAAACCCCCGCTATCGTAGCCAGAGAAAAAGGCCACGAGGAGATAGCCGCCCTGCTGGAAAAGCACCGTAACTAGTGTGGTGACGGGCGTCCGGCTTGTCCAGTTTGCGTAGGGACAGCCGCCCCGGTTGTCCAAGCCGAACGCAGTTCGGCGGACGATCCGAGGTGCACGCCCGCTAACCTAATGATTCTAATAGATAGCAGAGGTACGTGCGTTCCCAGCACTGACCGCTGCACACCCTTGAGGATTCTGCCACCTTGCCCACGTTACCCCCGACATTGCCCGGCAAATCTCGCTCCCCGATTCAGGCATCAAACCGTCTATAATGAAACATCCGTTCCTCGGGAAGAGTTTGTCTGTTTCCTAGGAAAAACCATCAAGCAACACCACCAAGCTTCAGGATCAAAAGAGCGAAGATCAATTATGTCGACGAAGTTGAAGGTCACAATTATTGCCAGTTCGCTGGCCATTCTGCTGTTCACCATTGTTGGCGGTTTTGTCCATGTTCGCGCCTCGTCGAATGAAGGTGCGTATCGCCAGTTGTCGGTCTACAGCGAAGTGTTGTCCCGCATCCGCAGCGAATACGTTGAGGAACCCAACATCGCCGGAGTCACCGATGGGGCGTTGCATGGCCTGTTGGAATCGCTCGACGCCAATTCCAGCTACCTCTCGCCGGCGGAGTACAAGCACTACAAGTCCATGAAGAACACTGGCAAGGCGGATATCGGTGCCACCGTCTCCAAGCGTTTCGGATACGCCGCCGTGGTCGCCGTGATTCCCGGAGGCCCGGCCGACAAAGCCGGGGTCGAGAATTCCGACATCATCGAATCCATCGAGAACAAGAGCACCCACGATATGTCGCTGGCCGAAATTCACAGCATGTTGTCTGGTGAGATCGGCTCTACGATCACCGTGGCGGTGGTGCGGCCGCGACGAGCCGAGCCCCAGAAAATCGTGATCACGCGCGATCTGGTTACCATCCCGCCGGTTGCCGAAAAAATGCTGGCGGATAATGTCGGCTATATCCAGGTCGACGCGTTTCCCGAAGGCAAGTCGCAGGAGATCGCCGCCAGGATTCGCGATCTGCAAAAACAGGGAGCAAAGAAGTTCGTGCTCGATCTGCGCAACTCCGCCGCTGGCGCGGAGTCTGAAGGCGTTGCTACTGCCAATCTTTTCCTTGACCATGGCACCATCACCTATCTGCAGGGGCAGAAGTATCCGCGCCAGGCTTTCAACGCCGACCCCGCCAAGGACGTCACCAAGCTTCCCGTAGCCGTCCTGGTGAATCGTGGCACCGCGGGCCCAGCCGAAATTGTGGCCGCTGCGATCCTCGAGAACGCCCGGGGCGACGTGATCGGAGATAAAACCTTCGGCGATGGATCGGTGCAAGAACTGATCGAAATGCAGGATCATGCCGCTCTGATTCTTTCGGTTGCGAAGTACTATTCGCCCAGCGGAAAAGCAATTCAGGACGCGGCCGTTACCCCGAACGTCCTGGTCGCTGACACTACGGAAGACGACGGTGGATTGCCCGACGAAGATCAGCCCGCCGCTCCCGACGAAAAGAAAGAAGTGAAACCGAAAAACCAGACCGACGACCAGCTGAACAAGGCGTTGGAAGTGTTGAAAAACCGGGAATCGAAAGGCTAAGGTTTCAAGGTTTCAGAGTTTCAAGGATCACAATCGCTCGCCTCGGCGGGCGATTTTTTCGCCCAGAGGACTCGATAGCCGCCTGATGAATTTGTCATCCTGACCGAAGCGAAGGACCTGCTGTTTGTCAGCTCCATCGAAAAGCTTAAAGTCCCCGCCACGCTTTGCCCAAGACGAAACCTGGCAGTCTCGGCGGTTGCCTTTGGTTTAACATTGAAACGTTGAAACTCTGAAACATTGAAACCTGCGCCCCAACGTCGCGCTCTCCGATGAAAGTCATCTTTGAACATCTTCCGACCATAGAAATTGGCGGACAAAAGCTGGTCGGACGTGTCCTGTTCGGATTGCTCGTCCTGCTCTCCGCCGCGGTGGGCGCCGCCGCTGGCCTGCTGCTCGTCTACTCCACGGACTTGCCTCAGGTCGAAGAACTGGAACGTTACCGTCCCAGCTCCGTCACTGAACTCTATGACACGCAAGGTCGAGTCATCGGAACCTTCGCACTGCAGCGCCGCGTCATCGCCGCCTACGACGACTATCCCGAAGTTCTCCGCAACGCACTGATCTCGATTGAAGACAAGGATTTCTACAGCCACTCCGGCATCAACCTCTGGCGCATCGTAGGCGCGGCCTATCGCGACATCGAATCCGGCGGAAAGGTACAGGGAGCATCCACGCTCACCATGCAACTCGCCCGCAATCTGTTTCTTTCTCCCGACCGCTCGTTCTATCGCAAGGTGCAGGAGGCGCTGCTCGCCATCCAGATCGAGCGCCGCTTCACCAAGCCGCAGATCTTCACCCTCTACGCCAACCAGATATTCCTCGGCCACGGCGCCTACGGCTATGAGGCCGCGTCGGAATACTATTTCAGCAAACCGGCCAAAAAACTAAACCTGGAAGAAGCCGCGCTGCTCGCGGGACTTCCCAAAGCGCCGCAGTATTATTCGCCCATCAATCACCCAGACCGCGCCAAAACCCGGCGTAACCTCGTGCTCAATGCCATGCTAGAGGATGGCAAGATCACAACGGCGCAGGCCCGGGAAGCAAAGAACAAGCCGATCGTGCTCAACTTGCAGAAAGATCCGAATTCGCTGGCGCCGCACTATGTGGAAGAAATTCGGCGCTACCTGGAAGCGAAATACGGCAGCGACCAGGTGCACCAGGGCGGGCTGCGCGTCTACACGTCACTCGATATGGATCTGCAGAAATCCGCGCGCCACGCGCTGCTCGACGGCCTCGCCGCCTACGAGCGCCGCCATGGCTGGCACGGCAAACTGCTCAACGTAATTGTTCAGGGTCAAAAGCTCGACAAGTACGAGGATCCGGATTGGGATGAAGATCCTGAAATAAATGGATACATGCACGCCCTGGTGACTCAAGTCTCACCCGCCGCCGCCGAACTCCGCTTCGGTCAGCGCAAGGCGACCCTCTCGCCAGCCGATGTGGCCTGGACTAAACCCAAACCCAAGTTCAAGCTACCCGACATTCTTCACCCCGGCGACATCGTCTACATCAAAGTGCTCTCGCTCGATGCGAACGGAAAATCACGCGTCACTCTGGAACAGGATTCAGGCGCCGAAGGCGCGCTGGTCGCCATCGACAACGCGACCGGAGAAATCAAAGCCATGGTCGGCGGCCGCGATTTCAATCTCTCCAAGTTCGATCGCGCCACGCAGGCCTTGCGCCAGGTCGGGTCGTCTTTCAAACCCTACGTCTACACCGCCGTGATCGATCAGGGCGGCAGTCCCGACGACACCATTCTGGACGCGCCGGTGACTTTTCAAACTGCCTCCGGCCCCTATTCACCGCACAACTACGACGACAAATTTGAGGGCACCATCACGTTGCGCCGCGCGTTCGCCCAGTCCCGAAACATCCCCGCGCTCAAGCTCGCCGACCGCATTGGCATTAAAACCGTGATCGACTACGCGCACCGCTTCGGCATTACCGCGAACATTCCCGCCTATCTGCCGGTGGCGTTAGGCTCGGCGGAAATCACGCCGCTCGAGCAGACTTCAGCCTTCAGCGTATTTCCCAACGACGGCGTGCGCGTCGCTCCCCGCTACATCAGCAAAGTGACCGACTACGAAGGCCGCCTTCTGGAAGAAGACTTCTCCGACATCAAAGACGCCATCAGTTCGCGCACTGCCCGCGTCATGACATCGATGCTGCGGGAAGTGGTGCTCCACGGCACAGCCGTCGCCGCTGCAAAGATGCCTTATCCGCTGGCGGGCAAGACTGGGACAACCAACGATTTCACCGACGCCTGGTTCATTGGCTTTTCTCCCTCGCTCACCTGCGGCGTATGGATCGGCTTTGACGAAAAGAAAACTCTCGGCGAGAAAGAGACGGGAGGCCACGCCGCCCTCCCTATCTGGATGCAGTTCATGAACGTCGCGCTGGCCGGCAAAGATCCCGGCGAATTTCGCCCGGCACCGTCTCCAGGGAACACGGCCGTCGCGCGGAAAGTCGACGCACCCAAAGTCGACACGCCAGACGTAGCACCCGGCGACGGCGAACTTCATTAGCAGCGTTTTCAATTTCCGGTAGAGACGCGGCTCGCCGCGTCTCCTGCCGCGAGTGAGGCGGGGCAGCCCCGCCTCTACAGACGTGACCAAATTAGCTTCCGCATCAATCTGCCCATGCGCACAACTCGATAAAGAGGAAAAAGCGCTTCTGGCAATCGCACCGCCGCCACCTCTCCCGCGCCCGGCGTCCAGACCAGCCGCCATAAATATCGCCAGCGGTCACCGCGTCGCTCGCGCAGCTTCCAGATCAGGCGAAAGTATTCCGTGGATTCAAAATCGTAGGCCGCGCCACGAACCAGACGATCGGCGAAATCGCCGCCCAGCGTTTCTACACGCCGGTCGGCCGCAATCATTTCCTCCGCGGGCTGCGGAAGCTCTGCCCGAAGCACCTTCTTCACTAGCCAGAAACTGACACCAAGAATTCGAGCGATTCCCAGCGCGCGTGCGCGTGAGGCCACCAGCGCGTAGTCGATGGTCTGGCTCTGCAAAGTCCCCGCAATATCCGAAATCCAGATCAGCCGCGCCCAAAGATGCTTGGCGGCGTGCAGGCACAACACCAACAAGGAATCTTCGGGAGAAAGGCAAGGCACCTCGCACGCGCCCACAACCGTGCGGTCAGCGCGGGCTAGCAAATCATTCACCGGCAGATCGACACCATAGAAGCGCGGCAGCAACGCCCACTGCAACTCGACCAGGTTCTTTCCAGCGGCACAGTCAAACGAGCGTTCGTAGCCTATCCGCAGCCATAATCGCTCAACGTCCGGCGTAAGATCCGCCGAAGGACGATAACCGATTTCGGCAAGAGCCTCCCGCGCTCGCTCGAAATCCACGGGAGAAATCAGGAAGTCAAGATCCGAAAAACTTCGCAGCCCTAGATCGCCGTAAAGCGATTGCGCCAGCACCGGCCCTTTATACGGGACCGTCCGCAACTGCCCGCTCTCGAACTGTGCCATGATGCGAGCGAGTTCGGCGGCGAACCACAAGCTGCGCCGCAGGTTTGCGTCGTACAAAGACCGCAGCAAGCGCTCGATTACCGGTGGAAGTCCGCGAGCATGCTCCGTCAGGTTGCGCGCCGCGAGCGGCAGAACCCCATGGCGCTCAGCCAAGCGCAGGAATTCGCCCCAGTCGAGCCCTGACAGATTCCAATTCGCAACGCGTTCGATCCGCTGAGGAGCTAACTCCGACCCGGTCAGCGCGCACAATAGTTCGAATTCGTTCTCTCTCCGCGGCGAGGCGCTCGACACTGGAGACGAAGACAGGAACTCGTTCATGCAAGCGGATTCCGATGGATAGACATGCGGCCGCAAACGCACAATCAATACGAACGCGAATCGCCTCTATAATACAGAGTCTTCGGCGCGCGAACGGCGTTTCGCTGTTTGCCATTCGCACTTTAATGGACCAAGTCGTCTTCCAATCCGTGCGCAAAATATTTCGCCATCGTCCAGCTCTGTTCAATTGGCTGGGAAGCGAGCGGGCCGGCGAAACCGTTGCCTTGAAGGACGTTTCTTTCTCCGCTGCCCGCGCAGAAGTCCTGGTGCTGCTCGGCCCGAATGGCAGCGGAAAAACCACAGCCCTGAAGCTGATCTCGACCATGCTCCTGCCCGATGCTGGCTTGGTGCTAGTGGGCGGCTTCGATGCGCGACGCGATGCCGGTGAAGTCCGCCGGCGAGTGGGCATCGCCGTTGCCGCCGAACGCTCTTTCTTCCCTCGCCTTTCCGCGCGTGAGAACCTCGATTTTTTTGCCGCCCTCGACGAAGTCACGCGCAGCGAGCGACAGCAAAGAATCAAAGAAGTTCTCAGCAACACCGGCCTCGAAGAGCAAGCCGACACGCTGGTCATGAAGTTTTCCAGCGGAATGTACCAACGACTCGGAATCGCGCGTGCCCTAGTCAAGCACCCCAGCGTCCTCCTGCTCGACGAACCGACGCGCAGCCTCGACGCCGCTACCACGGCGCACTTCTGGGCGACGATCCGGGCCTTGGCGCGGCAACAAACCACCGTTCTGCTCGCCACCCATAACTTTGCGGAAGCAGTCGCCGTAGCGGATCGCCTGCTGCTCTTGCACCGCGGCGAGTTGCTCGCCGATCGCCCGGTCGGTAACGAAGAGAGTGCTGAGGCGCTACGCACTTTCTACTTCCGCATGACCGGCGAGATCGACGAGGCGATAGACGCGATTCATCGCGCGGGACCGGAAGAATGATCTCGACGACTATGATCTCAACGAAAATGATCTCGACGAAAATGACTTCGACTCTCGACAAGCTCTACGCCATCCTGCGCCGCGATCTGCTCACCGCCGTCCGCCACCGCAGCGGTTTCGTCGTAACCCTGGTCGGAGTGTTCACCGAACTGGCAGCTTTTTATTTTCTGTCCCGCGCCATCGGCCCCGGCTTTCGACCCGGTGGCATCGAGTATTTCCCTTTCCTTCTGGTGGGCACCGGCGTCTACACCTTTTTTGTGATGAGCGCACAATCCTTCCTGAGCGCGGTGCAGGAAGCACAGCAGACGGGAACGCTCGAAGTGCTCATGACCACCTCCACCGCCCCGGCCGAGCTCGTCATCCTCAGCTCCATTTCCGCCTTTGCCGGAAACCTGGTCAATCTGCTGGTCTATCTTTTCGCAGGTGTGGCCATTTTCCGCGCCTCCATCCACGCCAATTTTTTCTCCGCCGTGGCCGTGTTGATTTTCTCTCTGGCCATCGCCTTGGCGCTGGGAATCGCCGCGGCCACTCTTCAGGTCGCTTTCCAGAAAGGCTCGGCTCTGTTGTGGCTGCTCAGTTCCGGACTCTGGTTCCTGAGCGGCACCTTGTTCCCAGTCCAGAGCTTGCCCCGCCCGCTTGAGCTTCTCGCTCGTGCCGTTCCTCTTACTTACGCCATCGATGGAATGCGCCGGGCGCTGCTGGAAGGGCAGTCCATGACGGCGATGGCTCCCACACTGGCCGTCTTGGCGGGGTTTGGCATCGTCCTGCTCCCGCTCGCACTGGCCGGGCTGTCACTAAGTTTGCGGCGAGCGCGTCAGGATGGAACTCTGTCATTTTATTGAGAAACTGATTCGACTTTCTTCGCTTTTGCGGCCAACTCAGGTTGGCACCGGGGAAAGCCCTGTAGTACACTGCGCTTACCCTAATCAAAAGCAGGGGGGATAAGCCGACTTTCTGTGTTTGACTAACTGGCTTGACTAACTATGACTGACATTCAGGCCCCTCGCGAGAAGCAGCAGATGGGCAACGCAGGCAAAAACAAGAAACCCTACCAGAAGCCGGCGTTCCGCCACGAGCGGGTTTTCGAAATGCAGGCTTTATCTTGCGGCAAGACCGTCGCCACCCAGGGACAATGTCTGCCCGGCAACCAAAAAACTTCCTGATGCTGGACATTGCCACCAGTACGGCGCGGTCGAGTTGGAGCGCGGTACGCTCAGCCGTGGCGGCGGACGCTTTGCGTCGCAGCGGTTATTTGCGTCTGCAAGTTCACGGAGAAAGCATGCTGCCCGCCCTTTGGCCCGGAGATGTCGTCGAGATCGTAAACTGCCCGCCCGAAGACGTCCGGCCCGGCGAGATCGTGCTCGCCTTCCGCGAAGGCCGCTTCTTTCTGCATCGCTGTGTGGCTCGCTGCGAGCCGAGCGGCTTCCTGCTGCGTGGTGACTCCATGCCTGGATCCGATCCTCCGTTCCCAGACGAAGCAATGCTCGGCCGACTCGTGCACGATGCTAAGGCTGACGCGATGGCGTTTGGCGTGACTTGGTTTGCTGTGAAGTGCTCGCGCGCGCTCGGATTACTGCTCTGCCACTGCGGTCTGGCGCGCCGTCTTGCTCTCAAGCTTTACCACCGCCGCAAAGCGTCCGCTGGCGAATTTCGAAACCGTGAACTCGCCGCAGATATTCGTTCCGCAGAGCTGGAAGCCTCGCTGGAAACACTATGATGGCCGCGGCGCGCAAAGTTACCTGTGTCGAGATCGGCGGAATTCCGATTGCCTTGTCTACCTTCGACGATGGCTTTCTCGATTTGTTACGCCATCGCTATGACGGCTTCCTCAGTGCTTCCCGTCCCGAGTTTGAGCTTGAGTTTGATCTCACCCGCACCGTACCGCCCTCCGATGACGACGTTCGGGTCCGCCGCGAAGGGGACGAGTGGCTGCTCGAGCGGGGAGACTTCCGCGCCCGTTGGAACCTGCGCACCGGACGGGGTACCGTGCGGCAAAATGCCAACCCCTATTCTCTCGATTCCGTGCTGCGCATCCTGCACAGCCTGATTGTTGCCGGGCGTGGCGGATTCCTGCTGCACGCCGCCAGTGCAATTTGCAATGGCCAGGCTTATTTGTTCTCGGGCATATCCGGCGCGGGCAAAACCACGATGACGCGCCTGGCGCCGGCGGACGTGACCCTGCTCACCGACGAAATTTCCTACATCCGCCCGAACCCCAACGGGTACTCGGCATTCGGCACTCCTTTTGCCGGAGAACTGGCCAAAGCCGGCGAGAACTGCACCGCCCCGGTCGCCGCTCTGTTTTTCCTGGAGCAGGGCCCAGAGAACCGCGTGGATGAGTTGCCGCCCGCGGAAGCCGTGCGCCGCCTCATGCGCAATATTCTGTTTTTCGCCGAAGACCAGGCCTTGGTCGAAAGACTTCTCGCCACGGCTTGCGATTTCGTCGCTCGGGTTCCCATTCGCCGCCTGACGTTCTATCCTGATGCCAGGGTGTGGGACCTGGTACGAAATTTCGATCGAAATCTCGAACGTGATTTCGACCGCAATCTCGATCGCGACGACGCATGCAACTCGCAGGAGGTGCCCGAGCATGCCTGAAAATTGCATCTACATTGCGCGTAGTTCAGCCATTGCCGCTCGCGCGCTGGCCGGCGAAATGATGGTCATGAACTCGGCAGATTCGACGTTCTTCACGCTGAACGAGGTCGCAACCGCCATTTTTCAGGCCGCCGACGGCCGCACTCCTTTGCGCGAAATTGTCCGCGACCGCATCTGCGAGCAATTTGATGTCGATCCCGAACAGGCCCAGGCAGACGCCGAGCAGTTCGTCACCGAGCTTTCCGGCCATGGAGTTCTTCTGGTTTCAAATCAACCTCTGGCCTCGGAGGCTCCCCGATGAGCCTGATGAGTGAGGTAGGCCAGAAGGCGTTCAACCTCGGCATACCCATCGCCGTGCACATGGACGTGACGTATCGCTGCAACGAGCGCTGCGTGCACTGTTATCTCGATCACGACGACCACGGCGAGATGACGACCGCGGAAATCAAGGACGTGCTCGATCAACTGGCCGAAGCCGGCGTTTTCTTTCTCACCTTCAGCGGCGGCGAGGTCTTCATGCGCCGCGACTTCTTTGAGATTGTCGAACATGCCCGCCGTCTCATGTTCAACGTGAAGATCAAAACCAACGCGGTGATGATCCACGAGGAAGAAGCGCGGAGAATCCGGGAACTGGACATAGACACCATTCAGATCAGCATCTACTCGCATCGTCCCGAAGTACACGATGCCATCACCAAGCTGCCGCACTCATTGGAGCGCACCGTCCGCTCCATTCGCTTCTTACGTGAACAGGGGCTGCGAGTCACCATCGCCAATGTCATGATGACCGTGAATTCTTCCGATCATATGGGCGTGCAAAAGCTCGCCGCCGAACTCGGCGCACATTACACCCTTGATCCCACCATCACCCCCATGATGGACGGCGACACTTCCGTTCTCTCGCTGCGCATTCCGGGAGAAGAACTCCCCGACATCTTCCACAATCCTGCGCTGGTTGCCAACCAGGAAGAGTTTTGTGCTCCTCCAAAGCCGCCCTCGGAGGAAGATCTTGAAGGTTACTCGTGCAGCGCGGGCCATTCTTTCTGCTACATTTCGCCCTACGGCGATGTCTTTCCCTGCGTGCAGTTTCCCCTTCCCACGGGAAATGTTCGTCAGCAGAAGTTTTTGGATATCTGGAATTTGTCCCCACAGCTGAAAGAAGTTCGCTCCATTCAGGCCAAAGATCTGACCGTCTGCTCGTCGTGCTCGCACGTGAGCAGTTGCTCGCGATGTCCGGGCTTGGCTTATATGGAAGGAAGTATGCGGGGCCCATCCACCGCGGATTGCGAGAAGTCGTTCTACCGGACGGGCGTGCCGACGGCAAATATGCTCCGGCAGGGACTGTCGAAACCACGCAGCACATCGGGCTTGGGCGCGCCGCTGATTCAAATTCAGCCCATTGCCGTTCCCGCGTGATGGTGATTTTGGGTGGCGCAGCACTTCAGCGCTGCGGTAACTGCGGTGTCTTGAATTGCGGCTTTAGCCGCTGAGGGCCACTCCTGCTGGGGAACCGCTAGAGCTTGGTCCCAGCCGCGGCAGTCTGGCTGCGGTTTAAATCAAATACCGCTTCCGCGCTGGCCAGCTGCTCCAGGATACGCTGCAAGTTGGCGCGGACCTCGTGCGTCGCTTCACTGAACCGCAGCGCCGCTCCCGTCCCCATATCCATGCGCACCACTTCGCTCAAAATCGAGACGTTCGTGTGT
>Ga0116217_10002966_pt1 | contig 15627 bp, 16 predicted proteins | sample Sb_taG_6_FD_89697 | JGI IMG/M metagenome (GOLD analysis project Ga0116217, IMG submission 89697) | Peat soil microbial communities from Weissenstadt, Germany - Sb_50d_4_PS metaG | ecosystem: Environmental > Terrestrial > Soil > Wetlands > Peat | place: Germany: Weissenstadt | collected 2010-09-21 | reverse complement strand
CCGGCGGCGGGGGTGGTGCCCACCAGGCCCATCTTCAGCCAGCCCCCCAGCCGCCCCGGACCCGAGCCGTTCCCGGTACCCCGCAGCAGGCCCAGGTGACGCAGGTGTTGCAGGAAGTCGGGCAGGAGGCGCACGGCCCCGGCCCCGGCCCGGCGTTGCGCCATCGTGCCGATGCCCAGCCCGGCGTTGGCGCGCCCGTCGGGCCCGGGGAAGAGCCAGCCGTAGCCGGGGAAGATCCGCCCCGGTTCGGGCTCCCACAGCACGATGTGCGGGAGGGCCACGGGCTCGTCGAGGTATACGCGCACCGCGAAGCCCCACAGCACCCGGCGGGCGTCGACGAGCCCGGCCGCGTCGGCCACCCGGCTGGTGGCCCCGTCGGCGCCGACCACCACGTCGGCCTGCAGCCGCCGCCCGTCGTCGAGCCCGACGTCGAGCCCGCCGTGGCCCGGCTCCGCATCGGCGGCGCCGGACGTCGTCGCCGGGGGCGCGCCGATGTGCTCCACCCGGGCGGTCACCGCCGTCGCCCCGGCCTCGAGGGCCTGCTCGGCCAGCCCGGCGTCGAAACGGTGGCGCGGCACGGCCACGCCGTGGCCGGGGTAGTCGCTCCCCTCGAAGCACGGCAGCCGCACCCGCCGGCCCGAGGGGCCCACCACCACCATGTCGCCCACCTCGGTCGTGCCGGCATCCGGCACCAGGCCCAGGTCGCGCAGCACCGCCACCCCGCGGGGCCCCACCACGTCGCCGCACGCCTTGTCGCGGGGGAAGGCGGCCTTGTCCACCAACGCCACGCGGGCCCCAGCGCGGGCCAGGACCAACGCGGTGACGCTGCCGGCCGGGCCCGAGCCCACCACCGCCACGTCGAAGCGCTCGGTGCTCACATTCCCTCCGACATCGACGGGCGTTCTGTGGGATTGTCGCACCGTGCGCCAAGACACGCTCACCACCGGCGCCCGTAACAGCCGGTTCGCCCGGCGGCTGTTCACCGGCCTCCCCCGGCGCTACGACCGACTGGCGGAATGGCTCTCGCTCGGTCAGAACGGCCGCTGGCGCCGGGCCATGGTCGACCACGTCGTCCCCGGCCGTCCCTGCCTCATTCTCGACGTGGCCACGGGACCGGCGGGCGTGGCCCTGCAGCTGGCCCAGCGCACCGGGGGGAAGGTGGTCGGGGTCGACCTCACCGAGGCCATGCTCCGTGAGGGCAAGGCCAACGTGGCGCGCGCCGGGGCCGACGCGCACATACAGGTCGTGTTGGGCAAGGGCGAGCAGCTGCCCTTCGCCGACGCCACCTTCGACGCACTCACCTTCACCTACCTCCTGCGGTACGTCGAGGACCCCGCCGCGACCCTGCGCGAACTGGCCCGCGTGGTGCGACCGGGAGGGACGGTGGCCAACCTCGAGTTCCTCGTCCCCTCCAGCCGGTTCTGGCGCTTCTGGTGGTGGGGCTACACCCGGCTGGTGCTGCCGGTGGCGGGCGCGCTCACGGGAGGGCGCGAATGGTTCGAGGTGGGTCGCTTCCTCGGGCCCAACATCTCGGCGCACTACCGCCGCTTCCCGCTGTCGTGGACGGTCCGGGCGTGGCACGAGGCGGGCATCGACGACGTGGGGGTGCGGACCATGAGCCTCGGCGGCGGTCTGGTCATGTGGGGCAGCCGGGCCGGTGGCTGACGCCCCCCGCCCCGCCTTCTACGCAGCCGAGCGCGGGGGGTGGCGCGACTGGTGGACGGTCCTGCACCCGCCGTACACGGCGTGGCACCTCTCCTACGTCGTGCTCGGGGCGACGCTGGCGCCGCATGTGCACGTGAGCCGGCTGGTCGCCACCGTCCTGGCCTTCTTCCTGGCCGTGGGGGTGGCGGCCCACTGCCTCGACGAGCTGCACGGGCGCCCGCTGCGCACGCTCATCCCCGGCCGCGCCCTGATCGCGGCCACGGTGGTGTCGCTCCTGGGGGCGGTGGCCATCGGGGTGGCGGGGCTGTCCACGGTGGGCGCGGTCCTGGTCCCGTTCATCGTGGTCGGGCCGCTGCTCGTCATGGCCTACAACGCCGAGCTCCTCGGCGGGATCGTGCACACCGACGCGGGGTTCGCGGCGGCGTGGGGCGCGTTCCCCGTGCTCACCGCATACGTGGCCCAGGCCGGCACCCTGACGTGGGCGCCCGCGCTGGTGGCGGTGGGCGCCTTCGCCCTGTCGTGGGCCCAGCGCAGCCTCAGCACCCCGGCGCGGATGCTGCGCCGTTCGGTGCGCGGCGTCGAGGGCTCGCTCACCCTGGCCGACGGGTCGGTGCGCCCTCTGGACGAGCGGTTCCTTCTCGCTCCCCTCGAGGGCGCCCTACGGGCCATGTCGTGGGGGCTCGTCACCGTGGCCACCGGCCTGGCACTGGCTCGGCTGACCTGACCGGCTGCACTGACCCGATACCTGACGAACCCATTGCCGCTCGCCGCCCCGCCCGGGTACGGTCGCCGACACTCAAAGTGACGGACGCTTTGCAGGAAGGATCGATGTCATGGCGCTGGGCTTCTACTTCACGCACGGTGGGTTCACGCCGGAGAAGTACGACAAGGTCGTGAAGCAACTCGCCGACGCCGGTGCGGGAGCCCCCCAGGGGCGCAAGTTTCATGTGGCTCTCGAGTCCAACGGTGAGATCCAGGTCTTCGACATCTGGGAATCCCAGAAGGAGTTCGAGGCATTCGGAGCGACGCTTCTTCCGATCCTGGCCGCGGCGGGCGTGGAGTTGAACGATCCGATGGTGGCGACCGTGCACAACGTGATCGAAGGCTGAGTCATCGAAGCCTGAGTCATCGAAGCCTGAGGTCATCGAAGGCTGAGGTCATCGAAGGCTGAGCGGTGACCGAGGGTTGAAGACCCTCCATCCATCAGGACCTAGCGGGGATCGTCGGCCCGGTCGGATCCTCCCGTCGAGGCGAGGTGCCGCCGATATCCGTTGACGGTCGCCTCGACGACGCGGTCATGTCCCCATCGCATGAGGGGATGCGCCACGCGCGCCGCGAGTCGCATGGCCCGCTGCGTCATCTCCACGGTCCACGACACCTCGACGAGGGTGCCGGCGCCGGCCGGCTCGAGCACCAGGCAGGCCGGGCCCTCGAGGTCGCCGTGGACCGTGGCGTCGATCCGGTTGGGCCGGGCGCAGTGGTCGAGGGCCACGTCGATGCGCATGGTGTAGGGCACCGGCGGCGACACCACCCCGTGCATCACAGCCCCCGCCACGAGGCCGGCCCCGTCGAGGCGGAACTCGCGCAGCCACGCCCACCACGACTCGAACCGCTCGCAGTGCTCGATGGAGGTCCACACGACCTCGGGGGGGACGTCGAAGGCGAAGCGGCCCCGGTAGTCGATGACGGAGGTCGCCCGCGCCACCGGCGCTCAGCCCCCGGCCGGCTCGTGGGGGTACAGGGCGCGGCACGCCGAGCACCACCGTTCCACCTCGGGCATGGTCCGGGCGGGCTGCAGGTTCCCGTCCTCGTCGGCCTCGAGGTAGACGCGGTGCACGGGCTCGAGCGCATCGTCGGCCCCGCCGCAGCTTTCGCACGTCGCGCCTGGTGACGACCCTTTCTCAGCCACGTGGGAACGGTACACTGGAGGCGGTAGGAGTACCCCGGTCCCGACGCCGCCGGCAGCCATCGTGCGCTGGACGGCAAGGAGGCCTCACATGGCACCCAAGGTCACGGTCCCCCAGGTCCGTTCCCGCAAGCGGGCGCGCGGCGCCGAGCCGCTCGTCATGCTCACCGCCTACGACACCCCCGGGGCGCGCATCTCCGACGCGGCGGGGGTCGACATGATCCTGGTGGGCGACTCGCTGGCCAACACCGTTCTCGGCCACGCCGACACCTTGCAGGTGGACGTGGGGGTCATGGCCCATCACGTGGGCGCCGTGGCCAGGGCCAAGCCCCGGGCCCTGGTGATCGGCGACCTGCCGTGGCTCAGCTACCACGTGTCGGTGGAGGACACCATCCGCAACGGGGCCACGCTGGTGCGGGCGGGGGCCGAGGCCGTGAAGCTCGAGGGCGGCAGGGTCCGGGTCCCCATGATCGAGGCGCTGGTCGCCACCGAGATCCCCGTCATGGGCCATCTCGGGCTCACCCCCCAGTCGGTGCACACCATGGGCGGCTACAAGGTCCAGGCCCGGGCGGCGGCCGCGGCCGACGCCCTGGTCGACGAGGCCAAGGCCATCACGGCGGCGGGATGCTTCGCCATCGTCCTCGAGGGGGTACCCGACGTCGTGGCCGCCCGGGTCACCGCCGAGGTGGACGTGCCCACCATCGGGATCGGCGCCGGGGCGGCCTGCGACGGCCAGGTCCTGGTGTTCCACGACCTCCTGGGCCTGGGCGAAGGTCCCGTCCCCAAGTTCGTCCGCCGCTACGCCGAGCTGGCCTCCTTGGCCGGGGAGGCGGTCTCGGCCTGGGCCGCGGACGTGCGCTCGGGGGCGTTCCCCTCGGACGCCGAGACCTACCACCTGCCTCCCGAGCCGGGCCCCGGGGGACCCTGACCCACCCTTCGGGTACCATGGCCGCTGGCCACGGACCGGGTCAGGACCCGGGTCAGGGCTGATTCATCAGATTGCACCCTGCTCCGCCGGGGGGCGGAGCCCCGGCGCCGGGTGGCCCGGGTCCAGAGGGAGGTGAGCCGCCCGTGCGGCCGTACGAGACAATGATCATCTTCGACCCCGAGGTCGAAGAGTCGGCCATCCAGGAATCCCTGGACAAGGCCCTCGAGGTGGTGCGATCCAACGGAGGCACCACCGGGACCGTCGACCGCTGGGGCCGGCGTACCCTCGCCTACGAGATGAACCACAAGCGCGAGGGGTACTACGTGGTGGCGGAGTTCACCGCCGAGCCCAAGGCGTCGGCGGAGCTCGACCGGTTTCTCGTCCTGGCCGACGAAGTGATGCGCCACAAGATCATCCGGCTGCCGGAGAACGTCGCCGGCAGGACACGGACCAGAGTTCCCGCCGGGGCCAGGGCGCCCGCGGGGGACGGCGCCCGCAGCGCGGGCTGAACCGGCAGCGGAGGAAGACACATGGCCAACGGAAACAACATCGTGCTCGTGGGGAACATCACCCGGGACCCCGAGTTGCGCTTCACCCCCACGGGCCAGGCCACGGCCACCTTCGGGCTGGCCGTGAACCGGCGCTGGCAGAACCGCCAGACCCAGGAGTGGGAGGAGGCCACCTCCTTCTTCGACATCGTGTGCTGGCGAGAGATGGCCGAGAACGCCTCGGAGAGCCTGGCCCGCGGCTCGCGCGTCATCGTCACCGGCCGCCTCGAGCAGCGCTCGTGGGAGACCCAGGACGGGGACAAGCGCTCCAAGGTCGAGGTCGTGGCGGACGAGATCGGCCCCAGCCTGCGGTGGGCCACCGCCCAGGTCACCAAGAACGAGCGGCGCGGCCCCGGCGAGGGCGCGGCCCCCCGTGGCGGCGGCGGTGCCGACCGGCAGCCCGCCGCCCAGGGCGCGGGGAGCGGCTACGGCTTCGACGAGGAGCCCTTCTGAGGATGGTTGTGACCCCCCGGGCTACGCCGCGCCGCGCTGGCCGCGGCCTCCACCACGGCGCGCACCCACCGTGCGCGTTGTGTCGCGACAAGGTCGACTGGGTCGACTACAAGAACGTCTCGATGCTGCGCCGGTACGTGTCCGACCGCGGCCGGATCCGCGCTCGTCGGGTCACGGGGAACTGCGCCCGGCACCAGAACGAGATCGCCATGGCCATCAAGACGGCACGCGAGCTCGTGCTGCTGCCGCGACCGGCGCCGCACGCGCCCAAGGCTCTCGAGACGACGGATGCAAGCGAAGGTGGTCGGTGATGCGGGTCCTGTTGCGCAGTGACATCTCCGGGGTGGGGAAGAAGGGCGACATCGTCGACGTCGCCAAGGGATTCGCCCGCAACTACCTGTTTCCGACGGGAAGCGCCCTGGTCGCCACGGGGGGCGTCGAGGGACAGGCCGCCGCCATGCGAAAGGCGCGCGCCCTGCGCGACGCGCAGGACAAGGAGTCGGCACAGGCCGTCGCCGGTGTGCTCGGTGCCGCCACCATCACGATCACGGCGCGCGCCGGCACCGAAGGGAAGCTGTTCGGTTCGGTGACCGCCCACGACGTCGCCGAAGCCGTACAGGCCCAGACCGGTGCCGTGGTCGACCGTCGCAAGATCCAACTGGCCGAGCCGATCAAGTCGGTGGGCACCCACGCGGTCCCGGTCAAGCTGCACGCCGAGGTGGACGTCGAGCTCACGGTCGAGGTCGTCGCCGGCACCTGACCAGGGCGGCGTCCCCGGAGCGGCCTCCGGTCGCCCCGATCTGTCACACCCGCCTGGCACGGTGGCGGGGTGCCACGCCACAGCGGGCCCGGTCCGGGACCCCGGTTATCCCCAGCCCCTCCCTCTCGGTGCGGCCGTCGTCCACATGGTTGTCCACCCCTGAAGCGGGGTTGTCCACGCCAAATTCCCAGGGTTCCACCCCTCGTTACCCCCAGGCTCCGTGAGCGAGGGTAGGGGGACCATGGCCCAGGCATTCGAAGAGGTATCTCCCCGCCGACTCCACGCCGTCGGAGGCCGGGTCCCCCCGCACAATCTCGACGCCGAGGAATCGCTGCTCGGTGCCATGCTGCTGTCGCGCGACGCCATCGCGGCCGCGCTCGAGTGCTGCGTGGCCGAGGACTTCTACAAACCCGCGCACGGACACGTGTTCGCCGCGGTCACGGCCCTCTACGCGCGCGGCGAGCCCGCCGACCCTGTGACCGTGGCCGACGAGCTGCGCCGTTCGGGGCTGCTCGACGCCGTGGGCGACGCGTCGGTGCTGATCTCGCTGCAGGTGAACACGCCGTCGACGGCGAACGCGTCGCACTATGCGCGCATCGTCGAGGAGCACGCCCTGCTGCGTCGACTCGTCGTGGTGGCGGGTGAGATCGCCGAGCTCGGCTTCAGCCTCCCCGAGGACGTTTCCGACGTCATCGACCGCGCCGAGGCCATGGTGTTCGAGGTGGCCCAGCGCCGGGTGGTCGACACCATGGCGCCCCTGCGCGAGCTGCTGGCCGCCAGCCTCGACCACCTCGAGAACCTCTTCGCGCGGGGCGACACCATCACCGGCGTCCCCACCGGCTACGGGGATCTCGACGAGCGCCTCGCCGGTCTGCAGAAGTCGAACCTCGTGGTGGTGGGCGCCCGGCCCGCCATGGGCAAGACCAGCTTCGCCCTCGGCATCGCCCAGCACGCCGCCGTGCACGCCCGCGTCCCGGTGCTCGTGTTCTCGCTCGAGATGAGCCACCTCGAGCTCACCCAGCGGCTGCTGTGCTCCGAGGCGCACGTCGATGCCACCCGCATGCGCAACGGCCGTCTGCTCGAGTCGGACTGGCCCAAGATCTCCGACGCCATCGGCCGCCTCGGTGACGCCCCCATCTACATCGACGACAACCCGAACCTCACCGTCATGGAGATCAGGGCCAAGGCCCGGCGCCTCAAGGCCCGCGAAGGGCTCGGCCTCGTGGTCGTCGACTACCTCCAGCTCATGAGCGGGCACACCAAGAGCCGGGCCGAGAACCGCCAGGTGGAGGTGTCCGAGATCAGCCGCGGTCTCAAGGTGCTCGCCCGCGAGCTCGACATCCCCGTGGTGGCGCTGTCGCAGCTGTCGCGCAACTTGGAGATGCGCCAGGACAAGCGTCCCGTGCTAGCCGACCTGCGTGAGTCGGGGTCAATCGAACAGGACGCGGACGTGGTCCTGTTCATCTACCGCGACGAGATCTACAACCCCGACTCACCGGACCGGGGCACGGCCGAGATCATCATCGCCAAGCACCGCAACGGGCCCACCGGCGTGACGCAGCTCGCCTTCGTCGACCGCTTCACCCGCTTCGCCGGCATCGCCCGGGTCTGACCATCATCGTCAACGACCCGGCCGTCGGCCGTTGGGTCGAAGGCGGTCCGGCCGGTGTGGCATCGATCCCCCGGGCGCGTTGACACGGCGTTACGGTTTCGCGATGGCCGAGGACGACAGCGCAACCTTCGACCGGGCGGTGCGAGCCGTGGCGGCGGGCACCGACCCGATCGAGGCGGCCCGATCGGTCGTGGCGGCGATGACCCTCGACGAGCGCCTGTGGTGCCTCGACGGCGATGTGCCTTTCTGGGCGGGCCTGGGGGACCTGGGCACCGGTGGGTACCACACACGCCCGTTCCCGGCCGCACGCGTCGAGCGCCTCGGCGTCCCGGGATTCGCCTTCAGCGACGGGCCCCGCGGCGTGGTGATCGGGCCAGCGACGTGTTTCCCGGTGAGCATGGCGCGCGGCGCCACGTGGGACGTCGACCTGGAGGAGCGCATCGGCGACGCCATCGGCCGCGAGCTGCGGGCCGTGGGTGCCAGCCTGTACGGCGGGGTGTGCGTCAACGTCCTGCGCCACCCGGCGTGGGGGCGCGCCCAGGAGACCTACGGTGAGGACCCGCTGCACGTGGGCGAGCTCGGGGCGGCCCTGACCCGGGGTGTGCAACGCCATGCCATGGCGTGCGTCAAGCACCTGGCGTGCAACTCCATGGAGAACGCCCGCTTCGTGGTCGACGTCACCGTGGACGACGTGAGCCTCCACGAGGTGTACCTCCCTCACTTCCGCCGGGTGGTCGACGAGGGTGTGGCCGCCGTGATGAGTGCCTACAACTCGGTGAACGGCCATTGGTGCGGCGAGAGCCGGGCCCTGCTGACCGACGTCCTGCGCGACGAGTGGGGCTTTGCCGGCATGGTCATCTCGGACTGGATCTTCGGCCTCCGTGACGCGTCGACATCGGTGGCGGCCGGACTCGACGTCGAGATGCCCTACCGGATGATGCGGGCTCGGGACCTGCCGGGCGCCCTCGAGCGCGGCGCGGTGTCGTGGGACGACGTCGACGATGCGGCGACCCACGTCGTCGCCACTCTGTTGCGCTTCCACGACGTGCTGGTGGCGCCCCGGCCCGGGATCGAGGTGCTCGCCTGCGGCGAACACCGGGCCCTGGCCCGGGAGGCGGCTGCCAAGTCCGTCGTCCTCCTGCGCAACGAGCCCGTCGCCGGCGCCCCGGTCCTGCCGCTCGACCCGTCGGAGGTGCGGCGCCTGGCGGTCGTCGGCCGTCTGGCCGCGGTGCGGAACCTCGGCGACGGCGGGTCCAGTGACGTGTGGGCCCCGACGGTGGTCACCGCCCTCGACGGGCTCAGCGCGGCGTTGACCACCAGCGAGGTCGTCCATCTCGACGGAGCCTTCGTTGCCGCTACCGCGGCCGCCGCGGCCGCCTGTGACGTGGCCCTGGTCGTCGTCGGCTACACGCGCGCCGACGAAGGTGAGTTCATCGGTGGCGACGGGACGGCGCATCTGGGCGCGCTGTTCCCCGGCCCCGACGACCCCGACCTGGCGCAACGCTTCACCACCGCCGTCGCCGCCGATCCCGGGCCCGACATGTCGAGAGCCGTCCCCGGCCCCGAGGCGCTGGGATTCGCGGCCGGCGGTGACCGCCGCTCGCTGCGCCTCCATACCGAGGACGAGACCCTGATCGAGGCCGTGGCCGCCGCCAACCCGCGCACCGTGGTGGCCATCGTGGCGGGCAGTGCCGTCGTCGTCTCGGCCTGGGCGTCGCGGGTGCCGGCCATCGTCCAGTCCTGGTACGCGGGCATGGAGGGGGGCAACGGCCTGGCCGACGTCCTGCTGGGCACCATCGACGCCGGAGGCCGGCTCCCCTTCACCGTGCCCACCGACGCGTCGCACCTTCCCCCCTTCGAACGCGACGCCGAGGCGGTGACCTATGGCCCCTGGCACGGCTGGTGGCTCCTCGAACGCGACGGCAACGCACCGGCGTATCCCTTCGGGTTCGGATTGTCGTACACGACCTTCACGTCGGGCCCCTTCGTGGCCTCGGTGGAGGACGACGCCATCGTGGTGCGGGGAACGGTGCACAACACCGGGCCTCGGCGCGGAACCGACATCGTCCAGGTCTACGGCGGGCACTCGAGTTGGGACGGGGCCCCCCGGCCCCGGCGCCGGCTGTTGGGCTTCGCCCGGGTGGAGATCGACGCGGGCTCCCCCGCCGATGTCGTGGTCCGCGTCCCGCTGGCGCGTCTCGCCGTGCGCGACACCACGCGCCGGAGCTGGGTCGTCGAACCCGGCACTTACGGGCTCGACGTCGCCCACCATGCTGCGGACCCTGCCGCGCTGCGCCTCGCGGTCGACCTTCCCCCGGGATCGGAGCCCCGACGCCACTGAGGACGGCTCTGACCCCGCACCTTGCCGACGTCGGACCTTTTCGAAAGGCTCCAGACTCAAGTCTTCCGACCGGCCTGGTCTGCGGCCGATCAACCCATCGACCTGGTCGGTCGCGGGGTCGGACAACCCGACCCGGTCCGGCCTATCGCTCCTCGGCGGCGGCGACCGACTCCGAGAGCACCGGGGCGGGTTCTGGTGCGGGGGCGTCGGCGTGAGTGCTTGGAGCCCTGGGCTCGGACAGCGGTGCGGGGCCGGCCAACGGGATCCGCACCCAGAAGGTGGTGCCTTTGCTCCCGTTGTCCGACGCCGGGTCCGACACCACCCCGACGGTCCCGCCGTGCGCGTGGGCGATGGCCGACACGATGGTGAGGCCCAGACCGGCACCGCCAGTGGCACGCGCCCGCGTGGGGTCGGCGCGGTGGAACGGCTCGAAGATGTGCGCCTGCTCGGCCGGCGGGATGCCCGGGCCCTGGTCGGAGATCTCGAGGCGCGCCATGGTCGCTTCGGTGCTCACCCGCACGTCGACGGGTGATCCGTCGGGAGTGTGCTGCACGGCGTTGGCGAGCAGGTTGTCGACCACCTGGCGGAGCCGGTCGGCGTCCCCGACGACGGGTAGCGGACCTGGGACCTCGAGGGTGATGGCTCGATCAGGGGCGCTCACGCGCGCCGCGTCGACCGCCGCGGTCACGGTGTCGGTGAGGTCCAAGCGTTCCAGCACCAGCGGGCGCTGGTGGTCGAGCCGGGCCAGCAGCAGCAGGTCGTCCACGAGCGTGCTCATGCGGTTGGCTTCCTCGCGGATGTGACGCATCGAGGTGGCCAGGTCCTCGGGTCGGTCGCGCGCGCCGCGGTCGAAGAGCTCGGCATAGCCGCGGATCGATGTCAACGGCGTGCGCAACTCGTGTGACGCGTCGGCCAGGAACCGACGCAGGCGCTCCTCCGACGCGGCGCGGGCCGCGAAGGCACCCTCGATGCCGCTGAGCATGGTGTTCAGCGCGTTGCCGAGCTGACCCACCTCGGTGCGCTCATCGGTCGTCATGACCCGCTGGGACAGGTCGCCTCCGGCGATGGCCCCGGCGGTGGACGCCATCTCATCGAGGGGACGCAGGTTTCGCCGCACCATCCACCAGGCCAGGGCGCCCACCCCACCGAGGACCCCGATCGACACCAGGAGCTCGATGAGCACGAGGCGGCCCAGGGTGTGGTGCACGGGATCGAGCGGCACGGCGACGATCACGGTCCCCACCAGCGAGCCGTTCACCTGAATAGGCTCGGCCAGGACCCGGTACTCGACGTTCGGGGACCCGCCGCTCGAGGCGTCGAACAGGACCGGGCTCGTCGACGTGCTTCCCGATCCGGGCAACTGCAGGGGCAGGGTCGGCGGCGAAAGGGGATAGGCCTCGGGCGGATTGATGGTGTTGCCGCTCTGGTCGCGCAGCTGGACCCACAGACCCGGGGGTGGGAACACGCGGGCCCGTCCGAAGGGCCCGACGAACGCATCCGCCACCTGGGTGCCGATGGGCTGCGCGTCGTCTCGGAGCTGGCTGTCGGTCTGCGAGTAGAGATAGGAGCGGAGCGACGCGTAGGTGACCACGTCCGCCACCACCAGGCCCACGGTGACGATGCCCACGACGACGAGGAGCAACCGCAGCCGCAGTGCCACGGCCTACTCCGGGGTGGGGCGCAGGGAGTAGCCCACGCCGCGCACGGTGTGGATGAGGCGGGGGCCCAACGTGTCCACCTTCTTGCGCAGGTAGCTGATGTAGATCTCGACCACGTTGGCGTTGCCGTCGAAGTCGTAGTTCCACACCCGGTCGAGGATCTGGGACTTCGACACCACCCGCCCGCTGTTGAGCATGAGGTAGTGCAGGAGCTTGAACTCGGTCGGCGTGAGCTCGATCGACGTCGAACCCCGGTGCACCTCGTGGCTCTCCTCGTCGAGGCGCAGGTCGCTCACGCTCAGCCGGCCGTCGTCGCCTTCGCCATGGGCACGGCGCAGGATGGCCCGCACCCTGACGATGAGCTCCTCGACGCTGAAGGGCTTGGTCATGTAGTCGTCCCCGCCCAGGGTGAAGCCGCGCAGCTTGTCGTCGAGGGTGTCGCGCGCCGTGAGGAAGAGGACCGGCAGCCGCCCCCCGATGCGGTCCCGGCCCATGCGTTCGAGGACCTCGAACCCGCTCAGGTCGGGGAGCATCACGTCGAGGACGACCAGGTGCGGGCGGAACTTGGTCATCGCCTCGAGGGCCTCGCGGCCCATGTGCGACACCTGAACCTCCATGCCCTCGTAGCGCAGGGCCATGGCCAGGAGGTCGGTGATGCTGGGCTCGTCGTCGACGACCAGGATGCGCGAGGGCTCGGACATAGGGCACCCTCAGCTTGCTCCCCCACCCTGTGGGTTTTCTGTGAAGCGCCCCCGGCTCAGAAGCCGGCCGCGGCCCGGTCCGGGCCAGCTCCGGTGGGGGGTGCTCCTGTGCGCCGTGCGCTCTCCCCACTGCGGGATCCGGGCAGGGACGACACCGTCGCTTTCGGTGCCAGGGTGGCGGTGGCAAGGTCCTCGGCGTCGACCTCGAGACCGGCCAGGGTCTCGTCGATCAACCGGACAATCTCGTCGCAACGCTCACCCAGGTTCATGGGACGACTCCTCCTCGTCAGCCTGACCATCGGCCTCGGCGCGTGCCCGCTGAAGCAGCACGGACTCCGCCGGTTCCCGTGGGCGTCGCCGGAGGAGACATGCCCACTCCGGGTGTGATCCAGACCGTCACGGACCGTGGTCATTGGAGCGTCACCGATCGTGACCTGAGCGGAGGTGGGGGACGCGAGCGAGGAATACGATGCGGCGGCGTGGACGAACAGGACCGTGACGTCGAGACCCGCCTGGCGCTGCGGCTCCTCGTCGACACCTACGCGCGTGACGTCGACCGCGGCGACACCGAGGCCGTGACCGGGTTGTTCAGCGAAGAGGGCAGGCTGGTCGCCCACTTCCATCCCGGCCGCGACGGATCACCCAACGTGCGCGCCGGGCGCGCCGAGATCAAGGCCGCGCTGGTGGCGGGGTTGGCTCCCTACCTGGTGACCACCCACGTCGTGGGGGGCCACGTCCTGGAGCCCGGCGGTGACACCGATCATGCCCGCGGTGAGACGGTGTGTCTCGCCCATCACATCTACGAGCGCGACGGCGACCGGCGCCTGCTCGTCCTGGCGGTGCGCTACCAGGACGAGTACGTGCGCGAGTCGGGGGTGTGGCGCTTCGCCGAGCGCCAGCTGCGCCTCGACTGGCGCGACGACCGCCCTGTGGCCGACCGTTGAGTCCCCTGGCGCGGACGCCGGCGTCGACGCCGGCTCCGGCGCGCAGGTGGCAAGGAGGTCGAGGACATTGACGACGCTCAAGGTGGCAGCGCTCCCGCCCGTGCGGGCCGGGGTGTGCGCCGATCCGGACTGGATGGCGGGCTTCGCCCGACACATCGAGTCGCTCGGCTTCGAGTCGGTCATCGTGGTGGAGCACCCCCTCGTCATCGGGGACTACACGAGCCGCTATCCGTACGCGCCGTCGGGTCGCATGCCGTTGCCCGACGACTGTGCCATCCCCGACCCCGTCGACCTGCTCGCCTTCCTGGCCGGCGTCACCACCACGCTCGAGCTCGCCACCGGTGTGCTCGTGCTGCCCGCCCACCATCCCGTCGTCATGGCCAAGCGCCTGGCCACCGTGGACCGGCTCTCGAAGGGGCGGGTGCGGCTGTGCATCGGGGTGGGGTGGATGCGCGAGGAGCTCGAGGCGTGCGGGGTGGACTTCCCCAGCCGGGGGCGGCGAACCGACGAGTGCATCGACGTCATGCGAGCCCTGTGGGCCGACACCGAGCCCGAGGGGGCGTCTTTCGAGGGGGAGTTCTTCCGCTTCTCCCACGCCCACACCCATCCCAAGCCGTTCCGCCCCGGGGGCGTGCCCATCCACATCGGGGGCCACAGCCCGGCGTCGATCCGTCGGGCGGCGCGGCGCGGCGACGGCTGGCAGCCCCTGGGACTGTGGGGAGACGAGCTCGCCGACGCCTTGGCGCGCCTGGACGCGGAGACCGAGGCGGCGGGGCGCGACCGCGGCGCGCTCGAGCTCACCATCAGCGCCCTGGCCTCCCAGGCCACGCCCGAGACCCTCGACAAGTTGGCCGGCGTCGGTGTCGACCGCCTGGTGGTGACGTGTCTGCAGCCCGACCTCCGCGCCGCGCAGGACGAGATGTCGGAGGTCGCAGAGCGCGTCGGCCTCGCCTCGCAGGCCTAGTGTCGTCGGCGTGTGGCGCGAGCAGGTCGGCATCGACGACGTCCGTGCCGCCGCCGAACGCCTCGCCCCCGTCGGGGTCCTGACCCCGCTCCAGCTCAACGAGCGGCTGTCGCAGCGCTACGGCGCCACCGTGTACCTCAAACGCGAGGACCTCCAGGTGGTGCGCTCCTACAAGATCCGCGGCGCCTATAATTTCATCGCCGCGCTCCCCGCCGAGGCCCTGCGGTCGGGCGTGGTGTGCGCCAGCGCCGGAAACCATGCCCAGGGGATGGCGTGGAGCTGCCGGCACCTGGGTGTGCACGGTGCGGTGTTCCTGCCCCAGCGCACGCCGCGCCAGAAGGTGGCGCGCATCAGGGCCCTGGCCGGGGATCTCGTCGACCTGCACTTCGCCGGGGACAGCTTCGACGACGCGCAGGCCGCCGCCGCGGCCTACGCGTCGGAAACCGGCGCCACCGTGGTCCCCACCTTCGACCACCCCGCCACCATCGCGGGCCAGGGCACCATCGCCCTGGAGGTGGTGGAGCAGCTCGGCACCGCACCCGACGTCATGGTGGTGCCGGTGGGGGGCGGCGGGCTCATCTCCGGCCTCGCCGTCGTCCTCGACGGGCTCGGCGCCGCCACCGAAGTGGTGGGGGTCCAGCCCGCGGGGGCCCCGGCCATGGTGCGGTCGCTCGACGCGGGGGAGGTCCTCACCATCGACATCGAGGACGACTTCGTCGACGGCGCCGTGGTGCGCAGGCCCGGCGAGCTCACCTTCTGCATCGTGCGCGACCTGGTGGGTCGCATGGTGGTGGTCGAGGAAGGGCGGGTGTGCACCGAGCAGCTCGACCTGTACCAGGTCGACGGTATCGTGGCCGAGCCCGCCGGCGCCCTGGCCGTGGCCGCCCTCGACGACGTGGCGTCGGAGGTGGAGGGACGCAGCGTCGTGTGCATCCTCAGCGGCGGCAACAACGACGTGGCCCGCTACGACGAGATCATCGAGCGCAGCCTGGTGCACCAGGGGCTCAAGCACTACTTCGTGGTGGACTTCCCCCAACGCCCCGGCGCACTGCGCCAGTTCCTCGACGAGTGCCTCGGCGCCACCGACGACATCGTGCTGTTCGAGTACATCAAGAAGAACGATCGGGAGTTCGGCCCAGCTCTCGTG
>Ga0116217_10002964_pt1 | contig 15631 bp, 10 predicted proteins | sample Sb_taG_6_FD_89697 | JGI IMG/M metagenome (GOLD analysis project Ga0116217, IMG submission 89697) | Peat soil microbial communities from Weissenstadt, Germany - Sb_50d_4_PS metaG | ecosystem: Environmental > Terrestrial > Soil > Wetlands > Peat | place: Germany: Weissenstadt | collected 2010-09-21 | reverse complement strand
CGCCGCGCTCGCGCCATGCGCGGTCGGGTTGGTGAGCGGCTCGATGATCTTCAGCTGCTCGATAATCGAGCCGGGCCACCCGTGGGTGACGATCAGCGGCAGCGCGTCCTCATGGGCGGAGCGAACGTGGATGAAATGGATGTCGAGACCGTCGATCTCGGTTATGAAGTTCGGCAGGGCGTTCAGTTTCGCCTCGCACTCGCGCCAGTCGTAGTCTGACCCCCAGTAGCGGGCGAGCTCCTGCATCATCGCGAGCCGCACGCCCTGCGAGTCGTCGGCGACCGTCTCGCGCTCGGGCCACCTGGTCGCATTTATGCGCTTGCGCAGATCGGCGAGCTCAGCCTCAGAAAAACCCACCTGAAACGAGCGGATAGCCGTCATATCGCCAGCCGCGTGTTCGGTGGAAGTCGCTGCAGACATCCGCTCCTCCTAAGGTCGTGGTCGCGCACCTGGCTTACGGTCCGCATCTCGTCTGTGCTGTGGGCGCAGGATCCTCCACCGCGCGGCCGCCCTTCGCGCCCGTGACACTCCCTGGTCGTGCACCCTGGTCCGGGGGTCCTCAGGCCCGGATCAGCTCGCCCTCGGGGCCAAGGAGCGCCTCGCGAAGTTCTTTGCGCGAGCTGATCCCGAGCTTGGTGAACACCTTCCGCAGGTGCCACTCGATCGTGCGCGGGCTGAGGAACAGCCGCGCGCCAATCTCCGGGTTCGACAGGCCGTCACGGGCAAGCCGCGCGATTTGCCGCTCCTGCGCGGTGAGCTCGTCCCGAGTCTCGGCCATGCGCCTGCGGACCTTCTCGCCGGTCGCCAGCAACTCGGCCCGCGCGCGCTCGGCGAACGCTTCCATGCCGATCACCGTGAACTGGTCGTGTGCTTTGCGGAGTTGCACGCGCGCGTCGACACGGCGATTCTCGCGGCGCAGCCACTCCCCGTAGAGCAGAAACGTGCGGGCGAGCTCGGGACGCAGCCGGGTGCGTCCCAGCCGCTCGATGGCTTCGCAGTACCCGCGCTCGGCTGTCCCGCCCACGCTCTGCAGCGCACGAGAACGCGCCTGGATTCCGAGCGCCCAGTCTGTGGGTGCGACTGAAGTGGCCGCAATTATGCGATCGAGCGCCCGGTTTGCCGCCTCCGGCTTTCTGCTCCTGGTGGCCGCTTCGAGCAGCTCGATCGCCGCCCAGACCGCGACAAACAGCTCCGGCGTGTCGTCGCTCGCCGCCTCAGCCGCAGCCAGCGCCTCCTGGTAGCGGCCGAGGCCGTTGAAGAGAACGGACCTGGCCCAGTGGGCGTACTGGATCGCGGTGCCCTGTCCGCCGGCCGTGAACTCCTGGATGGTGGTGTCGATCAGCCTGGAGGCGACCGTCTCGCGGCCCTGAAGACCGGCGAGCACCAGCGCACCGTAGGGCGCGACCCGGGCCCCCGTGGCTTCGGTCACGCTCTCTGCCTCACCGACCAGCAACGCGGCCGTGCCGAACTCTCCGCCGAGCACCACGGCCTGGGTCATTACGTTGACGCTGACCGCGAGCAAGCTCAGCGCACCCACGTCCCGGGCCAGCTCGACCCCATGCGTGGCCACCGCACGGCACGTCTCGTAATCCCACACCATCACGGCCGCGGCGGTGGCGAGCCACCCCCAACGGAGGGATTCCTCGATCGAGGCACCGCCGCCCACGAAGCCGCTCGCCGCCCGCTCGAGCACGGGTACCGCCGCGGCCCGGCCGTCGGTGAACGCGAGCGCAAATCCTTCCAGCAGCAGATCGGATGGACGCCGGGTGCCGGCCGGTCGCGGCGCGGACAGCGCCTCGCGGGAGACGTGATGCAGGCTGCCATTGGCCGCCAGGCTCCCCGCGAACAGCGCCGAGCTCCACGCGTCGAGATAGGTATCACGCGCGAGCTGCGGATCGAGCGGATCGAGAGTCTTGGCCGCTCGGAGGAGCAGGGCAGGAGCTTCGCTACCGCGGCTCTCGGCATACGAGGCCTCGGCGCGCAGCAGATCCAGACGAGCGCGCTGGAGCTCGTTGAGCGGCCCGACCTCGGCTGCGGCCAGCAGGCTGCGTGCGACATCGAACACGCCAGCCTGCAAGCTCGCGTCGGCGGCGGCCAGCGCTCTGTCAGGCCGCCGGGTCGGGTCACCGGTCAGCGCCACCGCGCGTTGGAGAAACGCGGCCGCGGCGGCCAGGCCTCCGCGCGCCTGCGCCCGGCTGGCCGAGCTCTCGAGCTCCAGGGCCACTTCCTCGTCGGGCCCCACCGCCGCGGCCGCCAGGTGCCACGCCCGACGGTCCGGGTCGGCCTCGCGATCGGTCGCCTCCGCCAACGCCAAGTGGACCGCTCGGCGCTCCTGCGCCGTCGCCGAGCGATACATCGCCGAGCGCGCCAGCGGATGCCGGAACGCCACCCGTTCACCGATCGCCAGCAACCCTTCCCCCTCCGCGGCGCTCGCCGCCGCCGGCGGGATGCCGAGCCGCTCGGCCGCGCGCCAGAGCACGAGTGGATCCCCGACCGGCTCCGCCGCCGCGACCAGCGACAGAAGCCGCGTGTCCTCAGGCAACGGCTCGAGCCGACGGACGAAGCTCTCCTCGATCCGTCTCGGAAGCGCGTGCGCCTCGAGCAGCCCGAACCCGCCGGCCAGCTCCGTCGCCGTCAACCCTCGCGGCAGCTCCAGCAACGCCAGCGGGTTGCCGTGGGTCTCCTCGACGATCCGATCGCGCACTCGCTCATCCAACTTGAACCGCACCGCCGAGCCCAACAACGCGCGCGCGTCGCCGCGGCGCAGCCGATCCACCTCCAGCTCGGGGAGGTGCCCAAGCTCCTCGCCCGGCCCGCGCGCCGCGAACACGAGCCCGACCGGCTCCGCCAACAGCCGACGGGCGACAAACGCGAGCGTCAGCGCCGAGGCCTGATCCAACCACTGCGCGTCATCTACGACACACAGCAGCGGACGCGCGTCCGCCGCGTCCGAGACGAGGCTCAACACCGCCAACCCAACCAGGAACCGATCCGGCGCAGGCCCCGCGCTCACACCGAACACGATCTCCACCGCCTGACGCTGGGGAGCCGGAAGCCCGTCGACGCGATCGAGCAGCGGCGAGCACAACTGATGCAGGCTGGCATAGGCCAGCTCCATCTCCGACTCCACCCCGACCGCCCGCGCAACCGTCATATCCGACGCCGACTCGATCAGGTACTCCAGCAGTGCCGTCTTCCCGATCCCAGCCTCGCCCCGCAACACCAACGACCGACTCTCACCCCGGCGGATGTCCCCGACCAGCCCGTCGAGGACGGCACACTCGTGGTCCCGCCCACGCAGGCTCGCGCCCAGCCCCGGTCCCAAAAAACCTTCAAACATCGCCAGCGACGCATGCTAAAGGACGGCTACCGGTCTACTCGTCCACCGACGACGGCCGCCGGGCGGAACGCGCACCTCACCGAGCACTGCGGTGATCGCCGATGTTCCGCCGCTCGGCGCGAAGCTCGGACCACGGCCGGGTGTTCATGACGTCGCCGGCGGTTGCCCAGCCGCGACGCGCGGTCGCGACCGACAGCGTCATGTTCCCGAGCCCGAGGATCGAGTGCGCGTCGGTCGAGCATACGATCTGCACCCCGGCCGCCAGTGCCTCCCGGACGTGCTCGCCGCTGAGATCGAGGCGGAGAGGGAGGCCGTTGACCTCGAGCGCAACCCGATGCTCGAGCGCGACCTCGAACACGCGCTCGAGGTCGAGCGCGTTCTCGGGACGGCGGTTGATGTAGCGACCCGTCGGGTGGCTGAGGCACCGAACGTAGGGGTTTCGCAGCGCCTCCTCGACGCGCTCGGTCATCGCCTGGCGTGGCATCCGCTGTCCGCCGTGGACGCTTGCCTGGACCCAGTCGAGTTCCGCGAGGACGTCGTCGGGTAGATCGAGCCGCCCGTCGGGGAGGATGTCGCACTCGATCCCGCGCAGCACGCGGAACGGCGCCAGCAGCTGATTGGCGGCGGCGATCTCTTCCCCCTGCCGGCGGACATCGTCGGGAGTGAGGCCGCGCACAGCGCCCACCGCGGGTGTGTGATCGCAGATCGCCAGATACTCGTAGCCGCGCTGCATGGCCGCCCGGGCCATCTCCTCGATACTCGCCCTTCCGTCCGACCAGGTGCTGTGGCAGTGCAGGTCGCCGCGGATCTGTTCGGGCCGGGCGAGGGCAGGCGGCTCGCCGGCGAACGGTTGCTCCCGGAGCTCCGGTGGGCACCAGGGCAGGCGCAGCGCCCTGTACACCCCGATCTCGGTGGACGCCTCGGGCAACGGCTCAAGCGCGGCGACATATGCGGCCGAGCCCGTCGCGCGGACCAATTCGGTCCCGTAGCGCTCGGGCTCGACCGCCACCAGCTCGACTGGTACCCCCTCGACGGTCAGCCCGACCGCTCCGCGCGGGCCGCGCTGGAGCAGCGTGACGATCTGCGGCAGCTCGGCGAAGCGCGCGAGCACGGGAGCTGGCTCCGGCGCGACGCACACCACCGACAGCAGCTCGCAGGCATCGCGCCAACGGCGCACGTCGCCCGCGGGCGTGCCGCCGAGCGCCTCCGCAATGCCGCCGACGAGCTCCCGCGCTCGATTGAGCAGTAGCCCCTGCCGCGGTCGTGGCTGGCCTTCGCGGGCGAGCGCCTCTAGCAACCGCGCCTCAGTCTTTGATCCGATCCCAGGCACGGTCCGCAGCCGGCCGTCGGTCGCGGCCTCGCGCAGCTCGGCCGCGGTCCGTACGCCCAGCGACCGGGCTAGCTCGATCGAGCGCTTGGCGCCGAGCCCGAGGTAGCGGCCGAGAGCCACAAGATCGGGAGCGAGCTCGCGCTCGAGCTCCTCAAGTTCGGCGATCTGCCCCGTCTCGATGAGCTCGCGCAGCCGCGCCTCGATCCCCGGACCGATTCCGCGCAGCTGCCGCGCGCTGCCGGCACGCACGAGCTCGGCCACGGGCAGCGGCGACTCCCGGATCGTGTCGGCCGCGCGCCGGTACGCGCGGGCCGAGTACGGGTTCGCCTCGGCCAGCTCCAGCAGCGAGGCCATCGCGTCCAGGCGGTCGGCGATCTCGCGGTTCTCCACGGCGGTAGTTTCCCCCGCGACGTGGACCGTCTCCGTCAAAGGCAAGCTTCTCGGGAGCGGCCACACCAGCGTCGATCTGGCAGAGCAAGACCCGCTCTACTCGTCGCCAGTACTCATTGACGGGCTCGAGAAGGCTCCTCAGCACTATCGGCCACTGGACGTTCGGAGTGCAGCGGCGATTTCGGTGGACCAGGCTAGCGCGTCGCCGGGGGCACGCTTCGGCGGACTCACCCCTCAGGCGAACACGGTCGCGCGGGGTTTACGTTGGCTGTCCGCCGCCCGTCACATAGCCGACGAACAGTGGGTGTCCGCCGCCCGGCACAGACGTGCTCCACGCGTTGTTGGGGTTGCTGGACTTCGCGAAACACGCCCAGTCGGCCTGGCTCGATGCGGCCTTGTTATCCAAGAACCCCGTCGGGCACTCGTACGAAAGCGTGACGATTTTCATCGTGAGGCTGGCGTCGCCGTAGTTGTAGGTGACGGTCCCCTCGGACCCGTGCCAGCTCGGCTTTGGGTCCTGGAGGATGAGCCGCGCGACCGTACCCTTCGGGATCCACGACGGCGGACCGACCACGTACGTGCCGCAGGTCGCGGTGTTGCCCATCAGCACGAGGTCCGACGTGCCCTTGGTGTTGTCGATCTCCACGTAGCAGGAGAAGTCGAGCGGCAGGCCGAGGTAGTTCTCGATCGCGTTGACCCAGGTCGCGAACGCTTGCGAGACGCCAGTCAGCCAGCCTTCGACCGTGCTCGCCGCGACGCTGAACCCGTCAGCGAGCCCGGTTACGACCGACGACATGTCCTCACCGATCCCGACCGCGAGTTGGCACACGACCAGGCCGAAGTGGTCGGGGAGGTGCAGCAGCCCGAGCCCGGCCACGCTCAGGAACTCGGCCTGCACGTCGTTGGGGTCGTTGTTCGGGAACCCCAGCGCGTCGTAGGTGCTCACGATCTGTTGGTTGGCCGCCTCGACCGCCGCGAGGATCGGGGCAGGCTTTGGCGGCTGGGGGACCGCATAGGGCTGGCTGAAGGTGAACGACACCGTCGTGCCGTTCACCTTCAGGTTGGGGTACGGGCGCCCGGCGATCCCGGCCATGAACGCCTGGCACATCTGGTCGTCCTTCAAGGTGATCGCGACGTCGACCGACAGCTGGCTCGGATCTGACAGAACGCCCCACTTGAAGCCGGTCAGCCACCAATGCACCTCGGGGCCGCGAGTGAACAGCACCGCGCCGTCACGGTGCAGCTTCGCCGAGAGCTCCAGCCTGTCGGTGTCGGCGGCGCAGTCGTAGAAGAGGTTGTGCGACGGGGCGCCGTCGCCGGGCCGCTGCCCCACGGTTGCGTCGAGCAGTGCGTACCCTGGTCCCGTCGACCCGATGGGACGGGTGTAGACGCCGATCTCGCAGCCGGATTCCAGTCCGTACTGGCCTTTCCACAGCTCGATCATCCAGTGCTTGTCGTCGTAGTCGAAGAAGATCGGCTCGCAGTCCAGGATGGCGCTCATCCCGAGCGCCGCGCCATCGTAGCCATACGCGTAGCCGAAGTTCCGCTGCAGCGCGTCCATGCGCGAGTAGATGATGTCCTGGCCGGGGTCATACAGGAACCCAGCGCCATAAACAGCGTGCGCGAGCGATGAGGTCGGCGTCCAGGGGCTCGTCATTACTGGCCCGCCACCGTGAAAATCACCTGCAGCGGGTGGCCGGCCGACGGCACCTGGCCGCGCTGGCTCCAGTCACCGGAACCGGAGCGCGCGACAAAGTTGCCGCCGGCGCCGGAGGCGGTGTTGGACCACCAGCCGGTCGGGCAGCTGACGGTGAAGGGCAGCGTCGCGCCGCCATGCGTGTAGGTGAAAGCCCCCTCGGTACCGTACGGACCGGGTAAGTCCTGCAGCCACCCGTCGCCGCGGCCACCGGCCGGAATCGTCTGTGTCGGCGGGACGACCCAGTAGCCCTCAGTAGCGCTTGTTTGGGTGAGCGTCAGCGGCGCCGAGCCCTGGTTGATGATCCGGACGTAACAGGAGAAGTCCATCGCCGGCGGCAGGGTCACCGAGGGCAGCGCCTGTACCGGCGCGACCGAGATCGCGTAGTCGCCGTGGTTGACCATCATGATCTCGGCAGCCGCCGTATCCAAGTCGACGATCGTGAACGTGAAGAGCTTGGGCGGATTGTCGGGGATTGACGCGCACTCGAAGCCGCTGTTGTAGTAGTTGATCGGCGCGATCGTGAGGCCGCCGATCGGCGTGTGGGTGTGGCCGAAGACGACGAGGTCGGCGCTCTGCTGGATTGCGAGACGCTGCGCGAACCACGCGAGGTAGTTGCCCGAGCCATCGGCCAAGGCGGCGCGCGCAGCGTTCAGCACGCTGCCGTTCTCCTGCGCCACCCAGCGGGTGAAGAGGTCGGCGTAGAGCCGCTTGGCGTCTGCGATCGTCGTGGTCTCGCCGTGCGGGAGAACAATCGACAGTGACTCGGACATGTTGGCAACGGTCGCGACGTAGTCCAGCAGCATGTCGGCGATGTCCGGGGTCATGTTCGGCCCCAGCGACTGCAGGAACTGCATGATGTTGAACCCGTCTGGATAGCCCATGTTCGCCTTGTCGGCGCACGTCTGGCCGGGCGGCAACGTGTTGGCCATCATGTAAGAGAACGCTCGGGTGACGAAGTGGCCGACCGGAAGCGTGTCCCACGGCGACGTGTTGTCGGGCGCGTTGAACATCGTCCAGTAGTGCCCGTGGCTGAAGGCCGTCCGGGCATCCGAGGTCCCGGTTAGTACGTGCACGGGGTCGACCAGCTCGATCGGGCCGACAGCGTTCTGCAGGGTCGCGATGTCGGCCTGCGTGAGCGTCCCGTCGTGGTTGCCGAGCAGGAACGTTACCTTCGGGACGGCGTTGACGACCTTGGCCAGTGCACCGTTGGAGCCGAGGACGTTGGGGTTAGCGGTGATGATGTCCGCCATCCCCGGCGGCTGAACCGACGGCGGGTAGGTCCACGTGTCGACGAGGTCGCCGAGCAGGATCACCTCCTGGAACATCCCGGCGTTCTGGACGATCCACTCAAGCGCGGCGACCACATACGGCTCGTGAACACTGCTCTGATACCAGCACGTGTTCGCGTTGTTGCCGATGTGAACGTCGCTGAGAACCGCTGCGTGATCGTTGGACATCGTGCGCTGACCTCAACTGGACGTGTTTGTCTTTATCACCAACACAAATTCGCCAGACGGTTACAAGCCATCGCTTGGATTAGCGGCACTCACACACCCACCGAACGAACGCCAAACTCTGCTGCCCCCGCGCCTGGATCGCGGCCCGAGACGTAGAGACGTACAGTCGGTGTTCTTCCACTGCCAAGGTCACCCCCAAATTCTCATCAGCCCGCCAGCGTGACCCCGCAGCTAACAACCCCTCTCGCTCTCGCACTGTATCCCTGTCACGTCGGATCTGTCAATACTCGATTTCGAGATTCGGTCCAAGCGCACGCGGTATTGTGAGATCAAAGGTGGAACGGGAAGCTATTAGACATAATCGTCACCAATTCTGCCTCGCGTCGCCGAGTTCGCTCGTACCATTTGCACACGAGCGCGCCCGGCACAACGGAGTGATTCGCACAGACGAAGGGCCGGCGTTAACTCACCAAACCTCCTTGGCCTTCGAGATAACGCCACATCCCGTCTCTGGTTACCACGGCAAGCGTCAGCAGACGTTCGGGTCTCGTACATCTGTTGAGTCAGACCACTCACCGACGACCCGCCCCGCGTGGCGCGCACCCAGCCAGTCCGAACCTCCGGAAGCGGGCGTGCCTACCATGCCGAGGTACTCCGCCGGGCCAACGTGATCACGCGCCCGGCGCGCCCGTGCGTTAGTCGGACGCCGCGTCGAGGCCGACGACGCGCTCGAGCCAGCGCGCGAACAGCCGCCGCGCGAGATCGATGCTCTCGCGTTCGCTGCGGCGGACGTGCTCGACCAGCGTCGGCAACCCATCGGCCCCCAGCAGATCTCGAAGCGACTGAGCGTACGCGGGCACGCCGCCCCACTCGGTGGCGCGCGCAGCATCAATCTCGATGTGGAACTGGAGCGCGTACGCGCGCTTGAACACGAATGCCTGCAACTCGTATGCGTCAGAACGCGCGAGCTGCACCGCTCCGTCGGGCAAATCGAACGTATCGGCGTGCCACTGAAGCGCGTCGAACCGCGCCGGCAGCTCCGCGAACACGGGATCGTCGAGCGCCGCCCGCGTGAGCTCGACCGGGAGCACTCCCACCTCGGCGGCCGGACCTGGATATACGCGCGCACCGAGGCTAGCCGCCAGCAGCTGCGCCCCCAGGCAAACGCCCCAATACGCACGACCGTCGTTGACCGCTTCCGCGATCAGCTGCTTCTCCGCGGTCAGCCACGGCCACCGCTCGTCCTCGTAGGCGCCCATCGGACCCCCCATCGCGACGATCCCGGCGAACTCGCGCCAATCAGGAAGCGGCTCGCCCTCGTCGATCTCGACGCGATGAACCCCGATTCCCCAAGCGCGCAACTCGTCCTCGTACGCGGCCGGCGGCTCACACGAGATGTGCTGCAACACGAGCAGCGCGTTCGACGTCTCACCGATGGCCGGGCGTGCCACTCGCCTGACTATGGCAGCAGCGACGTGCCCGCCTCGCCCCGGGAGCCTGCGGTGTCTGCGGTGTCTGCGGTGTCTTCGGTGGCCAGAGGGTACTCGCGCTGACAGCTGCGAATCCTCTCTTGAAGTGGGCCGTTAGCATGGGCATGGGCCCGGGCGGAAAAAGGGGGTTAGACGTGAGGTCGATGACGCGGCGTGTCACAGTGATTGCGGCGGCCACGGGGGCGCTCGCCGTGGTGGGAGCTGGCGCTGAGGGCCGGACGGTCGAGCAGGCGTTGAGCGGTTATCAGTTGCCGTACTCGACGGCCAGTAACGCCGTTGTGCAGCGTCAGGCCGCAGCTGGTTCTTGCCACGCGAGAGGATTGGGGCGGTTCTCGCGCCCAGATCCCAAGTGCACCCCCGGCGCCCTGAACCCTTCAGTCACTCAAGCCTCGATCCGCCGAACGATCTGCGTCGCCGGATGGACGTCCACCGTCCGACCGCCGGTCAGCGTAAGCGAGCCGGAGAAGTTCGCGAGCATGGCTGCGTATGGCGACCACAGGTCCGCCAGTAACTACGAGTACGACCATCTCGTACCGCTCGAGCTCGGCGGTGCCACGAATGACCGCCGGAACCTGTGGCCTGAGCCAGGAGCATCGCCGAACCCAAAGGATTCGGTCGAGAACGCGCTCAACCAAAAGGTCTGCGGCGGCAAGATGACTCTCGCGACAGCCCAGCGACTTGTCGCCAGAAACTGGGTTGCGGTCTACCACTCGCTTCACCACAAGCCGCGTCCGCACTCATCGCCCCGGCCAAGGCCGCCGGCCGCGTACTGCAGCGTCAACGCGTCATACAGCAGCACCTATAGCGACTGGGACGTGTACGTCCACTCAAACCAACCGGACACGAAGGCGACGGTGACGGACTCAGACGGACGATCTGCCAGCTGGTGGACCGACGCAAGTGGCTACGCCGACATCTACTTCGATGCCCCTCACTCGGCGGCGGCGGAGTCAATCGAGGTGCACGTCGGCACCGCATCCTGCTCCGCAAGCCTGTAGTCACGAACGCTGCAACTCCTGGGCAGGGAGGGTGCTCGGGCGCTCTCGCGACGTCCCTCAGGCGAGGCCGGCGCGACGGCAAGGCTGAGCGAACTAACCCTGTCCGAGACCCCCGTCGCAGGCGACGAAGGGTCTGCTTAGCGGCTCGCTGCTACCGCGTTGGCGGCGGCGACGAGATCCCCGTCCAGCCGTCGGACACCCACCCGGGCGCAGAGGGCATCGGACGCGCCGGGTCCGGCGAACACGAGCGGAACGGTTCGCGCAAGGCGGCGGAGTGCGGTTGCCTGCGCCTCGAGCAACGCCGGGTCGAAGCTGGAGAGGACGGCGATGTCCGGCCCGGTCGTCTTGGCGGTTTGGGCGAACGTTGCGATCGGCGTATCGGCGCCCAGGAACAGGATGCGCCAGCCGTGCGAGCGCAGCAAGAGGCCGAAGGCGAGCAGGCTGATGTCGTGGGCCTCGCCGGGCGCGCACGCGAGCAGCGCGAGTGGTCCGCCGCCGCGTCCCCATAGCCGGGCGAGCGAAAGCAGCCGGCCACGGATCAGGTTGCTGGCGAAGTGCTCCTGGCTGATGCCGAGCGTGTCCTTATCCCAATCAAGGCCGAGCTGGTTGAGGGTGGGGAGGATCAGTTCGCGCAGCACTGCTTCTAACCCGAACGCTTCGAGGCTCTCGTCGAGCGCCGAGTGCACGGCGGCCTCGTCGTAGCTTCTGATCGCGGCGAGCAGCCGGGCTCGGGCGCCCTGAAGGAGGCCCTCGGCGGGCCGGTCTCGCTCGAGCGCGGTGCGAGCGGCCTCGGCTGCGGACAGCCCCGAATCGAGCGCGCGGCGCATGCGGGCGACCCGCTCGGCGTCCTCGTCGGTATAGAGCCGAAAGCCCCCGGGCGAGCGGACGGGCCGCAGAAGTCCGTACCGATGCTCCCATGCGCGGAGCAACTCGGGACTCACCCCCACGCGGCGCGCGAATTCTCCGATGCGAAGCGATCCCGGACCCGTGGACACAGACTCGACTATACAGACCTTAGACAAACTCTTGACAGAAAGCCCTGTGCCAGAGTAACCTCTGTCCAGTTGATGTACAAGGTCTGTCTAAGGAGACGAACTCATGGAGAAGGTCCGAACGCGCCCGGCGGCGTCCCTGAACCCCGGCGAGTCAGCAGCTGATCCAGTTTCACCCGCTGCGCGAACTTCTAGCGGTATGTCCGGTTCGCTCGGAAGTGCTCGCTGAGATGAGAATCGCCGTGGTGGGTGCCGGTATCTCGGGCCTCGTCGTGGCCCATCTGCTGCACCAAGCGCATGACGTCACTGTGTTCGAGGCAAATGCCTATCCGGGCGGGCACACGAACACGGTCCGCGTCGACACCTCCAACGAGACGCATCAAGTCGACACTGGGTTCATCGTCTTCAACGACCGCAACTACCCCAACTTCGAGCTGCTGCTCGAGCGGCTCGCTGTCGAAGTGCAGCGATCCACGATGAGCTTCAGCGTGAGCGACGGGATGGGTGACTTCGAGTACAGCAGCGCGTCGCCGAATGGCCTGTTCGCCAAGCGGGCGCACCTTCTCACCCCGGCGTTTCACCGCATGATCGCTGATCTCGCTCGGTTCAACGGCGCTGCCCGGGAGCTGCTTGGCGATCGTGCGGACGATCTCTCGCTTGGAGGCTGGCTCGAGCGTCACCGTTTCTCACGAGCGTTCATCGAGCGGCTGATCGTCCCTCAGGCCTCGGCGGTGTGGTCGGCCGATCCCCGCCAGATGTGGTCCTTTCCGGCGCGCTTCCTCGTGGAGTTCTTCGACCATCACGGCATGCTCTCGTTCCGCGGTCGGCCTCGCTGGCGGACGATCCGCGGGGGATCCGCTCGGTACGTGGAAGCCTTGACGGGACCTTTCGGCGAACGGCTGCGTCTCCACACTCCGGTCGACGCCGTCACGCGCCATCCAGACCACGTGCTCGTCAAGCCGCGAAGCGGTGAGGCAGAGCGGTTCGACGAGGTGGTGCTGGCGACCCATTCAGACCAGGCATTGGCGCTGCTGTACGACGCCAGCGATCGTGAGCACGAGATCTTGGGCGCGATCCCATATCAGCCCAACGAGGCGGTGCTCCACACCGACGTCCGGATGCTGCCCCGTCGCCGGCGCGCCTGGGCCAGCTGGAACTACCACCTGCTCGCTGAGCCCAAGCGCGCCAGCACCGTCACCTACCACATGAACCGCCTCCAGTCGCTGCGTGCCGAGCGCCAGTTCTGCGTAACGCTGAACCGCACCGAAGACATCGACCCGGCACACGTGATTTGCACGATCCCCTATGCGCACCCGGTGTACACCGCCGAGGGAGTCAAGGCGCAGGCGCGGGTCAACGAGATCAGCGGTCGCAACCGGACGCACTTCTGCGGCGCCTACTGGGGATGGGGATTCCACGAGGACGGCGTCGTCAGCGCCCTACGCGTGGGCGAGCACTTCGGAGCACGGCTGTGAGTGCCAGCTGCATCTACGACGGGACGATTCGCCACCGGCGCTTCGAGCCCCGGGGCGAGTTCAGCCATCGATTGTCGCTCGCCTATATCGACCTCGAAGAGCTCCCGGGACTGCTTGGCGGTCGACTGATCGCCCGGCGGCCGGGGCTAATCCGCTTTCGTCGCCGGGATTACCTGGGCGATCCCGCCGTGCCGCTCGACCGCGCCGTGCGCGACTTCGTCGATGAGCGGACCGGCGCGCGGCCCGCAGGGCCGATCCGCCTACTGACCCAGCTGCGCTCATTCGGGCACTGCTTCAACCCCGTCAGCTTCTATTACTGCATGGAACCGAGCGGCGAGCGCCTTCAAGCGCTGGTCGCGGAGGTGACGAACACGCCCTGGCGCGAGCGGCACGCCTACGTACTGGCGAACGAGCCCGGAAGCCCCGCCGTGCTCGAGGCTCAGTTCGAGAAGGCGCTGCATGTGTCGCCGTTCATGGGCATGAATCATCGCTACCGCGCCCGTGCGGCGATGCCCGCCGACACGCTGTCGGTCCACATCTCCTCGAGCCGCGCGAACGCCACCGTGTTCGACGCGACGCTCGCGCTGCGCCGCCGGGAGCTAACGCGGGCATCGATGGCGGCGATGACCGTCCGCTACCCACTCGCCACGGTGCGGGTGCTGACGCTGATCTATGCACGGGCGCTCGGGCTCAAGCTCGCGGGCCTGCCCGTCCATCGCCACCCGCAGCGAGGACTGGCATGAGCGTCCGGCTCTCTCGCTGGCTCGTGTCGATCCTGCTGCGTCGGATCGAGGTGGGCAGCCTGATCGTCATCGAGGGCGAGGAGCGGCGCGTCTACGGCTCGGGGCCGCCGGCCGCGACGGTCCAGATCGACTCGCCGCGGACCTGGCCGAGGCTCCTTCGTGGCAGCCGCGGGATGGCCGACGCCTTTGCCCAGGGCCTCTGGGACTCGCCGGATCTGGTGGCGCTCATCAGGCTGGCGGCGATCAACGCCGGCGGTCTCGACAGGCTCCGGTCGCTGATCGCACCGGTGCGCTGGCCGCTGCAGCGTGCCAGGACGCTCATGCGTCGCAGCACAAAGCGTCGGCGCCGCCGCGACATCGCCGCCCACTACGACCTTGGGAACGACCTCTTCTCGCGGATGCTCGATCCGACGATGAGCTACTCATCGGCGATCTTCGAGCACGAGGGAATGACGCTCGAGCAGGCTCAGCTCGCAAAGCTCGAGCGTGTCTGCGAGCAGCTCGACCTCGGTCCCGAGGATCGGGTGCTCGAGATCGGAACGGGCTGGGGTGCCTTCGCGGTTTACGCCGCCGCGACCCGCGGTTGCCACGTGACCACCACCACGATCTCGCGTCAACAGCACGATTACGCCGTCGAGCAGGTTGGCCGCGCGGGACTGGACGACAGGGTCACGGTGCTGATGGAGGACTACCGCGACCTGCGGGGCCGATACGACAAGCTCGTCTCGATCGAGATGATCGAGGCGGTCGGCTGGCGCCAGATCGGCACCTTCTTCGCCAAGTGCTCAGAGCTGCTCACCGCGGACGGCGCGATGATGCTGCAAGCGATCACGATCGACGACCGCGCCTACGAGGTCGAGAAGGCATCGAAATCGTTCATCAACACCTGCATCTTCCCGGGCGGTTGCCTGCCATCGCTCGAGGTGATCACCCGCAACCTCGCCCGGCGAACCGACATGCAGGCGGTGCGGCTAGAGGACCTGACGCCGCACTATGTCGAAACGCTTCGGCGCTGGCGCAAGATGTTCGTCGCCCATGCCCCCGCGCTCGCGGAGCTGGGCTACGACGAACGGTTCCGCCGGCTCTGGACGCTCTACCTCGCCTACTGCGAAGCCGGATTCGCGGAGCGGCGTATCCGCGACGTCCAGCTGCTGCTAAGCAAGCCCCGCTGCCGGATCACCCCACGGGCGTACCCGGAGCGCTCTGGCCAGAACCCGCTGAGTGAGCTCTCGCTGAGCGCATGATCAACTCGCTTCTCGACAGCGTGCTCGATCGCACGGTGATGGCCGGCTACACGAGCGTCGGCTACCGCATCCGCAGTCGCGGCTGGAGCACGTCTGAGCTGCCGCAAATGGACGGCAAGGTGGTGCTAATCACAGGTGCCAGCTCGGGGCTCGGCTTCGCCGCCGCTGAGGGCTTTGCGCGCCTGGGCGCCACCGTGTGGCTGGTTGGCCGCAGCGCGGAGCGCGGCGAGCAGGCGTGCGTGAGGATCGCCGAGCGCTCCGGTAACGGCGACATGCACATGGGTCACTGCGACCTCAGCAGCCTCGAGTCGGTCCACCGGTTCGCCGGATGGTTTGGAGATCGTGGTTCGCGCCTCGATGTGCTGGTCAACAACGCCGGCGTGATGGCGCAAGAACGCTCCGTCTCGGCCGACGGGATCGAGCTCACGCTGGCGACCAACGTGGTCGGCCCGTTCCTGCTCACGAACCTGCTG
>Ga0116217_10002963_pt1 | contig 15633 bp, 13 predicted proteins | sample Sb_taG_6_FD_89697 | JGI IMG/M metagenome (GOLD analysis project Ga0116217, IMG submission 89697) | Peat soil microbial communities from Weissenstadt, Germany - Sb_50d_4_PS metaG | ecosystem: Environmental > Terrestrial > Soil > Wetlands > Peat | place: Germany: Weissenstadt | collected 2010-09-21 | reverse complement strand
CTTTGTCAACATCTGCTGCTGTCTGGACATTTGTGGAAAGGACACCGACTGGGCTGCTTCGGAGACCCCCTGGATGACGCCCGTATCTTGAATGGGGAAGAATCCTTTGGGAATCACGAAAAACAGGAAGATGGTCAAGCCGAGAGTCGCGGCCGCGACCATCAGCGTCGCGACCTGCCAGCCAAGCACCCGCTTTAACGTCCTGCCGTAGAAGGCGATGACCGCGTTGAATGCGCGCTCCGAGGCCCGATAGAAGCGTCCTTGGCTCGCCTCCGGAGTGTGCTTCAACAGTTTGGAGCACATCATTGGAGTAAGAGTGAGCGAAACCAAGGCCGAGGCCAGGATGGTCACGCTCAGCGTAACGGCAAATTCCCGAAACAGGCGGCCCACGATATCGCTCATGAATAACAATGGGATGAGAACGGCAATCAGGGAGACGGTCAACGAGACGATGGTAAAGCCGATTTGCGCGGAGCCTTTGAGCGCGGCTTCCAGGGGAGCATCGCCGGCTTCGATGTAGCGGGTGATGTTCTCGATCATGACGATGGCATCGTCTACCACGAAACCGGTTGAAATCGTCAAGGCCATCAAAGTCAGGTTGTTCAAGCTATAGCCGAGCAGATACATCACTCCGAACGTGGCGACCAGCGACAAGGGAACGGCGATGCCGGGAATGATAGTCGCGGCAATGTTGCGCAGGAAGAGAAACATGACCATCACCACGAGCGCCACCGTAAGCATCAGCTCGAACTGTACGTCGCTCACGGAGGCCCGAATGGTGGTGGTCCTGTCGGTCAGGATGCCGACGTGGATCGATGCGGGCAGTGTCGAGGTGAGTTGAGGCAACAGTTTTTTGACTCGATCGACCACCGAGATGATGTTCGCCCCGGGCTGCCGTTGAATGTTTAAGATGACCGAGGGAGTCTGGTTCATCCAGGCGGCCTGCCGGACGTTCTCCGTGTCATCGAGGATTACGGCAACATCGGTCAATTTGACGGGGGCGCCGTTCTTGTACGCGATGATGAGCGGAGCGTAATCGCTGCTGGAAAGCAACTGGTCGTTTGCTCCGATTTGGTACGCCTGGTTCGCTCCGTCGAAGTTTCCTTTGGCCTGGTTGACGTTGGCGGCGACGATGGAAGTCCGCAGATCTTCCAGGTTGAGACCGTAAGAGGCCATCGCCGTGGGATTCGCCTGAATCCGGACAGCGGGCTTCTGTCCGCCGCTGATACTGACCAGACCGACCCCTGGTAATTGCGACAACTTAGGCGCCAGCCTCGTGTCGGCGAGATCCTCTACCTTCGACAGCGGAAGAACCGTCGAGGTCAGGGCGAGCGTCAGGATCGGGGTGTCGGCCGGATTGGTCTTGCTGTAGATCGGAGGGGCCGGCAGGTCCGCCGGCAGGTACGTGCCCGAGGCATTGATCGATTGCTGCACTTCCTGTTCGGCCACATCGATGCTCAGGCTGAGGTTGAATTGCAGGGTGATCACCGAGCTCCCGTCTGAGCTTGTGGACGTCATCTGCTGGAGTCCGGGCACCTGCCCGAACTGACGCTCGAGTGGCGCGGTCACCGACGACGCCATCACGTCCGGACTGGCGCCCGGATAAAACGTAGTAACTTGAATGATCGGATAATCCACCTCCGGCAAGGCCGAAACGGGTAGCTGCGTATACCCCACCGCGCCTGCCAGAAGGATGCCCACCATCAGCATCGTGGTGGCCACCGGCCGGAGAATGAAGACCCGGGATGGGTTCACCTGACTCCCCTCTCGGGCCTTTCCGCCCTCACCGGAAAACTTCGGTTGCAGCTGTGGGGCCGTGACACCTTACCTGGCGGGTAACTGCGACGCATTCCAGCCTCCACCCAGCGCTTCGATTAGCAGCACGCTCGCCGTCAGGCGGCGGGTCAACAGGGTTACCGCTGTTTGCTGCACTTTGTCCGCCTCCGTCGCCGGTATGCGTAACGCAGCCAGGTTGTTTTCCACCTGCTGCATCGCCGTCAGCTCGGTCTCCCGACAGGCGGCCACGGTCGCATCATAGGCGGCCCGCTGTTCCGTCACCACGCGGCGGCGGCCCGCATCGAAAAGCGTTTCCGCCAGTTGCGGCCCAACCGACCAAGAGCGGCTGGGCCAGGTGAACCACTTTGCCACGCTGGAACTTTCCACCTGGGCGCTCCCCGTCAAGCTCAGGTTTGGATAGAAGGCCGATCCGGCGATGCCAATTTGCTCGTTCGCCGCAGCCACCTGCCGCTCGGCGCCGGCGATGTCCGGCCGCCGCTCCGGCAGCTCCGATTCAAACGCCGCGCGCTGTACGCCAAGGTCCATCATTTGCGACTGGACTCCGGACAGTTGCGACTCAGCCTGGGCCACGTCGAGGTCCGACGCTACTCCGGCGGAGACTCGGTTCCGTGTCAGCGTCAGGTACCCCTCATCCGACGCCTTCGTGCGGGTGAGTAACTCCGCTTCTCCGTCATTGCCGTGATGGCCGAAGTAGTCTTGCGCGAGTTCGGCCTGGCAGAGCAGCCGGGCATTTGCCACGTTCGCCGACTGGGCAGTCGCGGCGCTCGCCGCCGGAGCAGTGGTCACCGCCGGGAACAACGCGGTGCGGGCCACGCTTACCGCAGCCTTGGCTTGCTGGTACTGCGCCTCGGCTTGCAGTACATTCTGGCTCGAAACGCTCACCTGCTTCTCCAGCGCATTCAGGGCCACATCGTTGTACAGTTCCCGCCATCGGCCTTTCGAGTACGCGTCGCCAGGCTGCGATTGCTTCCACCCGGCCGCTTCCGCTTCCTTGAAGTTCACGGGCGGCTGTTCTTTGAACGCCGGCGGTGCGGCGGCAGAAAGCCGTTTGTAATGGGGCCCCACCGCGCATCCGGCCGAGACCAACAACAGGGCGAGGAGCGTCGTGAACGGGACGTTCGGGGACGGGTCCATCTAACTTCCCTTCCGCGCCTTTCCGCCCTTGTTGGTCGAGAGGTTCGCCGCGGTGCTGGCCGAGGGCCTTTTGGACGGGCTGACCGGGGGGCTCGCGGAGGGGATCTGGGCGTTGACCTTGCTCCCTTCCTGCAGTTTGTCGACGCCGGTCATAACCACGACCTCTCCGGGCGTCAGCCCCGCAGCGACTTCAGAGTCGTCGCCTTCCGTAGCACCGATAGTGATCGGACGCAGGGTCACCGTTGAATCCGCCTTCACAACGTATACATAGGTCGCTTGAGAGTTGCGTTGTACCGCGGCAGTTGGCACGAGGGTTACTCCGTGCTTTTCCTGTACCAGCAATCTCGCGTTTACGAACTGATTGGGAAACAGCGCGCCTTTCGCGTTCTCGAATGTCGCTCTCAGCTTGAGCGTGCCCGTGGCCGGATCGATCTGATTATCGAGCGTTGTCAACGACCCTTGCGCAAGCTTCGTCTTGGCGCCGCGGTCGTAAGCATCCACTTCGAGCGTCTGTCCGGCGGCCATCTTCTCGAGAACCACCTGAAGCTGATCTTCGGAGATCGTAAAGATCGCGCTGATGGGATCCATCTGTGTGATGACCAGCAACCCGCCGGTGTCGGCGGATTGAACGATATTCCCGGGGTCAACCAGCCGCAACCCAATGCGTCCAGTGACCGGAGCCGCGATCTTGCAGTAGGCCAGATTGACCTTGGCGCTTTCGATTTGACCCTCATCGACTTTCACCAATCCCTCGTCCTGATGCACGGTTGCCTGTTGGGTGGCAAGTTGTTGCTCCGGGATGGCTTTCTGCGGAGCCAACTGTTGGTAGCGGAGCAGGTCGATCCGCGCGTTCTCCAGGGCGGCTTGGTCCTTGATCAGTTGCCCCTCGGCCTGGGTCAATGCGGCCTGGTACGGCCCGTCGTCGATTTCCACTAATAGATCGCCCTTCTGAACCGTGTCGCCTTCACGATAGCGAACGGTCATTAGTTGCCCGTCGACGCGGCTTCTGACCGTAACCGTAGCGAGGGGTGTAACCGCGCCGAGCCCCGAATAATATACGCCAATGTTCCCCTTGTGAGATGTCGCCGCTACCACAGGTATGGGAGGCGGACCTGCCGCGGCGGCCTTCGCGGCCGCGGCAGCGGATTTCATACCAGTAATTTTCGACCACAGAAAATACGCGCCTATACCCGACAGGAGAAGAACGCATAGCACCAGCCACACCCAGCGCCGGCGGGAAGGCTTGGGCTTTTCGGGTCGAGCACTCTCCGCCGGGGCCGGGATGACGGGCGCCGGTGCGGATGGAGCTGCTATCGGCTCATGAATCTCGAGAAACTGTCCTGTCGGCGTCCCTGGGCTATCAAGCATAAGGTTCCTCTCCCGGAGTGCGGCGGTGGCCGATTCAAGCTCAAAGGCTGAAGACAGGCAGCGCAGTGGGCGCGGACGCTGCCAGAGTATCGATTTGTTCGGCAAGAAAATTGGCCATGATGCGAAGACCGGCCTCAGTTTGAGCACGAGACGGACCATGTGCGCTCTGGCGGTCTACCGGCAGGACATGGTGGCAAATGTACCGGGAAGAGTGCAGAAACTGCACATGGAAGTGCGGGATTTGCATTCTGTCTATACCAGACCGTAAGCTGGGTGAAGTTTGAATGGGTGGTTTGCCGGAACCGGATACACCCACCTTCTTCCAGATGGAGTTCGGGATCCGTGTTTCCCCTTTCTGACGCCAAGCTCACGAGTTACCCGAGAAACCCGATGCCAGAACTGTTTCGGCCCACTATTGCACGCGCTCCGTCAGCGTCACAGACTCCGGCAGGCGAAAACTGATTCTGGTCTCCGAGGGTAAAGTCACTGGGCTGCCGCGAGTCAGCAAGACACCAGCCACTACCTTTCCGGCATCGTCGCGATGCGACGGCTCCGCATTGCGCGCGAAACTCTCGGTTCGGATCGCGACTATTTGGCCGTCCGAAGTATGCAGCGTGGTCAACTCCACGGCCAATGCGGCAACGCCCTTCGTCTTGCTGGCGGGGTCGGACGCCACCACCCGGCCTTCCACCCGCGCGCCGCGCTCGGCGATCACAAAATCTTCCACAACCAGCTCTTTGTCGAGAGTAGCGGTGAACATGTCGCCGGGCCGGTTCCGCTCTGTGGACAGGCCATCCACAAGGCGCACTGTAATGAGCATACCGGCGTTTAGCGTAACTCTTGGCGGCTCTGGCGAAGGCGGAGGAACGGGAATCGCTTTCTCCGGTTCCGTTGGCGCCGGTAGAGTTGGGGACGGAGTCGGGCCTTTCAGAGGAGCTTGCGCCACGAGCGGCGGTGTGGCTGGCACGGGAGCCTGCGCCCTCGTCTGCGCCGGTTCATTCCTGGCGACGACCACCGGTTCAGGTATTGCCGCCGGCGGGACGTGGTAGAGGGGCGGTGGACGATACGCTTCCATTCTGTTGGCGGGGTGTTCCCTTGTGGGGCGAGCCGCTGGCCGAACCCCATGGTGTGCGGCATGTCCCCCGGCCGACCCATGTCGCGACTGGGGCTGCTCCGTGGTCGACGAAGCCACTGGAGCCGGCTCAACCGGATGCGCCGCGACGGAAGCTGGGGCCGGCGCCTGCTCTACGGCGGGAGTTGGCGTTTCGACCAGCGACGCAGTGGACGCGAGAGTGACCACCGATCGAGGCCTGTGCCACACCTTCATCACCAGTGCACCTGCCATGGCGCCTGCGACTACCAGGAGTCCAATTTGCAGCGGCTTCATGGGTGTCCACCCTCACTCCAGAGTGACGCCCCTCCGCGCAGTTCCGTTTCCAAATCGTAGGCGAGGGCGCTGGGGCGGGCTTAAGCGATGCCAGCCTACCGCCACCTGTTTCCGAGTGGCATCCTGGTTCTCGGAAAATGACGGCGGTTCGTGCTGCCACCGATGCGGGCACCACGGCCGCGTGGGCTGACTTGCCGGTCTCCGCCCGGCCCGTTCCCCTACTCTAGGGCGAACCCCACCACCGCCTGCCCGAAGTGAATCTCATCTCCCGGCTCCAGTTTCGTCCCGCGCGCGGTGCGATGCACTTCCTGGCTCATTCCATCGCGCACGATCCACGTGCCGCATTCGCCGGCGCTCGGCCGCGGATACCAACGGTCGTTGTACAGCCGGTACTCGCCGGTCCTCGGGTCGAACTGAATGTGCGCGTGCTCGCGCGATACCGAGCGGTTGATCTCCGTGTCCTCGGCGAATGCCAGGTCATTGCGGCGAAACAGCCCTTCTGCGCGGTACACATCCACTACTCGCCCGATGTTGGTTCTGGCCTTATCCAGCCGCACTTCAGGCGCGTTAGCCGAGCCCTCGCGCACCACCAACTTCCCGACGGCGTGGGCCGAGCCGCCCGCGCGCTCCTGCGAAGCCAGTTCCACCACCAGCCATGGCTCGCCGCGCTTCGGCAACCCGGCGGATGCTTTCACATCCAGGCGAAGGTCGTCCGGAAACCGGCAGCCCGCGTCCCGCAGCGCGTTGCGCAGCTCCTGCTCCAGATACTTCTGGAAGAAGCGGCCGGCAAAAATCGCCTGCCTGCCCTCCTCCACGCCGCGTAATTCGATGCGTAGCAGGTCATACGGAAACACCTTCCTGCCGCCTGACCGGTAGCTCTTTTCGCGGACCTTATCGAGCACCGCCAGCCGGATCTCCGCCAACTCCTCCGGCTCCTCCGAGGCGCGCTCCCGGCCCGGCTTCGCCGCCAGCGACGACTCAAACAGCGTTCTTCCCCATTTTTCCAGGTATTCGTTGATGTTCATCGCTCGTTTCCTCGCAGGGACAGGCCGGGAGGCCTATCCTTCAACAGACCTAGTTGCCGCGCTGCTTCCACGGCTTCCCTCGCGATCGGCGCCGCCAGCCGCGCCCCATAGCCGCCGTGCTCCACCAGCACCGCGAAAGCCAGCCGGCCCGAAGGGTCTCCCTCGTATGGCGCAAAGCCCGTGAACCACGAATGCGGCATGCCCTCGTCCAGTTGCGCGGTCCCGGTCTTGCCGGCAAAGCTGATTTCCGCGCCGTCCATGGCGTGCCGCGCGGTGCCTTCCGTTACCACGCGCCGCATGGCCCTGGCCAGGAACGTGGCCTGTGCCGCGGGCAGCACCTCCAGCGGACCGTCCGTACGGGGGTTGCTGTCATCTTCGATCCATCGTCCCTGTGGCATCCGGCCGCCCGCCGCAATCGCCGCGGACACGCGCGCCATTTTGAACGGTGAGATCAGCACCGGCCCCTGCCCGTACGCGGCAAACGGCAACGCCCTCCGCAACTCGGCTGGCTCACCCGTCGAAATCCCCATCTGCGCAGCCGTCTCCGCCAGCGCCTTCGACCCCACGTCGTGCACGCCCAACTGCGCGAAGTACGCATTGCAGGAGACGGCGATAGCCCGTTCCATGTCGAGCGATCCGTGAGCGTGGTCCCCCACATCGTCTTTGATCGGCCGGTTCCAGCCTGGGATCACCGTGCCCGCGCGGCCGTCCGGCAGGCCGTGGCACAGGAATGTGCGATGCGTAAGAGCAGGATCGATCCGCAACGCCGCGATGGCCGTCACCAGCTTGAACGTCGAGCCCGGCGGATACTGCCCATACCGCGCGCGGTCCAGCAGTTCATCGGGCGATGCCGCGGCGGTGCGGCTGCCCGGCGGGTCTGGCGCTGGCGCGCTCACCATCGCCACGACGCTGCCGGTAGCCGCGTCCATCACCACCAGCGCGCCCTTTTGGGCTCCTCCCTCCTGCAGGCGGCGCTCCAGAATCTCCTTGGAGCGTAGTTGCAGGCGGATATCCAACGTGAGCCGCACATTACGGTCCCGCGCCAGCACGCGCGCGATCTCCGGATTGCCCGGTTGATGCCGGTACCGCACGAAAGCGGCCAGCTCCGCATACTGATAACCCTGCAGCTTGAGGTTGGAATCGTGTTCCACCAGCGACGCGTTAGTCGCATGAAAATTCTCATCCGTCCGCAGGTCCCCCACCACGTGCGCCGTCGCCGCCCCGAAAGGATAGTGCCGGCTGTCGAAGCGCGAGCACACCTCGTCGAGCGAGATCCCCAGGGCGGCGAATTCGGTCCGGTGCCTCTCCAACTCATCCCAATTGCTGGTCGCTAGCGGAATCCCGTTGCGGTCGTACACGCCGCCACGCGGGATCTCCCTCGCGATCGAGTTCATGCGTGGATTGTGCTGCGGCCTTTTGACGCCGTCCTCCTCGAAGGCGTGGGCATCGCGGGCAAGGTAATTTGTGTCCTTCAGGATCTGGTAACGCGCCGCGACCGCAAGGAGCACCACGCCTGCCGCAGCCAGCACCGCCTTCAACGGCCAGACGTGAAGCAGGTCCCAGACCTGCTCGCGCCGATCCGCGGAAATCGAAAGCAACAGCGCGAACACCGAAAAATTGGCCAGCATGGCTGTATTTCCCGAGCTCAGGAAAGGTGAAACCACACCCGAGAGCGGCAGCGCTCCCAGCACTCCAGACGTGATCAACAGCATTTCGAACGCAATCAGGCTCGCGAGCCCCAGCCCCAGGAAAAACCCAAAATGCGTTCCCGCGCGGACCGCCGTCCGCAGTGCCCGAGACACCAGAAAGCCAAACAGCAGGAACACCGCGGCCACGCCCGCGAAGCCCCACTCCTCGCCGATCGCAGGCAGCACCAGATCCGTACTGCCTGCCGGTATCATTTCGGGATCGCCCCATCCCGGGCCCGAGCCCCATGGCCCGCCGGTCGAGAAGGCCCAGAGGCCATGCGCCAGTTGATCGCCGCCGTGGACGTCGTTGTCCCACGGCGACACCCACATGTCGATGCGGTTCACCACCGTGCGCGGCTGTCCCATCCGGTAGCCCACTGCGACCGATGCCACCATCAGCACCAGGCCCGCCACCGCGAGGCCCGGCCGGCCTCTCGCCACCCCGAACATCGCCAGAAAGACAAAGAGGATCACCAGTGCCGGTCCCAGATCCTTCAACACGAAAAAGAAGACCACCGCAATCCCCACCGCGCACAACACCGGAATCACATGCTCCAGGCGCGGCACACCGAAACGCCGGAACAGGCGCGGCAGCAGTCGTTTTTCCCGCAGGTCGCGCAGCCGTTCCCAATTCCGCGTGAAATAGCCGGCCAGAAATAGCACGATCAGGATCTTGATCAGCTCCACCGGCTGGAACGGCCCCAGGTTCACCTTGGCATCGTTGCCGGCGGGCCCCATTCCGAAGGTCAGCAACAGCCCGAAGAGGCCCAGTGCCAGGAACAGCGGGGTGTAGCACCAATCCGAAAGCCGCTGGTAGTCGAACGCCTTCAGCGCGGGCAGAACCAACAGCAGGCATCCCAGGAAGACGCCCACAGCGAATTTGTGAAACTCGAGCGTGTCACGCAAGGGGTCGCGCATGCTCACCATCAGGATCAGGCCGATCCCCGAGAGCAGGTGCAGCGGCGGGAGGAAAGCGCGATCGCCCCGGAAGCGGGCCCGGCGCCACGCCGCCGCCACCAGGTAGAACCCCGCGAAATACAGCCCCACAAAGCGCAGAAACTCCATTTGGAATTCTCTGGGTGTCCGCACCACCAGCAGCGGCTTCAACTTCGCCAGGGGAAGAAGCTGTAACCGGTGCGCGGGGTTCTGCCGGAGGCGCTTGCGCAACGTGGCCCACCGCATGTCGGTTTCGATTTCGTCCGCCGAAATTCGCAGCTTGGAGAGGGCCCCGACATTCCGCAGCGGCCGCGCCTTCTCCAGAAAGTCCAGGGTCCTCTGCGCCACCAACGCCCGCTCCGCGCGGCTGGGAAACGATTCCAGGACGGGCAGCAGTTCCTCCGGCGCGGCGACCCTGTTGATGTTCACCAGTTGCGCCGCTCCGGTGAGGCTTTGCATCTTCGCCACATAAACCATCGCCAGGCCCGCGGCCACAAATAAGGAAGCGGTTACCAGCCACACCATCTCGCCACGGGTCGCCGGAGCTTTCGCCACCGCCACCGCGACCGGCGTGGCGCCCGCAGCGGTCCAACTCCTGGTTACCGCCATGGACGTCTCCGCCCCAGGCGCGCTCGCTTGGCAGGCCGGGGCTGCACCGCACGATACGCATGCGCCTGCTGGTCAAGTTCGCGCCGCCCCAGCACCGCTCCCAACTTCTCCGCGGCGGCAAACTCCGCCAGCGCCTGATTCGCGTTCGGTAGCCAGTACACATACATCCGCGCCAATGCCAGGTGCGGATCGGGGCTCTGCGGCATCTTCTGCGCCGCCGTTCGAAACTGATCGATCGCGTACAATCGCTGATGCGCCGCCGCCCGATCCGAATACTGCCCGCCGCTCAGCCGCTCGAGTGTGGCATAACCGCGGCTGAGCGCCAGTTCTCCCAGCACGCGGTCGTCGGCGCCGCCCAGGTCCACGGTGCGTTCCAGGCAGACCTCGGCCTTCTGCCAGTCGAAATCGTGAAGCGAGGAATCCGTGCTCTTCCGATACGACTCCAGGATCCGTTCCGCAACCGCGGTGTACAACACCGGCAGCCCTTGCTCCGGCGCGCTGATCACCGGCGCGGTGGATGGCGCGGTGGATGCCGCGGTGGATGCCGTGGTGGATGCCGCCGCCACCCGGCGCGCCTGCCAGAGCTGCCATCCGGCCGCGCCGGCGATCCACAGCGCCATGCCGACCGCGAACCACCCCACGGCACCCGTCAGGCGTAACTGCGCGCTCGCCTTTCGCACCGTTCGCGTCGCCATCCGGAGGCAGGCTCGCGCTGCCTCGATGGTAGAGTTGGCATTCCAAGCCCGCCGCCGCTCCATTTCCGCTATCGTCGGCTTGCGCTCCAGGAAAGCCTGCAGATCGGCCTGAAGCTCACTCGCCGATCCGTACCGCTGCTCCGGGTTCGGCGCCAGGGCCTTCGTCACCACGGCCCGAAGAGCACGTGGGCAGTTCGGGCCCAGCGCGCGAGGCGTGCGCCTCGAACGGATCAGGCTCTCCAGCTTGCGCGTGCTCTCCGCCTGGTACGGGGGTACGCCTGACAGCATTTCGTAGAGGGTTGCTCCCACTGCCCACAGGTCCGATTGCTGATCCACCTCGGATCGGTTCAGCCTTTCGGGCGAGCAGTAACCGGGGCTCCCGAAATGATGGGACGTGGCATCGCCATCCGCGCGCAAAGCTTTGGCGATCCCGAAGTCCAGCAGCCGTACCGTATCGGCCGGCCCCAGATGAATGTTCGACGGCTTGATGTCTCCGTGCACCACTGCCAATTGGCAGGCGTGAAACTTCGCAAGCTGTTCGCAGATCTCGAGCGCAATGGTGGCCGCGCGGACGGGGTCGATGGCCCTGTCCGATCGCAGCACCTCCGCCAGGTTCCGGCCAGCCACGTATTCCATGGCCACGAAGAAGTACCCGTCCCGATCGCCGAAATCGTAAATCTCCACGACGCGACGATCGAGCAGATGCAGATCCTTCTGGAGCGCGGCGCCGCGCCGCTCGGCCTCCACGATCAGTTGGGTCGCCATGTCCGCGCCGGTTTTGATCAGCTTGATGGCGGCCTTGCGGTTGTTAACCGTGTCGATGGCCAGATACACGTCCGTCATGCCCTTGCCCAACCGGCGGACAATTTCGTAATGCCCGATTCGTGTTGGTGAGGTCATCGCCGGCTCCCCGCGTGGGCCATTATGAAGACCACCACAAAGGCCAGGAACCCAACCACGAACGGCGTGTGCAGAGTGTAGATCTCTCTCAAGTTCGTTCTCCGTGGGCCGGACCATCGTTTCTTGTGGTCTGCCTTTCGTCTCTCGAGCGGAAACTGCCGTGCGCAAGCGCGGACCCGGCGCCGAGCGCGTGCCGCTCCACACTTCGCCTCATTTGTGGGCCTCGAAGGACAGCTTCAACACCTGGCTGATCGCGATCTCCGCGCGGCTCGGCATCGCCTCTTCCACGCCGCGCGCCAGCTTACGCCCGTTCAGCCACGTCCCGTTGCGGCTGTTGTCCACGATCGTGAATGCGCCGGTCGCCGGATCGCGCCGCAGCTTCAGGTGTTCTCGCGAGACTTCATCGTTGGTCTGGAGCGGCAGGTCCACCCAGACATCGTCCCCGCCCCGGCCAATACTCACTTCGTTCTGCTTCACGAAGTAAGTCTGCGGCCCCGAATCGTCCTGATAGCGAATCTCGGCGAAGACTCTGTCCGGCTGGCGCCGCGTGCTTCCCCGGTCGCGGGCCACGCGCGCCGACGTTACCGAAGGCTCGCGCTCGATCAGCGTGGTCTTGACGCCGCGGTACCCCGGCTGAGCCACCTCATTCAATTCCGAATGGATCTCCACATCGCCCGGAGGCACGGACATCTCCGTATCGGCGAACAGCTCGATCCACCAATCGCTCCGTGCGATTCGGCACACTTTGGGCGGACCCCCGCGCCGGAACAGCGAGTTTTTTCCGTTCCATTCGGCCATTCGCGCTGTCAATGCGCGGATGGCATCCTCCCGCACGAGATCCTGCACGCCGGCCAGACGCGCGAAGTCGTCCGGATGAACATACACGCTGAAGATACACGGCAGGAGAATGCTGTACCCCATCTCCAGCCGTCCCAACTCCATGTTGCGGATCAGCTCATTAATGATGGTCTGCCCGCTGATTCTGGTCTGAGGCCGCTTGGTTTCGCTCTGCGCCATGCTTGCACACTTCCCCTTATGGACGCGGAACGCAACTATAGACGAAAAGTCTGTTGCCGGGTTTCACCCTCCTGATACCATGGTTCATTACGAAGTTGTTAGTCCTTCATGCAGCGTTTCTCGATGATTCGCCGGCAGTTTGGGCGAAACAGACGCCAGGAAAGAGGCCTTGTTGGCGCCGTCAGTGAACTCGGCTTAACATTAAAATTCGGTAAGCGCATCGCGAAGTCTGCCCCGCATGGCTGCCCAGCTATGGCCGGACTGGACTTCACGGCGGAAGGCCGGCTCTGGGCGGCGGTGACGGCATCTCCTGTCGAAGGCTGGTGCGGCCTGTTGGCGACCAGCCGCGGCGGACCCGCCGGTTGGCCCCGGAAACCGGATACAGGTCTTTGAAAACATGGCGCATAAAGTCGCCGCCGGCCCCCAGACTTCACTTGCTTGTCGGCCTCACCGACGGGATGAACAGGTCATGCAGGAGAGGCCATGGCCAATTACCACCCCTACACTTCTGTTCCACCCATCACTCCTATTCTGCCGTCGATGTGCGTCAGGGACGTGCCAGAGGTGCAGGAGTTGGGTTCGGTAAAGACTTGGGATGCATCGCGGCCCCTGGCATCAAGGTGGAGGGAACCTCAGGGCACCGAGACGGAAGCGCTGAGGGGCGGCCATCGAGTCAAGCACCTTCCGCCGCGCGATCGCGCGATGCGCCCAGCACAGCGCTGGCGAGAAGCGCGCGCGCTTCGCCCGAAAAGTGGCCCCGTCGGCAAGCGCCCACGTCCGGGGGGCGCCGAACCTCTCCTGCGCAGCCGTCGATCCCGTCGCCTTCCGTCCCGCGGGCGCGCGAGCGGACAGGATCGCAGCACGACGCCGCCAGGCCTGATGAGCGTTGCTGCGATGCGGCGGGATTACTGCTCGTACCACCCGGAGTGCGGCGACCACCGGCCGCAGGCTGACGCCACAGACCCGAGCAGCTTCGCTCAAGCTTACTTTCTCAGGATCGGGTAGCGCTCGTTTTTGACCGGAAATCGAATAGTTGCGTCCTCCTGTGGCCACACGGTTCTGATTCCCACCGTTTCCCGTGGAGTACCCGAGCCGGTTCAACACGGGAGCAATCTGATCATCGCCACGGCGAACGGCTGCTGAGCGGCCATGATGCGGCCGGCGTAGCGCACGTCCTGCAGGATCTGATCCCGGAATGGGGACATGGCATAACCTCTGGAATTAGACGACGGCCCCCCCGCAGGCTTTGGGTGGAAGGTTTTTGTGACGGGCCTCACCACAGAGATCCAGCGCCGAAGGATGGCAGCCTCGTTCGCGTCTTGTCGGGCCACAAAAGAGCGACCGGCCCAACATTTGGCCTGCGACCACCGGGCCAAAAAGCCGTTCAGAGCGTCCTTTAACCGCAAAACATCGGCGAGCTCCCGTGACTATCGCAGACCTCCCTGGCGCGCGAACTTGAGGGCTTCGAGGGCCGCGCCGCGGGCGCCGGCGGTATCGCCGTTGGGCATCACGTGAATCGGAATCGCCGCCTGCTCCTCTCGCTGGTCAGGCATGCCGGCGCGGGTTTCGGCGATAAACCAGCGCTGGAAGTCCGCACTGGTTTCAAGTGCGCCGCCGCCGATGATCAACACATCCGGATCGAAGGTGTTCACCATCTCGTCGAAGAACAGTCCGAGCGCGTGGGCCTGTACGCGGAAGATGTCGCGGCAGAGGGGATCGCCCTTCTCGGCCATCCCGCGCACGAGTTTTGCCGCCTCGTTCACGTCGAGCCTGGCGAGATCGTGGCCAGGAAAGCGAACGAGGAAGTAGGGCAGGAGCGTTTTAGTGATGGCGGTGAGCGAGCAGAGCGACTCCAGGTCGCCGGTGCGGCCGCAGTTGCATTTCGGCTTCAGGCCTTCGGTGCCGGCGATGCTTTGGTAGGGAATGAGGACGTGGCCGAGTTCTCCGCCAAATCCCATTTTGCCCTTCACTACGTTGCCATCTACGATGACGCCCCCGCCGAGACCGGTGCCTATCACGGCCGAGATCGAAGTCTCCCGGCTATGGGCGCCGAAGATAGTGAAGTGTCCCCAAAGGGCTCCGGCGTTGCCATCGTTAAGGTAGGTGACGGGCCGGCCGAGGCGGGCTTCGAGCATCTTGCGGATATCGAATCCGGCCCAATCGGCATGGACGAAGTTGGTGGAACCGCGCGCGCTGAGGACGCCGGAGGAACTCGCTGGACCGGGCGTGTCCAGGCCGACGGCGACCACGTCGTCCAAACGCACTCCGGCTTTTTCGACGGTGATTCTTAGGCCGTCTTCGATCTGCCGAAGGCAGACGCCCGGCCCTTGCGTGGAGAGCGCGGGGTGCTCGCATAGTCCTTCGATGAGGAACTGCTCCTGCGCATTGACGATCGTATAGTTAATGGCGGTCCCGCCCAGGTCGACTCCGGCAACTACTTTCACGGTTTTATTCTCCATTTCGACAGGAAATGCCCAAAAGGCAAGCTTAGCAGGAGGCGGAGCTTTGTCGATTTGGGCAAAGAGGGCCCCGGACGCGACAAGGCTAATCGGGGAACGGCCACACATGACAAATTTGCAAAACAGACCTGAGGCGGAAGGGAAAACGTCAACCTGCCCGACATCCATCATTGCTGTAGAATGGCTACAGCTATGGCCACGCGGGAAGGCTACATGAATCGGATCGAGTTGCTGCAAGGCACTCTCGACATGCTAGTCCTTCAGACCCTGAGCTGGGGACCAGAGCACGGTTACGGCGTCGGCCGGGCGATCCGTTCCGGTTCCGGGGAGGTTTTGCAGGTGGAAACCGGGTCTCTGTACCCGGCGCTGCATCGGCTGGAAAAGCAAGGTTGGATCAGGTCCGAATGGAGGGCTTCGGAGCACAACCAGCGGGCCAAGTACTATCAACTCACGGCGGCGGGCAAGAGGCAGCTTGCCCGCGCGCAGAGCCGGTGGAACCAGTTGAGTGTCGCAATCGCGGGCCTCATGAATCCCGGTGAAAGCGAGGGCGAGGCATGAGCATGTGGCCGTTCTCCAGCCGCAGACCCCGCGGCCAGGAGTTGGACGAGGAGATTCGAG
>Ga0116217_10002961_pt1 | contig 15641 bp, 16 predicted proteins | sample Sb_taG_6_FD_89697 | JGI IMG/M metagenome (GOLD analysis project Ga0116217, IMG submission 89697) | Peat soil microbial communities from Weissenstadt, Germany - Sb_50d_4_PS metaG | ecosystem: Environmental > Terrestrial > Soil > Wetlands > Peat | place: Germany: Weissenstadt | collected 2010-09-21 | reverse complement strand
GCTGCTGAGCGACGTGATCATGCCGCAGATGTCCGGCCCCCAGCTGGCCGAGCGGCTGCTGCGCGAGCGGCCGGGCACGCGTGTGCTGTTCATGTCGGGCTTCGCCGCGCCGCTGCTGGGCTCCAGCGGTCGCCTGGACGGGGACGTGGAGCTGATCGACAAGCCCTTCTCGGGGCCGGCGCTGCTGGAGAAGGTCGCCAAGGTGCTCGAGCGCGAGCGCGACGCCAGGGAGATGAGCGGCGAGCAGGGGCTGCGGCGGGCGAACGGCGAGCAGGGGTCGCGGCGGGCAAGCGGTGAGCAGGGGGGGCGGCGCGCGGGCGGCGGCGAGCATGCGGAACGTTTGCGCGGCGGTCCCAGCGGGGAGCGTGAGATGGCATGAGCGAGCTCCTAATCGTGGACGACAATGAGGCGCTGCGCCGCTGGGCCGAGCGCGTGGTGCACGAGCGCGGCTATTCCTGCGATGTCGCCGAGGACGCGGCGGGGGCCCGGAGGCAGATGGACCACAGCGCTTACAAGCTGGTGCTGCTCGACGTCAACATGCCCGGCGAGTCGGGTATAGAGCTGCTGTCGCACATCCGTACGAGCCACTCCGAGGCGGCGGTTGTGATGGTGACCGCCCAGGACGACACGCAGCTGGCGATGACTGCGATCGAGATGGGGGCGTATGGCTATCTCATCAAGCCCGTGGGCGCGGGCGAGCTGCTGATCAACGTCGCCAACGCGCTGCACCGCCGCAGGCGCGAGCTGGAGGGTCAGCGTGCGCTGCAAAGCCTGCAGGTCACCGTCAGCGAGCGCAACCAGGAGCTGGAGGGGGCGCTGCAGGATCTGCGCCTCTCCAAGAACCAGGTGCGCGTCTCGCAGGCCGAGACGATCTTCCGCCTCGCGCGGCTGGTGGAGTTCCGCGACGAGGAGACCGGCCACCACCTGCACCGCATGAGCTCCTTCTGCGAGATCCTCGCGCGGCGCGTGGGCTTCAGCGAGCAGCGCGCGGAGCTGGTGCGCCTGGCCAGCCAGCTGCACGACATCGGCAAGGTGGCCGTGCCCGACTCGATCCTGCTCAAGCCGGGCAAGTTGACCACGGAGGAGTTCGAGGTCATGAAGGGCCACGCCGAGACGGGCTTTCAGATGCTCGCCGACTCGCCCTCGGAGGTGGTGCAGATGGGCGCTCTGATCGCGCGCACCCACCACGAGCACTGGAGCGGAGGCGGCTATCCGCGCGGCCTCTCCGGCGAGGAGATCCCCCCGGAGGGCCGTATCGCCGCGCTGGCCGATGCGTTCGACGCGCTCACCAGTGATCGCGTGTACCGCCCCGCCTTCCCCGTGCAGTCGGCCGTGGAGATCATGCGCGAGGAGCAGGGCCACTTCGAGCCGGAGATGTTCGGAGAGCTCCACGCGGCCCTGCCGGAGCTCGAAGCCATCCGCGCGGTCTACTCGGACTGAGCCAGGGCGCGTTCGATGGCCTCACGCAACTGCGCCAGCGTGAACGGCTTGGTCAGCCAGGCCGCCAGCTCGATCTCCAGCAGCGCCAGTTCCTGCGCCGGGGGCCTTGCGTCGCCGATGCCCACGATCGGCAGCGAGGGCTCTCGCTGGGAGGCCGCCTGCGCGAGCACCTGCCCGAGCGAGCCCTCCGCGTCGATCTCGACGATGTACACGTCGATGCCGTGGAAGGTGTCGGGAGCGGGCACGCGCGCCAGGATCGGCTCGTGGCCAAGCTCTCGAACCATTCGCTCCAGCAGCCTGCGCACTTCCATGTTTGTCTCTGATATGAGGATTTTTCTTGTTGTCATAGGACGATGCTCGGCGGCGCCGGATTGGTTTCGGGCGGCGTGTGGTGGGAAGCCGGTATGAGCCGCGCCGCGCACGGTGGGAGGCCGGCATGAGCCGCTCGCGCGTGCTCGTGGTGGACGACGACGAGGTGGCGCGCGATCAATTGCGCGGCGTGCTCGAGCGCGCCGGCCACGACGTGCGCGAGGCGCAGGACGGGCGCGCGGGATTGCGCGAGCTCTACTCCAAGCCTCCCGACCTGGTGATCCTCGACGTGAGCATGCCCGAGCTGGACGGGTGGGCCACCCTGGAGCGCATCCGCGATCTCAGCGACGTGCCCGTGCTGATGCTCACCGCCAGCGAGGGCGAGCTGGAGCGCGTGCGCGGCCTCAATGGCGGCGCCGACGACTACGTGATCAAGCCCTTCGGCGCCCAGGAGCTGGCCGCCCGCGTGCACGCGCTGCTGCGCCGCGCCGGTCCTCGCACGGAGGAGCAGCAGACCTATGCGGACACCCTCGTGACGATCGATTTCGCCCAGCGCGCCGTGAGCTACGGCGGCCAGAGCGTGCGCCTCACGCCGCAGGAGTTCAAGCTGCTGGCGGCCTTCGTGCGCCACCCCAACCAGGTGCTCAGCCGCGATCAGCTCCTGGAGCTGGTGTGGGGCGACGCCTACGGCGTGGACACCGGGCAGGTGAAGCTGTACGTGGGCTACCTGCGCCGCAAGCTCGACCCGCAGGCCCCCGAGGCGACGCCCATCGAGACCGTGCGGGGCTTCGGCTACCGCTACCGGCGGCCCTCCTGAGCGGGCGCGGGGCCGGCGCTCAGTCGCGGCTCCCCAGCACGGCGCGCACCTCGCGGGCTATCTCCAGGTCCTCCCTGGCCTCGATCGCCAGCGTGCTCACCAGGGCGCCGTCGGCGGAGATGTCGCAATCGCCCTCGCCCCGCCGGTTGCGTTCCTCGTCGATGGCCACGCCCAGGAAGCCCAGGCCCGCGCCGGCCATGCGCCGGATCGCCGGGGAGTTCTGCCCGATGCCGCCGGTGAACACCAGCACGTCCAGGCCGTCGAGCGCGGCCGCCATCGCGGCGATCCCTCCGCGCAGGCGGTGGATGTAGACGTCCAGCGCCAGGCCGGCGTCCGCGTCCTCCTCGCCGGCGCGCTCCAAGAGCTCGCGCATATCGGCGCTGCCCCCCAGCGCCAGCAGGCCCGAGTCGTGCTCCAAGGTCTGCCCCAGCTCCTCCCGCTCGATCCCGGGCCGCTCCAGCAGCCACAGCACCAGCGCCGGGTCCAGGCTCCCCGAGCGGGTGGCCATCACCAGGCCCTCCAGCGGGGTGAAGCCCATGGTGGTGTCCAGCGAGCGCCCGCCGTGGATGGCGCACACCGAGGAGCCCGCGCCGAGGTGGCAGCTGACGATGCGCAGGTTCTCGCTCGTGCTCAGCCCCATCAGCGCCGGTGCGCGGCGCGCCACCCAGGCGTGTGAGAGCCCATGGAAGCCGTAGCGGCGCACGCCCCAGCGCTCGCGCCAGCGCGCGGGCAGCGCGTAGGTGGCCGCCGCCGGGGGCATGTCGGCGTGGAAGGCCGTATCGAAGCAGGCCACCGCGGGCAGATCTCCAAGCGCGTCTTCGGTCGACGCCAATGCGTGCAGCGCGCGTGGCTGGTGCAGCGGCGCCAGCTCCGCCAGCTCGCCCAGCGCCTTGCGCACCCTATCGTCGATACGCACCGCTCCATGGAAGCGCCGGCCGCCGTGCACGATGCGGTGGCCCACCGCCTGCGCGCCCTCCAGATCGCCCAGCAGCGCCGATTCCAGCAGCGCCTCCAGGGCCCGCTCACCGACCCTGCCGCGGGGCGTCCTCAGTTCGCGGTGGCCCAGCACCGTGTCCTCGCCGCTGAGCAGCGTCAGCTTCAGCGTGCTCGAGCCCGAGTTGACGACCAATACGCGCACGATCCGGCCTACGCCCCCATTTCCATCTCGTCGCCTCGACTCACCATGCGCGGCCACCTTCCCTTTAAAAATATGAAATGAACGTCCTGTGGCAACTCATCATGCCGTATCTCGTACGCCCCTGTCCGGGGCGTCTCCCTGGGATCTGTTTAGTGGAAGTTGTCGAGTTGATTGGCGATAGTGAGACTCGGCTGCCTTCACTTCTCGCACGCATCCGTGAACTCCCGCTGAGTCCTCCGTGCTTTCCTGCACGCAAATCTGTGCGCCACGCGCTACCGTCATACACAGTGAGCGAGCAGGAGGCAGCGAAGGCGGGCCCAGCGGAGGCGCAGGATGGCCTGGACGAGGGTCCCATTCGAATCGTGCTGGCCGATGACCACGCGGTGGTGCGCAGCGGTCTGCGCATGCTCCTCGACAGCGAACCCGGTCTCGAGGTCGTGGCCGAGGCCGGGGACGTGGACAGCGCCAGGCGCTACGTGCGCGGCCACCACCCCAGCGTGCTGGTGCTCGACCTGAACATGCCCGGCGGGTCGAGCCTCGAGGCCATACCGGCGATCCGCGAGGAGTCGCCGGAGACGCAGATCGTGGTGCTCACGATGCAGCAGGAACCGGCCTTCGCGCGCCACGCCCTGGGGGCCGGAGCGCTGGGGTATGTGCTCAAGGAGGCCGCCGACGAGGAGCTGGTGGAGGCCGTGCGCAGGGCCGCCACGGGGGAGAGCTATCTCAATCCGCGCCTGGGCGCGAGGATGGCCTCCGAGCCGCCTCCCGGGCCGCCCGATGACCTGTCCGAGCGCGAGGTGGACGTGCTGCGCCTGATCGCCCTGGGGCACACCAACGCGGAGATCGCGCAGCAGCTGTATCTCTCGGTGCGCACCGTCGAGACCCACCGCGCGCACATCCAGCAGAAGCTCAGGCTGACCTCGCGCGCGGAGCTCGTGGGCTACGCGCTCAAACGCGGGCTCATCAGCGCCGACACGCCCGCCTGAGCGGACCGCGGGCCGCCTGGGGTGTGCTTCCCGAGCGGACTGCGGCAAACCCGCGAGCGTATGCGCGGACATTCCGGGATGTTTGGGTCGCTGCCCACGAGGGAAGATGGCGTGGCAGGCATGAACATGAGCCAGGCGATCGGACAGACCACTCCAAGCCCCCGGGGCGCCCAGCACGTCTCCGGGAGATCACCGCACACAGCGGACATCCTCGATCGCCTGGCCCGCCTGCGCCTGGTGCTTCCCGCTCTCGGCCAGGAACTGGCCACGGCCCGCCGCGAGGCGGCCAAGCTGCGCGTCGAGAACGGCAGGCTCAAGGACCGCCTGCATCGCCTGGAAGCCGACGGCACGCTCCCGAACGGCACGCCCTCCAACGGCAGGTCCCCGAAGGGCAGGTCCCGGGGCGCGCGCGCGAGGCGCCATCACAGCGGCCAGTAGTGCCCGATGCGCGCCGCCGCGCGGGAGGTGAGGATGGGGTCGGGGGCGATCGACTCGGCGGGGATGCCGTCGCCGAGGGCCGCCAGGGTTGTGGGGACGCACCGCGCGAGAACGGGGATGTCATAGCCGCCCTCCAGCACGAGTCCCAGGGGGATGCCCGCCGCCGCCGCGAAGTCGCGCACCTGGCGGGTCATGCGCGCGAAGGACTCCGTCTCCAGGCGGCAGCTCGCGAGGGGGTCCTCGACGTGGGCGTCGAAGCCCGCTGAGATCAGCACGAGCTCGGGCTCGAAGGACCTCGCGACCGCCAGCACGATGTGCTCCAAGAGCGACAGCCACAGACCCTCTTCGGAGCCCGCGGGGACGGGGAGGTTCAGCGTGTAGCCCTCGCCGGGCCCCGAGCCGGCGTCGCTCAGCTCGCCCGTGCCGGGATAGAGGCCCGCCTGGTGGATCGAGGCGAACAGCACCTGCGCGCTGGCGCGGAAGGCCTCGGCGGTGCCGTTGCCGTGGTGCACATCCCAGTCGAGCACCAGCACGCGCGCCGCGCCCAGCTCGCGCAGCGCATAGGCGGCGGCGATGGCCACGTTGTTGAAGAGGCAGAAGCCCATCGCCCGCGAGGGCTCCGCGTGGTGCCCCGAGGGGCGCACGCCGCAGAAGCCATATGCGGCCTCTCCCTCCAGGAGCGCCCGGGCCATCGCGCAGGCCCCGCCCGCGGCGTGCAGCGCGGCCCGGTAGGAGGCCTCGCCCACGTGGGTGTCGGCGTCGATCGTCCCGCCCCCCGCGGCGCACATCTCGCGGATCCACCGCACGAGGCGCGCCTCGTGCACGAGTTCCAGCCACTCCTCCTTCGCGGCCGGCGCCTCCCTGCGCTCCCATCCCAGCCAGCCGCGCTCGGCCAGCGCCGCCTCGATCGCCTCCAGGCGCTCGGGCGTATCCGGATGCCCCGGCATGTGCGCGCGCGGATCGTGCTCGCGGCAGGCGGGGTGGCTGAAGTAGAGGCCGGGGGGGACGGAGGGGTCAGGGGGCATGGAGGGGTCGGTGGGCATGGAGGGGTCGGGGGGCATGAGGTCGGGGGGCCATGGAGAGGTCAGGGGGCATGGGTCCAGGGTAGGCCCTCCCCGCGCTTCGCGGGGCGCCGGACTCCCCCAAACGGGGGATGGGGGCGTTCACATAAGTGAACGCAGATAGAGACGATCGGAGGATTGTGGTGAGCGCGGGGCTCGCGCAGTATCGCCTTCCACATGGGTCCGAGTCCGCGCTCAACGCTCGATGAGACGCCGCTGCAGGTACGCGAGGTGCAACGCGCCATCGCGCGCTGCAAGCGCGGGGACAGGGATGCCCTGCGGCTGTTGTACGAGCGCTACGCGGGGAATGTCTATGGATACATAAGGAGCATCGTGCGGGACGACAAGGAGGCCGAAGACCTCACCCAGCACGTGTTTCTGAAGCTCATCACGGCGATCGTCAAGTACGACGATCGGGGAGTGCCCTTCTCGGGCTGGCTCCTGCGGTTGGCGCGCAACGTGGCCCTGGATCACCTGCGCCGGCGCCGGCCGATTCCCGCGGAAGAGGTCTTCGGGGCCGACCATCAGGCCGACGACACCGCGCTGCACCGCGCGCGCAGCCTGCGCACTGCTCTCGTGGCGCTGCCCTATGAGCAGCGCGAGGTGATCCTCATGCGCCATCTCGTGGGGTTGACCCCGCCGGAGATCGCCACCCGCATGGGGCGCTCGGAGAGCTCCATCCACGGGCTGCACCACCGCGGAAGGCGCGCCCTTCAGCAGGAGCTGCGGCGCCTGGAATCGGCGCCCGCCACGGCCGGCGCGCGGTGATGGTTCAGGAGTGCGCGCGCGCCGTTGCGGTTCCATTCACCCGCCTGGACAACGCCGATCCGGCGCTCATGCGGGTGCTGTTGGCGGGCGTCGAGGAGGTGGCGCGCGCGGGGGCCTTCACGCTCGGCGCGCACGTGCGGGAATTCGAGCGCGATTTCGCCAATTACTGTGAAGCGCCGTGCGCGGTGGGGGTGGCCTCAGGTACGGAGGCGCTCGCGCTGGCGCTGCGCGCGCTCGAAATCGGGCCGGGAGACGAGGTGGTGGTGCCCGCCAACTCCTTCATCGCCACGGCCGAGGCCGTGAGCGCGGTGGGGGCGACTCCGCGCCTGGTGGACGTGGACCCCGACTGCCATCTCCTGACGGCGGACATCCTCGCGCAGGCCCTGGGGCCACGGGTTCGCTGTGTGGTGCCGGTGCACCTGTACGGCGCGACGGTCGATATGGATCCGATCCTCGGATTGGCCGCGCAGGCGGGTGTGCACGTGGTGGAGGATGCCTGCCAGGCGCACGGCGCGCGCTATCGCGGGCGGCGCGTCGGGACGCTGGGGACCATGGGCTGCTTCAGCTTCTACCCCGCCAAGAACCTCGGGGGATGGGGCGATGGCGGGGCCGTCGTCACCGCCGACCCCGAGCTGGCCGAGCGCGTGGCACTGCTGCGCAGCCATGGCGAGCGCCCGCGCTATAGGCACCGCATCGTCGGCGTCACGGGGCGCCTGGATGCCCTGCAGGCGGCGGTGCTGCGGCGCAAGCTCCCGCGACTGGACGGCGCGAACGCCGAGCGCCGGGGCCTGGCGGCGGCGCTGCGCGAGCGATTGAAACCGGCGCTGGGCAGCGGCGGAGGGGCGCTGGGCGACGCCTGCGAGGGCATCGATGGCGACGGCGCGATTGAACTTCCAAGTCTTCCCTGCGTGGATGCCGACCACGTGCACCATCTGTTCGTGGTGCGCAGCCGCGCGCGCGATGCGCTGCGCGAGCACCTCGCCGAATGGGGCGTATCCAGCGCCGTTCACTATCCCACGCCGATTCACCTCACCGAGGCGTACGCACATCTGGGCCAGGCCCCGGGGAGTCTGCCCGTGTGCGAGCGCCTCGCGGAGCGCGTGTGCTCGCTGCCGCTCTTCCCCGGCATGAGCGACGGGGAGCTCGAGCGCGTCGCCGGCGCGGTGCTCAGCTTTGCGGAAGCGCAGCGGCGCAGTTCACGTTGATCGATCAGTGACCGCCCAGAGAACAGTTCGCCGCCTGCTCGACATCACCCTCGCCGCGGCGACGCTGCTGGCGCTCTCACCGCTGCTGGGCGCGATCGCGCTGGCCATCCGGCTGGAGTCGCCCGGGCCCGTCGTCTTTCGCCAGCGGCGGCTGGGGCGGGGACGCAGGCCCTTCACCGTTCTCAAGTTCCGCACCATGCGCCACGGGGCGGATGCGGCGCCGCACCGCGAGTATGTGCACTCGCTCATCGACCGGCCCGATGGGGGCGAGGGCGGCCGGCTGTACAAGCTCTCCGTCGACGATCGCATCACGCGCGTGGGGCGCTTTTTGCGCGCCTGGAGCCTCGACGAGCTGCCGCAGCTCGTCAACGTGCTGCGCGGGGAGATGGCGCTGGTGGGGCCGCGGCCGGTGATCCCCTACGAGGTCGAACGCTATCCCGAGCGCTATCTCGCGCGCTTCGCCGTCAAGCCGGGGCTCACGGGCCTGTGGCAGGTGTCGGGGCGCAACGAGCGCAGCTACGAGGAGATGGTGCGCTTCGACATCGAGTACGCGCAGCGCGCCTCGCTGCTGCTCGATCTGCGCATCCTCGCCAAGACGCTTCCGGTGGTGCTCGCTCGCCAGGGGGTGGCCTGAGGCGATGGGCGACCCGCTCGGCACCGCCGTGGTCGGCTACGGCTATTGGGGCCCCAACCTCGCGCGCAACGTCGCCGAGTGCCCGGAGCTGGAGCTGCGCGCGCTGTGCGACCTGGACCCCGCGCGCCTGGAGATGTTCGCGCAGCGTCACCCGGAGGCCCGGGCGGTGGGCGAGCTGGAGCAGCTGCTCGCGGACCCCGCGATCGAGGCCATCGTCCTGGCCACGCCCCCCCAGACCCACCACGCCCTCGCCCGCCGGGCGCTGGAGGCGGGGCGTCACGTGCTCGTGGAGAAGCCCCTGGCCACGTGCCTGGAGCAGGCGCACGAGCTGGCGGATCTCGCGCGGGAGGTCGAGCGCGTATTGATGCCCGGGCACACCTTCGTCTACAGCCCCGCCGTCAACGCCGTGCGCGAGCTGATCCAGGGCGGGGTCGTGGGGGACGTGCACTTCATCACCTCCTCGCGCATGAACCTCGGCAAGTACCACTCCGGCGGGGTGCTCTGCGATCTGGCCCCGCACGATCTCTCGATCCTGCTGCACTGGCTGGAGGAGCCCGTGGTGGAGGTGGCCGCGTCGGGCTCCAGCGTGCTGCGCGAGGGCATCCCCGAGACGGCCTTCCTCACGCTCGCCTTCGCGGGCGGATCGACGGCCAATGTGCAGATCTCCTGGCTGGCGCCGCGCAAGGTGCGCCAGATGATCGTCGTGGGCAGCCAGCGCATGGTGGTCTACGACGACACCGCCAGCGATGAACCGGTGAGGATCTACGACCGCGGCATGGATGTGCTGCCGCCGGAGCCCGCCAACTTCGGCGAGCACCAGCTGATCTATCGCACCGGCGACGTGGTGATCCCGCGCATCGAGCCGCAGGAGCCGCTGCGCCTGGAGCTGGAGGACTTCGCGCGCGCCGTGCGCACGGGGGAGGAGCCCCGCAGCAACCTCGCGCTGGGCCTCGAGATCGTCGCCGTGGTCGAGGTGGCCCAGGCGTCGCTGCGCGAAGGGGGCACGCCGATGGGGCTCGCGCCCCTGGCGGATCGGGCGGCGGCATGAGGGATCGCGGCAGCGCCATGGCGGATCGGGGCGCGGCATGAGGGGTCGTGGCGGCATGAGGATCGGGGCGGCGGCATGAAGGTCATGTCGGTCATTGGCGCGCGCCCGGAGATCATCCAGGCCGCCCCCGTGTCCGCCGCGCTCTCCGAGCTGGCGCAGGAGATCATCGTGCACACTGGGCAGCACTACGACGCGGCCATGTCCGCGGGGCAGATCCTCGATACGGGCCTGCCTCAGCCCCACCACAACCTCGGCGTCGGCTCGCGCTCGCGCGCGCAGCAGCTGGGGGTCGCGCACATGCGCCTCGCGGAGGTCATCGAGCGCGAGCGGCCCGATGCGGTGCTCGTGCGCGGCGACACCAACGCGACGCTCTCGGGGGCCCGCGCGGCGGCGGCCGCGGGCGTGCCGCTGGTGCACATCGAGGCGGGCCTGCGCTCGCGCCGCTCCGACATGCCCGAGGAGCACAATCGCGTGCAGACCGATCGCCTCGCGGGGCTGTTGCTGGCGCCCACGCCCGGGGCGCGGCGCAACCTCCTGGACGAGGGCCTCTCGGGGGAGATCCACGTCACCGGCGATCCCCTCTGCGACACGCTGGAGCGCTGGCGCGCGCGCGTGCAGCCGGCCGGCGGCAACTACCTCCTGGCGACGGTCCATCGCAACTACAACACCGATCACCCCGAGCGCCTGGAGGCGGTGCTCGAGTGCCTCGCGCGCTCGCCCTGGCCGGTGCTCATGCCCCTGCACCCGCGCACGCGCGCGCGCATCGCCGAGTGGGACCTGGAGGTCTCGCCCTGGATACGGCTCCTGGAGCCCGTGTCCTATTCGCGCATGCTCGCGCTGGAGCGCGGCGCCAACGCGATCGCCACCGACTCCGGCGGCGTGCAGCGCGAGGCATACATGTGGGGCGTGCCCTGCCTCACGCTGCGCGAGGAGACCGAGTGGAGCGACACCGTGCAGACGGGCTGGAACACGATCGTGGGCGTCGATCCCGATGCCTTCGCGGCGGCCCTCGCGCGGCCTCTGCCCAAGGAGCGCCCGCCGATCTTCGGCGATGGGCGTGCGGCGCCGCGGATAGCGGCCATCGTCGCGGACTTCGTGCAGCGGCTGACACAGAGGGCCGCCGCATGACCCCGCTTGGCATCGGCCTCATCGGCGCCGGGCGCATGGGCGCCTTTCACATGGAGAGCTGGGAGCGCATCGAGCAGGCGCGCCTCATCGCCGTGGCCGACCCCGACGAGCGCGCCGCGCGCACGCGCATCGCCCGGCGCCCCATCGACTGGTATCCAGATCATCGCCTTCTGCTGGAGTGCGCGGACGTGGATGCGGTCTGCATCTGCGCCCCCTCCGCGTGCCATGCCGAGATTGCGCTCGATGCGATCGCCGCGGGGCGGCACGTGCTCGTGGAGAAGCCCATCGCCACCGCCATGGAGGACGGTCTGCGCATGGCCTCCGCCGCGCACCTCGCGGGCGTGAAGCTGATGGTGGGGCACGTCGAGCGCTTCAACCCCGCCGTGGGCAAGCTCGCCGAGCTGATCGCGCGCGGCGCCATCGGGCGCGTGTTTCGCGCGCACGCCACGCGCGTGGGGCCGCTGCCGGCGCGCGTGCGCGACACGGGCGTGGCGATCGACCTGGCCACGCACGACCTCGACATCATGCAGTTCGTCCTCGGTTTGGACATCACCTCGATCTACGCGCAGGGCAGCCGCTGCGTGCACCCCTCCCAGGAGGACATGATCGCGTGTCTTCTGCGCTTCGGCGACGCCGGGCCGTGGGGTTTGCTGGATGTCAACTGGCTCACGCCCGAGAAGCGCCGCGAGCTGACCGTCATCGGCGAGGGGGGGATGCTCAGCGCCTCCTATCTCACTCAGGACGTGTGGCTGACGGAGTCCAGCGGGGCCCCCAGCGGCTGGAGCGATCTGGCGCGCATCCGCGGCGACGCCGAGGGCGCGGCCGTGCGCTTCGCGCTGCGTCGCATCGAGCCGTTGCAGGCCGAGCTGGAGGCGTTCGCGCGCTGCGTCCTCGAGGACACGCCCGAGCCCGTCAGCGCGCAGGAGGGCTGCCGCGCGCTGGCCGCCGCGCTCGCGGTGCGCGACTCCGCCGCGCACGAACGCCCCGTGACGCTGCTCGACACGCCCCTGCGGCGGGTCGACGACCTGCCCGCGCCGCCTCTCATGCCAGTCGCCGCATGACCCATCCCCAACTCGCCCCCCGCGGCGTGACCGCCGTGAGGCGCGCCCCTCGTCGAGGGGGCGCCCGATGATCCGCTTCGTCATCCCCGCCTACAACGAGCGCGAGAACATCCCGCGCCTGCTCTCGGACCTCGGCCCGGTGGCGAATGAGCTCGGCGCGCGCGTGATCTTCGTCGACGACGGCTCCAGCGACGGCACCGCGCAGGAGATCGCCGCGCACGCGGACGGCCTGCATTTGGCGATCGTGCGCCACCGCGTCAACCGGGGATTGGGCACCGCCATCAACTCCGGTCTGCGCGCCGCCCTGGGGGAGTCGGCCGACGGCGATGCCGTCGTGACGCTGGAGGCCGACAACACCTCCGACCTCAGGGACCTGCCGCGCATGCTCGAGCTGTTCGCGCAGGGTCACGACGTGGTGCTGGCCTCGGTGTACGCGCCGGGAGGGCGCATCGTGGGGGTCGCGCCCTGGCGGCTGGCGGCCTCGCGTTCGGTCTCCAACGCCTTTCGCTGGGCGGGGGGCTTGCGCGACATTCACACCCTCTCCTCGCTGTATCGCGTGTACCGCGCGGGCACCCTGCGCCGGGCGGCGGAGACCTACGGCTATCTGCTCGTGCGCGAGCCCGGCTTCGCCGCCAACGTGGAGCTGCTCTTGAAGCTCTACAACGCGGGCGCGAGCGTCGCGGAGGTGCCCACCGTCAACGACTGGTCGCGGCGCATGGGCGTCTCGAAGATGAGCCTGCGTCCCACCGTGCTGGCCTACGGCCGCCTCATGGCCGCGCATCTCGTGGGGCGCATACAGCCGCCGCCCATCTCCCCATTGGGCGGGGAAGAGTGAGACCCGCGGCGCCGCGCATCGGCGTCGTCGGCGCGGGCATCCTCGGCACGGTGCTGGCGCTGCGCCTCGCGCAGGGGGGCGCACGGGTGACGCTCCTGGAGCGCGCCCCCACCCCCGGCGGGCTGGCGGGGTCGATGGACTTCGATGGCCACCGCGTGGATCGCTTCTACCACGTCATCGTTCCCTCCGATGAGCGCATGATCGCGCTCACTGAGGAGCTGGGGCTGGGGGCGGAGCTGCACTTCACGCCCGTGGGGGCGGGCTTCTTCGTGGATGGCCGGATGCACCCATTCAACGGAGTGGGCGACTTCCTACGCTTCCCGCCCCTCTCGCCGCTGGGGCGGGCGCGGCTGGCGTGGTTCGTGCTGCAGTGCCAGTTGCGCAAGGACTACGCACCGCTTGAGGGTGTGCCGCTGATGCAGTGGCTGACACGCCACTGCGGAGAGGATGTGGTGCGGCGCATCTGGCGCCCGCTGCTGGACTCGCGCTTCGACGGCCGCCACGCGGAGTTGCCTGCCACCTATCTGTGGGCGCGCACCAACCGCATGCGCAGCGCGCGCAAAGGGGGCGGGGGCGAGCGCATGGGGGCCATCGCCGGCGGCGGCCACGAACGGCTGGTGCTGGCCGCGGCGCGCAGCGCGCGCGAGTTGGGCGTGCAGGTGCGCCTGGGGGCGGGCGTGGAAGGGCTGACGATGGATGGCGAGCGCGTCAGCGGCGTGCGCGTGGACGGGTCCGAGGAGCGCTTCGACCTGACGATCCCCACGTTGCAGCCCCCCGCGCTGCGCCGCCTCTTGCCGCCGCGGCTGCATCGCCTGCTCGATGCCTACCCCAGTCGCCACCTCGGCGTGGTGTGCCTGGTGCTCAAGCTGCGCCGCTCGCTGCTGCCGTATTACTCGGTGAACATCTGCGACCCCACTCCAATCACCACCGTGGTGGAGACCTCGCACGTGGTGGGCACTGCGCACACGGATGGACTGCGCCTGGCGTACCTGCCCAAGTACTGCGACCCGCGGGCGCCGGAGTTCCGCGAGGACGACGAGTCGATCTACCGTCGCTTCACCGCGATGCTGGAGCGCCTGGCGCCGGAGTTCAGCCACGAGGACGTGGTGTCCTGGACGGTGGCGCGCGCGCCGCTGGTGGAGCCGGTGCACGCGCTGGGGCACGAGCCCCGCACGGCGCCCATCTGGCCGCAGGACGTGGAGGGCCTGGCGCTGGCCTGCGCCAGCCAGGTCTACCCGAGGCTGCTCAATGGGGAGTCGATAGTGCGGCTCGCCGAGCGCGTGGCCGCACAGGCGCTGGCGCGAGCTCGTCCATCAACGCCAGATAGTGCTCGCGCTGGCGCTCCCACGCGATCGCCGGCAGCCGGCGGGTGGCGCGCGCAGCGCGCCGGCGCGCGCCCGTAGGGTCGAGGCTCAGCTCGCGCAGCACCGCGGCCAGCTCGTGCGGGTCGCCGGGCGTGAACATGCGCAGCTCCTCGCCGTCGGAGAAGTAGTCGCACATGCAGGGCAGCCGCGAGGCCACCACGGGGAGGCCCATGTGCACGTACTCCAAGAGCTTCACCGGCAGCAGCAGCTCGGTGAAGGGGTCGTGCAGCGGGGGCACCACGCCGATGTGCGCGCGCTCGAGCTCGCCCGGGATGAGCGCGAAGGGCACGGGCTCGCGCGCGACGTCCACGCGCCCCGGCGCCAATTCGCGGGCGAGCGCTGCGAGGCGGTCGCGGTCTTCGCCCCAGCCGCACACGCGCAGGTGCACAGCGGGCGCATCCTCGCCCAAAAGGCCCACGGCGCGAATCAGCGTCTCCACTCCGAAGCGCGGGGCGAGGCCGCCGTGATAGAGCACGCGCAGCGGCCCCTCGATCGGCCAGCGCACGGGTGGGCGCGGCGGGCCGAACACGCGCTCGTCGGGCGAGTTCATGACGATCGTGGTCCTCCCCGTTCCCACCCCGCGGGCGTTCAGGCGCCGGCGCGCCTGCTCGGTGACGACGATCAGGTGCGAGGAGGCGGCCGCGCAGATCCGCTCCTCCCAGCCCACCAGGCGCGCGACCGAGCGGTGCAGGCGACCGGGGAACTTCGTCTCATACAGCTCGGGGAAGGTGTCGTGCACGTCGAGCACGATGGGAGCGCCGCGCAGGCGCGGCAGGAGCGCCGCGGCCACGACCGCGTCGGGCATGTTGTGCGGCTGCACCACGTCGAAGCGGTGGCGCAGGTCGAGCAGGGTGAGGCGCGCGAGCGCGCGCGCGATGAAGTTGGCGTACTCGCGCACGTAGGCGCCCGGGCCGCCGATGGGCTTGCGTCCCTTCACGGGGTGAGTGTGAATCCAGCCCGCGCCCACGTGCATGCTCCGGGGGTGCTCACCCAGGCACACGAGGTGAACCTCGTCGCCGCGCTCGGCCAGCGCGCGCGCCTGGCGCTGCACGCGCGAGTCCAATGCGAAGTCGGAGAGGTGGATCATCGCCACGCGCAGGGGGCGGCGGCGGCTCATCGCGCGACCCCCGAGGTCGCATTGCGGGGGTGGCGGCTCGGGGGGCCCGCGGTGGGCGCTGCGCGGTGGGACGCGGGCGCGTACAGGTCGTTTGGGGCCATGCCTGGACAAACGGCTTGGGCGGTCTTGCGCTTGCGCGGACAGGGCCTCGGCGCCGATCGCCAGCCTCACGGGAGCCGGCTTTTGCGGATGGCGGAGCGTGAGGATCCCGCCGGCAGATAGTCAAAAACGTTTCTGATTATCAGTCCAGACGCCAGGCATCCAGGGCCTGGAGAGGCGCGCGGAACCGTGG
>Ga0116217_10002950_pt1 | contig 15666 bp, 12 predicted proteins | sample Sb_taG_6_FD_89697 | JGI IMG/M metagenome (GOLD analysis project Ga0116217, IMG submission 89697) | Peat soil microbial communities from Weissenstadt, Germany - Sb_50d_4_PS metaG | ecosystem: Environmental > Terrestrial > Soil > Wetlands > Peat | place: Germany: Weissenstadt | collected 2010-09-21 | reverse complement strand
TCGTAATGCTGCGTAGTCACTCCCGACTGGGCAAACGTCGTGATGTCCACGAACAGGAAAAGACAGAGCGAGATAAGGAATCGCTTCAAATAGGAAACTCCCTCTTCTCTTTTGTCAGAGTGAGACGATGCAGTCATGGCGCATTCCTGCCTGGTGTAAGGCTCGAAACAAAAAACTTGGTGATTGGATACCGGGAGGGGCCGAACGTGATCTTATGCGCTTTCGGGGCCAATAGTCAATGCCACTGCACGCCAAAAGCCGCGATGTGCAAAGGTTTGCAGCCCTTTCAGCGCAAAATGAAGTCTGAGCTTCCGCGTTGTGGCTATGAGTCTTTTACACTCCTGGTTTCTTCGACGCGACGGTCAAAAATGCCCTCAAAGAAGTGCAATCGACAAGCCGGAGGCATCGAGTATTTGCCAATTCTGGGAACCCACGCCGAGGCGTTCACCTCAGCCACGCAGCCGGCGGAGGCTCCAACTCCGCCATGGCAAGCTCCGCTGAGCGTGAGCAGAAGGCAATAGTATCTGAGCAGCAACCCAGCCTTCTCGTCCGGCGGAATCAACTCTTCGAGATCGGGATCTTCCGCGCGGGGACTTGTTGCAGACTGCCCGCAGCATCCGCGCGCGTTTTGCCGGCTCCTCCAGTTCCTAAGAATGCAGGAGCACCAACCCAGTGTCTTACGGCCAATACTCTCGTTAACGGCAAAGCGGCAGTGCGGTAAATCACAACTCCAATACAAGTACCGAGCGTATTTGTAATGACATCTGTGACACCAGAATTTCGCGTGGGAAGATGTGCCTGGAGGACTTCAATCGTGAGACTGACTATTAATCCCAAAATCGCTGTTGCAACTGCCGCGCATCTTATTCGTCGCGCCGATGAGAAGTAGGCATAAAAGAAAACACCTAAAGGAACGAAGCCAGCAATGTTGATCAAGACGTCCTTGAGATAGCTCCATTGTCTGTGAAATTCCTTCCGCGGCCACTCTAGAAGGGTCTGATGCACAACCAGATACCGCTCTGGAATATACAGATCGATGCCAGATCTAACCTGATTATGAAGGATTGATCCCGAGTGCTCATCAAGGAGGTAAAGTGCCAGCGCCCGCTCATTCTGGGTCACCGTCGGCTTTCCCTTCTGCGTCCAATCCTCATAATGTTGGGTAACCTGTGCCGCGTTGAGCTCGCTTTTGTAAATAGCTAGACCCCGCAACTGACCGGACCAGCTATTGTTCTGCAAAGGCGAGTTGGCAATTATGAGTTCCCCGGTTAGATCTTTAATGGAAAGTCCGAATCCCAAAGACTTGGTTACCAAATGGCCGTCGATGTAAACTGCTGTGCCCAACCCGTCTGACGTAACTGTCACGAACAATCGCTTTTTTCGAAAGACCTCGTCCGCAAACATCACCACGAACTGGTGCCGATGATGCAGGTCCTCAATGTCGCGCTGCAATGCAAGATCGGTGTAAGTTTGCTGCAGCGAGAACTGTCGGGGAGGGAACGGGCTGTAGAAGGCAGCCAGAGTACCGCCGTTCCCAGGAAGAGCTGGTTCCAACCAAATCTCAAGGCTGCAAGATGGCTCGTCCGAACTCGCGCTCTCAAATATGCCCGAGCTCAATATGGTGCCGTAATCACCGAAACGGAGACCGTTCTCATTGTCCAACCAATACACCTGATTCTTGGGAGAATGAAAAGGCCAGAGTCCGGCGACCAGAATGCCGCATAAGGTCAACATCGCAAGGGCGCCTATGGCCTGTCGCGGAATACAGATGTGATAAAAGGGCGAGGTCATGATAAGTCGCGTGGCAAGTTGCGGCGATGTGAACGCGACCCAGGGAAACTCGGATTTTGGATACTTAGAGGAAACAGAGGAAACATGGATCCACGCTCGACAGAACTACTCCTAACGATTATTGCTATGAGTGAGACTACTTGGATAGGATGAGGCCCGTTTCTCGAGAAATATTATAGGCCGCGGGATATGATGTGCCGAAGGCTGCCGATGCTAGTGCGCGAATGAATTCTTCCAGTTGCTTCCGCATCTGAGATTCGCGTTCATACACACGTGAGTCTCTCTCGTTTGTGAACGTCCCTCGACTGGCGGTAGGATTCGACCATCGTCCCGGCGGTCAACCACACCGCGAGCCTGTAGCTGAATCGTCGCGAGGGATCAAGTGTGACCAACCATCGTAGAATCCCGACGGCAAGCCTGCGAAAGAGATAGATTGGAATGCCGCTGACGAACCATCTTGTGTCCGCTGCGACGCCGGTTTCGCGGACGTCAGCACGACCTTTGTTAAACCACCACGTCAAAAAGTAACCTCTTCTAAGCCTATTCTGCGCCACTGAGTGATGAACGACAGCTGTCGGCTCGTATTTTAGACGCTCACCTGCCTCCAGCAACCGACGGCCAAACTCGGTGTCCTCATTGTTGCGGATCTTGCCGTTCGGCCCAGGACCCAAATCAGTTCGGAACATACCGTACTTCTCGAACAACCTCCGATGAAAGGCCATATTGGTGCCAAATGGAGGGTCGGTGAGCGGACCTGCTTCCGGCCCCCGGTCGAACATCACCAGAGGGGCCATCCCGTACCACTCCTTCTCCGGAAGCCAGGATGGCGGTGCGCAGGGCCACTGGGGAAGGATACGCCCTCCGGCACCCGCCCACTCGCCGCTGCCCAAAGCGGCTGTGAGATTCTGCAGCCAGGTCGACTCCACGGTCACGTCGTCATCCATAAAGGCAAGAACGTCGCCCCGAGCCTCACGAATGCCGGTGTTGAGGGCATACGACTTGCCCTGATGTGGCTCGAACAGATAACGGAAGCGACCGGGGTATCGGGTGCAAAAGTCTTCCGCTACGTCGCGGGTTTGGTCGCGCGAATTGTTGTCGACTACCAGGACCTCCCACTCAATTGAATTGGGAAGGGTGGAAGCGGCAACACTCCTGAGGGCCTTTTCCAAGGTCCGGCAACGGTTATATGTGCACAAAATGACTGTGATGTTCACGGGTTCCGTTATACCTCATGGCACTGCCTAACGATTGGGATAAAGGCTATGTTCCTCTCGGTGAATCTTTCGAGGAGGAAATTTTGTCGCTTCAGCATGTGCGGCGTGTGTCGACCTTGAAGGGCAATTCCTCCAAGTGCTAAGAGACACAGTGTCTCAGTAGCTGCCGTTTCGATAGATCGCACTTTCTGAGTCGATGCTAAGCAAACAACCGATTCCCGACAGTATTTCTCCTCAAGGGAGAGTATCTCCGAAGTTACCTGAAGCGATCTAACTTCTTCGTTGTTCATCCGCCACGAAGGTCCGTGGCTTTTCTGTAGTAGCCTCTTGACAATCTATTTTGAGCAGCGCAGACTCCTTAAACTCTATGGAGAGTTCATCGCTTCAAATGCGGTATCCAGCCTGCGGCAGGAGAGTGCCTTGAAAACTGGTTCCATAAGCAAACCTGCCGACGAAAAGCCTTGGAGTGCGATCGTTCCCAATCTGTGGTCTCTTCCAACATTATGGCGCAGCATTGTACCCCTGATACTCGGGCTGCTCTTGTTCGTCGCAAACAACTTGGCGCCTCTTGCCGCGCTCTCCCATCCTCGCCCGGGATATGCTCCATTGTTGATGCCGAGAAACCAGGATAGCGCACAATATCTAACGTGGATTGAAGGCTACAAGAATGCCTGGACGATACCGGACTATCACGCACCTTGGGAAACCGAAGCAGCGTTGCGCGTTCCACTGATGTGGATTCTAGCCAAGGTTTCGTCGCTTACACAGATTCCCACTGTCTACGCTTATCTGGGACTGCACGCCGGCTGCTACGTGCTTGGGTTTTATGGTCTAGCATTCTTGCTGCGGGTGTTTGCCGTCGGTCCCGGACAAACAGTTTTGGCAGTTGCGCTTATGATCTGCGCCGTGCCTCTGAGATCATTTGCCTTGCTTCCTGCACTGGTACTCAAGCCGAGGGCTTGGGCGTTGATGCACTGTGGCTACGACGACTTCCTTGGCGGCGCGGCCTCTGAAGGACTGTTTCAGGGAGCTTCTTGCACAGCAACCGTCACGTTGGGCACGGCTGGCGCCCTCTTTTCCTTGGCTTTATTGGGTCGCTATTTCCGCTCGGGCAAAAGGAACGATCTATGGGCGGCAAGCCTAGTGGTGGCCTTGTCGGGGTTCCTCCATCCCTTCGAGTTCATTCCGGTTACAGCGGCCGCCGCTGTCGCCCTTCTATGGACAAAGCGTAACCTGCAATCCGTTCTTACTGATTTGTCGATTCTTGGTTTCCCGGCCTTTGTCGTGGTTCTGTTCTATTTCCTGCCAACGCTCAGGCATCCATGGCTAAGGGTCGCCACGGATCTAAATCGCTTCCACGGCATCCACATCTCGCACCACGATTTCCTTGCACTTGGCCTGCCCGTGCTTTTGGGCGTGGGGTTTGCCTTCTGGAGGCCAAAGGTTGGCTCACCCGCAGACGATTTTCTGGCCTGTTACGTCGTGGTGACAACTTTTGCTCTTCATATTCCATTCCTTCCGTGGCCTCAACATTTCAAAGACGGCCTAGATTATGCTGCCGCGATCTTGGTAGTCAGGAAGTTGGACCAAGTGCCCACATTGGTAAGGCTTTGGGCAAGCAGAACACAGTGGCGCATTGGCCTGGTCGCTTTGCTGGTTGCAGGCGGTCTGGCAGCGCACCTCTACTTTCGATATTTGACCTACCAAATGGGAACGACAGCAACCGAAGCCTTCGGGCAAAACACGGCGGTAGCTCCCACCGACGAAGTCCGGGCGATTGCTTGGCTCCGCGGCCATGCAGCAAGCAGACAACTTATTCTCGCACCGTTAGAGAATGCTCCCTGGATGGCGACTGTCCCGATGCACAGCTTTGCCTCCCATTGGATTTTTAGCCTTACGGACGATCAGCAGGCTCCCCTAGCTCAATCCTTCTTTCAGGGTACTTTGTCGGATGCAGAGTCCGACTCGTTCCTGCAGTCCTATGGGGTTCGGTATGTACTGGTTCCGCTTGGGAATCCGGCCCTGCGATACGTGCGCAAAGCCCAGCTACGTTGGACCGGGCAGAACCTGCTGCTATACGAATTCCCTCAAAACGAAATGAGACCCTTCCCAAAGCTTCAGAAAGTATCACCCGGCCACTACATCTGGAACCCAAGCTAACGATACCTGCGAACTCTCAAAGCCAATGTCGGTCGATGAATTTGCCGATGTTTAGGTTCGCTACGGTGGACCAAGCACGACTGGACAAACAAGAATGTTCCTCCCATATTCGTGTGGCGTGGTGCAGCCAGCGTTTGCGAAATCAGCACGTAGACTGGAATCTCTGCCAATGTACCAGCCCGCCTGAAACAGCCAAACCTTCATTCCTGAATCTAAGTTGTATTTTTGCTGGAGCTCATGGAATTGTCGAGCAAAAGTGTCTGCCTTAAAATTGAACTGGTGCCGGACAATAAGTCGGCGTCCTGGGCAGTGTGCTTCGAGAAACTCTGGAAACCGCTCCTCAAAATCGAATGTCTGCGAGCCGCATAAGTAATAATTAAGGAACTCATATCCCTGCTGGTCAGTAAAGATGACGGAATCGGGCGCGGGGGATTGGGCCAGGAAGTCGGCTGCGCCAATCATCAACGCCCGATTCTGATTCCTTGGCTCAATGTATTCTCCAAGAGGTTTCGGAAGGAAGTTGCAGAAGGCAAGTACGGCCACGATTGCGGCCGGTTTAACCCAGTTGCGGGAAATTCTCCAACGCGCCAAGGCGACAGCCATTCCAGGGATCGCAAATATAGCCAAGTAGGAATTGTGGCGCGACCCGCCGTAAGGGTAAACACCTGCAAGGGCCAAACCGCAGTTAATGACGAAGGGCAAAACCAAGAACAGCGCCAGGACCGGCTGGGAGGGTAAACGGGAGTCGACTTTGGCGGGGCGAGTTTTGGCAAGCAGAAATATACCGAACGCGAACAGAAGGAGTCCCAAGATTCCCACTCCAGTTCGCGCAAAGAGATAGTGGAAGAATCGAACGTTGGCCCTCAGCGCGAACGGGATCGCCTTATCTACACCGGGTTGGAAAACCGAAGTGCGGAGGTACGAGTCTGCTATCCATTGCGGCATCCCCTCCGCCTTAACTTTCAAGACGTGGGTCTTTAGAAGCCAAAGAGCCACCGCCAGGCAAGCTAATTGGCCAGTCATCCACGCGCCGATAAGCGCCTTAGGAGATTTGGCTCTGTTGAAGCGAATGAGACCATAGACCCCGAATACGAGCGCTAGTATGAACGAAGAATAGTGGCACAAGAGCGCCAGACAAAGTGAAAGTGAGGACAATAGCATCAGTCGTCCAGAACGTTCCACGACCCCACGCTCGAATAACAGCAGGCTCCCCGCGCTGAAAAACCACAAAAGGGCATATTGCCGCACTTCTGCCGAGAGCCAAACCAATGAAGGAGCAAATAGCAGCAGACCTAGGGCAATGACGGCAACGTTCCTGTCCAGAACTCGCTTTAGCCATAGGAACATCAGCCAGCAGAATGCAGTACCCGCGAGCACCGAGGGCAGGCGCAAAACCAATTCGGAGTTCCCGATCCGAGACCAATAGTGCAGAAGCACCAGCAACAGCGGAGGGTGAGCCGTAGTCAGGCTTGCTTTGTAAGTAAGAGCTAGCGACGGTTGGTCAGATAGAAAATAATGATACGCCTCGTCGGCATTCAGAAACGTGAAGCGAGCGAATGCTAGGCGCAACAAGAATCCAATGCCAATTAGAAAAAGTGGCAGCGCTTTCGATTCCGCGGTGGGAGACGTGAATTTCGAACTAGTGACGCTCAATAGACTGTGGCCTGAACTAACGAATGAGGTTTTCACCATAACTCAACGTCGCATCGTGATTTCCTCGTTGAATAACAGCCGCGCCCTGCCGCCCTCCGCACATGGGTTCCAAACCATCCGATCGGCTGGTAGGCCTTTTTCACTGTTTGGGGCGTGCGGGGGTGTATCTGAAGTTCCCTCGCAATTCTCGCTTTGAAGCGCGAATCACCTCTTCGACTGCTGCCAGCGTTACCTCCGCTCGAAATTGTGACGACGAGCGGTCTTTGAGCCAGCGGAAAACCTGTCATGATCAGGTTTAAGCATTCGGTGACGGCTCCGCATCCGCAATCAAAGCAAGAGCAGCACTCAAAGGAAAGATTCCGCACTCAATCAGCCAGCCTGTTTCCTGCCGAAAACTGCATACTGGCCACCAAACGGGAGCATCGACAACCAATGCTCCAATGCAGCCCCACCGCTGTTGTAAACACTGTCGGGGAAAAATAGAAAGTATGAGGTTGCCACTTGAACCAGCCCAGCATCCGACAAAAATGCCCTTGCCTCTCGCGGGCTCAGAAGTCGAGCGTCGCGATCAATCGGCGAGCGGCTGACAATGAGACTTGTTATTGGGTTGTGAGGATTATGCTCGATTATAACGAAGGTTCCTCCTGCCTTCAGCACCCGAGCTATCTCGAGGGTCAGGGCGGTTCGGCTAGTCTTGGGAACATGATGGTACACGCACACGGCGGAAACCACGTCAAACTCGGCGGCTTCAAACGGGATGTTGTAGGGATCCTTCTGCAGTCTGACTTCGAGCCCCGACGCGTGGCCAATCATACCCTGGGAGATGTCGCAACCTGCCACGCGGGCGAAGTCTCCGCTTAAGAGCGACAGGAGCTTTCCCTGCCCGCAACCTACATCGAGATAGCTCAGCTCGCTCGTATTTGTCCCGTGCTCACGAAAGTGGCTGCGAATCAGGTCGCGCTTGCGAATGTGGAAGAATTCCGAACCCGCAGCCGCAAAACGATCACGAATCGGATCAGAGAGCAACTTCTCGTAGGATCGCGAATAATGGTCAAACTCGGGTTCTGTCACGGTTTCCCTACCACCTCCAAACGAGTTTCCACGTCAGTTCTACTCACCGGGCTAACATTGACTGTTTGGGACACGACTTATAGGGGTCGGTTCTTGGTTTGCTCATATAATTTCCCGATATACTCCCCGAGCACTCCGATGCTCAACAACGTCGCGCCACCGATAACGCTAACCAGCACCGTTAGAGAGGTCCATCCGGGCACGAGATACCAATAGGATCTTCGCCAGAAGCGCCCGCCTCCTCCAACCCCATCAACATCACAATAACTCCGAGCAATGTAATTGCCTTTAACGGAAGGATAGCAAAGGAAGTCGCCGCGGTCCACGCAAGTCGAATCATCTTACGTAACGGATATTTCGTTTCTCCTGCGGCGCGCTCTTGGGGTTCATAACGCACACAAATCTGTGGAAACCCAACCCAAGCGACCATCCCACGCAAAAAACGATGAGGCTCCCGCATGGCGCCGAGACTGTCGATGGACCGACGCGACATGAGCCGAAAATCTCCCACATCTAGAACGAGGAATCCTCCTGATCGGGGTCAGCCATCGGATCCAACATCCTTCTCGTCGAGATCACTTGGCACTAGCGTTTTGACCTTCCTTGACACCGAATGGCTCCAACCAACCTCTTCGGAGGCTCATCGCGGGGTTGCTATCGAGGCAGGGGCAGTCGTCCCGCTTGGAAGAGTGCGAGTTGGTGCCGGTGCACCCGGTTCACTCCGTCGAGCAGTTCTGTGCGCCGCATGGCTGGCTGGTCGGACCAGATCACGGATCGGAACTGGAGACGCGCGGGCTGCTGGGACCGCACAGGGGCCAGTCCCGACACGACCCGGAGCTGTCGCTTGGCGATTTGGCGGAAGACGCCGATGAGCCCGCCCACCGTCGTCTCATTCCCCGAGCCGTAGACCTTGGTTATATGCAGGCCTCCGTGGGGTGCCTCGCGCCCAAGTCGGGTCACGCCGGCCGTGATCCGCTTCGCCGCATCCTCCGCGTATAGGTAGTCGCGGATTGTGTCAAGCGGTACGTAGATCCGCACCGGAACACCGAAGATTAGACAACGCGAGATATGCGAAATGAGTCCTTGCGGCTTGTCGAGGTGCTGGCCCGGACCATAAAGGTTGGAGAGCCGGCCAACGAGGGTGGACACGGTCGGCCGCTCGCGCGCCCAATCTCGGAGTACCTCCTCTTGTTCGAGCTTCGCACGCCCGTAATCGGAGATCGGTCGAGGCGGAGTCGCTTCGGTCATCGGATGCTCCGCGCTCCCGCCGTACACGCCGCCCGCACTGCTCGCGAGGAAGACTCGGCCAGTGAGGGCGATCTTAGGGTCACCGAGTGCGACGCCGAGCTGATCCAGGAAGAAGTGCAGACTCGCGGTCTCGCTGGCGAGATGGTCGGCCGGAGTGCCAACCACGCCGTTGCCAGCGCACCAGTAGACGCACCAGCCGTCCCGCGACTCCACCGCGAGGCGGGTCCGGAAGCCCCACACCGCGTCCGCGATCGACTCCCGAAGTTGGTTGGGATCGCTCCAGGTGATGAGACGCTCGGGGTGCCACACGGCCGAGCTGATCTCGCGTTCCACACATGACCCGAGCAGCCCGCCTCGACCCACAACCCAGATGAGGGTGCTCACCTCTTGCGACCGAGGTCCTCTGCGGGTCGCGACACGATCAAATAAGCCGGCTTGCCCATAGCCATTTTGACTGCGACCCCGAGGTATTCCGCGATGATGCCGAGCGAGACCAGGATCAGCCCCGAAAAAAGACAGGTCACGATGAACAGCGAGGTCCAGCCCTGGACAGGGATTTTGTGTCGAAGGCGCTGCCAGAACTCGAAGGCGCTGATCAGGACGCTGGACAGGATGGAGACCCCGCCCAGGAGAGCAATAAAGCGCAACGGGAACGTGCCTGAGGTGAGCACGAGCTGCCACAAATGTCGCAGCAGACGCCTGGGTGTGTAGCCGGAAGACCGGCCGCGTTCCGCCCGCAGCGCCAAGGGGCAGTGCCGCGCGCTTCCGACGACCCAGGAGAGGGCCACGTCCAGGTAAACATTGGCTCCGCAATAGGCCGCCACTCCCCGAGCCACCTCGCCCTCGATCAGCCGGAAGCTGTTGAAGGCACCTATGTGGTTACCGAGCACTCGCGTGGAGAGCCATTTGGTAACGTCGGAAAACCAATTTCGCAGAGAACCGTGGGGAGGCGGATTGGTGGGCCTCGCGTAAACCAGTCGAGCTCCGTGATCGAGCACCTCGTCGAGCATCCGACCAATGTCGCGCGGGTCCTGCTGGCCATCCTCGTCCAGCGTAACCACCCACTCCGCGACCGTACTCGCCATTCCCGCGAGGGTGGCTGGGTGCTGGCCGTAGTTGCGTGAGAGCCAGATGACCCGCACGAAGGGATGACGTGAGACGAGCCCCTTTATGATCTCCGCCGAACGGTCCACCGCCCCATCGTGTACGAGCAGCAACTCAACCACCCGGAAACTGCGCCCGCCCGGCGTCACCGGCGAGAGACTGAGGGGCGCGATTTCGCCGGCCAGCGCTTCGAGCGTGTGCTCTCCCTGATAGACCGGCACGACAACCGAAACCTCGTGGAAGGTCTCTCCCTCCCGAGTGTCATCTTCGGGCATGCCCGCCCTCTTCATAGATCCTTTTTGGCACTTGCTCCTCTATACCTAGCGACTTCCTCGACCTATTCTGTCGCGAATCCGTTTTGTCCAAGACGACATCCGAGCGTTTGCCTTAGAAACACCGCAACCTCTACGGGCTCGAAGCGACCAACCTGGATACGAATCGGGCTTTGGAAACGCGGGTCTCCAGAAAGACGGTCAGTGAATTCAAGATTATGTTGATTATCCAGATCTTCTTTGTATTTCACTTCTCCAACATAGTGCGGCGCAGTGATAACAATGTCACTCTGCGCGGCAGAGTCCATCACCTTCTGCCAATCTAACGGTCCGTCTTCGTACCTCCAGAGCCATGTTACATCAGCGAAGTCGAACTTAGAAAGGCGAGTTGACGCAGCTGCTGCCACCCAGGGATATTGAATCGCGGGGGGATTAAATTCGCGCCCACCCCCTAGATATGAAATCTTTGGCGAATCAACGCCGCAGGTCTTGCTTATCTCTCGCACTGCACTCCAGTCCCATTGATCGAAGCGCACCATCGTTCGCCAGGGAAGGGAGCCGTTGATGAATCCAAGATCCACGGGCTCTGTGTTAGGGAACACGACGGGATACACAATCATGAGGGATTGCACACAAAAGAGGGTGCTTGAAATTGTGATGGGCACCCAGGTGCGGGTCCATCCCGTCCGATCCCCCAGCACGCCAATGGCAATGGCTAAGGGTACAACAGCTGGAGAAATGTGTCGGAGCAGGTGATTTGTACCAGAGAGTTGCGCCAGTATGAGTGGCACGCCTGCGCAGGCACAAACGCCGAGCGCTGACTTCTGCAGAGGACTGAGAATCGTTTCCTTTCTGACGATGATTCTTACAAGACAAGCAATCATTACAAGGCCGATCAAAATACTGAGCCCGCATCCCAGCAGGCATTGAATCACGGTGTTAAGCCACCTGATCCAGTTCATGAGCGAAGGCGGCCCCAAGGAAATCCGGACAAAACTCCTGGAGTATTGGGCGTACGCGATCGCCCCTTTGATATTCAGGAGCCACCACGGCCCCGCGACTAAGAACGCGAGTATTCCAGCCTTGAGCGGAAGCGCCCATCCGGCAGCACCGAGTTTCCTGCGACGGCCAGCTACGAACCAGAATGCCAATGCGGGCAACGCAATCAGAAAAAACGAGGTCTTGGACAAAAACCCAAGGCCAATCGCGAGTCCGAGGCCAATCCCGTTTCGCGAGTGTTCGGATGAGTCAGTCCAGCTCTTGAAAAGGTAGTACAGCATCGAGGAAGTCGCTAGGTATAGAGGAGCATCAGTGCCAAAGAACATGCTGGCAGAAATAACTTCGGGAGACAGGCAAAAAACTAGCACAGCAAAAGCGCCAGCGATTCGGCTTCCAATCCGGCACGTGGCTAGGTAGATGCACCATGAACTCAGGCCAAAGCACGCGAGAGACACAAGCCGCAGTGTTGTTGTCGCTATACCGAAGACTGCAAGGAACGGATCCCCGAGCAGACGATACGCCGGTGGGCGTCCCCCGCTCCCAAGAAGAATCCTCCAACCTAGTTTAAGCAGCATCCCATTACGAAGGCGCTGGGCGTCGATCAGAGCTTCGTTGATGTATCCCGACTCATCCCAATGAATGCCGTAGGGATGGGCGAGCGACCAACGGATGGCGGCGACCAGAATCACGGTAACCGTGACGGCGGCAAGAATCAGCCAAAACCGTGTCTCAGATCGTGATTGTTCCATTGCTCTTGCGCCTTGCGGAAGTGAACTAAAATCCCGAAACTGGATGAACTAGAGCTTCCCACGCTTTACCTATTCCTTGCAGACTTCTGCCATTTCCTGCCCTGAAACCGGGGCCGCTGTGTTGACTGTGCGCTTGAGCCAATTCTCGCGCCAATAAGGATAAATCGCCCTGGGGCAGAGCCGGTGAAAATCAGATTTACACACCACGCCCTCGAGCACGATGCAGGGATTTTTCATGTTCACCATCTTGCCAGTCTTCTCATCGACGATTTGGTGTACTCGTCGCAATACCCGGTAGATCCCGCCGCAGTACGGCAACATTTCCGAATCGAACCAGAGGCCCCGGTTTCGCTGGCTCTTGTCGAGCGTTGCCATAATCTCTTCTTTGCTGCGGACCTCGACAAGTTCTCCCGGCTGCAGGTTCAGCCGCTCAACGGGACTCTTCTCTGCCGTACCTTCAACGAACGGATAACGGTTGCCTCTGCGTCTCTCCTGCACTTCGTTGAAAAACCCGATGATTGACGCCTGCACTATGCGCGTGATGGCAAGAATGAATTCGAGCGCTCGGTGCCCTCGTGAATTGCCTTCGAGACCGCTCTTGAGATTTCCGGAACGCAGGTCGCGAATATATTGGCGCGGGTCCCAAAAGCTCATATATGTGGTGAACTTGGGCACATCTGTTGCCTGGCAGGTATAGACGGTTTCTCCTTCTGCGTTCTTCGCATGGCTTGCTGCCAAAAGGCCCTCCACGGTACACAGTCCACCGCCTGCCGCTGACACCGTGGCTCGCCGCAAAGTTTCAGCAAGCACGACGTCATTATTCCCCATCTGCTTGAGCCACGCTTCCTTCCAGAAGATCAGACAGCCAGCCTGGCATCCATCGTGCCCCGTGCCATCACACCTTACGCCTTCCAGGTGGATGGCGTCCTTCATCCGACGAATGCTCCATCCTTGGATGTAATCGCAAGTCTTATCTGCGCGCTTGAAAACCCGGAATTTCTGCCCGCAATATTGCAGCATCTCTGGCATGAATGGGAGGTGCTCCAGGCGGCCGTTCTGGTCCAGGGTCGCCAAGATTTCCTCCCGGCTGCGGACCTCGACCCAGTCCCCCGCCTTGAGATTCAACCGTTCAGATTTGGAACTCTTTTTCCCAAGCATTGCAGTCTTCACGATATCCAGCGTCGAGCCACAGATTTGGCATCGGCGTCGCTTTAGTGCCTGATTGCGTCGCGCCGCTGACGGCGGATCTCAAGCATTTGCCCAACCGTCGTCCACACCAAGCATTTGCTGTAGAACCTCTTTTGCGGGTTCAAGGCCAACATCCATTTGAACATCCTCGGGACCAGCAGAGTCACCATCATTTTCGGGATGCTGATCCAATGTCTCGGGACCCCGACAACGTCGGGTTTCTTGCCAACTTCCCGGCTTGCAGCGCGCCCATAGTCAAGCCACCAATTCAGGAAGTATTGTTTGGTAATCCGACCTGCGGGCACGGGGTGATACACAATCGCGGATGGTTCGTAGCGCAGTCGCTCGCCAGCAGCCATTAGGCGGCGGCCGAATTCGGTATCCTCGTTGGGGCGCGGAACTTCGCGGCTCGGACTGGGGCCGAGATCAGTACGAAATCCTCCGTACTTTTCAAACATTTGCCTATGGAAGGCCATGTTAGCACCGTAGGGAGCACGGTCGAGTTCGGATGGCTCATCGCCAAGGTCAAACATCGCGGCCAGTATTCCCCCGAGTGCGTATGGCCCTTCAAGCGCCAACCATCGCGGAAGAGAAATCGCCTCTGCCGGAAGGGTCCGTCCTCCAGTACCGGCCCACTCGCTGCCGTGCAGTTCCGCCGTGAGATTCTGCAGCCATGTCGGCTCGACCATCACGTCATCATCCATGAATGCCAGGACTTCTCCCTGGGCCTCTCGAACTCCAGCATTGAGGGCATGCGACTTACCCGCCTGCGGCTCAAAGAGATACCGGATCCGGCCTGGGTAGCGTCGGCGTAATTCCTCGACGACCTCGCGCGTTTGATCGCTCGAGTTGTTGTCCACTACCAACACCTCCCAGTTGACCGACTCGGGCAGCGTTGAGGCGGCTACCTTCTGCAACGCTTTGGCGAGCATATGGCCTCTGTTGTACGTACATAAAATGACTGTGATCTCCATAGCTCTCTGCGCAGTCATTCTGATGTAAACATCACCACGTCAATCAATCTGGTTACAATCCCCAGCGCTGCTGGCTTCCTCTACTTCGAATGCGAAATCGATCCACAATCTTCCGGCTTACCGCACCTGCAAGCCGCACACGACTGAATCCGATTCCATCTTCTTTCAGTCTCCTTTTGTGATAGTCCCAAAAGCTCTTGCCACGCCGTTGCAAAAGACTTGTCGCAAGAAAATCATAGTATTTCGCTAGGGTTGTATCTAGGCACTCAGCATGTTCGGTTGCGGTCAAATAGCATGGCCCGTAGGCGACCAATTCGTGTAGTCTGTCAGCCGCCGATGCGTTGAGTTCTCGCGATGCTTGCAGCAGCGAGCCCTCTCGTTCTCTCGAAAAGGTAAGAACCTGATGGACAAAACCGAAGTCGGATCCTTTCAGCAATTCGAAACAAGCTTCACTGTCGGCGGCGTGCAGATTCGACTCGTTGTAGAAAGGATCACGACTCAGGACCAAGTCAGATCGAAACAAGACCGAAGTCTGCGAGCCAAATACATAGGGTCCGCCTAACAGTCTTTGCCGACAAACTTCGCGGCCCGAAACAACATTGCTGTCATAGGGCAACCCCGCCCAAAGAACCCATTGGCCCTTCTGCCCGTAAGCACCCACGATTCCGACGGAGGGATGCGCTTCCATGACAGCTACCATGCGCTCTAAACACTCTGGGAAAATCCAGTCGTCCGCCAGCACCATCTTGCAGTACTTACTCGCCGATGAAATCTGGCGCAGCGCGTTGTTGAAGTTGGCTACTGCGGGAATCAGAGTGTTGTTACTGATGACGCGGATCCGAGGATCCCTGGCGGCATACTTCCGGGCAATGGCTTGCGTTCCATCTGTGCTAGCGTTGTCGACGATCGTGTAATCCCAATTTGAGTAGCTTTGCGCCAGGACGCTCTCGATGCATTCGCCAAGATACTTCTCTTCGTTGTATGCGGGAGTCACGACGCTGACCAAGGATAAAGATGACGCGTGCATTGGTATGGGAATCAGATGCGCCGGTCACCGCGGTAGCGGGTCACACTGGCTCGTGTGCCTTGCAGATTCCCGACCGGCGCGTAAAGTGCCTGACAAGTTCCATTTTTGCGGGAAGAATACAATACCGCAGCGGCTGTCGAGGTCCTTGCCTGACTGGTATATGTTTGCCGTCTCTACTTCGAGCGTCACACCGCATTCGACATTGTCGTAGACGAC
>Ga0116217_10002946_pt1 | contig 15675 bp, 13 predicted proteins | sample Sb_taG_6_FD_89697 | JGI IMG/M metagenome (GOLD analysis project Ga0116217, IMG submission 89697) | Peat soil microbial communities from Weissenstadt, Germany - Sb_50d_4_PS metaG | ecosystem: Environmental > Terrestrial > Soil > Wetlands > Peat | place: Germany: Weissenstadt | collected 2010-09-21 | reverse complement strand
TGAATGATGACGGCGACTTTGAAGCGGGCAAACGTCAGATAGAAGCTCATGTCGCCGAGATCGCGGCCGGTCGCGGCCGCGTAGCGCTCGGCCAACTGCGCCCGCGTCAGTGTGCCCGGTAACATGGTCGGCGCGCTGCGAATTCCCTGGAGCTCTTCCGGATCTTGCGGATCGGTCCAGTACGCCAGCGCCGTCCCCAGGTCCGTCAGCGGGTCCCCCAGCGTGCACATCTCCCAATCCAGGACGCCCACGATCTTCGTCGCGTCGCCGGGATCGAGCACCACATTGTCATACTTGTAGTCGTTGTGGATCAGCGCCGTCTCATGGCTGACCGGCATTCGTTCGGTGAGCCATGCGGAAATACGTTCGACTTCCGGAAAGTCGTGGGTTTTCGAATTGCGGTAACGCTCGATCCAGCCCTTGACTTGGCGTTGGAGATAGCCTTGAGGCTTGCCCAAATCAGCCAAGCCGATCGCAGCGTAGTCCAGGCGGTGCAGACGCGCGAGGTTATCGAGGAACGCTTCGCTCAATCGCTGCGCGGTCTCCGGGGGAAAGGGCACGTCCAGAGGGGGCTCGCGCCGCACGATCATTCCCCGAATCGGCTCCATCAGATAGAAGGGCGCATTGAGAATCGACAAATCGTCGCAATAGAGCAGGGCCTTCGGCGCAGCGGGGTAGGCGGTGTGCAGTTTTGACAGCACGCGATACTCGCGCGCCATATCATGCGCCGATCGGACCTTGCTGCCAAAAGGCGGGCGTCGCAGCACGACTTCCCGTTTCCCCACTCGCACGAGGTAGGTGAGATTGGAGTGGCCGCTGGGATACTGTTCGACCGAAACGGATCCGTTGTCGCCGAAGCGCTCGCGCAGGAACGGCTGCAGCCGGACGAGGTCGAGTTCTTCTCCCGCTCTCACCATTCCCGCTTGGTCGCAAAGTGCCACGTGTTTGTCAGATGCGCAGCGAGCCCTCTGTCGCCGGCGCTGCCTCTTGCAGGTTCGGACCGTACGCAGCCATAACCTGCGCTTTGTCGAATTCGGCAAATGTCTTACCCGCTTCCGCCAGGCGCTGTAGCAAAGGGGCCGGCGCCCAGAGTTCTCCATGCTGCTGATGGAATTCGCAAATGCGCTCGTAGACCCTTTGCAATCCCACTGTGTCGGCATGCCACATCGGCCCGCCCCGGTAGGCGGGAAATCCGTAACCGTTGATATAGATGATGTCGATGTCAACCGCCCGCAGCGCGTATCCCTCTTCGAGAATCCGCGCTCCCTCATTCACCAGCGCATAGACGCAACGGTCAACGATCTCGGCATCGGAGATCTGGCGCTGCGGGATTCCTGCGTCCGCGCTCCACTTCCGCAGCAGGGTGGTTACCTCGGGATCTGCGCTCGCGCGACGATTCTCGTCGTACCGGTACCATCCCTTCAGCGTTTTCTGGCCGTAGCGCCCTAATTCACAAAGACGGTCCTCGCCGAACGGCTGACGGATTCCGGTTTTTTCCAGATGGCGGTACTCTTTGCGAATGCGCCAGCCCACGTCGAGTCCCGCTAGGTCTCCGGTTGCCAGCGGACCCATGGCGTTGCCGAACTCGACGAGCGCCTGGTCCACCCTTTCCACGTCTGCCCCTTCCTCGATCAGGAATTGCGCTTCCCGCCGATATGGTCCAAACATACGGTTGCCAACGAAGCCGCGGCAGTTTCCTACCAGCACGCCGATCTTGCCCAGCTTCTTGGACAGTTGCATGCAAGTGGCGATCACCTCTTTGCTCGACTTCTTTCCACGCACAATCTCGAGCAACCGCATTACATTGGCCGGACTAAAGAAGTGCGTTCCGATCACTGCTTCCGGCCGCGACGTGGCTCCGGCGATTTCATCGATATTGAGCGTCGAAGTGTTGCTCGCCAGAATCGCTCCCCGCCGGCAGACACGGTCCAAGTCGGCAAAGACGGCTCTCTTCAGCTCCATGCCTTCGAAAACCGCCTCCACCACCATGTCCACAGTGGAGAAGTCATCGTAGGTAAGCACGGGCGTGATCAGCTGCAGACGTTCGTCCATGAACGCCTGCGTAAAACGTCCACGCTGTACCGAACTGGCGTAGTTCTTCCGGATTTTACCGATACCTAGTTCGAGCGTCGCCTCATCAACGTCCTTCAGCAGCACCGGAATACCCGCGTTGGCAAAGACCATCGCGATGCCTCCGCCCATCGTTCCGGAGCCGACGACAGCCACGCGGTTTACCGGGAGCACGGGAGTTTCCTTGGGAACGTCGGGAATCTTCGCCACCTCGCGCTCGCCAAAGAAAATATGGATGAGTGCTTTGGACTGATCGGAGAAAAGGCATTCGGTGAAGAGTTTTGCCTCGGCCTGGCAGCCTTCTTCGAACGACAATCTGGTTGCGGCCTCCACCGCATCGATCGCTGCCAGAGGAGCTTTCATCCCTCGTTGTTTCTTGCCCGCCGCGTCGCGCGCCGCGCCAAAGATCGCCGGATTCTCGGTAGCCGTTCCCAGCTTTTCCGTTCGCTCTCTCGTTTTGGGCGCGGGCTTGCCAGCGATTTCGCGCGCAAAAGACACAGCCCCGGCGAGCAGGTCGCCCTCGATCAAGCGGTCGATCAGTCCAAGAGTGGCAGCTTCGCGCGCGGAAACCGGCTTGCCCTCGGCGCACATCTCCACTGCTTTGAGAACGCCCACAAGGCGCGGCAAACGCTGCGTTCCACCAGCCCCGGGAATAATCCCGAGCTTCACCTCCGGCTGACCCACCTGCGCAGTGGACGACGCGATCCTGTAATGGCCGGCCATAGCCAGTTCCAGTCCGCCACCAAACGCATTCCCGTGAATCGCCATCACCACGGGCTTGCCGCTGTCTTCAATATGAAGGAGAAGCGGTAGCAGGCTTCTACGGGGCGAGGCCCCTGACGTCATCTTGCCGAATTCCTTGATGTCCGCGCCGGCGACAAAAGTGCGGCCGCCGCCGATTACAACCGCCGCCTTAATGGCAGAATCGCCATTCATCTGGTCGATCGCCGCCGAGATCCTCTCCGGCACGCCCGGACTGAGAGCGTTCACTGGTGGGTTGTCGATGGTAATGACCGCGACATCGTTATCTGCCGTGATTCTCACAAGGTCGTTCATATTGCCACCAAACTCCCACACTGCCTAAGGACGTAACCATCTCTCCGCAGTCAACCGTCCGACCGCATCTTTGCCGGCAGGCTTTGATACTTCCACCGTAACTCCCTCTTCAGAACTTTTCCCGTCGCGGTCTTGGGCAAGCTCTCGCAAAACTCAATCGATTGCGGACATTTGTAGTGGGCCAAGCGGGAGCGGCAAAACTCAATCAATTCCGCTTCCCGGAGCTTACATCCAGGTTTCGCTACCACGACCGCCTTCGGCACCTCACCCCATTTCGAGTCAGCCACTGGGATCACCGCCGCTTCGTAAACATCAGGGTGGGCCTGCAGCACTTTTTCGACGTCGAGCGACGAAATATTCTCTCCGCCGCTGACGATAATGTCTTTCTTGCGATCAACGATCCGGATGTAGCCGTTCCCCTCTATCACGGCCATGTCTCCCGTGTGAAACCATTCGCCTCGCATAGCTTCGACCGTGGCTTCCGGCTGTTGCCAGTAACCCGCCATCACTCCGTCACTGCGGGCAATGATCTCTCCCATCGTCACCCCGTCGCACGGTACATCGTTGTCTTCAGCGTCGACTACTCGAAGCTCGCACCCCGGAAAGGCATATCCGGTCATGGACTGCAGCACGTACCGCTCCTCGGGCGCGCACTCCATGTCCGGCTTCAATTCGGCGGTGGCCAGCGAGGGGGAACATTCCGTCAGCCCGTATCCTGAATAGCATTTAAATCCAAGCGTGGTCTCGACCTCGCGGATCAGAGTCGGAGAAGAAGCGGCGCCGCCGATCACACACCACTCCACGCTACTCAGATCGTACTTGGAACGCGCCGGCGAGTTCACCAGTGCAGTGGCCATAATTGGAACCAGGCTCAGCGCACTCACCCGCTCCCTTCCCACCAAGCGGAATACTTCCTCTGGCACGAAGCGCGGAAGCATGACATGCGTTCCGCCCATGAATGTGATGGTATGGGCCGCTCCCCAGCCGTTGGCGTGAAACAAAGGGATCGTATGCAGCAGCACGTCTTCAAAGCGGGTGTGATGGTGCAGGGCGATGTTCATCGCATACAGGTACACATTCCGATGCGTGAGCATCACGCCCTTGGGACTGGCGTTGGTTCCGCTCGTGTAAAAGAGTTCTGCCAGGGAGTTCTCATCAAACTTCATCAGTTCGCCGCGGTAAGGCGAAGCGGAGACGAGCATCTGCTCGTAGGTTTGATCGGAGAGCCATCCCGCTTGCGGCGTCCCACCAAGTTGATGAAACGACCGCACCGTGCGCAGGTCCCGCCGGAACGAATCCACGAGAGCCCCAAACTCCTGCTCCAGGAACAGCAGTGCCGCTCCGGAATCATTCAGGATGTAGGTAAGCTCCGGCGCAGCCAAACGAATATTGAGCGGAAGCAAAACGTAGCCCGCTTCGAGAACTCCGAAGTAGGCTTCGAGCAGCCGATGACAGTTCAGGCTGAGAAACGCCACGCGATCACCTGCCTTCAATCCGGTTCCACGCAACGCACCCGCGAGACGCCCAACACGATCGCCAAACTCGGCATAGGTAAATCGCTGGTCCTGACACACTACCGCGGTTTTTCGGGGAAACTGCTGTTCCGAGTAGCGAAGGAAGCGCACCGGCGTCAGGGGGAGATTCATGAAAGTGTCTTACCAGGCGGTCTGGCCTCCATCGACGACCAGCACGTGCCCAGTCACGTACGCCGAAGCGTCCGACGCCAGGAACACCGCTGCGCCTTTCAGATCGTGATCGCCGCCAAAGCGGCCCAGCGGAATCTTCGCCAGCAGGGAATCCCTCCGGTGCTCTATAATCCATCCCGACATATGGGTCGGGAACCATCCCGGGGCAATCGCATTCACCTGGATGTTGTGCACCGCCCACTTGCATGCCAAATCCTTGGTGAACGCAATCACCCCACCTTTGCTCGCGTGGTACCCGATCGCCTGCAGCTCCGTCGACGCTCCGCCCAAACCGGCCACTGATGCGATGTTGATGATCTTTCCCGACCCCTGCGCGGCCATGGTCTTGCCCACCGCCTGGCAAAATAAGAAGGTGCCGGTCAAGTTGGTGGAAAGAACTTTGTCCCACTGCTCCAGGGTCATGTCTTCCACCGGAGCTCCCCACGACGCGCCAGCGTTGTTGACCAGAATGTCGACCCGGCCGAACTTTGTGAGCGTCTCTTCCACGACTTGCTGAATCGCCGCCTTGTCCTTGACATCACATTCCAATGCAATCGCCTGCACACCAAGGCTGCCCAACACTTCTGCCGCTTCCTCGCAGCGCTCCTTCCTGCGGGCGCAGAGCACCAGATTAGCCCCCATCTCCGCCAGGCCCTCGGCCATCTGGCGCCCCAACCCCATTGAGCCACCTGAAACAATCGCCACGCGGCCGGTTAGATCGAAAAGCTGTTTGACATTCACACTGAGAATGGCCTTTCCGGGCAGCGGTGTTTTGCAAAAATGATAGTTAATATCATGTTATAGTCGCTAACGTCAATATACTCGTTGCTCGATTTTCAATCGGCTGCGCGAAGCGAGTCGACTCGATGTCGCCCCGAACTACTCCCGCAAGCGGAGCACCGCTCTCCCCGAGACCTCACCGCGGCTCAATTGCCCAAGTACCTCTTGGACCTTGGCAAGCGAATGAGTACTTACCTGACAATGAACCGTCCCGGCAGCCCCCATCGCCAGAACCTCACGCAGATCTTCGCGTGTGCCCACGGCGGAAGCCTTGATTTGAATCTCGCCAGCCGCCATCAGGATCGCCGGAAACGAAATCTCCTTTGCAGGCAACCCCACCGCCAGCAGCGTCCCCGTCGGTCGCACACAATAAAACGCCATGTCGTACGCGGACTTGGCCGCCGAGGTGACCAGGGCAACGTGCACTCCGCCGGAAGCGCGCACTTCCTTCACTACGTTGCTCGTCGCGGCGTTCAATGTTCGGGCGGCGCCGAGCGACCGCGCCAGCGCAAGTTTTTCTTCGGAAATATCGATCGCGGTTACTGCTGCTCCCGCCGCACGGCCAATCTGGACGGCGATGTGGCCGAGTCCGCCCACGCCGAAAACGGCCAGCCGCTGCCCGGCGCGAATCTTGGCCTGCTTGAGGGCGCGATGAACCGTGACGCCTGCACAAAGGAGTGGCGCCGCCTGCTCAGAGGAAAGCGTTTCAGGAATCTTGACTACGTGGCTGGCGGGAGCCTTGGCAAATTCCGCATAGCCACCATCCACCATGACGCCCGTGATGCGCTGCTGCAGGCACAGATTCTCGTTGCCTTCTTGGCAAAACTCACATTGACCGCATGTCCACTGCACCCACGGCAGCCCGACCCGCTCTCCCACCTGGACATTCTTGACCGCCGCACCCCGTTCCAGCACCCGGCCGACGATCTCGTGTCCCAGGATCAGCGGCTTCTTTACGATGCCCGCCAGTTGCGTCCAGTCGCCATCGGCTACGTGCAGGTCGGAATGACACACGCCGCAAACCTCAACCTCGATCAGGACCTCGTCCGCGCCAGTTTCTGGCCGAGCCACCTCCTCCAGCGATAACGGCGTCTTGAACGCATGTAGAACTGCGGCCTTCATCGCGTTCCCCTGGTAACAGGCATGCCCCACTAATAAAGAAGTGTTGCTGCGATCGCGGAAACCTTACGGCCGGATGCCGCGCAAGAAAAACTCCACCGCACTCCGCACCCGGTCCGTGAGCTTGTGCGGCCCGGTGAGATCCACTGCCCATTCCCGCACCACCGTGTTGTACAGTCCTTCCATGAACTCCGCCAGGTGCACGACTGGAAACGCGCGCGTCACCTCGCCCCGCTTCTGCCCCTGCGTCAGAATTTCCCGCAGCAGACTGACGGCAGCCTCTTCGTGCCCCCGCAGTTCTGCGGATCGCACGGGATCCATGGCGCCCGACAGCACTACTGCTTGCCACAGTTGGCGGTCAGCTTCCACCTCGCGCGCCATAGTCAGGTACAGCCGCCGCAAACGCTCGTCCGTCCGCGCCTTGCTCGAAAGCTCCGAACGTAACCTCTCACATATACAGGCATACCCACGCTCTCCCACCTCGCGTAGGACGGCGTCCTTACTGGGAAAATAACGGAAAAAGGTGGGCTGACTGATTTCGAGCGTTTGCACAATGTCGTCGATCCGGGTGTCCTCGTATCCGTGCTTGCGAAACAGCTTGATCGAACTATCGACAATCTGCCGCCGTAAACGCGCCTTCTTCCGCTCCCGAAGCCCAACCTCAGGCTGCTCTCTGACTGCTTCTGCGGCGGCTCTCCGTGTCGCGAGCGCACCAGGCATGGTCTCTTCTCCTCTATCGATTGCCGGTACCCCTCCAACCGCAACGTCCGTAAAATATGAGGGTAACTATAACAAAAGAGCGACTAACGTCAAGGACCAGTACTGGAGAAGGAGTCCATCCGAGTCACTGATGATCTCCCGCTGGGTGGTCAGCTGAGGTCGGCACAATCGGTCACCTGTTGATCTGCAACAATAAATGCAAGCTAGCCGACCTGCACCGTCAGCATTGATATGGATCCTCCATCAACGCCTTCGATTGGAAAAGTTATGACTTCGCCTCGCTGCCGCGTAGCAATGACGTAAAGCAATGGCAAGTAGTGATCCGGTGTCGGAATAGCGAGCATTGCCTCCGGCCCGAGCTTTTCGTACTCGATCAGTGGTTTGTATTCGCCGGCAGTCATAATCTGCTTTGCCTCGGTTTCGAAACGAACTGCCCAGTCATATGGATCGGGCACGTGTCGTCCCCAGGCATACGCGTGAAGATTGTGGACAAGGTTTCCGCTGCCCACGATCAGGATACCTTCATCTCGCAATGGCGTGAGCTTCCTACCCAACTCGAAATGGAACGCTGCCGGCTGGGTTTCATCAATGCTCAGCTGCACGATCGGAATATCGGCGTCCGGATACACATGCCGAAGCACAGACCACGTCCCATGGTCGAGCCCCCAGGAATTGTCGAGTGCTACCGGTACAGGCGCCAATAGTTTTGGCACCCGGCGGGCCAGATAAGGATCGCCCGGAGCAGGATATTGCACCTGGTAAAGCTCTCGGGGAAAACCGCCGAAGTCATGAATCGTCCTCGGGGCTGCGCTGATGGTGACGCCAGTTCCTGGCACAAACAAATGAGCGGAAACCGACAGGATGGCCTTGGGCCTGGGCGTCTCTGTCCCTATGCGACGCCACCCTTCGGTGTAGCTATTATTCATGACGGCATTCATAGGATTGCCATGTCCGAAGAAGAAGGCTGGCAGAATCTCAGCCATAGAAGTTGCCCTTTCATTTGACAATGATTCCGAAGTCTATTCACAGAAAGACCAAACCAACATATCGGTCCCGATCCGCAGTCTTCAAGAACGGGCTTTCTCTGGTGCGGATCGCAACCGCGGAAAGAACCGCGAAGACTCGCCGCGATCCTACCTTTTGCTGCAGACCCTCGGTCAATACTCCTGTCTGCTTTAACATACCCATGGGATCAAATTGGCCTTGCTACGCGTAGAGGAACGGCCGGTCGCCGTGGCTTCTCCAGAAATAGGCGAGGATGATCACACTAGCGACTGCCGCATACGCACACCACAGTGACGTGAATGCGTACCGCTTGACCTCCATCACAACTAGGAGAATCACCAGGTTTGCAGCGCCGAAGATCACCATCATCTTGATCTTCGAGAAAAACAGCGCGCCACAGGTTGCAATCACATAGAGCAACGCAACCGCTGTATTGTTTGTGGCTTGATTGATGTACACGATACTGTTCCGATTTACGTACAGCTGCAATGGGAACGCCGTCAGCGCCCACAAAATATAGAGCGTAGTTGCACCGCCCAGCACGAGGAACGGGAGCATTCGTCTGCGGCTCTTCGCGTTCGGTTCGAAGAGCAGCACACTTAGCGGCAGCAAAAAAGGGAGAAGCCCCTGCGCGTAAAGCATGAATGCCGCGCCCATGTCGTGCGCCACGGCAGGCGAAAGAATCCTATCCAATCCTAGCCAGACGAATCCCTCGATGAACTGATGAATGGCGAAAAGCGTGGGCAGCGCTGCGAAAAGCAACTCGCGTCTGTGCTTCACCTTCGTCAAGGTGACGACGCCGACGGCGCCCAGAACTCCGCTGCCCACGAAGTTCGCTGTGGCTGAAAAACACACGGCTCGTTTTCTCCGTTGCGAGGATTACACTTATCATCGCGGAACGCAAAACATTTCTTACGAATGTAGCCATTCGGATTTACCGGGGAGGTCGTCCGAGAGCCAGGCCCTTGGTCATCAAGTCGACGGCTTGGGTGGTCGTTCAAGGGAAAACTCTCGGACACGCTAGTAGCTGGGGATAGGGTCATCACCACTTGTCCGGTGCCGGAGTGCGAAAAGGAGTTTCTCATTTGATGAGGTGAGACTCGGGTGTTCGAACTACCAGTTTCCTTGTTCGAGCGGCGCCATTTCTACGGATCAGAACTGCGGTAACCCTCATCGAACCCGTCCTGCGAAGCAACCATTTGGCAGAGCTACTCGGCGTGTGACCTAGCGCCGCAGCCGGAAACGAAATCGTGATCACGACCGAAAAGAGGGCAAGGAACTGAGCAACTGGCTGGCGCCGTTCCACAGGATCTGGACACCGATGCACACCAGCAGGAACGCGGAGAGCTTGATCATTACGTTTATGCCGGTGGGACCTATGATTGCGCCTAGCCGATCTGCGAACGCGTAGCAGAGATAGATGGTTATCGCCACGATGGCGGAGCCGATAGCCGCCACTAGAATCGCCAGCAGATTCGCTCTCAAGTGATGCGGTTCATTTGCGCCCAGCGTGATCGCAATCGAGATCGAGCCGGGACCGACCGTCAAGGGAAGTGTCAGCGGGTAAAATGCGTCCCTTAGAGCATTAGAGCAGTTGACCGTCCGACGGGCCGTGCTCCGATCATTGTCGTCTTTCTGGTTGAGCATCGCCCAGCCCGTCGAAATTACAATCAGTCCGCCCCCGACTTGCACCACGGGAAGCGAGATTCCAAAGAACGAAAGTACGTGGGATCCGATGGCGAAGGAGGCGATCAGCAATATGAAGCTGTCGACCGCGATGCGGCGGGCCAGCAGTCTGCGCGTCTCCGGCGCGTAATCTCGGGTGAGCGACAGGAAGACGGGACTTCCTCCGATCGGATCTACGATCGGAAACAGCGCGCTTACGACTAGCAGGATGCTCTTGGCAGCTTGAATCATAGGTTCCGATGCATCGCAGAAATGGAAGCGTAGCTCCCGCCAAAGCTTCACTGCAAGCCACAAGAAGATGGTTCGTACCTGCGCTTCTGCAACGCCACCCCCGACTCTTGATTTTACTGCACTACTACGAGCAGTCTGGTCCCCGCGAGGGAACGCGAGATTATTGAACGAGCTCGCGAGGGCTAGTTCATCTATCTAGGCCATTGGCGAACGCCACTTGGGTAACTCTTCGCGGCGCGTCGATTATTGGACCGCCCAGGGACATGTTAATATGCCCTGCTTTCTGAGGCCCCTATTCCGACGCGGAGATCGCGTCGGTCGTTCGCTAGGTCGATGCCGGTTCCGGCGCCGCAAGAGTGAACGGCAAAGCCGTTGAGAAAGCGAGGAAAAAGGGGGGCCGCCGCAGATGGTAGTGCTCGATCTCTGCCGGCGGTAAATAACTATGACTGCATCATGCAAAATAGACGTTAATTCTGGCTTTCAATTCAAAGGAGGAATTTAATGGCTGAACCTAAATCAACCGCAAACGAAATTTCGCGCGACCGCCTCGCGGAGCTGTTGAATGAAGACCTTTCCCGTAGCCGACGACGAGGCTAATGCCAGTTTACGGCAGTATACTGGAGTGCAATATGTCGATCCGACCTGTTAAGCGGCTTATCAAATCGAAGCCAACTCTCGAAGGTGCGGGCGTGCATCTTCGCAGAGCATTCGGCTTTGGAAACACAAAAGACTTCGATCCGTTCCTCCTTCTGGACGATTTCCGCAACGATGTTCCGGAGGACTATCTAGCCGGATTCCCGTGGCATCCCCACCGGGGGATCGAGACGATCACCTACGTGCTGGCTGGAACCGTGGCCCACGGGGACAGCATGGGCAACAACGGCGTGATCGGCTCTGGCGATGTTCAGTGGATGACTGCCGGCAGCGGCATCATTCATCAGGAAATGCCGAAGGGCGATCATGCGGGACGGATGCATGGATTTCAGTTATGGGGCAATCTGCCGTCATCGCTTAAAATGACCGCTCCTCGTTATCAGGAAGTGAAATCCGTCGAGATACCGGAAATCACCGACGACGATGGCACTCATGTGCGAGTTGTTTGCGGAAGTTTCTGGGGAAAGACCGGGCCAGTCGAGGGAGTGGCTGCCGATCCGATCTATCTCGACGTGTCCGTTTCTCCGGGCAAAAGAAAAACGCTTCCCGTGGAAACCGTTCGTCACGCGTTTGCCTACGTATTCGCAGGCAGTGGAAAATTCTGTAATGCTTCGGGCCCGCTCGCGGTACCGACCGAGGCGATCAAATGGCTGGACACCAATCCTCCCGTGGAGGCGGACAATCGTTCGCTGATTCTTTTTGACCGCGGCGACGAAGTCACGGTTCAGGCCGGGGATGATGGAATCCGATTTCTGCTCGTCTCGGGAAAGCCGCTCGAGGAGCCCGTTGCCTGGTATGGTCCGATCGTAATGAATACGCAGGAGCAGCTCCGGCAAGCATTCACTGAGTTGCAGGAAGGAAGATTCCTGAAAGAGGCAGACAAGCGTCAATGAGCCCGTCGGCGAGGTAGGAACGTCCCTGATGCTTCCCGGCTAGCTCGAAATAGAGCGCAGAGAAATGGAGCGGATTCTTCCGCCGATCCGATTCTTGAAACCATTTGATCCTGTTCAAATAGGAGTACCCGCACCAGCGTGATGCATAAGCTTTTCGGGCGACTCGCATTATGGCGTCCTTAGACATTTGTGAGCGCAGTGATCGAGCGACGGGCAATTCCTAAGTCAACTTGCCGCCCTTGCGGCGGACTGTATATGACTTACAGATCGATTTTTGTGATTTAATTATCAGCATGGAACCGGCTGAAATTAGTCCACGCCCAGTGGTCGGAGCGATCGTCGTGGTGAGCGGCCTCGCGGTCTCATTCCTACTGTGGCTTCTGTACGTGCATCATGCCTCGACGAATTTCGCCGGGCGCTGGATGTTTTTGCCGGCCCTCAACGCATTTCTAAACGGATTGTGTGCGATTGCGCTCTGCGTGGGATTGTATTTCATCAAACATCACAACCGGGAAGCCCATCGCATAAGCATGCTGCTGGCCTTCGCGTTTTCCTCCGTTTTTCTCATCAGCTACATTGTGAACCACGCACTGCACGGCGACACGATTTTCCGCGGCCACGGCCCGGTGCGAGCACTGTACCTTTCCATTTTAGCCAGCCACGTAATTCTTTCCATGGTCGCGCTGCCAATGGTGCTGACGACGTTCTTTTTCGCGCTGACAGGCCGGTTCGCGATGCACCGGCGAATCGCACGCTTGACGTTTCCGGTTTGGCTTTACGTTTCGATCACCGGCGTGATGGTTTTCGTGTTCCTCAAGGCGTATGCGTATTAGATCCGGACATTAACCCGGCCCGATTTAAGAAAGTGACGCAAGAACCGCCGTTGCAGGCTCCTGGATGACGGGCTAATCGAAACTTATGTGACCACAATGCAAATTTGGAAAACGGCCAGACGTACTAGTTCGGAGCTCTCTTGGTCGCGACTGGCGCCGAACCCGTGCGATTGAAGATCGAGGGAGCCATCGACTCCCAGATTCACTATCTGCAGACGTTTTGCAGACGCTCGTGCGATTCTCTCCAAAGCTAGATCTGCCCAACGTGCTGCCGTGGTCGGCACGAGCTTCATTGGCCTGGAGGTTGCAAAAAAGTTGTCCGCGCGAAGGAGGAATGATGAGGAATCTGACGCGACGAGAAGTATTGAAGGCCGGATCCACAGCGGCGGTGACCGCGATGCTTAATCCGTTGTTGGGGGCCGCCGAGAGCCAGAAGGAGGGCAACAGCGTGAGCAAGTCCGAGTTCGTACAACCACCAGCCGAGGAACTCTGCTTCATGGAGGCAACCGCGCTTGTGGAACTGCTCCGAAGGAAAAAAGTTTCTTCGGTTGAGGTAATGAAGGCGCACCTTAGTCAGATCGCGCGGGTGAACTCCAGAGTGAATGCGATCGTTACGCTCGTGGAAGAAGAACAACTGCTGGCTGAGGCGCGGGCCGCGGATGATGCGCTGGCCAAGGGAAACTGGCTTGGCCCGTTGCATGGGCTGCCGATTGGGGTCAAGGATTTGCACGCCACCAAGGGAATTCGAACAACGTATGGATCTCCGCTGCACAAGGATGAGATTTTGAAGGCAGATTGCCTGTTGGTGGAACGGGAGAAGCAGGCAGGCGGGATCGTGATCGGAAAGACGAACGTGCCGGAGTTCGGCCTGGGGTCGCAAACCTTCAACCCGGTTTTCGGGCCGACGCGGAATCCGTACGACCTTACGAAGACATGCGGGGGAAGCACGGGCGGCGGGGCTGTGGCAGCAGCGTGTGGCATGGTGCCGCTGGCGGATGGGAGCGACTATGGAGGATCTCTGCGGAACCCTCCGAATTTTTGCGGCGTCGTAGGACTGCGCCCTTCTCCGGGACGAGTGCCGAATACGCCGGCGGACTTGGCGTGGCAAACATTTTCCGTTGCCGGAGGCGTGGCGCGAAACGTGAAGGACCTCGCATATTTTCTGAGTGTGCTGGCAGGGCCAGACGAGCGGATACCGATTTCCATCGAGCAACCGGGGAGCCAGTTTGCGCAGCGCCTTGGTGCGCGAAGCTTTAAGGGAGCGCGGGTAGCAATGTTCCACGACATGGGGTTGCCTTGGGAGCCGGAAGTGAAAGAATCGGTGCGCGCTCAGGGGAAGGTCTTCGAATCGCTCGGATGTGTAGTGGAAGAAGCGGAGCCCGATTTTCGCGATGCGAACGAATGCTTTCTGGCGTGGCGGCACTGGACGATGGAATCGAGATTTGGGGATCTCATCGCAACCCAGGGCGATCAGTTGAATGAGTACGTCCATTGGCACGTGGAGGAAGGCCGGAAATTAACGGGGCCGTATTTGTCGCGTGTGGAGATAAAGCGATCGGCCCTGTATCAACGAGTGTGTGAGTTCATGCAGAAATATGAATTTGTCGTACTGCCAGTGAACCAGGTGCTGCCATTCGATGTGAGCCAACACTATCCGACAGAAATAAACGGCGTGAAGATGGAGAACTATCTCGCCTGGATGAAATCCGCCTGCTACATCACAGTGACAGGGAGTCCGGCCGCGTCGGTGCCGTGCGCGTACTCGAAGAGCGGATTGCCGATCGGGATACAGATTGTGGGACGCAATCACGAAGATTGGGGTGTGCTGCAGATGGCGTTTGCGTTTGAGCAGGCGAGGAATTTGGAGAAAAGAAAACCTGTGGCGTTGGGTTGAGTGGCGGAGTTCACTTCCGGTCGCCCGCAACCAATTCCCGTTTTGGAACCCGCCCGTATCCGGGGCGAAAAATCTCGCGTTTCTATGCACGAACCAGCCAGATTCCCTTCCCTGACAGCCTTTCAGTGACATTCGTAATCTTGCCCCACCAACGGGCGCAATACAAAATGAAGAGTTCATCGGTGGACAGATCCGATCTTGCCCACTAATTCCGTGCCAGAACTCGTTCCTGAGGCTTGGATGGTGAATTCGAAACAATTCGTAATGACGGGCGGTTTGGATGAAGTGTCGTATTATCGCGGTCCTCGGCACCAGGCCGGAAGCAATCAAGTTGGCCCTGGTGATTCACGAACTGCGGCGGCGGTCGCAAGACTTTGAGACTGCAGTAGTTCATACCGGTCAGCATCGCACCATGCTCGACCACGCCTTGCAATTTTTCAAGATCAAACCTGACTTTGATTTGGATGTAATGCGTCCGAATCAGACGCTGAACTCTCTCACCGGGCGTGTACTGGATACGGTTGAAAATGCATGCCACCGCTTCGAACCCAATATGGTGCTGGTGCAAGGCGACACTACCACCGCTTTTGCTTCGGCGCTGGCTGCTTACTACTGCAAGATTGCTGTGGGGCACATCGAGGCAGGCCTGCGCAGCCATGACCTCTACAACCCGTTTCCCGAAGAAGCCAACCGGCGCCTGGCTTCGGTGCTGACCGAAATTCATTTCGCTCCTACGGCGCTGTCGCGGGACAACCTGCTGGCTGAGGGCGTCTCTGACGAGAAAATAGTCGTCACTGGCAACACAGTGATCGACACGCTGCGCGCCCTTAGCGTGCTGCCACATTCCTGGGAAAACACGCCCTTGCCGGTATCCCGGACGACAATTCCCGACTGGTGCTGGTTACCTCGCATCGGCGGGAATCCTTGGGCGCGGATCAGGAACACATGTGCCTGGCGCTCAAGGATTTGGTCAAGCAGCATCCTGACATCCGGATCGTCTATCCCGTGCACCTGAATCCGAACGTACGCAGCACGGTGAATGCGCTGCT
>Ga0116217_10002944_pt1 | contig 15686 bp, 14 predicted proteins | sample Sb_taG_6_FD_89697 | JGI IMG/M metagenome (GOLD analysis project Ga0116217, IMG submission 89697) | Peat soil microbial communities from Weissenstadt, Germany - Sb_50d_4_PS metaG | ecosystem: Environmental > Terrestrial > Soil > Wetlands > Peat | place: Germany: Weissenstadt | collected 2010-09-21 | reverse complement strand
CTTCCGGCGCGTTGTCAATCGAGTCAAAAGGACGAAACTTCACCTTCGGGTTATTCCGCGCCAATACCTTGGTGATCGCCGCCGTCAGCGTCGTCTTCCCGTGATCGATGTGACCAATCGTCCCGATGTTCATGTGCGGCTTCGATCTGTCGAATTTTTCCTTGGCCATGGTCCTCTGTCCTCAATTAGAAAAAATCGTCTTTCCTACTGCCCCACAACTCGCCCTTGTACTCGGGCGATGACCTCCTCCGAAATCGACGGCGGAGTCTCTTCGTAGCGCAGGAAGTGCATCGTGTACGAAGCGCGGCCCTGCGTCCTGGAACGCAAATCCGTGGCGTAACCGAACATCTCCGCCAGGGGAACCTTGGTGCGAATGATCTGCGTGGAGCCGCGCTTTTCCATGCCTTCGATGTGGCCGCGGCGCGCGCTCAGGTCGCCCAGAACATCACCCATGTATTCCTCGGGGACCACCACTTCCACCTTCATCACCGGCTCCAGCAGCACCGGCTTGGCCCTGCGGACGGCTTCCTTGAAGCCCAGCGAGCCGGCAATCTTGAAGGCGATCTCAGAAGAATCGACTTCGTGATACGAGCCGTCGGTGAGGGTTACCGAGACGCCGTTCATTTCGTAGCCGGCTAGACTGCCGGATTCCATCGCCTCGCGCACGCCTTCGTAAGTGGGCCCGATGTATTCCTTCGGAACCACTCCGCCCACGATCTCGTCGCGAAACAGGAGCTTCAATTCCGCATCAAACTTGTTGGTGGATTTCTTCTTGGTCAGCTCTGCGATGGCGTTAAGGTCGGGATGCGGGAGGGGATCAACGCGCAGAAAAACGTGGCCATACTGGCCTCGGCCGCCCGTCTGCCGCACGTACTTCCCTTCTCCCTCGGCGGAAGCCATGATGGTCTCGCGGTAGGCCACCTGGGGGCGCCCCACGTTGGCCGCCACGCTGAACTCCCGCACCATGCGATCCACCAGGATCTCGAGGTGCAATTCGCCCATGCCTGATATCAGGGTTTGTCCGGTGTCGGGGTCGGTGTGAACTTTGAAGGTGGGGTCTTCCTGCGTCAGTTTCGACAGGGCGTTCCCTAACTTCTCCTGGTCCGCCTTGGTCTTGGGTTCAATGGCCACCGAGATCACGGGAGCCGGAAAATCCATGGACTCCAGGACGATGGGGTGGGCCTCATCGCAAATCGTGTCGCCGGTTGAGACGCTCTTCAGACCCACGGCCGCGGCGATATCTCCCGCGAACACTTCCGAGATCTCCTCGCGCTTGTTGGCGTGCATTTGCAAGAGCCGCGAAATGCGCTCCCGGCGGTCGCGGCGGGGGCTATAGACCGAGTCCCCCTTCTGGACTCCCCCGGAATAAACCCGCATAAACGCAAGCTGGCCGACGTAGGGGTCGGTCATGATCTTGAACACCAAGGCGGCGAACGGATCCTCGTCCGAAGCCTTTCGAATCAAGATTTTCTCTTCGTCGTCGGGCGCCGTGCCCTCAATCGGGGGAACGTCAAGCGGCGAGGGAAGGTAATCAACCACTGCATCGAGCAGCGGCTGAACGCCTTTGTTCTTGAAAGCGGCGCCGCAAAGCACGGGAAAGGCCTTCATGGCGATGGTCGCTCGCCGCAGTCCAGCTCGAAGAGCGTCCTCCCCTATGGCTTCGCCGTGGACGTACTTCTCCATAATCGGTTCGTCCACTTCACCCAGCGCTTCGATCATCTGCTCGCGAAACCGCTGCGCCTTCTCCTGGTGTTCGGCCGGAATCTCGACATCGTCAAAGCCCGCTCCCAGCGTCTCTTCCTTCCACACAATGGCGCGTTGCCTGACCAGGTCAATGATCCCCTCGAAAACGTCTTCCGCGCCCAGTGGCAGTTGCACAATGATGGGAGTGGCATGGAGCTTGGAGCGGAGCTGGCTGACGCACGCTTCAAAGTCCGCGCCGACGCGGTCCATCTTATTCACAAAAACGATGCGCGGCACCCGGTACTTGTCCGCCTGCCTCCAAACCGCTTCCGTCTGAGGCTCCACGCCCTCGACCGCACCTAAAATGGCAATCGCTCCGTCAAGCACCCGGAGCGACCGTTCAACTTCCGCCGTAAAATCCACGTGGCCCGGCGTGTCAATAATATTAATTCGGATATCGTTCCAAAAACAGGTGGTAGCAGCGGAGGTAATGGTGATGCCGCGCTCCTGCTCCTGTTCCATCCAATCCATGACCGCCGTGCCTTCGTGCACTTCACCCATCTTGTACGTCCGCCCGGTGTAATACAGGATGCGCTCGGTCGTCGTCGTCTTCCCGGCATCGATGTGGGCCATGATGCCGATGTTCCGGGTTTTTTCGAGCGGCGTCTGACGCGGCATAAATCCTTCAACGAACAGCAACGAGCATCCACCTGGTCCTCGAACCAGGATGCTGCCCCCAGCAGCCTATTGATCGGTTAAGCCGCTTGCGGCGGCCTCAAAGCGGATCGTGGGCCTGGGTGGTCCCACCTCCCGCGATGACCAAGGTTACCAGCGGTAGTGGGCGAAAGCCCGATTGGCTTCGGCCATGCGGTGCGTGTCGTCCCGTTTCTTGATGGCGCCCCCGCGGTTGTTCGCAGCGTCCAGCAACTCCGCGGCCAACTTCTCCACCATGGACTTCTCGCCCCGCTCCCGCGCGTAGCTGATAAGCCAGCGGAGACTTAACGAGGTTTGACGATTCCGATTGACTTCCACCGGCACCTGATAGTTCGCCCCACCCACGCGGCGGGTCTTCACTTCCAGGGTCGGCTTGACGTTCTCCACCGCCTTCTTGAAGATCTTCAGCGGATCATCATTGGCTCGCTGTTGAATCAACCCGAAGGCGTCGTACACGACCTTCTGGGCGACGCTCTTCTCGCCCATCATCATGACGCAGTTCACTAACTTCTGAACCAGTGGGCTGCCGTGAACCGGATCGGCGCTTACCTCTCGATGCTCAGTTGTACCTTTTCGAGGCATAAATAGTTTTCAGTACTCAGTTCTCAGTTTTCAGTTCGCGCTGTCAGCTCTCAACTTTCAGCTTTCAGCTCTCAACCATCAGTGGAAAGCGGGAAGTCTCCCAGACCTTAAACGACCTGCCTATCTGCCCACCTGCCTACTGCCTAACTCGCCTTGGGCCGCTTGGCCCCGTACTTGGACCGCGCTTGCCGGCGATCCGTCACGCCCGCAGAATCCAGCGTCCCGCGGATGACGTGATAGCGAACTCCGGGCAGATCCTTGACGCGGCCGCCCCGGATCAAAACGATCGAGTGTTCCTGCAAATTGTGGCCGACGCCCGGAATATACGTCGTCACTTCCATTGAATTCGTCAGCCTGACGCGCGCCACTTTCCGCAATGCCGAGTTCGGCTTCTTGGGTGTCTGGGTATACACGCGAACGCATACTCCACGCTTTTGCGGACAGCCTTCCAGCGCCGGGCTAGATGTCTTGTACCTCGGCTGCTTACGGCCGAGTCGAACCATCTGACTAAAAGTTGGCATTCCGGGGCCTCTCTCCCACCCCCGCAACGGGTATCTTCTGCGACTGCCTCTGTATGGACCCGAACAAGGCCTACAGTCGATCCTTACAAATGTAGCAGACCGGCAAAAAATTTGTCAAGCAACTTACAAACCTTTGCAGTGCGGCAGCGAAGCTGCCGGCTTCCGACGCGGCAGAACGACTCGTTTCTTGGTGTCATTCCGAGGAGCGGCAGGCGACGAGGAATCCCGCAGTGCCTTAAAAACACTCAGAGCGAGATTCCTCGCTTCGCTCGGAATGACGATCCGAAGGCGCTATCGCATCTCAAGGATTTCCTTCTCCTTGGACTTGCCCACACTTTCCAGCCTTTCCATCGTATCGTCGGTCAGCTTCTGAATCTCTTCCAGGCCTCGCCGCTCATCGTCTTCGGATATTTTCTTGTCCTTGAGCAGTCTCTTCAGTTCTTCGTTGGCGTCCCGGCGAATATTGCGGGCCGCCGTCCGGTGATTTTCCAAAACCTTGTGGAGGTGCTTCACCAGTTCCTTCCGCCGCTCTTCCGTAAGTGCCGGAATGGGAACTTTCAGGATCTTTCCATCGTTGACCGGATTCAATCCCAACCCCGAAGATCGAATCACCTTTTCGATCGCCGGCAACAAACTCGGGTCCCAGGGCTGCACCGTCAGCAAGGTAGGATCGGGAATCCCCAAAGTCGCCACCTGGTTCAGGGGTGTGGGCGTACCGTAATATTCCACCTTCAGGTGCTCCAGCAGGCCGGTTGAGGCGCGGCCCGTGCGCAAAGTGGCAAGTTCCGCCCGTAAGTCCTCCGCGGCTTTCGTCATGCGCGTTCGAGTTCCTGCGACAGTCTCCTTGATCATTTTCTGCCCGCCTTTCCGGGCGTGCACTCAACGGGATACGAGTGAACCAATCTTTTCGCCGAGCACGACGCGCTTGAGATTGCCTGGAACGTTAAGATTGAAAATGATAATCTGTACGCTGTTATCCATGCACATCGAAATAGCGGTCGTATCCATCACCTTCAGCCCGCGCGAGAGCACATCCAGATAATTAATGCGCGAAAACATCTTGGCTTCTGAAACCTTTTGCGGGTCCGCATCGTAGACGCCGTCGACCTTGGTGGCCTTCAGGATCACGTCCGCCTTGATCTCGATGGCCCGCAGGGCCGCAGCCGTATCCGTGGAAAAATAGGGGCTGCCGGTTCCGGCCGCAAAAATCACCACCCGGCCCTTCTCCAGGTGGCGCACGGAGCGGCGGCGGATGAAGGGCTCCGCGACCTCCCGGATCTCGATCGCCGTGGTCACCCGCGTGTGGCAGCCGAGTTTCTCCAAGGCGTCTTGCAGCGCCAAGCCGTTAATCACCGTGGCCAGCATTCCCATTTGGTCCGCGACCACCCGGTCGATCCCGGACTCGGAGGCCGCCACTCCCCGAATAAAGTTCCCGCCGCCCACCACGATGCCGATCTGCACTCCCAGTTTCCGAACTTCGTCAACTTCTCCGGCAATGCGGGCCGCCATCGCGGGGTCGATCCCGAAGCCCTGCGTTCCTATCAGCGCTTCACCGCTCAATTTCAGCAGAATGCGGCGAAAAACCGGAGCACTCATGCGCTTGGCATCCCTTCACCCACCTTGAAGCGCGCGAACCGGCGCACCGTGATATTCTCGCCGAACTTGGCGATCTTGGAGGCGATCAACTCTCCGATGGTCATGGCGCCGGTGGTATCCTTGATGAAGTGTTGTTCGTACAGACAGGCTTCCTCGTAGAATTTCCCCAGCCTGCCCTCCACGATGCGATCCAGCACCGCCTCGGGTTTGCCCGAAGCGGCCGCCTGCTCCTTCAGGATTTCCTTTTCCCGCTGGAGAACCTCTTCCGTCACGTCATCCTTGCGAATGAAGCGAGGATCGGTGGCGCAGACCTGCATGGCCAGATCGTGGACCAATTGCTGGAACTCCTCATTGCGAGCCACGAAGTCAGACTCGCAATTCACTTCGATCAGCACTCCCATCTTCCCGCCCGCGTGGATATAGCTCGCCACGACGCCTTCGGAAGTTACACGACCCGCTTTCTTGGCCGCGAGCGCCTGGCCGCGTTTCCTGAGGACCGTGAAGGCCTTTTCCTGGTCGCCCCCCGCCTCTTCCAAAGCTTTCTTGCACTCCAGCATGGGAGCGCCGCTGATCTCGCGCAGTTTCTTGACTAGCTCGGCGGATACACTCATCCGTTTACTTCCTCCGCACAGCACAAAATTCGGCGCAGCCTCCCGGCCCGCCTTTTTCTGATTCTTGGTTTGAATTCACCGGCAATCAAGGGCCGCAGACCTGCAACCGCAGGCCTGTTCTACCCGGGCATGTTAGGCCTCCGGGGTGCCTTCGCCGTCCTCTCCCTTGCGTGGACGTCCCTTCGGGTCCAGGCCCTTGCGCCGGAGCTTAGGGACACGCACCCGGCCGTCGGCGCTCTCCTCCGCCGCCAGAACGGCGGGAGAAAGGTCAATCCCTTCTTTCCCCGCAAACAACTCTTCGCCTGGCTGGGCCTCCCCTTGCAGCGCCTCCGCGGCGGCCAGGCGCTGAGCTTCCAACTCCTCGGCCGCTTTCTCTGCCGCGATCTTCTCTTCCTCCATTTGCTTGTCCAAGGCGGCCTGGTGCCCTTCCATAATGGAATCGGCGATTCTCGAGGTAAAGAGCCGGATGGCGCGCAAGGCATCATCGTTGCCGGCTATCACGTAATCGACCAAGTCCGGGTCGCAGTTCGTATCGACGATCGCGACCACCGGGATGCCGAGTTTCCGCGCTTCCTGAACGGCGATCTCCTCTTTGTGGGAATCCACCACGAAGAGCGCCCCGGGGAGTTCCGGCATTTCCTTGATCCCGGAAAGATTCTGTTCCAGATGGTGGCGCTCACGCTCCAGCCGCTGAACCTCTTTCTTGGTCAGCAGATCGTAGCGGCCATCCTTGCTCATCTCCTCGAGTTCTTTGAGGCGCGTAATGGATTTTTGAATCGTCGAGTGGTTGGTCAGCAAGCCCCCCAGCCAGCGGTGGTTAACATAGAACATGCCACACCGGGCTGCCTCCTCGGCAATGGCCTCTTGCGCCTGGCGCTTGGTGCCCACAAACAGCACGGTCTTGCCCTCGCGCGCCAGGTCGGTAAGGAATTTGGCCGCCTCTTTGAACAGCTTCAGCGTCTTTTGCAGGTCAATGATGAAAATCCCGTTGCGTTCCCCGTAGATGTATTCCTTCATCTTGGGGTTCCAGCGGCGCGTCTGGTGGCCGAAGTGGACTCCGGCTTCCAGGAATTCCTTCATCGTTATATTCGCCAAAAACTCCTCCTCCTAGGACCGTCCCGTTGTAGGGGGACGGCTTGCCGTCCCCGCATTTCCGCCGGCCGCTACGAGGGTAGGGCAAGCCCTACCCCTACAGCGTGCCACGGCCTGACCCTACTACCGTTTCGAGAATTGGAACCGCTTGCGCGCGCCCTTCTGGCCGTACTTCTTCCGTTCCTTGGCGCGCGGGTCCCGAGTCAGAAACCCGCCCTGTCGAAGACGCGGGCGGAGTTCGGGATTGAAAATGATCAGCGCACGCGCGATGCCCAACTTGGTTGCGCCCGCCTGGCCGTGCACCCCGCCGCCCCGGGCATTGACCAGGATGTCGAACTTCCCCGCCAGCTCGGTGCTGACCAGCGGCTGCTGGATCTCCGCGCGCAGAGCCTCGGAGGGAAAGTAACTGTCGAAACCACGCCGGTTGATCTTCAGCTTCCCGTCGCCGGGCCTAAGAATCACTCGGGCTACAGACCTCTTGCGACGTCCCGTCGCCCTGTACTCAGCAAGCTCTGTCACAAATACTCCTATCCGTGTTTGGATTCCGAGCGCGACGAACTACCGCGCCAGGGAAATCGGTAAAGGGGATTGTGCGGTGTGCGGATGCGTGCTGCCTACGTAGACTTTCAACCGCCGAGCCAGCCGGGAATGCATCCGAGTCTTGGGCAGCATGCCCAGAATCGCTTCCCGCAGCAAGCTCTCCGGCTTCTTTTCAAAGATCTCTCGCGCTCTGATCTCTTTCAAACCGCCCGGATATCCCGTCGTATGCCGATAGATTTTGTCGTCCAGCTTCTTGCCCGTCAGGCGAATCTTCTCGGCATTAACGATAATCAACCCGCTACGATGATCTTGATGCGGTGTGTAGTCCGGAGAGTCCTTCCCCGTCAGCACTAGAGCCGCGCGCGCGGCCAAGCGCCCCAACACCCACCCCTCAGCATCAACTAACCGCCAGTGTATTCTTCCCCTGCTCGCCTTCGCAAAATAGGTTCCCACTCCACACTCCAGTGTACGTTGCCAACCACAAATGTCCTATTATACTTCATCTAACCTTTTTTTCAACAACCTTTTTTGATTTTTCGTGTGGCGAGCATCATACCAAGCCTTCATCAACAAAATGAATTTCGAATCGCTTGTTGGTAATGAATAGCACGACCACGTCGCTGTCCGCCGTCGCGCCGTGCTCCATCAACATGCCCTCAGGGAACCAGACGAATGCGCCCGGCCCATGGGTGCCCTGGTGAGTGACCAGCGTGCCTTCTAACACGTAGATCCCGTGGCCGCAGGGATGAGTGTGCCACGGTGTCTTGAAGCCCGCTGGGTATCGAACCAGCCTTATCTCCATGCCCGTATCCGGATCCTGAAGCAGCAGCTTGCGAAAGTTGCTTTTACCTGCGGCGGCCATATACCGTTCTTCCCAAGGCATGGCGGTTGTGTCGATAGCGATCATCTCATCTTGTGGCACGTTTCTTCTCCGGTGGCCAGAATCGACAATTCAAAGTTCCACGCGTGGAGTTTATCACCGCGATTCCCACCCGGACAAGTCGGGCGGCCGGATGGCAGTGTCCTGAGAGGTAGCGCCGACCTTAAGAGCCCGCCCTGGGCGAAGGGTCGGTAAATGCTGGCCTAAAGCGCTACGCGGGAACCGGGACACCACCGGCGGGAACACCGTTAGGTTACTAAGTGGATATGTCATGAAGTTATGTTAGTTTATAACTGAGGTATCAGTACCTTAGTTTATTGACAAGGGGGGCGGTCCATGATTGAATCACCTCGCTGCCCGTCCTGTGCGCGTGGCACAGGGCGCGTGCAGAGGAACGTGCCTCTAACTCGTCGCTGAAACACTCTCCAGAGGCCTGGAGGGCTGGAAGAGTCTGGCTCCCTCGCCGTGGAAGAGTGCGTCACCTCGGGTTGCGAAAGTCCACGCGGAAGAGCCGGTGACGTCTATGCTATCGCCCGGCTAGGTTTCAAACACATTGGAGTATTCCACAAACGGAGGTCGATAGTGAGCAGAAATAAGCTGATTCTGGTGAGTCTGGCCGGGATGTTCATGTTGGCGCAATCACTCTACGCACAGAAGAGTGGCCTGACATACACGCTAGCTTTCAAAGACTTTTTAGGAGATGAGCTTTGTGACACGCTGACCGTGACCGTCGGAACGAACAACTTAGCCTATGGGACCGATAATAATTATGACTGCGCCGGCGATACCACGTGGGTTGACGGCATTACCAGTCTACCGATCGGCAAATTTGACGGCCCGGGACCGGAACCGCTGCCCCCCTTCCCCAAGGAACCAGGGGAAGGCATCGGGCCCGTATCCTTGGCCGACAATGCTGGGGCGCTTCTGCTAGGTGGTGCCGCCGCGACAATTTACCTGAATTTCAAAACTTACACCTGGACCAGTTATGTGGAAAGCACTGGCATCGGGCCCGAGTCCTGGGCGGACAATGGCACCTTCTCGGTTGTGGAGGAGGCCGCAACTACCGGTGGAAAGGCCTCTCTCTGGACGAAGCACTCGAATGTGGTCGTCACTTTGCCTTTCGTCGTCGTCTCCGGTTATCCCACGGGATCGTATGAGATCGTGATTTGGGACAGTAGTCATTCGTTCGAGTATTGCGACTTTCTCCAACTAACGGCGTACGGCGACCTGGTGGGTGGGGTTCACAATTTAACGACCGGTTGCGGCTTCCCAGCTAATGCCCCAACGGGTGGCAACTATACGTATCTGCCTTTCGGCATTGAGGTCGTCAACACTCCCAATGGCCCTATGGGGGTGACAGGAGGTCGGGGCCTCCTGGTGACAGACAACGAAGCGTCGATAGACTTTGGTGAAGACGTGACCCTCAATTGGTACTTTGACTTTCAGTCCAATACTTGGGCGCTTTACGTGACGGACGGCACAACACCCCCCCTGCTCGATAATTGGGGGTCTCTCCAAGTCTTCGAGGTTGACCCGCTTACGGGAAAGACGGCGCCACACCCCATTAGCGGAGCACCGAGCTATAAACCGCTTACCAAGTGACGATCCATTGCGGTTGACGGCGGGCGTGGGCGATAGGGACTTCTCTGAAATGCGTGGAGTCGATCTGTGCCTGCCGGTCCTAGAACGCTTTTTGTGACGTAGAGGCCTCGGCCGATCGTGATCATACACGTGGCGGAGTTGGTATTTGAATCTGCCGGAGCCCCACAAGACGATGCTGAGACCCGCTGCCTGTCCCTGTCGGCGGGTCTGCGATTTGCCGGCCTTGTAGCGGGGGCGCTCGGGCTTCAACAACCTCGCGGGCAGGACTCGGCGAAGCATTGGGGACGGGGAAGGTAACGAGCCTACGACGAAAGCCTCTCAGGCTGCACTTCCGCCGGCAATCCCGGCCAGTCCGCCCAGCGCTGCGGCGCCGCCCGATGCACCACTTCGCTCAGCAACCCGCGCCGCTCCAAAATGCGGTGAATAGTTCGCACCAGCACCAGCACCCGTTGTTCGTCGCGCAACACCACGTGCAACTTCTTCGCTCCCCAGCCGGTCTGCTGCCGCAGGGCGGCCACGCGTTCTTCTCTTTCCGCCTCCGTGCGCCGGGGACTGTGCCTCGGACGCCGACTCTGCTCGCGCAAGGCGGCGAAACTTCCGCTCCCCTGGTACCGGCCCCGCCACAAGTACAACGTGGGCCGCGAAATCCCAAAACTCGCGGCACAGACTGCTCATCCTTTCCTTCCCACCCAAGGCTCGAATCACAAATCGCATCCGCTGCTCGTCCAGGTTCACCTTGTTCCACGGCACCCTACGCAGCCTCCACCGCGTGGCCACGTACTATACCGCCCTCCCCGGTGTAAAGCATGTCCTGGCAACGAGTGTAAAGGATGTCATGGCACCATACACTAAAGGCCAGCGCTACGCCGGAACCGGGACACCACCCGCGGGAACACCCGTTAGGTTACTAAGTGGATATGTCATGAAGTTATGTGAGTTTGTAACTGAGGTATCAGTACCTTAGGTTATTGACAAGGGAGCCGGTCCATGATTGAATCACCTTGCTGCACGTCCTGTGCGCGTGGCACAGGGCGCGGGCAGAGCAACGTGCCTCTAACTCGTCGCTGAAACACTCTCCAGAAGCCTGGAGGGCTGGAAGAGTCTGGCTCCCTCGGCGTGGGGGAGTGCGTCAGCTCGGCCTTCGAAAGTCCACGCGGAAGAGACGGTGACGTCTACACTGACGCCCGGCTAGGTTGCAAACACATTAGAGTATTCCACAAACGGAGGTGGATAGTGAGTAGAAATAAGCTGATTCTGGTGAGTCTGGCGGGAATGTTCATGTTGGCGCAATCACTCTACGCACAGAAGAGTGGCCTGACATACACGATTATTTTCGAAACTCCTTCAGGAGTACCGTATTGTGACGGCATGACCGTGACCGCCGGAGCGAACGGCTTTGTCACTGGGACCCACAATAATTATGACTGCGACGGCAGTCAGACTTGGGCTGACGGCATTGCCAGTTTACCTATCGGCAAGTTTGACGGCGCGTCACCGTACGGGGAAAGCATCGGACCCGTATCCTTGGCCGACAATATTGGGGTGCTTTTGGAAGGTGGTGCCGCCACGACGTACTATCTGAATTTCAAAACTAACACTTGGAGCCTCTATTTGGAAGTCGATGGCGTCCTGCCCGCGGAAGAGTATAACTACGGCATCTTCTCGATCGTGGCGGAGGCCGTAACTTCCAAGGCAAGTAGTGGCGCTTCCTGGCAGAAGCGCGCGGCGGTGGTCACTTTGCCCTTCGTCGTCGTCTCCGGTTATCCCATCGGAACGTACGCCATCCTGCTGTATGACACTGCTACTGAAGGCGAGTATTGCGACTTTTTCCAACTGACGTCGTACGGCGACGTGGTCGGTGGGGTCCACAATTTTGCCAGCGGTTGCGGAGAGGGAGCTAATGCCCAAGCGGGTGGCAACTATACGTTTCTGCCTAGCGGCATTGAGGTTATCAGCACTCCCCAGGGCATTCTCGGGGTGTCAGGAGGTCGGGGCCTCCTAACGACAGACAACGGAGACGCAATAGACTTTGGATATGACGCCACCCTCAATTACTACTTTGACTTTCAGTCGAATCTTTGGACGCTTTACGAGGCGGCCGACACAACAGGCCTCCATCTCATAAATTGGGGGAACCTTGTTGTCTTCGAAGAGGACGTGCTTACGGGAAAGACGGCCCCGCGCCCCGTTGGGGGAATACCGAGCACTACAAAGCACAAGTAGCGATCGATTAAGGTTGACGGCGGGTGTGGGCGATAGAGACTCCTCCGAAATGCGTAGAGTCGATTTGCGCCTGCCCGTCGCAGAAGGCGTTTTGTGACGAAGAGGCTTCGGCCAATCGTGATCATCTAGGTGGCTGAGTTGGTGTTTGAATCTGCCGGAGCCTCACAAAACGATGGTGATAACCGCTGCCTGTCTCGGTCGGCGGGTGTGCCTTGCCTTGCAGTGGGAGGACTTGGACTTTGACAACCTCCCTGGCAGGACTCGACGCGGCATTGGGCATGGGGAAGTGAACGAGCCTACAACGGAAGCCTCGGAGGCCGCACTTCCCCCGGACCCGAATGCGGCCGGGTGCCCGTTGGCTGGCAAGGCCGGAAGTCGATGCCTGATCCGTCGATGACCACGGGCGGAACCGGCAGGGGCGCGCGGCCAAGGCCCCTGCCCCATATCGCTACCTGTGGGGGCGAGGCGGCGCCTCGTCCCTGCTTCTTTGCCGCCCACCCGCGCGTCAGCGACGGATTAGGAACACGCCCTACCACCGCAGGGTGCTGCCTGAAGCGGCGAGGCGCCGCCTTGCCCCTACTTCTTTGCCGCCCGCCATCGACGGATTAGGGTCAATTCAAGGCCAGTTCGAATTACGGATGAGTTGCGCGCGCGCATCGTGCCCCAGGCGCCGCCCGACTACCTGCCGGTGTTGGAAGCCACGCACCAGTTCGGCGTTTCGCGGCAGACGGTATTGCATCGTGTAAAGCGTGGCGAACACCAAGCTGTGCTGGTGAGGCAGGGCCGACGGAGGGGCTTGCGTACGATTGATCCGCAGCAAGAGAGCCCACGCTTATGACACGACCGAGCACACAGGGCATTTCACCATTCTTTATCGTCAGCAACGTCGATCAAACCATCGCCTTCTACTTGGTTCGAGCTCGATTTTAGTTATCAATCGTTCTACGCAAGCGTCGCGCGTGACGGATTCGCGATACATCTCGGCCCCGGCAATCACGCCCATAAAGCGCGCTTTGCTCTTCCCCCTCCAATAGCATTCGCCCGCCGTTTTCGCGGTCAGAAATTGGTCGGAAAAAAGCGGTTACTATATTAATTCCTGCGGCGTTGCACAGCGTCCATCTTGGCCGTTGGCGATTTCCCGGAAAACCGACTAGACTTGTCAGGCCGAGCATCGGGAGACTATTCGAGCTGGTGTTGCGTTACCGAAGAAACTGAAAAAGCCGGCGGTCTGTCACCCTGAGCGCAGCGAAGGGTCTCTGCGGTTGTTTTCTCAGTGAAACTGCGCGGATGCTTCGCTTCGCTCAGCATGACGCCTTAGGCTCGGCACGTTTCGCGTATTTGCGCAACGCGACACTGCTTGACCTGGAAGATTCAAAGGGGGTGAGCATGGTGATTCGAAGAGTCGTGCTTACGGTTTGGCTGGCGAGTTGTTGGATCGTGTTGGAGAGTGCCTGCCTGGCGCAGGACGATTCGGCCCGCATGGAGCAGGTGGTTCAATCTTATGTTTCAAGTAAGAAATTCATGGGCTCCGTACTTGTCGCTCGGGGTGAGACCGTGCTGCTCGATAAGGGGTACGGGTTCGCTAACCTCGAATGGGACATTCCGAACTCGCCCACAACCAAGTTCCGGTTGGGCTCTCTCACGAAGCAGTTCACGGCAGCCAGTATTTTTCTCTTGCAGGAGCGAGGCAAGCTGAAGGTTGATGACCCGGTGAAAAAGTACATGCCCGATGCGCCGCCCGCATGGGATAAGGTGACGATCTATAACCTGCTCACGCACACTTCCGGCATCCCGAGTTTTACGGGATTCCCCGATTACACTTCCACCGAGGCTATTCCCACTAACCCCGAGAAGCTGGTGGCGCGATTTCGTGACAAACCGCTGGAATTCCAGCCCGGTGAGAAGTGGAGCTACAGCAACTCCGGATACGTCCTGCTGGGGTTTCTGATCGAGAAGATCAGCGGCGAGAGCTACGAGAAGTTGGTGCGGGAGAACATCTTCGGCCCGCTGGGCATGAAGGATTCGGGCTACGACTCGAACTCCGCCATCATCCCGCGGCGCGCGGCAGGTTACGAGCCGGGTGACGGCGGCCCGGCGAACGCAGGCTTCGTCCATATGAGCATCCCCTTCTCGGCAGGCGCGCTGTACTCCACCACCGAGGACTTGCTGCGCTGGGAGCAGGGGCTGTTCGGGGGCAAGTTGCTTTCCGCCGCATCGCTGGCCAAGATGACCACTCCGTTCAAGGAGGACTACGCGTGCGGCGTGGCCGTGCACACCGTCAGCGGGCACAAGGTGATCGACCACGCGGGAGGGATCGAAGGCTTCGTTACTTTTCTGGCTTATTATCCCGAGGAGAAGCTGACGGTGGTGGCGCTGAGCAACCTGACCGGCGACGCACCCTCGGGGATCGTTACCCGCCTGGCTGCGGTAGCGCGCGGCGAGAAGGTGGAACTGCCTTCGGAGCGGAAGGAGATCACCGTTGCACCCAAGATTCTGGAGCAGTATGTAGGGACTTACGAGCTCGCGCCCAAGATCAACATGATGATCACGCTCGAGGGCGGTCAACTCATGAGCCAGGTCTCGGGGCAGGGCAAGGTGCCGCTGTTCGCCACATCTGAGACCAAGTTCTTTCCCAAGGTCGTGGACGCCGTGATCGAATTCGGCAAGGACGACAAAGGCGCGGGCGCCTACCTGGTGCTGCACCAGGGCGGGCGTGACGTGAAGGCGCCGCGTACCAGCGACAAGGTGGTGGAGCGCAAGGAAATCGCGGTTTCGCCCAACATCCTGGCGCAATACACCGGCACCTACGAGCTACAACCGGGGTTCGACCTGGTCATCACGCTCGAAGGCGGCCAGTTGATGTCGCAGGCTACCGGGCAGGGCAAAATCCCGCTGTTTGCAGAATCGGAAACCAGGTTCTTCCCCAAGGTGATCGACGCCGAGATCGAATTCTTCAAGGACGACAAGGGTGTCGTAACCCACTTGGTGCTGCACCAGGGCCCGGCGGAGATTAGGGCTCCGCGAAAGTAGATCCGGTTGTGGGCATCGGGGCGGGCGCTTACCTGAAGGTCATGCCGAAGCGGAAGGCTGCGAAACGGGTGAATTGGCAATAGTCATAACGGTTGATGCCGTCCTGGTCCCGAATCTCCAAACGCAGGGCGGCGTGTCTCGCGAACCAGAGATTGACGCCGCCCCCCACGTTGAACCCGCTCTGAAAAGTCGTCCGTTTGCCGAAGTAAAGGCTGTAGCCTCCGCTCACGAAAGGGTCCACCCTCCTGCGACTGTGGGTGCTGAAGAAGTGGTAGGAGAAGTTGACGGAACCCACTCCGACTGCCCCATTCCCGTTAAAGCTCCAGTTGGGTCCTCCATATCCAAGCTCGATCCCCACGCCCAGGCCACTGCTGCGTTCCAAAAGCTCTCCGCCGAAGCCGGTGTTGTTCCCACCCCTTGCGGTAGTACTACAGTTAGGGGGCGGCGTTATCGTTTGGCACGCTGGGCTGGCAAAAAAATTGAAATAATATCGCGTGTTCGACACGATGGGAGCGGTGAAGAAGTAGAACTGCGGCTGAAGAGGGTTATCGCCGTTCCCTGCCAAGGCCCAAGTCGGCATCAGCAATAGAATCGTTGAAAAGATGAGTTCCT
>Ga0116217_10002942_pt1 | contig 15689 bp, 15 predicted proteins | sample Sb_taG_6_FD_89697 | JGI IMG/M metagenome (GOLD analysis project Ga0116217, IMG submission 89697) | Peat soil microbial communities from Weissenstadt, Germany - Sb_50d_4_PS metaG | ecosystem: Environmental > Terrestrial > Soil > Wetlands > Peat | place: Germany: Weissenstadt | collected 2010-09-21 | reverse complement strand
TTGCGCGAGCGAGCCGATGTGATCGGTGTGTTCGTGGGAGATGACGATGCCGTCGAGGCGGTCGACGTCGCGTCCGACCGCGGCCAGGCGCCGCAGCGTTTCTTTTTTGCCGAGGCCCGCGTCGACCAGCAGCCGGGTCTGGTCCGTCTCGAGCAAAGTGCAGTTGCCCGAACTGCCCGAACCCAGAATCGTTACGCGCAGACTGATAAATTCCCCCGGCGGACAAGCGCATGTGCGCGCAGGCCCACGAGATAATGACAAACGGGAGCGCCCGCGTCAATCGGACGGATGCGTTCTAATCAACAATTTTCGGAAGTAGGTCTTGTAGCGGCCGCCTTCAGGCGGGCAACCTAGATGCAACCACACGTTCATGCTCGCCTGAAGGCGAGCGCTACACACCCGATCGCACACTTACGAAAGCAACTCGCGCGACGCCCGAAAACCGTTCAAGCTGCCTAGCACGGTGAGGGTGATGCGGTCGGGCTCGAAGAAATCGCGGGCGATGGCGTGAACTTCCTCGCGGGTCACCGCTTCGATCGACGTCAGCATTTCGTCGAGCGAAATAAAACGGTGCAGGTACATGGCCTGGCGGGCGAGGTTGGACATGCGCGCGCTGGTCGATTCGAGCGAGAGCATCATCGAGCCCTTGAGATGATCCTTCGCGCGGCGCAATTCCTCGGCGCTGACTCCGTCTCCGCGGACGCTGCGGAATTCGTCGCAGACGGAACGAATCAATTTCGCCGCGGATTCCCGCGAAGTTCCGGCGTAGACGGAAAGCACGCCCGAATCGGTGTACGGCGAGAGGTCGCTTTCGATGGCGTAGGCCAGGCCCTGCCGCTCGCGAATGTTCTGAAACAGCCGCGAAGACATCCCGCCGCCGAGGATCACGTTCAGCAGCGACGCCGCGTAGCGCCGCTCATGGGCCAGCGGATACGACGGCACGCCCAGGACGATGTGGACTTGCTCGAGTTCCTTTTTGTCGCGCTGCTCGACGCAGGCGTGCGTATCGGGCGGCGTGGGCTTGGCCGCGGTTGCGGAGCGCGCCGCGCCTTCAAATTCGCGCGCGACCAGATCCACGAGGCGCGCATGCTCCAGATTTCCCGCCGCGGTGATCACCACATGATTCGGGGCATACCATTCCTCGAAGCATTCGGACACCGAGCCCTGTGAAAATTGCGAAACGGTTTCCGGTGTGCCCAGGATGGGCATCCCCAGCGGGTGCCCGCGCCAGAAATTCTGCGTGAACAATTCGTGGATCAGATATTCGGGGTTGTCCTCTTCCATCTTGATTTCCTCGAGGACCACCTGCTTTTCCTTGGCGATGTCTTCCGGATCAAAGCGCGGGTGCAGGACGAGGTCGGAAAGCACGTCGACGGCGACCGGAAGATGCTCGTCGAGCACTTTCGCGTTGAAGCAAGTCATCTCCTTGGCCGTGAACGCGTCGAGCATTCCGCCGACGGAATCCACCGACTGCGCGATTTGCTCGGCGGTGCGTTTCCGCGTGCCCTTGAACACCATGTGCTCGATGAAGTGGGCGATCCCGTTCCGCTCGGTGGATTCGGCGCGCGATCCCGAGCCCAGCCAGATTCCCACGGAAACGGACCGCACATGCGGCATCTTCTCCGTCACGATCACCACGCCGTTCGGCAGTTCCGCTTGTTGGATATCGCGCGCTGGCTGATTCATGTATCTATTGTGGCACACGTGCGGCTGCGAACGCGACTTGAGGGCGGGTGTGTTTCAATTTATTGAGTACGTCTTATGCATGCAAGGGAAAGTGAACACGCGCACAAGTCCGCGTCCCATATCGATTCTCATCGTTTTGGCGGTACCGGGCGCTTTCGGTCGGCCGGGTCCCAGTCTTCGGGCGGGAATCCGATTCCCCAAAAGCGCGGTGAGGGCTGTGCGAAGCGAAGTCCCACCTCGGTCTTTCCATTCACAATGTTTCCCTGGGTTACCACAGTGCAGGCGATTTCTTCATTGGTCTTCAAGTTCGTCAGGAGAAGCGGTTGTTCTTTGACAACGGGAGTCGCGAGCTCCATGAGGCAGCCATTGGCATTGACCTCTACGGTCTGAGTGATTTCCTTGAAGGGCGGGCCGGATTCAGTATTTCCGTAGATGAACACGGGGATGGCGATGCGGACTCGCGTGGTTCGGTGCCGGGCAATTTTGGTCTCCGCCATGACGGACTCACCGTAGTCGGCTTCAGCGCGCACTTTCCCCACGAAGGGTATGGTACCACTATCTAAAATGCGCGACGCCAGGGAGCATTTCAGGATGTGTCCAGTAAGTGGTCTCGGGCGGAGGGGCGGATTTCGATTGGTCGCGGGCGCGCATGTTAATATGAAAGGACGTCTTCAGGGAGACGCGCGTGCCTGTCGAATTGCTCGGAAAATCAGCGGAGGAATTGCGCGAGTACGTCGCATCGCTCGGCGAGCGGCCCTTTCGCGCGGCGCAACTGTATCATGCGCTGTATGCGGAGCGGCGCTTTGCATTTGCCGCGATGACGAACATCCCAGCCGCGCTCCGCGAACGTCTCGCCCAGGAGGCGCGCATCACGCCGCCGCGCATCGCGCGCCGGTTTCCTTCGGTGGACGGATCGATCCGGTATCTCTTCTCAATCGGGGGCGAAAATGAAAAGCCCGCGCAGATTGAGGCCGTCTTCATGCCGCGCGAAGGGCGCCAGACGATTTGCATTTCAACGCAAGCGGGATGCGCCGTCGATTGCCATTTTTGCCTCACCGCGCAGTTGGGGTTGATCCGCAATCTCACGGCGGGCGAGATCGTGGGGCAAGTTCTGGTTGCGCTCGAGGAAAATCGCGAGCAGCTCGCGCCGCAGACGAATGTTGTTCTCATGGGCCAGGGCGAGCCGCTGCTCAATTATGACGCGACGATGGCCGCCGTGCGCATCCTGCTCGATCCCAAGGGAGTCGCGCTTGCGCCGCGGCACGTCACGCTCTCGACCAGCGGCATCGTTCCCGGCATCGAGCGGCTCGGCAAGGAAAAAATTCGGCCCAGCCTGGCCATTTCGCTCAACGCCTCGAGCGACGAGCAGCGCAACGCGCTCATGCCCATCAATCGCAAATATCCGCTGAAGGTGCTGCTCGAGGCCTGCCGGAAATATCCGCTGCGCCCGCGGGAATACTTCACGTTTGAATATGTGCTGCTCGGAGGCGTGAACGATACGCCCGAGGATGCGCAGCGCGTCGTGCGCCTCATCGCGCATATCCGCGCCAAAGTAAACCTGATCCCTTGGAATCCCGGAAATTTGCCGTATCGCGCGCCTACTCCGGAGAGCATTGAGGAATTTCAACGCATCCTCGTGGACAAGGGCGTGCCGACGTTTGTGCGCTATTCGCGCGGCCAGGACGTCTTCGCCGCTTGCGGCCAGCTCGCGCTCATGGAAACGCCGAGCCCGTTTGTGGCGCTGCAAGAGTAGGACAGGCTTCAGCCTGTTGCTTTTGAATTTGAGGTTCCTTGCAGGAAAGTCAAAACCAACAGGCTGAAGCCTGTTCTACTTGATCCCAATCACCGCCATCAGGCGGCCTGTCTTCGCGCCTTCGCGGCGGTAGCTGAACAAGAGATCCGTGCGGCATGCGGTGCACAGGTCGCTCACGCCGATTTGTTTTTCCGGGACGCCGGCATCGATCAATTGCCAGCGGTTCGAGGCGCGCAGATCGAGTTGCACGCGCGGCGGCGGAGGCACGTGGCCGGGCGGCATCATCGTCAGCCAGGGCAGCCAGAGCGGCTCCTCGCCGTGCGCCAATTGCTCGAACGGGCCGTCAAACCAGTTCGCGGCGGGAGGAAATTGCGCCGCGTAAGCCTGCGCGACTTCGGGGCCGACTTCGTAGCAGCAGCGCCCGATCGCCGGCCCGAGCGCGGCGACCACATCGCGCGGCTGCGTTCCGAATTCCATGCGCATCTGGCCAAGAGTTTTTACGGCGATGCGCGCGAGCGTGCCGCGCCAACCGGCGTGAATTGCCGCCACCACGCGCCGCCGCGTGTCGGCGAGAAGGATCGGCACGCAGTCGGCAGTCTGCACGCCCAGCAGCAAACCCGGAGTGCTTGTAATCAGCGCGTCCGCTTTTGGAGCTTCGGCGCTGGGCGCGGCAGCAACGTGAATCACGTCGGAGTGGAATTGGCGCAGCGTGACGAGCGGCATTTCGCGAGCGCCAACTGCGGCCATGAATTTTTCGCGATTCGCGGCGACGCGGTCGCGCTCATCCCACTCCGTGAAGCCCAGATTCAGCGCTGGCTTTTCTTCGAGTAAGCTTGCGCCGCCGGGCCGCGTGCTGAAGCCGTGAGCGAGCCAGCCGAGCTTTCCGAGCGCGCGCGACTCCACCACTTGCAGACCATGGGCGCTGCGAATCGAGCATGCGGTGTTGCCGCTGCGCGGCGCCGCGCGGTCTCCTCGCGCGGCGGGACTGCGTCCAGAAGATCGAGTTTTAATCGCTCGCGCCATTCGCGCCATGTGTCCTACTCACCACTTTAGCGTAACGCCTCCGCTCCTGTCTGCCTCTCGCGGACACGGTATAATTTAGTGGCACAGGCTTCAGCCTGTGGGGTTTAGTCCTCGCAAGCACCAAACCCCACAGGCTGAAGCCTGTGCCACTGGGAGTACATGGAATGATCGTTGGCTTGGGCGTGGACATCACCGAAGTCGATCGCATCGAAGCGGCCATCGCGCGCCGCGGCCGCGCGTTGCTCGAGCGGCTGTTCACGCCGTCGGAAATCGCCTATTGCGAAAGGCATCGCAACCGCGCAGAACGGTTCGCTGGCCGATTCGCCGCGAAGGAAGCCGCGATGAAAGCCCTCGGAACGGGCTGGGCGCGCGGCGTGCGCTGGATCGATATCGAAGTCGTGCGCGAGCCGAGCGGCAAGCCCACGCTGAAATTGTCAGGCGCGACGCGCGCGATCGCCGACAGCCTCGGCGTGAAAAACATCGCAGTGACGATCACGCATGACGGCAACACCGCCCTCGCGCAAGTCATCTTTGAATCGTAAAGTGGGTGTCGGGGATTTCCTTGCGGAAGTCAAATCGTTTCTAGTTCCACATATTGTTGCAGCAATTGCCGAACCTTAGGTCAGTGCGGCCATCTCCACAATCTCGGCGGCTCCTTGGGATCGGGCCTATCCAGAAATGCGTCCCAAGATCGAGCCCAGTGTCCCAAGATCATCGCCCCGACGAAAAGTCCCACTGTGATTGCGACCGCGATTTGGTTCATAATCCCCTGGAATTTCGCCACTGCTAGGATTCCAATACACAAAAAAGAAAGGCCGAACAGCCAGGCACACAGCTTCCATCTCCGCCGATTAGCCCGGACTAGATCTGCATCCACGCCCTGTCGCAGATCAAGCTCTCTCTGCCGCCAGCGATGCAACCAATCCCACATTGTGCAACTTCCCCGATCACATTTCGCAGAGCCAATGAACATTCTGGAGCCAGATCAGGCCCTAGCGATGAAATGCTTGGCTGGCCTAGGAAGCACAACTAGCGAGGGTCCCATCTTTCACGCCGGTAATTTGAACGTCTAAAAGCTGATTCGCCGGCCACTGTCCTGGCACGCGTACATCGAGATAATTGCTCGACAGCGCGCGGGTCCATGGCCCAGAAGCGTCCTCGCCCCGGCGGTTCAGCGTGAGGACGCGCATCGAGCGTCCCGTTTGCGCTGTTTGAAACGCGGCCTTCTTCTTTTCGCCGAGCGCTCGCAATTCGCGTGCGCGGCGCGCGATCACTTTTTCTGGAACTTGATTGCGCAGCTCCGCCGCCGCTGTTCCCGGCCGCGCAGAAAACGAAAATACGTGCAGGTAAGTGAGCGGCAGCCGCTCGATGAGCGAGAGCGTCGCTAGATGATCTGTCTCGGTCTCGCCGGGGAATCCTGCGATCACGTCCGCGCCAATGGCCGCGTCGGGGAGCCACTCGCGCGCAAGCTCCGCGCGGCGCGCGTAATGTTCGGCGCGATACCAGCGATGCATCGCCGCCAGGATACGGTCAGAGCCGGATTGCAGCGGCATGTGGAAGTGCCGCGCCATCCGCTCGCTCGCCGCGAAAATTGCGATTAAGTCTTCCGTGACGTCCATCGGTTCGACGGAACTGACGCGCAGGCGCTCGACGGGCGTTTCGTCCAGGATGCGCCGCAATACTTCTCCGAGCTGCGCGCGCGGCGCGAGATCGCGCCCGTAGTTGCCGAGATCGATCCCGCTGAGCACCACTTCCCGCGCGCCGCCCTGGCACAATTTGTGGATTTCCTCGATCACGCTGCGCGGCGCGAGGCTGCGGCTGCGCCCGCGCACCTGCGGAATCACGCAGTAAGAGCAGCGCTTGTTGCATCCGTCCTGAATTTTCAGCACTGGGCGCGTGTGACCCGCCTCGCCGCCTTCGACGGGCGCGACGAGCAGTTCGCGCTGCTCCAGAATGTTTCCGGTCAAAATTTTTGCCGGCCCGCGGTCGAGCGAAAGGGCATCGCTTGCGATCATCGAAAGAGGCACAAAACCCTGGCGCGCGGCGGGAGAAGAATCGGGCGCCGTTTCCTGCCCTATCTCTTGCCCCATCTCCTGAATGATGCGCGGAATTTCCGGCTTGTGGGAATTTCCGACGACCCAGGAAACTCCTTCGAGCGCGGCAAGTTCTTCGGGAGCGCGTTGCGCGTAGCAGCCCGTCACGATGACGCGCGCCGCCGGGTTTTCCCGATGAATCGCGCGAATGGATTGGCGCGCCTGCAAGTCCGCCGCGGCCGTCACCGTGCACGTATTGACCACGACGACGTCGGCGGAATTTGCATCCGCAGTAACCGCGTAGCCGCGCTCGACGAGTTGGCGCTCGATCGCCGCCGCGTCGGCCTGCGTCGCCCGGCACCCAAATTGTTCGATGAAAAAAGTCGCCATTTTGATGTGGCGCAGGCTTCTTGCCCTGAACATTTCTGAAGGGCAGCCTGTGGATTTTGGTCCTTGCAAGGACTAAACCCCACAGGCTGAAGCCTGTGCCACTTGAACCTCCGCCCGAAGCGCAGCGCAGATTATAGCAGGTGGAGATTTCGCGAGTGGCCTCAACGCTTCGACGCGGGGGTACTTCACCAGTCACTATTCGCTAATCATCAGTCACCAGAAGTGTTGTTCACACCCCGCCCTTCAGGTATCTTCACTGGAAGCAGAGTGGACATGGTCGATATTCATTGCCACATTCTTCACGGCCTGGACGATGGCGCGGACACGCTCGAAACATCCATTCAGATGGCGGAAATGGCCATTGCGGACGGGGTCACGCATGTGGTCGGGACGCCGCACGCCAATTCTGAATACAAATTTGATCCTGAAATGATCCGCCAGCGGCGTGACGAGCTTCAGGCAGCCGTCGGCGACCGCCTGAAACTGGCGACCGGATGCGATTTTCATTTGAATTTTGAGAACCTTCAGGATCTCGAGAAAAACCATCAGAAATACACGATCAACCAAAAGAATTATCTGCTCGTGGAATTCGCGGATTTTTCCATTCCGCCGTCCATGGACGACACCATGCACCGCCTGCATCTCATCGGATTGTCGCCCATCATCACGCATCCCGAGCGCAACGCGATGTTGCGCACTAAGCCCGAGCGGATGTATCGCTGGCTGCACCAGGGCAGCTACGTGCAGCTCACCGCGCAATCCATCCTCGGGCGTTTCGGCACCGCCGCGCAGCAACGCGCCGAGCAATGGTTGGACGAGGATCGCGTCCACTTCGTCGCCAGCGACGCGCACAATCTGAAGGGCCGCCCGCTCCAGCTTCGCGCCGCGTTCGACGCTGTCGCCAAACGCCTCGGCGAAGAAGTCGCAAACGCCCTGTTCCGCGACAATCCCCTCGCCGCATTTGAAGGCCGCAGCCTGCCCTACGAGCCCGAGCAGGCCGACCCGGGCGCCAAGCCGATCCAATATCGCAAGCGCAAACGTTTCATTTTTTTCTGAGGGGTTTGGAAGCGCAGACTTCAGTCTGTGGGGGTCCGTTTGCAAACCCAGTACGAGCGCGCTCGCCAAGTTCTGACGGAAACCCACAGACTGAAGTCTGCGCTACTTAGGCCATCCTATTCGCAAGTCTTCTTCACTTGATATTGCGCACATCAGATTCCGCGCGCTGCCAGCTCCGGGTGATGCTCCAGAAGCCATTCCGCTATGGCGTGGTCCAGCTCGGGCAGATGCCCCGTGAAGAAGTGATCCCCGCCGGCGACGATCGCCACCTTCGTGTTTTCCTGAACGTGCGGAGGAAACTGCTCGACCATCGCGCGCAGCTTATTCGGCGGGCCGAACCGATCGAATTCTCCGGACACCAATAGCTTTGGCTTATCGCAGCTTTCGAGATAGGCGAAGCTTCGGCTGCCCAGATCGCCGACCGGCAAGCCGAGACCCAAGAGTTCCGTCACGCGCGGATCGCCGCAGCCGGCGCGCAAACCGACCCAGGAACCAAAACTGAAGCCCGCGAGGAGCTGCGGCACGCCGGGAAATTCCTCCGAGAGAAAATCAAGCACGGCCAGGACGTCGTCTTCCTCCCCGACTCCTTTGTCGTGCGTCCCTTCGCTGAGGCCCACGCCGCGAAAGTTGAATCGCGCGACCGGCAGCCCAAATCGATGAATCGTTTTCGCGGTCTGGTAGACCACTTTGTTGTGCATCGTCCCGCCAAACAGCGGATGCGGGTGGCAGACGACAGCGGCCAGCGGTGGCGGCGCGCCTTTCCCCTCCTTCGATGTGGACCACAGGATCGTTTCGAGGCGGCCGGCGGGACCGGACAGCAGCAACGTTCGATGAAGTTGAGTGGGCATGCTGGAACCCATGTAACCACAGAGCGGCGCCGCGGGACAAATCGCGCATGGCCGCCGTCGCCGACCAGTGGAAAACTTTTTCGGATCAATCGTGCGTTTCCCGTTGCGATTTTTATTCCGCAATGCTACGGTGTGCTGGCTGAACCTGGAATGCCCTCTTCCGGGGGACTCATGCAACAATCGACCGAACGCCGGGCATCGCGGCGATTTACGATGACGCTTCCGTTAACGGTTCGTTCCACCGAGCCGGGCGGCGGCGAACGGCAAGGACAAACGCGGGACGTCAGTTTCCGCGGCCTCTATTTTTTGATTGAGGCGGACTTCGCGCCGGGATCGTCCATCGAATTCATCCTCACCTTGCCGCGTGAAATCACCATGGCCGGCGACGTCCACATTCGATGCTTCGCGGAAATTGTGCGCGTCGAACCGCACAACGGCCGGCGCGGCGTTGCCGCGCGCATCGACCGCTACGAGTTCTTGCCCACGGCTGCTTGATTTTCCGGGATTTCCGCCCGTAAGACAGGCTTCACAGGCTGCGGAAAGAGCCCACCACTCTTTTTGTCATTCCGAGCGAAGCGAGGAATATCTCTTTCTCTGCGTGGTGTTAAATCCAAGAGAGATTCCTCGCTTCGCTCGGAATGACAAAATAAAATACCTTTTCCGCAGCCACTTCAGCCTGTCGGGTTTCAAGTTCTCCTACAAATGCAAAGGCGACAGACTTGAAGTCTGTCCTACTGCTTCGTTTGGCGCGGGTTTCGCAGTAGAATTGCCTGTGCAGAAAATGACTGGGAGGAATTATGGAACCCTATGACGTCAAATCGGCGCTCGATGAGCTCAAGGAAGACGCGGTGCTGCCTCACCCCGTGCGCCTGCGCGACATGATTCTGAGAACGCAGCACGATGCCAGCGAGGCGCTCGAATTGAACCGGGATTTTCAGAGCTACCTGACCCACTACGGCGAGACGCAAAAGGTTGCGCTCGAAATTCTGGAAAGGCTTGCGGCAAGCGAGGCCAAGAAAGCGTAGACCGCAAAATCGCGCCCTGTGCGAATTCACGCCGCGCGGAAAATCCGCACGGCTGCGAACACGGAGTTGCGCAGGCTCGCCTGAAATCATGCCTCGAGAAACCATTCTGATCGATGCCGACGACACCCTCTGGGAGAACAATGTTTACTTCGAGCAGACCATCGAGGAATTTCTCACGCTGCTCGAACCCTTCGGCTACCCGCGCCAATACGCCCGCCACATCCTGAATGAAACCGAGCGCCGCAACATCCGGCAGCACGGCTACGGCGTGCGCAGCTTCGGCCGGTCGCTCGAGGAAACGTACATGAAGCTTGCCGGGCACCAGGCCGAGCGCTCGACCGTGGAAAATATCCACCACCGCGTCCAGGAACTGGAACGCACGCCTCCCAATATCATGGACGGCGTCCTCGAAACGCTCGCCTATCTCGCCGGGCGGCACCGGCTGATCCTTTTCACGAAGGGAGAAGCGGCCGAGCAAGCGGCCAAAGTCGAGCGGTCGGGCCTGCAGATTCATTTCGACGCGATCGAAATCGTCCCCGAAAAAGATGCGGCCACCTACCGCGTGCTCGTGAACCGGCACCACGTCGTGAAATCGCACGGATGGATGGTGGGCAACAGTCCTCGCAGCGACATCAACCCCGCGCTCGAGGCGGGGCTGAACGCGGTTTTCATTCCTCATCACGCCACTTGGGCGCTCGAGCACGAAGAAGTGCGCAGCGGGGCCGGCCGCCTTCTCATCCTGACGAACTTCCGCGCCCTGCGCGAGCATTTTTAGGCGCACAAGTGGAACAGGCTTCAACCTGTGGGGGTTGGTCCTTGCAAGTACTAAACCCCACAGGCTGCCCTTCAGAAATGCTCAGGGTAAAAAGCCTGTGCCACCAAAAGCCTCAAAACGACGGGCCGCGTGAACGGAATGGGATGTGCACGACGGCTTCAAGATCGACAGGCTCGCCGTGTTTCTCCGCGGGGCTGAATTTCCACTGCGCAAGCGCTTCCATTGCGTTTGCATCCAGGTGCGGATCGACGCTGTGCACCAGCTGGATACTGTCCACACTGCCGTCCTTGCGGATGATTGCGTAGAGCACCACCTCCCCGTCCACGTGCGATGTGCGAAGCTCCGGCGGATATTTCGGGTCCACTTTTCGCAGGGGAACAGGGCCCGCCAAGTCCGCGGTCCCCGGATTCATGGTACCTCCGGGCGCGGTCTCATTCAGCTCGGCAAAATTTAAGACCCAGCTTCCGGACGCGCTCGTCAAGTTCGGCATATTGATGTGCAGCGTGTAAACGCGTTTCGAGCCCAGCACTTCCTGCGGTGACAATCCCAATTTCGGAGCAGACTGCGCGGCCCCTTCCGCATCCGCGGATAGAGATTTCGATCCCTCGGGCGCGATGCGTGCGCGCGGAACCGGCCGCGAGGGCAGCGCATTGCCTACTTCTCGCGACGCCGGCCCGATGCCCAGCCCTGAAGTCGGACCGGTGTTTGCATTGTTCCCGCCACTGATGAAGATGCCTTCGGGACCACGGCCTGCTGCGCCGCCTGCATTGCCACCGCCCGCGCTCGGGCCGGATACAGTCCCGCCGGGAGTTCCGGGCTTGGGTCCATCCGGTGAAATCGAAACGCGCGCCGAAAGGTTTCCGGCGGGAATTGCGGGAGGAGCCACAGGCGCGGGCGTAGCCGAAAGTGCGATTAGAGTTTCGCTATCGCCGGCGCGTCCGCCGATATCCGGAGCTGCTGCGTTCGTTTCCGTTTTTTGCGGGGCCGCGCGCGGCGCAGACATTGGATTCACCGGAAGCACCGGCTTTGCCGGGGCCTGCGAGGACGAAGCAATGTTGATCGCGCCCGCCTGTTTTTCCAGCGCCGCAATTTCAGGCGCGGCGGCATTCGAGGCCGCGAGCGAGGCGCGAGTCCTCGGCCGCAAGGACGTTAGCTCCGCTGCGGTGAGTTGCAGCTTCGGGCGCTCCGGCTGCGAACCGGCGAGTTGCACGATGTTGGGAAGCGCCGGCAAAATTTTGGGCGGCTCCTGCGGCGCTTTTGGCTGAATCAGGGTCTGCCGGGGATGCGTAGGACGCAATGGCTCGGAGAGAATGGTTTGCCGCGGATGGAACGCATCGGCGCCGCGTTGAGGGAGGGACTTCGACGCCTCTTTCCGAACGGCGGCTCGGCGCGCGCGCATTGGCGGCAAGATCGCCGGGAAATCCTTCGCCGGACCATACCAGGTGATCTCCGTCGGAGTCGCTGCGGAAACCGTGCGCGTCGGCTGAATATTCCAGATGGGAGGCGGAAACAGGATCAGGAGCGCCTGTAAAACAATCGCCAGCGCGAATGCGTACTTCGGGAATCTCTGGTCAATCCAACAATCCCGAAAATATGGATCGCCGAGAAATTTTCTTGGCGGTGACGGACCCCCAAGCAACGCGATCAGGCTGGAGACGAACTCTTTGAGAGTTGCTGTCTTTACTAGCGCAAGCTGCGGAGCAGGCAACTCCGGCGAAGAGTCGAACGAAATAGCTAAACCCGCCCTCACATGCAAATGAGCGATCTCAAGCAAACGGAATGGCCCCCGGCGAAATTATACGCCATCCGAAGTTATTTCTCGTGGGCTCCTCCGCGCAAACCAAATTGAGTTGGAGGGTGTGAGTTTTTGGTAGGTCAGCCACTCTTGGCTGTCCTCTGTGGTGAGACTGCCAGGGACAGCCAAGAGTGGCTGTCCTACTTGCAAACGAATGCCTTGCCGTTCGACACTTGATTTGCCACGATAGGGTCCTCAACGACCTCCCGGACTCAAATGCCGCTCTTCGCATGCCGGAGAATGTGAGTTGCCATGGCTACCCCTTCTTCCCCAGAAACAAAATCCAGCGGGTTCCCTCTTTGGGCGAAAATTCTTTTGGGGCTTTTTGTTGTCCTGCTCCTTGTCGTGCTGGCCGTGCCTTATTTCCTGAATGTCGATCGCTATCGCGACACGATCGCCGACGCCCTCGCGAAACAGACCGGACGGAAAGTCACGCTCGGCCCGATTCACGCGCGGTTGTTTCCGGGGGCCGGCGTAACCGTCTCGGACCTGCACATCGGCAACCCGTCCGGCTTTCCCACCGGCGATCTATTGGGCGCCGACGAAATCGGGGTGAATGTGGCGCTCGCTCCGCTGCTGCATGGGACCATCCATGTCAACTCGGTGGACATTGTGCGCCCGAAGCTGACGCTCCTCACGGACAGCAGCGGAAAAAATAATTACACCTTCGCGGCATCGGATCCATCGGTGGCGCCGGCAAAATCCGGCGATTCATCCTCCAGCATGACGCTGGACCAAATCGACAGCATCAATCTGACCGGCGCCGAAATCGTGGTGGGCAGCGTAATAAAGGGCCTCGCCGCCCCGCTCGCCGATACCAAAGGCATCAACGTCACGCTCCATAATTTCGCCATCAGCCCGATGCGCATGCACGACTGGCAGGCGGAATCGAATCTCTCCAGCGTGACGCTCGCGCTGAGCGGCTGGAAGGACCCCATCGCGTTTCACACCGGTAAGTTCACCTTGTCAGGCGGAAAACTCGACGCGCAATTTGTTGCGGACCTCGCCACAGCCGCCGACATCAAAGGGACCCTGACCGTGCCCGATTTCGAGCATCCCCAGGTGAATTTTGAAATGAGTTCCTCGCAGCTCGACATCGATAAATTGATTGCGGTGGCGGGCAGCGGCCCAAGCGGCCCGGGTGGCTCGGCCGACCCGAGCGGGCCAAGCAGCCCCGCCCCCGCGCCGCAGAAGCCCGCGCCAAACGCGCCCACGAAGCCCACGGCGAAAACTCCCGCGAAGCCCGCAGCGAATGCGCCTGCTCCCACACCCGCGGCAAAGAGCGAACTCGTCGCGCGGGGACACATCAACATCGAGAAGATCACGACGAAGCCGTACGCCGTGGGCCCCGCGAACGTCGAGATTCGCGTGTACACCGATCGCGCGGAACTGTGGCCGATTTCCATCGGCATGTACGGCGGCACGCTGCAAATTTCCGCGCGTGTGGATCGCGTGACCGACCCGGCGCGCTTCACCGCGAACGTGCAGTTGCGCAATCTGGATGTCGCCAAGGTGCTCGAAGTTTCTCCCTCGGCGCGCGGGAAAATGGGCGGCACGGGAGAACTCGACCTGCCGCAACTTGGCGGCTCCCTGAGCGATGCCTGGAAAAAAACGCTGACCGGAACGGGCAAGTTTGCCGTGCGCAATGGACATTTGCCGGGAGTGAATCTTGCGGGCGCCGCGGAATCCGTCATGAAAATGGCGGGCGTCGGCGGCGACACGCCGTTTACCGTTCTCGAAGGCGACATCACGATCGCCGACCAGCGCGTCACCAGCAAACAGATTCATTTGGATTCTTCCGCCGGCATCGTGGACCTGCGCGGCAGCCTGGGGCTCGACAGCACGATGGACTATCAAGGCTCGGTCACCGTGAATCCCGCGGGTGCCCTGGGCTCGGGCAAAGTGGGCAGCGTCGTGGGCGGGCTGATCGGCAGCCGCGTTGGAAAAATCACGGTGCCGTTCGCGCTCGCAGGAACGATCGAGAGCCCGAAAGTGACGCCGGGCAAGGGCGTCCCGAGTTTCGGCGCGCCGTCCACCGCATCGGGTTCGTCGCCTTCGGCCGCGCCTGTCGGACAGCCGCCCTCGGTGCAGGACGACGTGAACACACTGAAAAACTTGTTCAAGAAAAAGAACTGATACGCAGGTTCTAGTAGCACAGGCTTCAGCCTGTGGAGTTTGGTCCTTGTAAGGACGAACCCCCACAGTCCCGCGGCAACGGGACTGTGCTACTGGTGGCCTAGCATCGATTTCACTTTGATTTTGAAGGCGTCCTACGCGGCCAGCGCAAGCCTGTAAAAACTAAGCGCTGCATCGCCCTGCTCAACTACGCGGGCAAGCTCCAAATCCCCAGTTCGCTCCGGGAGTTCGCGCTTCCTCAAATGCTCCACGATCACACGCCCATCCGGCGCGACCAGAGGCGATTCACCGAGCGCTTCCAGCGTGCTTTCGTATTCGACGTCGGCGGCGTACGGCGGGTCGAGAAAAATGAATTGCGCGTGAACGTTCCGCGCTTCCAGCCGCTCAATCGCGCGCGCGACATGCATCCCGAGAATTTCCGCTTCCGCGCCGATCCCGAGGGACTCCAGATTGCGGCGAATCAAGGCAATCGCGGGCGCGTGCTGCTCGACAAGAATCACGTGACGCGCCCCCCGGCTCAGCGCCTCGATTCCCACGGCTCCCGTGCCCGCATACAGATCCACAAACGTCCCGCCGCCCACCGGCGGCCCCAAAATGTTGAACAGCGTCTCCCGCAAGCGATCGCTTGTCGGCCGCAGCATCCGCCCCTTCAAGCTGCGCAGCGTCCTGCTCCGGTATTTTCCCGCGATTACGCGCATGGAGAAACCCTTTGAAACCACGGATGCACACGGATGAACACGAATAAAGAAAAGGCAAAAGAGATTGAAACTACATTGCAAGGACTGTCAACAATTGCACCCCCGTAGTCTCAGCCGTTCACGGACAATCGTTGCCGTTTGCAGAGTCATTTCTCTTTCTTTATCCGTGTTCATCCGTGTGCATCCGTGGTTCCAACGCATTTATCCGACTGACGCTAGCTGATAGCGCCGCTGCCATTCGACTGGAAGCTGCGCCAAGAGGCGCTGGCGCGCGGGCGCGGCTTCAGGAGGCTCCATGAGCGCGAGCGCTTCGCGGCGGGCTTGCTCCAGCAAATCAAAATCGCGAATCGGGTTGGCGATGTGGAATCCGAGTTCGCCGTGCTGGCGCGTGCCGAAAAATTCGCCGGGGCCGCGCAATTTCAAATCCGTTTCCGCGATCTCGAAACCGTTGGTCGTGCGCACCATGGTTTC
>Ga0116217_10002940_pt1 | contig 15695 bp, 10 predicted proteins | sample Sb_taG_6_FD_89697 | JGI IMG/M metagenome (GOLD analysis project Ga0116217, IMG submission 89697) | Peat soil microbial communities from Weissenstadt, Germany - Sb_50d_4_PS metaG | ecosystem: Environmental > Terrestrial > Soil > Wetlands > Peat | place: Germany: Weissenstadt | collected 2010-09-21 | reverse complement strand
GGCTCCAGTTTCAACGAACGTAGCAGTCAGCACGCAGCAACAATTCACCGCAACCGTGACCGGAAGCAGCAACACGAGCGTGACCTGGTATGTGAATGGAGTGCTGGGCGGTAATCTGTCCACAACCGGTTCGATTTCATCCACAGGACTATTTCAGGCGCCAGCGAACATCCCATCGCCCGCCACGGTCACGATAACCGCCATCTCGGCTGCTGATGGCACGACCTTCGGATTGGCCCAGGCTACGATTGTCCCTGCCGGCGAGGCGGTGAGTGTAACGGTCACTACCAACCCGCCCGTCAGCGACGTTTACACATCCACCACGCAAGTTTTCATCGCAACTGTCACAGGGACATCCAACACCACCGTGACCTGGCAAGTGAACAAAGTAACCGGCGGCAACGCGACGGTTGGAACCATCGACAACTCCGGCAACTATACCGCTCCGACGACTGTGCCAACACCGAATCCGAGTGTCGTTATCGAGGCGATTTCGCAGGTGCTTTCGAGCGCCATTGGAGCCGAGTCCGTCACCATCGTTACCAATCCCTCCGCTGCCGCGCCTGCGCCGCAAACCACGACTCCAGGTGGATCGGCGACCTATTCACTTCTGCTAAATGCAAACACGGGGGCTCCGGGCCAGCCGATCACGCTCTCCTGTTCGCAAAGTACATTGCCGCTAAATGCTTCCTGCGGCTTCTCTTCGCCGTCAGGCTCCCCAATAACCACGATTACGCCGGGGCCACAAGCGGTACCGTTTACGCTGACCGTCACCGTTCCCACAGGTTCGGCATCCCTGGAGAAACCAGGCGGGATGCGGCCGCAGCTCTACTTCGCCTTTGTAGCTTTCGTGCCGCTGGCGGGTATTCTGTTTGTCGGCGCGGGACGTCGGAATGGACAGCGAAATAAGCAGCAGCGTTGGCTGTGGCTGGCTGGGCTCTGCGTTCTTCTGATTCTGCTGAATGCTTGCGGCGGAGGAAGCTCGAATTCGCCCCCACCGAATCCAGAACTTGGAACTTACAACGTCAAGGTTCAAGGAACGACTTCAGCACAGCCCAACCCGGTAACGATCACCATTGCAGGGTTGACAGTAACGCAATGATGTTGCTGAGCTGCGGGCCAAGAGGTGCGAGCAAACCACTTGACCCGCAGCGCGCGGCTCGCAGCTTACTTACTCGGCGACACCGAATTAGGCCACTCCCCATTGTTGTGAGAAAGTCTAGAACATGAGCGTTGCGCAGGAGTTGCGCGGACTATTGCAGCGACGACCTCTCCAGTTGCTCGTCCTAGCCGGGTTGCTGACTGCCGTGGCAGCTCGTGCCTTGTACTTGAAGTTCTGCGTTCTTGATCTGGACATCTGGTGGCATCTGAAAGTGGGCGACTGGATCGTCGAGCACTATGCGGTTCCTCACACCGGTATCCTCTCGCGCACCGCCGCCGATCGGCCCTGGGTGGCCTACAGTTGGGGGTATGAGGTACTGCTCTCCCGCGCTTATCGATGGTTTGGCCTAGTGGGCATAGGGATCTACGGAGTGTTGCTGACCTTGGCCGTCGCCTACAGCATCTATTGGATGGCATTGCGTCTTTCCGGCCGATTCTGGTGGGCCTGCGCACTGGCCGCGGTCACCTGCTCGGCATTCCTGTATAACCTGATGCCGAGGCCGGTGTTCTTTTCGATGGTACTGTTCACCGTCACGCTGACGCTCATATTGGAAGCGAATCGCAGCAGCCGCGTGCAACTGCTTTATTGGCTGCCGCCGCTGTTTGTCTTGTGGGCAAATCTGCACATACAGTTTCTCTATGGACTGTTTCTCGTGGGTTTGCTGTTTGGTGTGGACCTGTTGCAGCTGGTGACGCGTCGCCTCGGAATTACGGCCAATTCCGTGCTGCCGCCAACTTTGCCGACTGCAACCCTCGGAGCCATTTTTGCCGGCTGTGTGGTTGCCACTTGCATTGGGCCATATTCGTATCACTTGTACAGGGTGATTTCCGAATACTCCAGGGCGCGGGTGCCTTATGTCATGATTCAGGAGTTGCGGGCCATCAACTTCCGCGACTACAGCCATTACGTACAACTGCTGCTGACCGGCGCCGGATTTTTCGCTCTTGGATGGAAGAAGAGAATCGATCTCTTCAAGCTGGCCCTGCTGATTGTAGCCAGCGTGGTTGCCTTCCGCACCATGCGCGATTCCTGGTTCATCTGCATCGTGGCGGCGGGGTGCATCGCGGATTTTCCCGCCCCGGAGACGGAATGGTGCAGAGGCGAAACCTGGCTTGAAAAATCGGGACTGGCTGCCTTGGTTGCTTTGGCGCTGGTACTGGTTGCCGGCAACGCTGACTTTAATCAGCGCGGGATAGACCGAGCCATCAGCAGCATGTATCCGGTGAATGCGTTGAATTATCTACGGCAGCATCCTGCTCCGGGGCCTCTTTATAACACGCTCGACTGGGGCGGCTTCCTTACATGGTATATGCCGGACTACCCAGTGGCGATCGATGGCCGCAACGACTTGTATGGCGATGACCTCGATCGCCTTTTCTTTGAGACTGACAACGCCGGTGAGTCGTATGCTACCGATCCATACTTGAATGAAGCGGGCGTGGTCCTATTGCAGAAGAGCCAGCGACTGGCCGGCGTGCTGATGTCCGATCCCCGGTTCGCTTTGATCTACCAGGATCAACTGGCGGCACTATTTGTGAAGCGCTAGGGTTGGTGCGTCGGGCCACAGCGAAATGCCCTGACATAATCGTTGGCGACTACCGGGTGCCGGCTCCAAACCCAAGATGACGGCTCCCGCCATACGCGGTCCGAATCCTCTACTAGGATGGCATCGATGCCATACTCCTGGCACGTAGGGTCTAAATAGCTGCCATCCCGAAACTCGAATAGACCGGCGAGCTTCTGCAGACGCAGCGCGCAGAGTCCAGGGTCACCGCCAAAGGTTACCCCGCATTCGCCATTACCGGCGGCGGCGTCATGGCCGGAATACAGCATGTGTAGGATGGGATCCGCCGTGTAGGGATTGCTCTGCACAACCGCCGAAGAAGGCAGTTGCTCGTCGAGAACCTCGTAGGCTGAACGCAGCGCATATGTTCGTTTGCCGAGCTGCCGACCTGGAGCCACCAAGCTTCGTCCCGTAATTGCCCCACGATCCAAAAGGACCGGAAACATGCGCAACATGAACACCTCATATGCAGTTCCGAATATGCCTAGAATCAACAGTGTCGCGAGTGCCCCGCGAGCCCACAACCTCGGCGCAGGTTGTGGCGCGGCGCCGTGAAACCACCAATCATGAACGATCGTTGCCCCCCATAACAGCAGGATCAGTTGTGCGGGAAGGAAGCATCTCCATCCTAAGTCATTATTGGTGATGGTACTCGAACGCAGAAATGTGCCGATCAGCAGACTAGTTATGATCAGTGTCCATGCAGCAGCTTCATTGATGCTGGCCTCAACCCTGCCACGCGCAAGCTGCCGGAGCCGTATAACGCCAGCCGCAAGAAAGAATCCGAGTTCAAGCGCATAGTTGATGGGTAGGAAGATCGCGTTGGCGACGGTCATCGCGGATTGCGTGTCGAGTTTGATGCCGACTTGCCGGGCGAGAAGGACCCCGAGTGGAAAGGGGCGCAACGCGAATTCCACAAAAGCGGCGCCGCTGCCGGGACCGCGCAGGCCAGCAAGGAAGGATGTTGCCCAGAGAAGCGCCACCGCACCCGCGCCCACAAACATCGCTAGTTCTAGCCAGCCATTCCGCGCTATCAACACCAGAAGCCAAAGGGCGACAGCAACTACAAACGTGAACGTGACGTAAACCGACATGCCCGCTGCGCTGGCAAAGGCCATACCCGCCACGATGACAGGCCCGGTGGCACACTTGCGATGGACATCGGCCTGGTGTCGCAGCAGCAAAAATGCGATGAAACACGCGATCAACGCGCCGACGTGGTGCGGCACCCACAGCATAGAGTCAATCCAAGGGGTGATCTGTACTTCGTTCCACCACGCCATGTGACCCCACATCCGTTCCACAACCCCGAGGAAGACGGTCGGCAAAATGTCCAGGCCCGCGACCGAGATCAGGCCAACCGCGAGCAAAGTCTTTCGCTCGATGCCGGTTTGGACTCGCAGCATGAACTTGAGGCCGAGCGCGATCACGCAAATAAGGCCGACTCCGCACCAGACGACTCCGGAATACACCACGTATCGCGGTGACAAGCTGGACACCCTCATGGGCAGGCTGCAAAACAGCAACCACAAGTAGTGATAGCGCAGAGGCGCGCCCGCATTGGCAAAGAAGGGGTTGTCCGGCGGGACATGGCGGGCGATGGCAGCCGTCAAGGCGGTACGTAGGGAATGATCGTAAGCGACAATTGGTGGATAGAGCTTGTCCCCGATCTGCAGATCTACCGTCGACCCAATGGACACCATAACCCACAGAGCTATCACGCCCAGAGCGAGCCAGATGTATTTTGAAAATATGTATCGTGAACCTGACCGGAGCATCGCTTGCCGAGCGTCTTTTACAAGAAGCAGCGCACAGGCGGCGAACACACCGATATAGAATGCCCAGAGCGCTGGCTTCAGAAACCGCGCAAGCAGATACGAAAGCATCGGGCAGATGGCGATGGTGAGTGGGACTGCGAGAATGAGCCGCAGAATCGGACGACGCTGGCGAAACTCAAAGAGGTCGAGTGCCCATCCCGCTACATACCCTGGGGCGAAAACGAAGGGGAAAAGAGCGAGGCATGTCCTGAGGATCCCCAACGTATCGATCACCGTATAATTTCGCATGGAATTCGGCGCAATTCTGAGCTTCTTCTTGCAGGCGCGGACGATCTCCAGTTAGGTCGGGTTATGCTCTGTCGCCCGCAGGTCACATATCGGGATCAAATTGCGATCGTGCCTGACCGTCGCCGGACGGATTCTTCCTAAAGGCGAGGTAGATCTGACGGTAGGTATAACCAGTTTTTGTCAGCATGTACCCATCGGACACATGGTCGAGCGAGTAGCCCCACCTCGCCATCGGAACTTGCAGTCCTTGCCTAAAATTACTCTCGTCCAGGGAATCCAACCATTGGAGCACGATGTAGTCTGCCCCGGAAGCGCGTATCTGGTGGAAGATCGTTCCCGGATCGAATTCCGACGTTGAGTGATGATAGTAGGCGCGCTGCAGGTTGGCAAAGATGTTGTGGTCAAAGTAGGCATTGATACCGACCATTCCGTACTGATAGCCACAGATGACTTTGCCCTGCTTCACCAAGGGTGCCAGATACCTTGCCATGTCCTCGGCCCCCGAATAGGGCAGCCGTACCTCATTGCGGATGGTGATGGAAGCTACATAGACCTGATAGCACAGCGTCATCGCCAGGGTTGCAACCACGACCCTGTAGCTCCACAAACCGATGCTGTCAAAACGGCGGCGCTCATTCTCGCTCGGCCAGGCGATCGCGAGTCCGGTAATGATTGCCAGGAAGATCGTACCTTGTTGATGCGGCCAACCGTTGGCATAAACATACAGTCCCACCATGAGCGCTACGGGCAGCAGAAAGGAGGTCAGCGCTCGTCGCAGAAAACACCACGCCCCGAAGATGCAGAGAACCGCCAGCGACAGCCATTTATTGTCGACGAGCGCCCCGCTGATGCATTCGAATGACCGGAATGCGATTGCGGATGCGCTAAACCCGCCCTGATGCGTTGCCTCGACGTCCGCGGGCGGGAACAGAATAAGAAGAAGGAACAGATACATTACAGTGAAGCCGGCCGCCGAGATCAAAAACCATTTCCGCGTTTTGTCGTCATGTTGAGACCACTGCTTCGCGAATCGAAATGCATATGTCAAAGCTAGGCCGAAAGCCATAAGACTGCCGTGAGCCGTCAGATTGGCCAGAGGAAGCAGCGTAAGCGCGAAGAGCTGAGGACGCTTCAGATCCCGGAATTGCCGGGCAGCAACCAGGCAGAACAGCGGAAACAACACGTAGGACCGTGCGATGACAGCATACTGATAAATGAAGAAATAGCTAAGCGCCATCAGCCAGCGGATCGGGCGTGGAAAGGGAGTAATGAAGAGCAACGCAACGACGCCCGCGAGTGCGCAGGAAACCCCCAGGTATGAGATCGTGCCGTATTTGGCGTGGAACACGTGCTGTGCTACCCACAGGATGGTGTGCCACAGGCCAGGAGATCCTTCGTAACGCAGTTCGTGAAACCAGATGGCACGCAGATCGAGATCACGGGCAATGAGCCACGCCTGTGCTTCGTCGGCCCATTTTTCGTGGTAGTGAATAGTGAAGTTAGTGACACACACCCAGACGAGCAGGACCGCTATGTCTCCGATCTTCCACCAGTTTTGCGCTGGATTCGCTGCCTCATCATGCGTGGCAGTCAGTTCACTCGGCGAAGCGTTCGTATCTTCCCGGCTGTCCCGAGGGTTTCCCACCCCAGGCTCGGCAAGCAAGTTGTCTCCCATGACAGTGATGTTACTTCACAACGGCTTCCTACTTCTTTATGGGACTTCCCACAATTGGACGCGAACTGAGAGCCGAGACGGAGCCGTTCGGGTTATGCGCGGTCTGGTGACATGCCAGCACGCAGGTATTGGTCGCGCGGTTGTAGATGATAGGTGCGGCTCCGTTTTGGGCAACCACGTTTACATCAAAGTTCACTAACCGCTGGCCGCTGATATTTGGATCGACGCCTCCAATGCCGTGTGCGGTGTGACACGTCGAACAGGTGAAGCCGGCGTTGATATGGTACTGGTGCTGGGTGAAGCTGGCGTTCGACACGATATTGGTCAGACTGTGACATTTGCCGCACATCGCGTAAGGCCCGTTCACGCTGAGATCGGGGTTGCGAAATAAATTCGTGATCAGCTGGCCCGGCGCAATCGCCTGGCTGAATTCGTAGCGGCGTTCCAGAATGTGGGTCCACTTGGAACCATGAGGACCGTTCGGGCCTGCACCTCCGAACTCGCGATTGTCGTCACTGTTGTGGCAGTCGGTGCAGAAGATCTGCGTTCCCATAACACGCCCTTGCGATATGCCATTGAGATTCAGCATATTACTCAGCAGGCTAGGCTGCGGCAGGGAACTGCTGCTGACGTGGGTAACAGGATGGCTCGAGGTGGAGTTAACACTGAACTGCGGAATGATGTTCAACGGATCCCCAGCGGAAGCCGCACGCGCCGGAAGGTATCCGTAGATCGGCCGGATCGCTTTTCCAGCGCTGCTTCCGTGACATCGGAAGCAGTTCTCATATTGATTGATCGCGGGGTCAACCACGGTAATTCCGTCGGTGGCGCTGATTCCGGTAACGTCCTTCTGAGAAATGCGGATCAGAGCAGGCGGGGGAAACGTTCCCACTTGCGCCGATGAATGCCCGTTGTGGCAATCCACACAGGTTGCATGCCGGTTGTTGTTCAGCAGCACAGCCTCGCTAGCGTCATGCGGATTCGTGGTTGTCGGGAAAGGATGCCCAACCTTGGGAGTAGCATACTCGGCGAAGACGTCGGGCGGTGCGGGCGAGATATTCGTCCCCCCATTGTGGCAGGCGATGCAATCCTGCTCATTGGGGCCGCGAAGCAGGCGCGCTGGACCCTGGGCATTGTGTGGCGCGTGGCAGGCAATGCATGCATCCTGCGCCACTGTCGCGTAACTACCCACATTCGCCTGGGGAGTAAGCTTGTTCTGCACGAGCGCATGGGCGCTTGTGGCCCAATCGGCAAGCGGGTTTACCTTGACGGCCATTTGCCGGGTCGGGTCGTGGCATGCGAGGCACATCTGGCCGTTCGAACTGTCGCGGACCAGAAAATTCTGTGAGATCAAATCCTTTGCCTGTACATGAGCGTTATGACACGACGTGCACTCAATGTTGCCATTGATGAGGCGGATGGACCTGGTCGGGTCTCCGGTTATTCCTTTCGAGGCTAACGATGCAATCAGATCGATGTTGTCTTTCAAGGGTAAAGCGAAGGCAATGGGGTGCGACGGTTGCAGATCACGGCCAAACACGTCGTAGCCGTACATCTCCCCGTGCATCGTGACCTGGCCGTAGACCACCGTGGTTCCTGGCGCCACCGTCCCGTCGTGACAGGAGAGGCAGAGATTGCTGTCCGCTCCCATCAGTGGCTGAGTGCCGCGATTCTTCTCCGTATCGCTGGTGTACAGACTGTAGCTCTGTACAGTGAGTTTCTGGTTCCACAGAGGTATGCGGCCTCCGAGGCCAAAGTGAGGTTGGTGGCAATACATGCAGAAATCGGGGCGAGCGCCGGTGATGGGAGACTTGCTTCCTGGACCAAGATCGTGCGAGCCGATGACGTCGCCGGTGAACTGAGCCAGGAGGGTTCCTCCGGTCAACACAGTCATCAGGCACACATACAAGAACCTAGCCCTCATTACATTCCTTCCTTGGCCGACTTCTTCAACCCGAAATAATGAAATACCTGAATTCGGCGGTTATAGGAGTCCACCACGAAAATCCGGTCATCGTGGTCGATGAACATCCCCGTCGGCAACTGAAACTCTCCCGCGTGCGTGCCTCTTTTGCCGAAGTAATAGAGCAGTTCGCCCTGGCGATTAAATACCTGCACCACTCCCCACAAACCGTCCACGACATACAAATCACCCTCGGAGTCGACCCCGATCCCTTTTGGCCGAAACATGTCCCCATTGCTGTCGCCGATCTTTCCTACGGCGTAGCGGAAGGCTCCATCGCGCCCCAGCACCTGGATGCGGAAATTCATTGTGTCCACGGCGACGAGGTCTTGTCCGTCCAGTCGTAACTCGGTCGGGAAGTTGAATTCAGCGTCGCCGTCGCCCCGTTTTCCGATGGTGTGCAGGATGCTCCCCTGCATGTCCATCATGAAAATTTGGTCGCGCAGGGTATCGGTCACGTAGATCCGTTGCGCCGCGGAGTCTACGGCGATTCCGGTGGGACGCTTGAAATAGCCTTCCCCGCCCTTTATGCTGCCGATCACCCGCTCATACTTTCCGCTGGAGTTGAACACGAAGATCTTGCCGGTCTCCGAATCCGTCACGTAGATGTTGTCCTGGGCATCGACCGCGACGCACTGCGGGCCCAGCATGGGGTCTTTTCCTTTATCCCGGCGCTCGACAAATTTGTACTTCTGTTGCGCGAAATCGAAAATGTGAACGCCGCCGGCGCCAGGATCGGTGACGATAATGCGCCCGTGGGAATCGACCGCAATGCTGTAGGGCCGGACGAGATTGCGGAAGTCGGGCTCACCGGCTACGAAGTCGACCAACCGGTTCCAGAAGCCGCGTTTCGGCTTCACCTCGCGTTCGGAGCCGAAGGTGCGTTCGTAGGTCAGCTTGCGGCCTCCCAACAGCTCGAGTTCCGGAGGTCCCGGGTCGTTGGGATCGCTCTTCGGGGTCTTCCGCGAGGCCCAGCCCGGAATCGCAAGAAGCAGAATTAGTAGCGGCAGAATCAGCCGACGCACAATGGTGACCGAACTCAGCTTGCGCGCGCGCCGCATCGGCATCTTATTCCCGCTTCCTACGGTCAGCACTGGCTAGAAGAAGTTGAACCATCTGGATACCCCGATATAGAACGATGATACATTCTCTGGGGGTGTCCCGGACGCGCTGAAGCCCTGCACCAGCCTGCTGTATCCGCCCGTCAGGTACATTTTACGGAATTGATACTGAAAAAGCGTGTTGATCTGCGACGTGTTGTTCGAGGACAAGGTCCCTTCTAAATTGGTGTTGGTAATCGCCTTCGCGAAGCTCGCGGTTACCGTCAGCCTGCGCATTGGAGAGCCGCCCAAGCCAAACCCATAACTCTTGCCGCCATAAAGAATAAGATCGGAATTCAGGATTGGCGATGGTATTGGGGTTGGGATCAACCCGGCCCCGCTCGCGATGGCTTGGCCGCTTGATTTCGAATATGAACCGCTGAGGCTCCAGCGCGAATAAACAATGGAAGTGTTGAAAATCTCGTTGCTGCTCGTCGTTCCTGCCTGCTCGGTCAAGCCTGTCCTGCCCGCGCCCGCGCCCGCGCTCCATGAGAACTTTCTCCAACGGCGCCTCACATTCGCCGAGTAGTTGTACTGGGAGGCCATGTATGTGACCAACAGCGTCTGCACGCTCTGCGCATAGTTGAAAGATCCTCCCAGCACCCACCCCTCGAATCGACGGTTGTAGTTGACCGAGCCCGTGAATCCGAGGTTGTTCTGACTCGAATTGCTAACCGTGCTGTCGTTGAGGGAGAGCGCACTGTTAAAGTTACCGCCGAACAATCCCCGTGAATAGCTGATGCCGCCACTGTATGTTGTGGCTGCGTAGTTCTCGCCCAGAAAGGTTTGTTCGCGATAATCAGCGGAGCCGAGCGTTTGCAGATTCGGCAGAATCGAATAGCTGGCACTGCCCAACAATTCGAAGGAGTGAGTTCCCTCACCCAGATTCGGTGGCGGAAGCACCCCCCCCGCACCCGCAATCGCCTGGTACAAGGTTCCCGCAAAATTGTCGGAATAGTCGGTGCTGACTCCGACGTGGAGCTTGTTGGTAGGTTGAAATCCCGCGTTCGCGATGTAAGTGTCGATTGTGCCGGTGTAGCTGCTCCCGTCAAAGTCGGAGCTGAAATCGGAGCGGTTGAAGTTGCCGGAGAATGACCCGTTGTAAGGAAGGTTGTGTCCCACGGTAAATCCGTAGCCACGATTGCTTCCAGTGGAGGTCTCCGTTTGCGACGAGCTCTGAAGAATCTGCGGCACCTCCGAGTGCGAGCTTCCATCGGTAAAGTAGGCGCCCAGGTTGAATCCCTTCACCGTATATCCCGACCGGAGACCAAAGGAATGAGAGTCACTGCTCCCGTTATCGTTCGTACCGTATATCGAATACTGGTTGCTTCCCATCTGGAAGTTGGCGGCGAGGCTAGGCAGGCCTGGTACCATTTCCGCCCAACTGAGCCCGAACGTGTCGCTGTCGCCATGCGTCGTGTAGTTGGCCACTCCCGGGATCCCGATGTTGCCTTCGCTGTTGTAGGCCTTGGCAAAGCTGATGGATCCAGGGAAATGGCTTCCGCCGAAAATCGAGCTCTCAAAATTGACGCCACTGGCATTAGAAATGGATTGATAGGACGAGTTGTCCCGCGCCTGATTCAGATAGGGCGTAACCGTGTAGGAGAGAAAGTTGGGATTGTAGTAAAAGCCGGACAGCGTACCCGTGCCTCCGAAATCCAGGCTGTGAGCGGAGGGGATCTGGTTTCCATAATCCCCGTTATATCCCGTGGAGAAGGTGCCGTTCAGGCTCGAGCTGAAGTCGCCAAGCTGAAGTTGTCCAGCCGCCGGCAACACCAGCAGGAGAAGTCCCACCAGCGTCAAACCCGAATTTCGGATAATACCCGCCACCTGGCACCAGCTTCTCGCTGTCTCGACAACAGTTCTGCTTCCCGGTTGTCCCCTTCTGGCTTCCCCACTTGCGCGCCACTGCGGGAGAACGCAAGCCATCTTTTCACCCTTGCCTGCTGAAAGTGCACGTTCCCAGCCAAAATTGGAATCCTGCTAAACTATTGTTCAGCAAGGAGATAATTGGATTTGTGGGAGCAGCAAAGAACTCGGTCCTGAGCCATATAACCCAGCTAAGAGCAAGTTAACAAGGCATTTGGCGCATGGAGTCCGTTGGCGGGTAAAACTCTGAATCGGGTCGTCATCCTGAGCGAAGCGAAGGACCTATGCATTTGCCTGCAGCGCCCCATGGGCAGGTCCTCGCTTCGGCGGCACGACAACTCTGGTTTATAGCTCTTCTACCTTTGCCGTCTTTCGCAGGCGCTTGTCCAGGGCTGCCCGCACGGCATCAAGCTTCTTCTTTTGCAGTTCCTTTTGCAGCGAGTCTTCCACATCCGCGAACTGCATTTTCCCAGCCGGAATGTGCTGGTTCAGCCGAATGATGGTAAAGGCTTGGTCCATCTGGATGATGTCGGTGACCTGACCCTCTTTTGTGGCCAGCAGCGCTTGCACTACCTGGGGCGCGAGTTTCGCCCGGTCAACTTTCTTGTGATCTCCCATCATCACCCGGTAGTCGTCTTCCGAGATCTTTTCCGCCAACATGCCGAATTGTTCGTAGTCCTTGGTCGCTTTGGCTTGCTTGAGCGCCTCCTCGGCGCGCTTGCGCTGTTCTTTCAAGTTCGCCGGGGTGGGCTTGTCCGGAGGCAGAAAAGAAATGGTTTGAAAGGCAAAAGCCTCAGGATACTCAAAACGGGCAGGGTTCTTGTCATAGTAAGCCTGGGTCTCGGCCAGGGAAACGGTCGACTTGTTTTCCACATCGGCTTTCAGCACGGCGTCAATCAGCAATGAGCGGCGGATTTTGTCGTGTAACGCCTTTTCGGAGCCATGAAACTCCGCATTCAGGAATTGCCGGTACTCCTCCGGGCTCTTGAATTGATGGCGAAGGTCGGCCTCGGCCGTTTGCAGCTTCGCCGGCGGAACTGTCATCTGGCGGCGCAACGCCTCCTGGTATACCAGTTCCTCGAAGATGATCATTTGCATGGCGCCCCGACGGATTGAGGGTTCCATTTCCGCGGGCACCGAACCGCCGTGCTGGCGTGCGTACGGAAACAAGGTGTACATCTCACGCACCAAGTCGCGATCGGTCAATACCGATCCGTTCACGCGAGCGACGGGCTTGTCTGTAACTTGAAGTACTGGATTTGACGGTTGCTGCTTCGCCGCGGCCGTCGGCGTGTGCGAAACCGCCATCTGTTGAGCTGTCGCCGTCATCGTCGAGAACGCCGCCAGAACCAGGGTGAAGATTGCTAATTGGTGTTTCATAATGCCATCCTAACTCGAAAATTCCCGAAAAAAATAGGGGAGAGTTTTTTCTCTCCCCCTGGTGGCAACAGCCGACAGCTTAGAAAGTCGTCGGGATGTTATTGGTGGTGTTCGACTCGTTGGCTTCTCCACCGTGACACTGGCGGCAGAACTGCGCGGTCTGGTTGGAGCCAGCGGTGCCGCTCGCGGGGTTGTAGGGGCCGCGGACGAAGAACATCGTGGCGTAGTTGCCAGCCGTCAGTCCAGGAGCGTTCTTGGAGGTGACGGCGACGGTGTTCATGAGGTGCTGGTTGTGGCAGGTCGTGCAAGTAACAACAGCGGTGTTGTTGTAGGCGCTGAGCGACACGAACCATCCGTAATCGATGTTCGCGAACCTAGATGAGTTCGGGCCGTTCATCGAGATCTTGCCGGCGGTCTCGTTGCAATCCCAATTCCATTGGCCACCGCAGGAAACAACAGCGTTCAAGCCCACCGGGTGATCGCTTAGGTAGCTGTTGGCGCCTTTGGAATCGTAGCCGTTGTTGCCCAGCAATGTCGGAGGCTTCTGGAAGGTTCCGTAGGTGGATGGCAGGGTCTCAACGACCTGGTTCAACATCATTGCGCCCTGGGCATAGTTGCCGTCATGGCAGCTGAGGCAGGTCAGAAGGCCGGTCACATCCGGGGTACCCGCCAGCATGCTGGCCGGCAGAGTTTCTTGCGTATTTCCAGCGAAAGCAATGACTTGGTTATACAGACTGCCTACGTCCTGGCCCCACAAAATTGAGTCACCAGTGGAGGCGTCTGCTGTCTTGAGGGCGCCGTTGCCAGCCGCGCCGCTGTGCGGTGCGTGACAAGCTGCGCAACCACGACCATAGTTGAGGTGAGCGCCGAGAACGTCGCTCGTCGCCTGTTGGAGCTGTGCTGCGGCGAAGGATGCCGCAACCAGAACCAACAGCGTTACTAATAGAGTCTTTTTCATTTTGTTTCTCCTTAAGGATTTATAATGAAGCGTTGTAAAACTCACTTTCTACCGCTCTCTATTACTGTCTTCCGGAACTCTCGATTCCCACCTAACGGGTGGAGTGCTCGAATCTCAACCTACAGAATGCACGAGAGTCGCCGTAGCGCCCAAGGACTGCGTGGTCGCTGTGGTAGATTGTAAACGATTGATAACGATAGACTTACTAGAACATTGCCGTAGAGACCCGGCTTCCCGAACGGCTTAGACTCAGTGCTAGTGAGCTTTCTGGCACAGTGGTTTGGTGAAAAAACCCACGTAACCATTACGACCCAAGGCCACCAATGGCTGGCTATTGTGGCGTTTTGCAACAGTCCCGAAGCGCAATTCCACGTAAAGTCTCCCGACTGCGGGTAGTTAACCTCATTTCTGTGACGCACGGGTCAGTAATAGCCTTCGACAGATGGAGATGGGGATCACCTTGGGTAGTCGAAGGCCGGGCGGGGACGCCCGGCTCTCCATTGGAAGTTATAGCTTCTAGCTCGGGGGTGTTGTGGCGGTTTTCTGCGCGGGCGCATCTGTTGGTTTCTGTCCTGGCGCCGCCGCGTCCGGTTTAGCCGTTGTCGCGTCATCCGGTTTCTGGGCAGTGTCGGACGACACTCCCCTCCGCGCATCGGCCGCCGCCTTCAATTCCGCCTCGCGCTTCGTCTTTTCAGCGGCCGCCTCCTCGTCGGTTACGTAGCGGAACATCTGCATTTTGCCGCCCGGGTATTGTTCAGTGGTAAACACGCGATTCTGTTTGTCAATGGCGACGCCCATAACCTCTCCGAACTGGCCGGGATAGGTTCCGTGTCCGCCCAGATAGGTAAGCAATTGCCCTTCCCGGTTGAACACCTGCAGCCGGTCGGTGAACGAATCGGCCACCCAGATGTGCCCATCGCTATCCACCGCGATGCCCTTGGGCCGAGCGAAGTATCCCGGACCATCGCCGTGCTTGCCGAACTCGCTGATGAAAGTGCCTTCCGCATCGAAGATTTCGACGCGGTTATTCATCGTGTCGGTTACGTAAACGTTGCCGTCCTTGTCCACAGCCACATTCGAGGGCGCACCGAAGTCGCCGGGCGTGGTGAGAAAGTGATTCTTGCCGCCGGTTCCAATGCGACGCAGCTCTCTCAGGTCATCCGCGTCATACACGATGACTTGGTCCTGCTGGGTATCGACGACATAGAGAAACCGGTTCTCGTTGTCGATCGCCAGTCCCACCGGATCGACCAATCCCTGGGAGATCTGGCCCTCGACTACGTGTTTGGGGTTGAAGACCAGCACCCGATGCAACTTGCCGTCGGAGACAAAAATACGGTCGCTGTCGTCGATGGCGAGGCCGTTGATCCAGGCAAAATTCGCGTCCACGCCGTTTTTAATAAGCGTTGCGTCGTGGATCTCCGTGTTGAAGATGAAGATGGCTCCGACTTTTTGATCGGCCACATACACAAGGCCCTTGGAGTCGATGGCAATGCCGTAGGGTCCAAGCATCTGCCAGGGATAAGTCTTAAGCTTATCGGTGTTATCTTCCTGCTTCGTGCCGGCGACGCGGTCCATCCAGCTCTGCTTCTTCTTGGTGGTTGAGGGCGGAGTGTAGTCGATCTTCATGCCCGCGTAGTAGTCCAAGTATTTGACGCGCGCGATGTTGGGTGGTTGGGGCCAAACCAGCTTGGAAACATCCCACTGTATCTTTTTCGGGACCGCCGGCTGAGTGGCGCCGGCCCTCTTCTTCTTATCTTTGTCACTGCCGTACATGGAGACCGGTGAAGCCAGCACCAGAGCGAGAAGCATCACCAGCGCCGCCAGCGCTCTGCCGTTGCGAATCGATTTGGGAAAAAGCGGGAACATTTTTCTACTCTCCTGTGGTTACTTGCCGCATGTCAATTCTGTTCTTGTGGCAGGTGTCGCAGAATGCCATGTTGTTCTGCTGGTCCTTC
>Ga0116217_10002936_pt1 | contig 15705 bp, 15 predicted proteins | sample Sb_taG_6_FD_89697 | JGI IMG/M metagenome (GOLD analysis project Ga0116217, IMG submission 89697) | Peat soil microbial communities from Weissenstadt, Germany - Sb_50d_4_PS metaG | ecosystem: Environmental > Terrestrial > Soil > Wetlands > Peat | place: Germany: Weissenstadt | collected 2010-09-21 | reverse complement strand
TGCAGCCCATGAACATCTGCAGCGCTGCGGCAGACCTGCTGTGGTCTCGCGTGATCAAGACCTTCCCAGACATTCGTATCGCCCTGTCCGAAGGGGGCACAGGGTGGATTCCCTACTTTCTTGACCGCGTGGACCGCACCTATGAGATGCACCACAAGTGGACCGGGCAGGACTTCGGCGGCAGGTTGCCCAGCGAGGTGTTCCGCGAGCACTTCCTCACCTGTTTCATTTCGGATCCGATCGGGATCCAACTTCGTCATCAGATCGGGATCGACAACATTGCATGGGAGTGCGACTACCCTCACTCCGACTCGTCATGGCCAAATGCCCCCGAAGAGCTGGCTGGCGTGGCGGCCGGGGTTCCGGACGATGAGTTGGAGAAGATCACCTGGGCAAATGCGTGCCGCTGGTACTCCTTCGATCCGCTGGCTCATCGACCACGGGAGCGATGCACGGTGAGTGCGCTTCGAGCTGAAGCGGCCGGACACGATGTATCCATCCGCTCGTACGATCAGGGCCGCTTCGAGCGAACCGGCAAAGGTGTGGACATGGGGACGATGGCGGCCAAGGCGACCGCCTAGCCGTTCACCCGCGCGGCGCCACCAGCGGGAAGTCGAGTCCAAGCAACTCGATGGCATTCTCCCGGGCCAAGCGGTTCACGATCTCCGCGGCTTTGTGACCGAATTGCTCAGCTGCCGCTTCCAAAGAGTGCGGCCAGGTGCCATCTTGGTGGGGATAGTCAGTCTCGAAGACCACATTGCGCGGACCGACGCGGTCGAGAAGTTCCATGCCAACAGGGTCCTTGAAGAAGCAACTCCAGATCTGCCGGTAGTAATACGTGGATGGTGGTTCGGGACAGTACAGCTGGGAGTTGCTCCAGCCTCGATGGGTCAACCACACATCATCCGCCCGCTCGAGCAGGTAGGGGATCCAGCCGATCTGGCATTCCGCGAAAAGCAGCTTGAGCTGCGGGAAGCGCTCGAGCACCCCGGAGAACATGAAGTCGGACATCCCGCCAATACTGTTCCCGAAGAGGATGGTGGCCGGCACTGCGTCCGGTGCGTCGGGCGAGGTTTGTGGAGTCTTGGTGCCTGAACCCACGTGCATGCAGATCACGGTCCCAGTCTCCTGGCCGACCCGGAACAGCGGATCCCAGTAGCCCGAGTAGATGCTCGGGAGTCCCAGGAAGGTCGGCAGCTCACTGAAGGCCACGGCCCGTACACCGCGCGACGCGTTCCGCGTGACTTCAGCGACGGCGAGATCAACGTCCCAGAGCGGGATCAGGCACAGCGGCAGTAGCCGGCCGTTGCTCGAACCGCACCATTCCTCCACCATCCAGTCGTTGTACGCCTCGACACATAACAGCGCGAGCGTGCGGTCCTTGCCCCACAGGAATTGCTGCCCGCAGAATCTGGGGTAGTTCGGGAAGCAGAGCTGGGCCTGCACTCCGTTGAGGCTCATATCCTCCAGACGCGCCTTGGATTGCCAACAACCTGGGCGCATCTCGTCGTAGGTCACTCCTTTGAGCAGCACCTCCTCGGCCGGGAAGCCGGCCGCTGCGATGGTCCGCTTGACCGAAGCCCGATGATCTTCGTAACACCACCAGGCAACCGGCGGGCCGTGGGTGCCGGGAGCCTCAATGTACGACGCGCCTTCCAGTCGGGGCACCCCTCCGGGCATGTACTCGATATGAGGGCCTGCTTCTCGCAAATGGGCTGGTAGACGGCTCGACCACACATCAGGCGGCTCGACCACGTGCGCGTCCAGGTCCACAATCCAAGGGATCTTGTCGACGTCTGCTTCGAGCGTGGTGGTCATTGCGTATATTATATCTAATCGGTGCCGTTAAGGTGGACGCCATCCGTCCTGGGCCAATCCTGCGCCGGCACCCCGCCGCAGGCTCACTGGGATGCCCCGCCTGAGAACCGCGGCGCTAGACGCGAATGGGCAGCTTCTGGTAGCCGCGCACGGTGCTGGTATGGAGAGGAACGGAGCGCTCCTTGTCCACGGTCCAAGTCTTGTAGCGCTTGAACGTCTCTTCCAGCGCGATTTTGCCTTCCATGCGGGCCAGTGCTGCTCCCAGACAGAAGTGGATTCCGTACCCGAATGCGACGTGCAATCGAAAGTTGCGGCGAATGTCGAACTGATCCGCTTCGGGATAAACACGTTCATCGCGCCCCGCTGAACCCGTCAGCAAGAGCACCTTTGAGTTCGCTGGGATGAGATGCCCATGGAGTTCGACTTCTTCGGTCAGCCACCGACCTTGTACGGGTGACGGAGCCTCGTAACGAAGGAGCTCCTCAATGGCGTTGGGTATCAGCGATGCATCCTGCGCCAGCGCGGTCAGCTGCTCAGGATGGTCGGCGAGGATCAGTCCAGCCCAACCCAGCAGGCGGGCCACGGTTTCCGTGCCAGCACTGATAATAAGGATCCCGAACTCCGTGCATTCCTGAGGGGTGAGGCGCCGCGGCACGCGATCGCTGCCAAGGACCTCCGCCTGCACCAGGTCGGTGAGCATGTCATCCCGCGGTTTCTGTCCCCGGTCCTCAATCTGCTGACCGATGTAGTTGAAGAGCCAAGCCGCTGACCGAGCGGATGCGGCATTGGCCATGCCAACCCCGGGCTCCAGATGGAACAGACCGTCAATGTGGTGGCGGACGTCCTCGCGGTCAGACGGTGGTACGCCGAGCAACGTAGCGATGACCGTGGCCGGCAGCCGGGCCCCGAAATCCTGCACGTAATCGAAGCTGTCTTGACCCTGCTGAGCATCAAGGAGACCTGCGCAGAGGCTTCGGATCTCCTCCTCGAGCTCTGCGACGCGGCGCGGCGTGAAGGCCTTCGACACCAGACGGCGCAAGGCGGTGTGCTCCGGCGGGTCGAGGAAGATCATCATGCCCTCGCTTTGGGCCTCCTCGGTCATGCTCTCCAACACGGTGGAATGTGCCGAGCTGTAACGCTGGGGGTCCCGGTGGGCTCTCTCGACATCCTCAAATCGACTGAGAGCCCAGAAGTCGTATTGCTCGTTGTAGTACGCCGGAGTCTGGTCGCGGAGCCGCTTCCACACCGGATGAGGGTCGTCCTTGAGCGACTCGTCGAATGGGTCCCAACGCAGGTCGTCAGGTTGACCGGGGAATCTGCTCATTCCTGTTCACCTCGGGCGCTCGGGCCTCCATCACGCATCGTTCCTCCTGGGCTCATCGCACGTAGAACTGTTGAAACCAACCTCGAAACTGAGTGATCGGTTTCTCGCTCGGGGCTAGCGCAGGAGATGGCCGGTATCGCTTCCTCTCCCAGATCGGGATGTCTTGTCCGACTTCCGAGGTGACGGAGCGGACGAAGGCACGAGCGATGTTATCTGCGTGCGAATTCTTCTCTGGGTTCCTCAAGGTGAACAGAAACGACAAATCGGACGTCTCATCGTCGATCGGGGTGCTGCACCCAATGAGGGAAGCTTCGATGAGGCCACGGTAGCGAGTCACCGCAAAGCCAGGGCCCCGGCCGAAGATGTCGATCCGGGCGTCGACGGGGCCCTTCGATGACGGGAACTGTTGTGAGGTGAGCACAGTACGGTCATACCCCTTGAACTCGATCTTTTCGACTGTACCCACTTTGGGATGACTATGGACAAACTGGAAGTGCGCGTGGTCGTAGCCGTTCTCGGCCATCTCCTGTAGACACGTCCGCACGGTGAAATTGAAGACCTGATAGTCGCCGTATTCGGGGTCGTCGTACTCTGGGATACTCATCAGATCCCAGAGGGGATCCACTGCGTCGGGGTGATACCAAGCAAAGACGATCCCCGCGTGCTGAAGCGTGGGATAGGTCCTGAGCGTGGCCTTGCGATTGGGTCGTTCGGCGTACGGGATGTCCACGTTGCGTCCCGCAGCATCAAATGCCCATCCGTGGAACGGACATCGCAGACACGATCCCTCGACGTTGCCTCCGCCGCCGATGTGAGCCCCCAGATGGGGGCAGAAGGCCTCTTGGCAGACGACTTGACCCGTCTCGTCACGCCACAGCACTACTTCCGTGCCGAAAAGTCGGCGGGAGATGACCGTTGCCGCTGGGATGTCGTCCGGCATGGCCACCTTGAACCAGCCAAACGGCACAGGGAAAGGGAACCTGCTCATCCGTCTCTTCCGAGTGGTCGCATCACCATCGTTCTGGCTTCCATCCCCTCACCGGCTTCCTCCACCGCCACACGCTTCACTAGAATTATATTTCGGCATATTTCTAGGGCCAGAGACTAGCGGATTCTCCTATCAAAGCTAGACTCGACTTCTAGTGGGATACTTCATCACCAAGGTTGACGTGCGTCGACACGGACCGGCCTGGGCACCGGCGGGGCGAACCTGACATGGCGGAACCGGTATCGCCGAATGTATTGACCGAAGATCAACTGGCACGCCGTCAGCGCATCATCGACGCTGGCTTGGCGCTGTTGGAGCGGAATGAGTACGAGCGCATCCAGATCAAGGATGTGGCCGAGGAGGCCGACGTCGCGCTTGGAACGCTGTACCACTACTTCTCGTCGAAGCAGCACCTCTTCGCAGAGGTACTCGTCAAGTGGGCGGCCACGCTTCGGGCGAGCCTGGCTCGCCACCCCCCACAAGGCCTGACACCGCGAGAGAAGCTCACCGAGGCGCTCCACCGTTCGGTTCGGGCTTTCCAGCACCAGCCTCAGCTGGCCCGGCTCATCGCGTCACTCGAGTTGTCCTCGGACCCCTTTGCCACAGAAATCCTCGAAAGGCTGGACCAGACGACAACCAGCGTCTACATGGAACTGCTCGACGGTGTGGAACCCGGCCGCGCCCGGACGATCGTCCGAACGATGGACGCTGTTCTCGACAGTCAGTTGCGTTCATGGTCCGCCGGCCGTCTGCCCATCACAGGCGTCTATGACTACCTGAGCGAGAGCATCGACCTCATCTTCGGAAAGGATCCCGAGGTTACGGACGCTGATACGCACCATCGCCGCCAACCAGTCAGCTCCGGCGGCGATGGAGTTGACTGAGCTGTTGCGTGTCGGCCTCAGATGCAGCGCTCGCCGCCGCATCAATCATTTCAGTCTCTCCAACATCCTCGGCGACGGCAATAGAACGCACATATGACGCGAACGCGAGTTCTCTATCATGAAGCACCTGCGGTCCTGGGGCGCCCTCGATTGACCGGAGATTCCATCATGCTCGAAATGCGGCTGGACCGCTACCATCGACGAGTCCGCTGAGCATGACGATGGGGGCGACGCTGCCATCGACCTTCTGGGCGCTCATCGTCGAAGCGGCCATGGAACGACCAGAGGCCCCAGTCGTATCCGACGATCACGGCCGGTCGTTGACCCGAACCCAGCTCCGCGACGCAGCTGAGACAACGGCTGCCGCGCTCTCAGCTCGGGGAATCAGAACCGGCACCGTTGTGTCCTGGCAGCTGCCAACGACGATCGAGGCCGTGGTGCTCCTCGTCGCGTTGACACGGATCGGCGCCGTGCAGAACCCATTGATCCCGATCCTGCGCGAGCGGGAGGTGTCGTTCATAACCCAGCAGGTCGACACCGAGCTGCTCGTCGTACCGGAGGAGTGGCGAGGCTTCCAGCATGGGGCCATGGCGCGGGAGCTCGCACGGACTGGTGGCTTTGAGGTGATGGAGATCGATCTGAGCGAGCTAGGCGCTCCAGGATCACGGAAGGAGCTCAGGCTGCCGGCTGCAGACACGGACACGCTCGCGCCACCACCATCACCCGACGGTCCACGTTGGATCTACTTCTCCTCAGGCACCACTGCCGATCCCAAGGGCGCCCGCCATACCGACGCCAGCATCATGGCCTCGGCCAACGCCTTGCTCGAACTGATGGGACTAGGCGAGAAGGACGTCTATCCCATCCCTTGGCCGATCACGCACATCGGCGGCGCTTCGGTCCTTGCCGCAAGCCTCCGCGGTGGCGTCCACCTCGTCCTCTTCGAGACCTTCGACCCCTCGGAAACGCCACGCCGGATGGCCCTGTACGAGCCCACGGTGCTGGGCACCGCCGTTCCGTTCTTCCGGGCATACCTGGACGCTGCCCGCGCGGCCAGTGACCAGCCGCTTTTCCCTTCCCTGCGGTTCGGGTGCTTCGGCGGTGCCCCCGTCCCGACCGAGATCCACGATGAGATGCGGGCTATGTTCGACGTGCCCCTGGTGGGCAGCTGGGGCCTCACCGAGTTCCCCAATGCCACGTCTGCGGCACCGACTGACGCCACCGAGATCGTCTCGACGTCCGTCGGACGGCCGGCGTCGGGCGTCTCGGTGCGCGCTGTGGACGCAGGGGGCAACCTATGCGGAACGGGGCAAGAGGGGGAGCTTCAACTTCGGGGTCCCCAATGCTTCTCCGGCTATGTCGATGCGGCGCTCGACGAGGCTTCGATCGATGCCAGTGGGTGGTTCCACACCGGGGACCTCGGCACGATCGATGCAGCAGGGAACGTCCGCATCACGGGTCGCCTCAAGGACATCATCATCCGTAACGCCGAGAACATCTCGGTCGTCGAGGTCGAGGAAATGCTCTACCGCCATCCCGCCGTTGCCGATGCGGCCGTGCTCGGAATACCCGACAAACGCACGGGAGAGCGGGTCGTGGCCGTTGTCGTTCTGCGCGGACGCGAGGTTGAGCTGACCGACATCCGCGAGCACTGCCGCCTCCAGGGCCTCGCCGTCCAGAAGTGCCCCGAGCAGTTGGAAGTCGTCGAAGCGCTGCCCAGGAACGCGATGGGCAAGGTCCTCAAGCAAGAACTGCGATCGCGTCTCACGTAGCGGCGGTGAGGGACACCGTGCGCGACTCCTCGTCTGCCCTACAGCCTGTTACCTAAGCTTCCACTCTCTTCGCTTCTGCTGTGCGAAGAGCTCCTGGCCTTCTCGGAGCGCCCGGGCGCTCGTGCCGAGCTGCAGGAAGACATTTCCCAGACCGAGAGCTTGCTCCGGCGAAAGGCTCCGCGCCGCCCACAGAGTCCGCAGGGTCGCCTGGACGCTCGTGGGCGGTTGTGACGCGATGACCTCTGCGAGCGAGCGACTGGTTTCGAGGAGCTCCTCCGTCGCGACAACTTCACACACCAGTCCTGCCTCACGGGCCGTTTGCGCCGAAAGGCGCTCATGAACCCCCACGAGGCTCATTCGTACCAGGTCCCCAAACGCCATCCTGCCGGTCAGCAGGATGGGCTCGTACGAGGCCGTCATCCCGTAGGTCACGTGTGGGTCGAAGAAGGTGGCGCTTGCCGCCGCGATGATGATGTCGCTTTCACCTAAGAGGTAAAACCCACCACCACATGCCATGCCGTTCACCGCAGCAATCACGGGCTTCCATAGTCCCTGGCTCTTCGGCCCGATCTTCTGCCCCGGGTCGTCGTAGGTGAAGGGGTCGAATTCTTCGTCGGTCGGAATATCGCCACGATCGATTCCCGTGCAGAACGCTTGATTCCCTGCGCCTGTCAACACAACGACCCGTACCTCATCGTCGACACGAAGGTGACGCCACACGGCGGCGAGCTCATCTTGCATTCGCTCGTTGAACGCGTTGTGCACTTCGGGCCGGTTCAACGTCACGTGAGCGACATGGTCACGAACGGCATAGGTGATGGTACTGAGATCATCCGGGATGACCAGGCTGTTCATCGGCTGAACATATCAAACGCCGCCAAGATCCACGCTCTGCATGAACGGCTCTTCATCGTGATGACGCGGTACCGGACACCTGATGGGCTGTGGCGGCGACGTGGTAGGAGCTCACACTGTGCACATCCATGGCTGCTTCGTCGATCACACCCGGGTAATATAATATACGAACTCTCTTCTCCTCTTGTCGGCTACGGGTGCGCGTTGACATCGGCCTCCGATGCGACCTTTCACGAAAGAAGGTTGCTTGTTATGGAATCGGTGTCCAGAGCCGCACGTTATGTCACCGATGGGACGGTGGACGTCGGCCACGAGTTCGGTCTGGAACTCTCATGAACACGAAGGGACACCCGAAAACATGATCGACTCGGTGGCAAAGACCGACAGTGTCGGCGAGGTGGATGCTGGCGAAGGTGTCGACGTCAGCCGACTCTTCCGCCTGGACGGGCGGGTGGCCCTGATCACTGGTGGCACTCGCGGGATCGGGCGAGCCATCGCCGAGGGGTTCGGCCGGGCCGGTGCTCGTGTGGTCGTCGCAAGCCGAAAACCCGAGGCGTGCGAAGAAACCGAGAAAGTGCTGCGTTCGGCAGGCATCGACGCGGCGGGTATCGGATGCCATATGGGCTCGTTAGAGGATGTGCGTGCCCTCGTGGCTGCCACCGCGGAACGATTCGGTGCGATCGATGTCGTGGTCAACAACGCGGCCAATGCACTTTCGGAGCCCATCGGCAACTTCACCGAGGCGGGAGTCACCAAATCGATGGACGTCAATGTCAAGGGCCCGATCTTCCTTGTCCAAGAATCTCTTCCCTACCTACGAGACTCGGACCATGCGTCTGTGATCAACGTGGTATCGGCGGGCGCGTGGCTGTTCTCCGCGACCGTCGCCCACTACGCCGCCGCCAAGGCCGCCATGGTCGCGTATACCAAGGCGCTCGCCGCTGGCCTGGCCCCCGACGGCGTCCGGGTGAACGCCCTCGCTCCGGGTTCTGTCGATACGGACATGGTGCGCGCCACTGGACCGGCAGCCACAGCCCATATGGCCAGTGCCTGCCTGTTGCGGCGCGTGGCGAACGCCCACGAGATGGTGGGGCCGGCCCTCTTCCTCGCGTCCGATGCGTCGAGCTACGTGACGGGCACCGTGGTACACGCGGATGGTGGTCTCGTCACCCGCTGACTGCGCGAGGGCTGCGACACCGGACGATGTGGTAGCGCTCGAAATGGGTGACGCACCGACGCTCGGGACAACGCGACACTCTATGCAGCGGTCGTTCGTCAAGAGGAGTCCTGCGGCCAGGTTGCTCCCCTGGTCTCCACAGACGGGTAGCGCGACCGTGCTCGAGGATCGGCCTCACGGCCCGGCGAACTCCTCGGCGGCATCAGGTGAAGTCGGAGCCGCCGTCCACGTTCACATCGGCTCCCGTCATGTAGCTGTTCGTCCGGGAGCCGAGGAAGGCGATGACGGGCCCGATCTCGGCCGGACTCCCGGCCCGCCCGAGAAAGGCCGGGTGGCCGAAGTCCTCCGCGATGACCCGCATCGCGTCGGTCAGGCTGTTGCTGTCCACTCCCCGTTCCGGGGGGAGGGACCGCAGGTACCCCTGCATCCCCTCCGAGAGGAATGATCCGGGAGAGACCGTGTTCACGAGGATGCCGTCGGGAGCCAGCGCCTGGGACAGGTTCTTCGTCAGACTGCTCAGGGCCGCCTTGGCCGCCGTATACGCCACGAGGTCCGGGCTCTGCCGCCGGGTGGAGTGCGCCGAGACGTTCACGATCCTCGAGAACGACCCACGGCGCAGCAACGGCAGTGCGCGGCGAACCGTGCGGACGGCGCTCAGCACCCCGATGTCGAAGGTGGCCCGCCATTCGTCGTCGTCGAGGCCCTCGAAGGCACCGATCCCGACGTCGACCGGTCCCGCGGCGTTCACGAGGACCTCCAGAGCGTCCCAGCGCTCGCCGAGACGGTCGAAGGCTGCATTGACCTCAGCCAGGCTCGTCAGGTCCGCCTCCAACGCGATGCTCTCGGGGCTCCCGGCGGAGTGCAGCGTGGCAACGGTGTCATCGAGCGCAGCGCTGGCGCGGGCGAGCACCGCCACCCGGGCACCTTCCCGGGCAAAAGTCTCGGCGGCGGCCCGGCCCATGCCGCGCGAGCCACCCACCACCAGCACCCGCGCGTCCGAAAGCCCGAGATCCATTCGCCTCCTCATCGTCGCTTGGCCGCGTGCTCGGCATCGCCACCAGAACCTCGGATCCTAGGTCTGGTGAGAGCTACGGCCAATCCCTGAACACTTGCACCGGGGCTTCCCCGAGCGTTCGGGGGTGGTCCATGCGCCTCTACGCCCGGGGCGACTCAATCGCAATCGGCGGCACCCCGACGCCGAAGATTTCGTCGCAACGGGCTTCGGTCATAGCCGCCAGCGGCAGCTCGATTTCCAGCTCCCCCGCCAACGCCAAAACCGCCTGCACGTCCTTGTGAGCCAAGGCAGCAGCGGCCTGCATGGCCCCGACCAGGCCCCGGTCATCCGCCTCCGAGAAGGGTGCCACCGTGGCCCGGAACATCAAGGTGGCGGCGCCGCCGGACTGGGCGTCGCTGGCCCTGACAACCTGCGCCAGCTTGGCCAGCTCAATGCCGGCAGCCTCGGCGAGGAGCTGCCCCTCGTAGGCGGCAAGCCACCCCCCGTACTGCACCAGGTTGCGGGCAAGTTTGGCTGCCAATCCGGTGCCGAACGGCCCCATGGTCACCGTAAGCGAGCCCACGGCGTCCAACAGCGGGGCGAGGCCAGCGATGACATCCGGGTCTCCCCCGCACATGCAGACGAGGTTGCCGGAGGCTGCCGCGGACGGCCCTCCGCTGACGCCGCAATCGACGATGGGCACACCGAGCGCCGTCGCCTCGGCGCCGATGGCAGCTACGCACGCGGTTGTGATTGTGCTGACCACGACCACGGTGGTGCCGGGAGCGCCGGCACCCAGTGCGCCTTCGGGGCCCGACAGCACGGCGTAGACCTGCTCGTCGTCCACCACGGCCACCACGACGACGTCGGACGCCCGTGCCAGGTCGGCCGGTGAAGCGGCCACGGCGGCGTAGCCGGCGTGGCGGTCGGTCGCCTCGGAGCGGATGTCGCATACAACCAGCGGGAACCCGGCGGCGTGGAGGTTGGTTGCGATACCGCCCCCGATGGTGCCAAGCCCGATCACCCCGATCGTCGGATGTAGCTTGCGCTGCTCTGCGGACAACGGACTTCTCCTCCTACTGGACAAGGTGACCCTTTAGCCGGACCTGCATCGAGCCATAGCCGAACTAGCTCATCATTATCAAGACTTATCGACTCGACGCATACTCGCATCGTCCCAACCTGCCACCAACCTCGAGCTGAACGTTGCCATCGCGGGATCGAGCACTTCTACAACCCGGGCTCGTCGCCACAGTGCTCTGGGCTACCTCACGCCGAACGAATTCGAAGACGTACACTCAACCCACATCCAGCAGGCCCCTTTGATATGAAGAGTGGCCCGCTGAATGGAGTCAAGCCCAATTTGCAGCCCCAACGGGATTCGAACCCGTGTCGCCACCTTGAGAGATCGGGCAGGCACGTCCAGCAGGTGCGCTCCAGTACCATCGTGCCTGGTCAGAGGCCCACATGCGTCCAGGGTTAGGGCCTCTGTCCATCGAAATGGTCTGAATGGATGGGCAATTGGATGGACAGTAGGTTCGCGAAATCCATACCGCCTACGGACCGAGTCTTGGCGAATCCGCCGCCGTCACCCTGCTCGGGCTGCGCGCCATTTTGTCGATCGGAAAACCCAATGAGGCGTAGGCCGGGAGACGCTTCGCCTGCATCCGGGCCAAGACGGGCACGTTGATGTCGACGTAGTCGTGCACTTCGACCCGCGATTTTCCCGGCATAGGCCGAAGTACTCGCCCCACGTACTGAACTATGCGGCCCTTGAATGCCAAGGGAAAGGCGAGGAACAGCGTGTCGAGCTGCGGAAGATCGAATCCCTCCCCCAGGAAGCTTCCCGTCGCCAGTAGGGTGAGTCCACCAGCAGAGGCCTGCGCCTGCATCTCGGCCGAGGCGCTCGCCCGGGCCTTCTTGCCCATCCCGCCTCGCATCACGATCGCTTCGATCCCGAGCCGTTGGATCTCGCCGGAGAGCGATTCGAGGTGGTCCGTCCACTGGGTCAACACAAGGCAGTTTCGCTGGACCTCGATGGCAGCAGCGACGTCACCGCAGATCTGTCGCGAGCGCTCCTCGTCCTCGACGAGGGAGCGGAATACGGCTTGAATGCCCAGCTCCTCGTCGCTGGGCTGCTTATGGCCGGTCGTGTGGGTTACAAGTACCCGCTCAACCCGGAGCCCCTCATCGTGGTCCGGTGTCATCCGGTGTCGCTCAGCGCCGCAATACATCGTGATGAGCTTTTCGAGATGATCCCGCCGGTAGGGAGTCGCGGTCAGTCCGAGCCAGTGCCGTACCGGCATCTGACGAACGACACGCTCAAAGGTGACCGCTGGGACGTGATGGCACTCGTCGACAATGACGAGGCCATACGCCTTGGCGATTTCGCCCAGGTCTTCCCGTCGAGCGAGGCTTTGTGCCATCGCGATATCGATGGCTCCCTTCGCCTTGTTGCGGCCGCCACCAAGTTGACCGATCTCCTTGGTGGCCATCCCGAGGTGCTCTCCGAGACGTTCTCGCCACTGCTCGACCAGCGGTTGCCGATCGACCACTATGAGTGTGGGGAGTCGGCGATGGGCGATTACCCCGCAGGCAATCACGGTCTTGCCCGAACCGGGCGGCGCCACCAGCACGCCGAGATCATGTGGAATGAGCGCATCCAATGCGCTCTGCTGACGGTCCGAGAGATCAGCACCCAGGGAGAAATCGATTGACGTGGGCGACGAGCATGCATCGGTGACCGCGAGAGTGCTTCCGGCCTCTCCGATTATGCGAGCGGCATGGTCTGCGATTCCGCGAGGGAGTAGCAACTGATCGATGGTCTCTCCGTAGCACCGTAAGAAGCGGGGCGTGTTCCACGTGGAGAAGCGGAGCCGCTCCTTTTCGTAGTACTCCGGATTATGCAGTGAGGCCAGATGCTTGAGTGCGGCCACCAGCGCCGGGGGCACGCCGATGCGGTCAATGGCCAACATGGCGCCCGAGACGGCGCGGATGACCTCCGGCGGTTTCTGATGTGCCCCGGGGGCCAGTGGCCGTCGGTACCTCGTGTCATCCGGTCCAGCGACGACGGGCGCCAGCGTCTTCTCCAGCGCCTCCACGGCTTCGGGGGACATGCGTGGGATCGACGCCAGGAACGCCCACTGGTCCTCATAGGGCTCGAGGCTGGCCGGATCGAGAAAGACGGTGTTCCCTTGTCGCCGGCACTCTCCCTGGAGCGGAAGAGCGATCAGGTTCCCGAAGGATCCCTTCGGGACGAAGTCCTGGGTCGGGAACAGGCGGTCGTAGCTCGCCAGATCGAGCTCGGCTCGGAGCTCCATTGCCTGGCGGAGGACGTGCACTCCCAGGCGTCGGGCCGTAGAAGCCGGGACCGGTCCGGAAAAGAACGTCCAGGTGTGCGCCCCCTCCCCCGAGCGTGATCGCTCGAGCGCAACGGGAACGCCGATCGCGGCAGCGGCGTCGAGATAGGCCAGCGCATCGAGCACCCAACCTTTCCCGTCGAAATCACAGGCCAAGAGTCGACATTCGTCGCCGCGGCGCAGAGGGTAGAGACCGAGGTGACTCTCACCAGCGAGGTGCGACTCCACCACTCCTTCGTCAAGTGGCAGATACGTGCGGCCTGGTTTCTTCGCGTTCGCCCAGCCACCCACGACGGCGGGGCTCCAGCCGGTCTTTCCGGTCCGAGAGCTCTCCCAGCGAAGGGCGTACACATCCTCACGGCCGGCAAACAAGAGTCGGAAGAGGGCGATCTTGGCCTCAGCCGGTGAGTTCGCGTTGAAGTCGCCTTTGAGGTCCTGCCGGTTCGAGTCGACGAACAGGGTGGGCTCCCACGGTTCGGTGACTTCGTGCCGGCTCGGCTCGTCAAGGCCAAGGAGCGATCGCAGGCGCTGATTCTCCGCCCGTAACGCAAGGACCTCATCGACCAGTGCCTCGATGTCCTCGGGTTCGGTATCGCTCATCGATGCCTACGCCCGTTCGGGGTCAGCTGGGCTCTTGACCCAGCTGCCGGATTGCGGATCCCACTGACCGGATTGCACGGATCCGTCCAGGAGCGGATCGATAAACATCGCCACCAGATTGATGGCATCGGGGTAACTGCTCGGTACGACCCCCTCCAGGCCCGCGCTGGCGATGAACGTAGACCACGCCTGCTGGCGCTCATCCCCCAGACCGCCGAGGAGAGCAGCCAGCGGACGCAGAGCAGCCTGTCGGTGCTCGGCCGTTGCGTTGACAGCCGCCTGAAGCTCGGAGGCCGCAACCTGATAGCGCCGAGAGAGGACTACGACATCTGCAAAATCACGCTCACGCGTCGTCGCAACCCCTCGCTCGATCATCGTGACAACCTTTTCCGCCAGTACGGTGGCCAGCGGATACCCGAGCAAATGGAACGGGCGGTCGAGAAGGGCCGGGTACTCGACGTCGACCGGATGGGGAGTCACGGGATCTCCGACGTTGACATCAAGGCGGAGAACCACCTTCGCTCGCCCGACGCGGGAGGGAACGCTAAGCCGAACCCCGGAATAGAGCGCAGCATCGCGAATAACCTGCGCCGTCATGGCGTCCGCCTCATAGGTGACGCCGTCGTCAACGGTGACCAACAACACCGTGCGAACGACATCGGCGATTGCCGCCACATCGTTGTCGATGGCACGGGCGAGGAGGTCGACGTCACCGGTGGGCCTGCGGCTGCCCAGGACCGCGAGCAGCATTCCCCCCTTGAGGACCAACCGGTCGCGGTACTCGGACCTCGACAGCCGAAAGAGGAACCGCTCGAGCACGTAGGTCAGTAACAGCTCTTGGGTCGGTCGACCGCGCCGACGTGCCATCTGCTGGAGGTCTAGGTAGGCGCGCCCCGCGGTCGAGTCTCGTTGGACCGGGCTCATTCCTGCAGCACCCGCATCGCTTCGAGGATCGGTGTGCGAACTCGCAGCTCCTCGGCCAGTTCGAGGACGCGGCCTGGTTGGGCCCGCGGACGGCGAAGGTACCGGCGCAAACCGGCGACGGCGAGGTCGACCCCAATGCGATGTCGCTGTCGAAAACAGTCGACGACAGTCCTTTCGGGGTCAGTGATGCGAAAACTGAGGTCCTGGCCCGCCGCCACCTCGATGCGGCCAAGTCCGAAGTTGCTCGCTCCAAAGACGTGGACGCGGGTGGGTGGATAGTCGATGCGCGGACGGTGGCTCCCTGCCGGAACGGCCAGGTCCACCCGGGTCGGGGTTTCGTCGCTCAGATCCCAATGAGCGAGAGCGGAGCCCAAGCAGACCATGCCCTGGGGCGCGCGGGCGCAGACCACCACGAAGTCGATCTGATCGATCCCAGCCGCCTCTCGCAGCTGGAAGAGTCCGCGGGACACCTCGATGAGGAGACCCGAGTCGCGCGCTTGATAGAGGTCGCGCCATGAGATCCCGTGGCCAATGGCGTCGCGGGCCCGAAAGATTGCTCCGAGTGGCCGGAGCCGGTCGATGACCGCGGAATCGATAGGCATGCGTATGAAATCCTACTACGACAGGTCTGGTCTATGTAGATTTTCATACGACTCTCGACCACGGAGGGCTCATGCCCTGGCTGATGGGTCGTCGGGTTCGTCGAGCTGCCGGCCCGTCCAGCCTGTCGCCACTCTTTGTAGATGGAGACATCGATGTTGGCACGGCCTATTTCATCAGCGACTCTTCGCTCGCTTTGTCCATCGACACCCTGGCAAAGAAGGTCAGATAGATGGGCAGAGTGGAATCGAGCTCCCGGCCAGAACCCTCTGACTAGGAAGAGTGAAGCAGCCCCAACGGGATTCGAACCCGTGTCGCCACCTTGAGAGGGTGGTGTCCTAGGCCTCTAGACGATGGGGCCGAGCGGAGGTATCCATCACCTTGATGGATGCCGCCGGTGCTCGGGGGGA
>Ga0116217_10002924_pt1 | contig 15743 bp, 12 predicted proteins | sample Sb_taG_6_FD_89697 | JGI IMG/M metagenome (GOLD analysis project Ga0116217, IMG submission 89697) | Peat soil microbial communities from Weissenstadt, Germany - Sb_50d_4_PS metaG | ecosystem: Environmental > Terrestrial > Soil > Wetlands > Peat | place: Germany: Weissenstadt | collected 2010-09-21 | reverse complement strand
TTCAACTAGTGAGCCTCGGGCTCTTCCAAGAAAGTGGAAGAACTCTTGCTGGGAGAATCGTGCCTGGCCTTCGGCGATGTTGGCAGGAATCAATACTGCAGATCTTCTCAATTGGCTGGCGAGGCCATAGACTTCATCGCGAGGGAACGTCTTTGTAGTCCCGTAGACGCTCATCACAAAATCCATGGCTTTCTGCCAGGCAATCAGTTCGCGGTAGGACTGTCCCATAGAACCTCCTGACAAACAATGACAGTCTGCCCACAGGAAAGATGTGACATCTGAATTCTGAGAACTGTGAACCGGGAACAGAGAACTGGTTCTCAACCACTATGCCGGATGTGCATCACGTCGCCGTCTTGCACGATGTAATCTTTGCCTTCAAGACGCAGAGTGCCGCGGGCGCGGGCGTTGGCTTCTGATCCGGCTTCGAGCAGCTGATCCCAGCGGATGGTTTCGGCGCGGATGAAGTGTTTCTGCAGATCGGAATGGATCGCGCCCGCCGCGTCCTGCGCGCGAGTATTCACCGGGATGGTCCAGGCGCGGCATTCATCTTCACCGGCGGTGAAGAAAGAAATGAGGCCAAGAAGGGTGTATGTGGTGCGGATCAGGCGGACTAGGCCACTTTCGGTGAGGCCATAGCTCGAAAGGAATTCGGCCGCATCCGCGTCACTCATTTCCGCGAGTTCGGCCTCGACCTTTCCGCAGATGGCTGCCGCGCCCGCATTCGGACGAGAGGCGACTTGCGTCAGCTTATATTTGACTGCGGCAGCTTCCAGTTCCTTCCCGAGTTCCGTGCTTTCGTTCACGTTCAGGACATAAAGGATTGGCTTTTCGCTGAGGAACATGAAGCCGCGAAGACGCTTCTTGTCCTCGGGGGTCATCTCCATCTCGCGCAGTGGCCGCTCCGATCCGAGATGTGCGTTGGCTCGCTTGAGCAGATCGAATTCTTTTTCGAGATCCGGCGTGCGCATTTTCTTCAGATCTTTTTCCAGGCGCTCCAGCCGCTTTTCGATTTGCCCAAGGTCGCTGACCATGAGGTCAAACTCGACATTCTTGATATCTCGCAAGGGATCGATGCCGCCTACGTGCGGGATGGCGGGATCGTCGAACGCCCGCAAGACATGGGCGAGCGCGTCCACACCGCGCAAGTGGGCGAGGTAAGCGGTCTCTTTGAGGGCATCCTGGCCTATAGCGCCGACGTCGACGTATTCCACTGAAGCGTGGGTCAACTTCTTGGGACTGTAGAGCGCGGCCAGGCGGTCGAGGCGATCGTCGGGTACCTTGGCCACGCCGAGATGCGCCTCGCGCGGGTTGGCGTAAGCCTGCTCGGACAAATGCGCCTTGGTCAAAATGCCGAAGAGAGATGTTTTGCCTACCTGGGGCAGGCCGATGATGCCAGTTTTCATAAGAGGAGCTTCTCGCTGCTAACTTGTCCTGTGAAGGATAAATGAGATGTGGACGTTACGAAAAATTGATTGGAGCCAGAAGCTAGAAGCTAGCAGCTGTTAGATAGACAACTACCAATCCCAGCAAGAATACTCCGCTCTCGACTCGCGTAGACCAGACATGCAAAGCGTCGAACTGCATGCGGGCCGGGTTATCGGGTGGGACAGAGTCAATTTCGCCGATCGACGCTCGCAGCGTATCCATTCTGGGGATGATTCCGAATTGCGATATCAGGGTGAGCGCAAGCATCAGGCAGATAAGAATGTGGCGAGCGGCGAACACATGCGGCGTGCCTTGACTGAGGCGGCTATAAAGAATCGAACTCACCCAAAAAAAGATGCCGGAGAAGATGCCCATCCAGTGCAGTGTGCCCAGGGTACGCCCAACCACTGTTCCCGCGAGATGCCGCGTGGGCAATACGGAAAAAGCCGTCGGCGCCAGAACGAAGGCGAAGAAGATCAGGCCGCCCAGCCAGACAATCAAAGTTAGCAGGATGAGATAGCGGAGAAAGGACATGCGACCATTATCAGGCTCGGGCTGGATGAATGCCAGGAGCGCGTAAAAAAAGGGTAGAGATCCTTCACTTCGTTCAGGATGACAGCAGGGTCTACAGGATGACAGCAAGAGCTAATAGGATGACAAGGCGCTGCGTTCTTACACCGGCACAGGTGTGCTGTCCACGATCTCTTGGATGACTTGTTCTGCCTGTTCGGATTTCTTCAGGGTCGATGAGTAAAGACCGTTCACGACCACGCGGTGGGCAAAGACAGGCACGACCAGCGGCTTAAAGTCTTCTGGCGTACAGAAGTTGCGACCGTCGAGAAACGCCATGGCCTGGGCAGCGCGATAGAGCATTTGCGAGCCGCGGGGCGAAACTCCGAGCGAGAACCGCTCGGACTCGCGTGTTTTTTTGACAATGCTGAGAGCGTAGCTGACCAGCGATTCATCCACGCGAACCTGCGTAACCGCATGCTGCATTTCCAGGACGTCAGCGCCGCTGAGCACCGGCTGCATGGCCTCCAACTTCGTCGTGCCGGCTTCGGAGCGCAGAATCTCACGCTCGGCATTGCTGTCGGGATAGCCCATCCTTACTCGCATCAGGAAACGATCCAATTGGGATTCAGGCAAAGGATAGGTGCCATGGTGTTCGACCGGGTTCTGCGTGGCAATAACCAGGAATGGCTGCGGCAGCGGGTAGGAGTGCGCGTCCACGGTAACCTGGCTTTCGTTCATGGCTTCGAGCAGCGCGGACTGGGTTTTCGGCGTGGTGCGATTGATTTCGTCAGCCAGCAGAACGTTGGTGAAGACCGGGCCGCGTTTGAATTCAAATTGCTGCTCCACGGCGGAGTAAATCGAAATGCCCAGCACGTCCGAGGGAAGCATGTCGCTGGTGAATTGTACCCGCTGAAAAGTGCAATCGAGAGCCCGCGCGAGAGCTTGTCCCAGAGTAGTTTTGCCGACGCCGGGGACTCCCTCGATCAGCAGGTGCCCGCGAGCAATCAGGGACACAACGGCCAGGCGGAGTATGTCGTCTTTGCCCCGGATGACCTTGCGGAGGGCGTTTTCCAGTTGCGCCGCACGATGAGAAACGGCACTGGCGGTTTCAGGGGACATTACTGGGATTCTACTATGCGGGTTGATGGATTGAGAGTTACGGAGGTTACAGAAAGCACTCAGCACTCAGCAATCAGTCCCTCAGCCGCGTCGGCTTCGAGAACTGGCTGAGTGCTGAATACTCACTGCATGAACTCTGCCGGCCTTCCTGTCAAGCGCTCGATTCGCTTCGCGATCGGGGGATGAGTGGAGAACAGGCTTCCGAAGTTCATTCCGAGGAATGGCTGAATAATGAATAGGTGTGCGGTCGAGGGCGTGGCCTGCATCGGCAGGCGGCGCGAGTAGGCGTCGAGCTTTCCAAGTGCGCTGGCCAAGGCATAAGGATTCCCGGTGAAGTGCGCGCCGGTGGCGTCGGCCTGGTATTCGCGTGAGCGCGATACGGCAAGCTGAATGAGCGAGGCTGCGATGGGCGCCAGGATCAGCATCAAAAGCGCGCCGAGTCCGCCGCCTCGGCGGTCATCACGATCTCCACCCATGCCGCCGAAAATCATGGCGAAGCGGCCCATTCTGGCCAGCATGGTAATGGCTCCCGCGACAGTCGCAGCGACGGAACTGATGAGGATGTCGCGGTTGTTCACATGGCCCAATTCGTGCGCCAGGACGCCTTCCAATTCTTCGTCGGTGAGCAGGTTGAGAATGCCTTGGGTCACGGCTACAGAAGCGTGTTGCGGGTTGCGTCCAGTGGCGAAGGCGTTCGGGGAATCGTTGGGAATCACGTAGATCTTGGGCATGGGGATGCCGATTTTCTGGGTGAGGCGTTCGACGGCGGCGTAGGCGCGCGGCAGTTCCTCGCGCGTGACTGGTTGGGCGCGATACATCCTCAGCGCGATCTTGTCCGAATAAAAATAGGAAACGAAGTTCATCACTGCAGCGAACGCCAGCGCCAGCAGCATCCCGTTCTGTCCGCCGAAGGCTCGGCCGATGAACATCAGAAGCAGCGTCATGAGAGTCAACAGAAATGCGGTTTTGAATGTGTTTCCCATAGGAGTTCTCACCACATTAGATGGTACGCCGAGCCCGGGGATTCAACCAGCAATCGGGCAGAGCAGAAGGTGGTTCTGGGCGCAAGCGCCACCGCCACAAATAAAAACGCTGGCGAACGAAATTGCAGGCGAGGTTCAGGTGCGCGCGGCCACCAGAGCATCCACTGGCTCCAGTCGCGCCGTGAAGTGGCGCAAGAATGGCGCTTCGTAGCTGAGCTTCAATCCCTGAATGTGTTCGCGCTTCTCCCAGACACTAAGGATGATTTCGACTACATAGTCAATGTGGCTCTGGGTGTAGACACGGCGGGGGATAGCGAGACGAACCAGGTCCATCTTCGCCGCTGCTCCGAACATCAATGTGCCAATTTCGACCGAGCGGATTCCGCCTTCGAGGTAAAGTTCGTTGGCTAGCGCGACGGCGGGGAAATGATCGGCCGGAACGTGTGGCAGGAAGGCGCGCGCATCAATGTAAATCGCGTGTCCGCCGGGCGGTTGCACAATGGGCACGCCATGTTCGGCGATGTGGTTGCCGAGGTAGGCGGTCGAGGCGATACGGTATTCGAGGTAGTCCTCGTGCAGGGCTTCCTGCAGACCGACGGCGATGGCCTCGAGGTCGCGTCCCGCGAGACCGCCGTATGTCGGATAGCCCTCGGTCAAGATCAGCAGATTCTTCTCCTGCTGGGCGAGGACATCGTCATTCGTGCACAGGAACCCGCCAATATTCGCCATGCCGTCTTTCTTGGCTGACATGGTGCAGCCGTCGCCAGAGCGAAACATTTCCTGGGCGATTTCTTTCGGCGTCTTCGACTCGTAGCCGCGCTCTCGGGTCTTGATGAAATAAGAATTCTCGGCGAAGCGGCAGGCGTCGAAGTAGAGCGGAATGCGATGCTTCCGGCAAACCGCGCTGACAGCTTTGACATTTTCCATCGAGACCGGCTGGCCGCCGCCGGAGTTGTTGGTAACCGTCAGCATGACCAGGGGCACGCGCTCGCGGCCCACGTTCTGGATCAGGGTCTCGAGGGCCTCGACGTCCATGTTGCCTTTGAAGGGATGCTTCAAGCTGGGCTGGCGGCCCTCCGGAATAACGATGTCTCTGGCCTCGGCGCCGACGAACTCCACGTTGGCGCGGGTGGTATCGAAATGAGTGTTGTTCGGGACAACGTCGCCTTTCTTGCACATCACGCTAAACAGAATGCGCTCGGCAGCGCGGCCCTGGTGGGTAGGAATGACGTGCTTGTAGCCAAATATATCTTGGACAGAGCCGCGAAACCGTTCGAAGCTGCGGCTGCCGGCTTAGCTCTCGTCGCCCTCCATGATCGCCGCCCACTGGTGCGTGGACATGGCGCCGGTGCCGGAGTCGGTAAGCAGATCAATCAGAACGTCGTCGGCCGGAAGAAGAAACAGGTTGTAAAACGCAGCCCGCAACAGTTGCTCCCGTTGCGGCCGCGTCGTCCAGTGAATCGGCTCGACGCTCTTGATGCGGAAAGGTTCGACGATGGTACGGGGCATGGCGGATCTCCCTTTCTATTCTAAACATTTGAGGGGATCGAAACGGGGCGGAGCTTCCGGAGATGCGAAAATAGGCGATTTCACTCAGAACCCGGTCGTGAGTGAAACCCGTCCTCCACTAGCTAGTGACTTTGATGGCCCCTCGCTTCACGGCGCGTTCCAGCGTTTGGTCCAGCGCGGCCTTGGCCTTCTCATACTCCTGCTGCGAGATTCGGCCTTGCTTGTGTTCGACTTCGAGTTGAAAGATTTCTTCTTTCAGGGCTTCGAGCAGGAGCGCGGAGCGATCAGCGGTCTTGGGTTTGGGAGTGAGTGGAAAGTCGGCCAGTTCGGCATCTGTCGGGCCGTAATCAGGGACTGTGGCGGTTTTGGAGCGGCTAGCGATGTAGATCGCACCTGCTGCCAGCACAATTCCGAAGCCTCCGAGAATGTACCAGCGATATTTTTCCAGCGGGTCGGGAGCGTCGATGGGTGGGCCCAGTCCGCCGCCGGGACGGGAGTCGCGTCCAGCCACTGGTCCGCTGGTCTGGGCTCCACTAGTTTGGGGTCCGCCGACCGGGCTGCCGCTTCCTTTGGCTTCCTCTGGCTGGTCAGACATGGTTCCGGTGCCTGAGATTTTGAAGACGAGCGGTTGGCCCGCAGTAGTGTTTGAAGCGACCTGCACTACCGCGTCCGATTGCCGTGGGTCGTCCATCGACTGGAAATTTTCGCCGGGCCCGGGCGAGAACTTCATGGTCTTGGGTAGCACCACTACAAAGTGCTGAGCGCCGTACAAAGCCTTGGGATCAAAGCTGGCCTCGCCGCTGTAAGGCATGTGATAGCTAACTTGGAACTGAGTTTCGCCGGGGCGAAGAGGGAAAACGAAAGCGTACCGGTTCTTTTGCTTTTGCGGCACCGGAGCCGAGTTGATGGGTTGGCCGCCGGCGGTCATCGCCATGCTTTGGTCGACCTGCGCTCCGTCGGGCAGATAAAACTCGAAGCTCTGATCGCTCATTTGCGTGCGCGGCGGATCGGAAGCATTGTTCACCGCGAAAAGACGGATGCCCTGCAACTCGTTACCTTGCGCCTGAAAACGCATCACGTCGGCGGTTACGCTGATGCCTTCAACCTTCTTGGCAACCTCGTAAACCTGCACCTCAACCGAGGTCGTTCCCGGAGGAGCCATGCGGTGGTAGGTCACGCCCTGGTGGATCACGCGGACCAAATGCGGGCTGGTGGCGTTGTCGAGCTTCACGCTGAAGTTGCCCTTGGCGTCGGTCTGAGTACGACCAGACTCTTCCATCCCCTGGCCCAGACTTAACAGCACGACGTCGTCACCCGCTGCGGGCTTCTTCGTGGTGCCGTTCGTGACTGTGCCAGTAAGGGTTTGGGCGGATGCGGAAGCGAGCAGCAGCGTCCATAGCAATACGAGAAAAAATCCGGTTTTTTGCTGCCACATGGTCGGTGGTGAAAGTGTCAAACTCTGGCTCCTTTTCGGGGACGGACTGACGCAGTAGTGGCGGCTTCTTCAAGGCGCGCGATCTCGGCCAGAACTGCGGCCGCTTCCTCTTCGAGAGACGTCTTCATGGTCTGGTAGTCAGAATCTGGAAACTTGCCGGCTTTGAATTCGAAATTCAAGTCGCGTAGATTTTCGTAGATCGCTTCCTTGCGCTCGCGCAGGTAGATCACGCGGGTTTTTTCCGGTCCCATGTACAGCTTCCCAGGCAGATAAAAGACATAGACCAGCGCGCCGATCGTGATCAGGATGCATGTCAGTAGTTCGATGCTCATATCTCCGTATCCTTCCTGGCCTGATCGCGGAAATGTTCCAGCTCCGCGCCGTGAACTGCGGCAACTGCACCGGCCGGCAGCACCAGCGGACGCGATCTCCAGGCCCGCACAATCAGCGTAACCATCGCCAGTCCGAGCACCAAAACCAGATATGGCATGATCCAGGCGACGCGGTTGAATCCGGTCTTGGTCGGTGCCGCCATCACCGTTGTGCCGTACTTCTGAACGAATCCTTGCAGGGTCAGATCGTCATTGTCGCCACGGTCCACTGCTGCAATCAGTTCGCTGCGCATGCGCTCGGAGTAGGCGCAGCCGACGTGATTGCATTCGAGCAGGATCTGGTTGCACCCGCAAACACACATCATGCGATGGCCGAGATCGTTGACGCGAGCCGATTCGTCGCCGGCGCCGAGAAGAGTGAATAGGGCCAGTGTGAGCAGAGTCAGTTGCGCGCTGCGTCGTAAAAAAAAAGCACTTGTCATTCCGAGCGTGCTACCAGCCAGCGGTGGGATAGGACGCGAATCACAAGACCCAGTCATCCTGAGCGCAGGCGGCGTTCGCTTCGCGAACGCCGGCGTAGTCGAAGGACCCCGGCGTCGCAGGTGCAGCCAAGGGCGCATCAAGGAATTCTTCCAACGAAATCTTGCGCACAGCCCATCTGGAATGCCATTCGGCTTTCTCGTGGCACAATCGTCCGTGGGGTCCTTCGACTCCGCAGATTCTCCGCTTCGCGAAGAATATGCTGCGCTCAGGATGACCGGTCGTTCGGATGTGAAATGCGGAATCCCCATCAGTCTCCCACTCCCACTGGTTCGGCTCGCATTCGAGCCGGGGCCGGAACCCGCACCGGGGCCGCGTTGGGGATCAATGCCACAACCGTGCCGGCGATGATGATCCACACCCCAATCCAAATCCACATGACCAGAGGATTCAGGTGCACCTTGATGATGGGGCGGCCCGTATCCAGATTCTGGCCCTCATACACGACGTACAGATCTTCCTGAGGGGTTGAGCGGTTCGCAACCATGGTGGAAGTCTGCTGGCTCGCTTTGTAGAAACGGCGCTCGGGGTTGAGCGTGGCAATCTGCTTTCCTCCCTTGAAGACGTTCATGACCGCCCACTCACTGCCGTAATTGGGATTGTCATCCTGGGTGTAAGACTGGCAGACCAGGGTGTAAGGGCCAATAGTCATTTTGTCGCCGAAGCCCATCTCCTGCTCTTTGTCCTGATTGAACACGGATCCGGCGAACCCGATCATGATGACGATCACGCCGAAGTGAACGATGTAGCCGCCGTAACGGCGCGTGTTGCGATGTGCGAGTTGCACCATGGAGGCAAAAAGATTCTGGCCGGTATGGCGGCCAATCACGCGCCCCCCTCGAACAAACTCGGAAATTACCGTCAGCGCCACCAGCACGGACAACATGATGGTCATCAGCGAGTAGAAGTAGGAAACGTCCTTCCACGGTCTCATGCCGAGCGCGACCAGCAGCACGCCCGTGCCCACGGCACCGATTGCTGGCCACAGGAAGTTGCGTTTCAAGCTCTCGACCGATGTCCTGCGCCATGCCAGCAATGGGCCGACCGCAGTCAACAGCAGAAGCAACAGGGCTACCGGCACGTTTACGCGATTGAAGAATGGCGGTCCGACCGTGACTTTGGTTCCCTGAACCCACTCCGAGAGCACCGGGAAGAGCGTTCCCCAAAGCACCGTGAAGCAGGCGACCAGCAATAGCAAATTGTTGAACAGGAAACTGGATTCACGCGAGATCAGCGATTCCAGCTTATGCTCGCTGCGCAGGTGTGAACGGTTCTTGACATAAAAGAAGAGGCAGGTCGCGAATATGATCGCCAGAAACGCGACGAACCAGTCTCCGATCGAGGACTGGGCGAAAGCGTGCACCGAGCTGACCACTCCGCTGCGAGTCAGAAATGTGCCGAAAATCGAGAGCATGAAGGTGGAAAAAATCAGCCACATGTTCCAGGTCTTCAGCATTCCCCTCTTTTCCTGCATCATGACCGAGTGCAGAAATGCGGTACCGGTTAGCCATGGCATCAGCGAGGCGTTCTCGACCGGATCCCATCCCCAATACCCGCCCCATCCCAGCACCGAGTAGGCCCAGTGCGCGCCGAGAAAGACTCCACAAGTCAGAAATCCCCAAGTCACCATAGTCCAGCGGCGCGTGATCTGGATCCACTTCTCGCCCGGATAGCGCATGATCAGCGCGGCAAGGGCAAAGGCGAATGGAACCGTAAATCCGACGTAGCCCAGGTACAGCATGGGCGGATGAATCACCATTTCCGGATACTGCAACAACGGGTTGAGACCGTTGCCATCGGCGGGTAACGAACCTTGCATTACGCCGAAGGGATTCGCGGCGAAGTTCAGCAGTAACAAGAAGAAAACTTGAACGGCGGCGATGATAACTGAGGCATGCGCAAACAGGCGGACGTCGGTCTTATATCGTAGCCTGAGAACGAGCCCGTAGGCAGAGAGCAGCAGAGCCCAGAAAAGCAGCGATCCTTCCTGTCCTGACCAGAGCGTGGCGAACTTGTAAGGCGCGGGCAGATCGCGATTGCTGTGGTGAAAAATATAGGCGATGGAAAAATCATTCTGAAAGGCCGCCACCACCAGCACCACGGCCGCGAGGAAAACTACGGCAAAGCTGGCAATCCCGGCGCGACGCGCGGTTTCCCCCAACCGTCCCGATCCGGGTCCTTTGATGACGAGGGCCAGCAGACCTGCCAGGAAGGAATAGGCACACAACGCCAACGCGAGGAGCAGGGCAAAACTGCCTATCTGCGACATGGGGGAATCCTAGCCGTATTTTTTCAGAAACAATCCACCGAAGCAACCACGAAGCCGGGTAAAGCTGCTGGCGTTCCAGCGCTTTGCCGGGGTTCGGAGTTGCCCGAGGCAGATTCCACGACGAAGGGGTTGAGCAATTCTGGTGCCAGTGAGTTGAGACTTCACTGCACGCTACGGCGAGTATATACACAAACGCCGGGAACAACATACTCGATTGTTCCGATGCTAGTTGCGGTCGGAGCTAGATTTGGGTCGTCCCGCAGGGCAGTCGGCAGCGAACGGATGACGCTCTTTGGCGTCTAGGGTTGTTCAGGAAACTTGACGTCCAGCGACTTGTCTCCGCTTCCACCAAGCCATTTACCAGCATCGCCTCGCCGCGTATGAGCGGATTTCAGACACCCATACTCCTAGATACGTCCGAACACACATATGCATACAGTCAAGTCATGCCGGCAGAATTTCGACGAACCTATGCGGTCTGTTGCTTGCCTTGGCGAGCGAGAATTTCGCGTTCTGCTCTCAGCCAGTCCTCGTTCTCGTGGCCAGGAGTGTTTCCGCGTTCCTGATACAACTGATACGCGCGTTCGCGGATTTTCGCTTCCATGTCAGCGGGAGAGCTGTTTACTGGTGAGGTCTTGCGGACCATCGGGATGGAGCCAGCTTCGGGCATGGTGATGACTTGGCTGTTGGTAGCCTTGGTAGTGCGGGGGGTCTTTGCTTTAGCCATGATCGGTACTCCTTGGGACTGATAAGTCCATGAATTAAATTGGTTTATGGTTGACCGCATACACTGCGGTCCTGCCTGATGAGCCCACAAAGAACATGTAGTGGTTATGTAGTAATGATAACCCGAAAGGTTGTGGATTTGTGCGAAAGATGGAAAGAATTAATCTCTTTGAAACATCGATTTTGTTGATAACGGTCAGTAAAAGTCGTGCGAACTAGTTTCGGCGCGGGTGATGGATAGCGGCAGCACGCGCTCGGCTTTTACGGAGATGACATTGTCCTGATTCTGCAGAATTCCTTCCACCATGAGGAACTGCGCGGAACTTAGCAGCAGCCGGTTTTTCTGAAACAGATCGGGCATGACGATCGCGTTGGCCACTCCGGTCTCGTCTTCGATACTGAGAAAAACGAAACCTTTAGCAGTGCCGGGACGCTGGCGGCAAATGACGCATCCTGCAACGCGTAAATATTGTCCATCGGGGATGTGGCTCAGTTCGCTGGCTTTGCGGATGCCCATCGCTTGCATTCGTGTCGGTAATAAGCCATGGGGTGCGGGCCGACCGTCATGCCGGTGCCGCGGAAGTCGGCGACCAGGCGTTCTTCCGAATTCATGGGACGCAGCGGGGAGCTCGTGTCGGGCTCAGATATTTCATCGAGCAACGGCCCGGAATGGCGGACGGCGCGTTCGACTTGCCAGAGAGCATCGCGACGATGAAGAGCAAATTCACCACGGAGACACGGAGACACGGAGGTATCTGGAGGTTTGACACTTATTGAGATATTTTTCTTATTACGTTTATCGGTTTTCTCTGTGCCTCCGTGTCTCCGTGGTGAATTTGAATTCCCGACTGAATTCAGCGCTCCAATTTCCGCCAGGGTATTTAATTCATCTTTGCGCAATTCGGGCACGCGATGGACCAGATCGCGAATGGAAGTGAATGGAACTAGGTTGCGTTGATGAACCAGCGCTTTGGCGGCTTCTTCACGTAATCCGCGAGCGTAGCGGAGACCGAGGCGCAGAACAACCGAACTGGCTGAATGCTGTGTGCTGACTGCTGACTGCTCCAGCGTACACTGCCATTCTGACTTCATCACATCAATTGGCAAGACTTTCAGGCCGTGCCGCTGCGCATCTTTCACGATCGTGGCTGGACGATAAAAGCCCATGGGTTGGTTGTTGAGCAGGGCTGCGGTGAAAGCGGCAAGATAATGGCATTTCAGGTAAGCGCTGGCGTAGGCGATGAGCGCGAAACTGGCGGCGTGAGACTCAGGAAATCCATATAGAGCGAAAGAAGTGATGGAAAGAATGATCTGCTCCTGCGCTTCGCGAGAGATGCCGTTGCGTTCCATGCCGCTGCGAAGCCGGGCTTCGATATCCTTCATGCGAGCTTGCGAACGCTTGAATCCCATGGCGCGCCGCAGTTCTTCGGCTTCGCCTCCAGTGAAATTGGCAGCCACCATCGCAATGCGTAGCAATTGTTCCTGGAACAGAGGCACGCCAAGAGTTCGTGCCAGTACGGGTTCGAGTGACGGATGCAGGTGGTTCACGGCTTCGCGCCCCATGCGCCGCCGCAAATAAGGATTGACCATCTGCCCCACGATTGGCCCGGGGCGAATGATGGCGACTTGCACCACGATGTCGTAAAAACATTTTGGACGCAGGCGCGGCAGGCACGACATCTGCGCCCGGCTCTCAATCTGAAACATGCCAATCGTGTCTGCCTTCTGCAGGGTGGAATACACCGTAGGATCGTCGGACGGCAGATGAGCGAGCTCTACTTCTTCGCCGTGATGGTCGCGGATGAGTTGCAGGGAATCTTCGAGCACCGCCATCATGCCTAACCCGAGCAAATCAACTTTGATGATGCCCAAGTCGGCGCAGTCTTCTTTATCCCACTGCACTACGACGCGGCCTGGCATCGATGCGGGTTCGAGCGGCACAACGGAGTCGAGCTGCCCCTGACAAATCACCATGCCGCCGGAATGCTGGCCGAGGTGACGCGGCAAGTCCTGCACCGCAACACACAACTCGAAATATTTGCGTAGCCGGGGATGATTCAAATCCAACCCAGCATCGCGAAAGCGATGATCGAAAGTGTCATTGGCGTCGCGATATTCCCAAGTAGAAACGGCGGCTGATACTTTTTCGAGAGTTTCAGGATCGAAACCCAGAGCCTTGCCCATTTCGCGCGAAGCCATGCGGATGCGATACGTGATGACGTTGGCAGTCATGGCGGCGCCGCGCTCGCCGTAACGTTTGTACAGATACTGAATCACGCGTTCGCGCTGGTCACCGCTGGGAAGATCGAGATCAATGTCAGGCCATTCGCCGCGTTCCTCGGAAAGAAAGCGCTCGAAAAGCAATTCCATGCTGACGGCATCGACTGCGGTGATGCCAAGCGAATAGCAGACCGCGCTGTTGGCAGCCGATCCTCGTCCTTGCACCAGAATGTTTTGTTCGCGGCAGAAGCGGACCAGATCCCAGACAATCAGGAAGTAGCCGGCGAGGTCGAGCTTTTCGATGAGCTTTAGCTCGCGCTCAATCTGGCAGCGGGCGCGGTTCTGCAGATCTGAAGTGCACCGGCCATAGCGCTGCTGAAAGCCTTCCCTGGTGCGCTCCCGCAGGAATGACATCATGGTCTCGCCTTCGGCTACGGGATATTTAGGGAATTCATATCCCAGATCTTTGAAAGTGAATGTGAGCCGGGAAGACAGTTCTACAGTATTCGCAATTGCTTCGGGCAGGTCGGCGAAGAGTGCTTGCATCTCTTGCGGCGATTTCAGATAGCGTTCGGAATTGCGCGCCAGCAGTCGCCCCGCGGTGGCCAGCGTTCGATGGTGACGAATGGCAGTGAAGACATCGCAAAGTTCACGCTCCCGAGCCGTGGCATAACAGATGCCATTGGTCGCCAGCAAGCGAAGTTGGAGCGAGCGAGCAATTTCGATAACGGCGCGATTGCATGCTTCCTGCTCACGATGAAAATGACGCTGCAATTCCATGTAGAAGTTGTCCCGGCCAAAAATGCTGATCAGCCGCTCCACGCAGCTGCGCCCTTCTTCCATGCCACCGCGTGCGAGAGCAAAAGCTAGTGGACCATCGTCGTCGCCAGTAAGGCAGATCAATCCAGCAGCATGTTCTCGCAGTTCTTCTTCCCGCACCGCGCCCTCGCCCTTGGCCGAGCGCAGCTTCATCTTCGTAATCAGGCGACAGAGGTTTTGATATCCGAGCCGGGAAGAGACAAGAAGAGGAAGGCGAAATTCACCACGGAGACACAGAGGCACAGAGGAATCTGATTTTTGATTTTTGATTTCTTCCGTGCCGGAGCCTGCCCTGAGCGTAGTCGAAGGGTGTCTCGGTGGTGAAAAGTATTCGCATGTCACCTCTGCTCCAATGTGCGCCTTGATCCGCGCTTTTTTTGCAGCCATGTGGAAACGCGGCGACCCATAGACGCCATCGCGGTCGAGCAGCGCCATCGCCGGCATGTTGAGATTGGCGCAGGCTGCAACTAAGTTCTCAGGCAGAGAAGCGCCTTCGAGAAAGCTGAAAGCAGAGCGGGAGTGAAGCTCGACGTACATTAAAAACTTCCAATCGTTTAACTCACGTGGGGACAGCCGCCCCCGGCTGTCCGGCGAGCGAAGCTCGCCTGTTTCTAAGACAACTGTCGAATCCTTGTCGCTTGCGTTCCTCGGAATGACAAGAGGAAGCTTTGTCAGCAATCGACTGCGGAGCTTCGCTCCAACTGGACAGCCGGGGGCGGCTGTCCCCACGTAAGTTTTCTCAGCTGCTAGTCATACGTTCCTTCCAAAATCCATCGTCCGCCAAGCCGATCGCGGACCAGGCGATATAAAGCAATGCCAGCTTCTCCCTGCACCGCGATGTCCCATTCGTCGCGCGCCCAGCCTTCCTGCTCCCACCAGTCTCCGGACGAGCGCCAGGGCCCGGCGGCCCAGAGGATTTCTCCCTGCATTTCTTTGTTTTTAGGACAGTTGATATACGCAGGCTTGCCGTCTTGCATGGTCACCGCTACGTCGACTGGTGGACGGAAGATGCGTAGCGCGGTTACGAGGTCGTCGGGACTGTCGGTGCTAAATCCACCACGGAGACACGGGGACACAGAGAAATTCTTTTGAATTGAGAAATGTGAATTGTTCCTCTCTGTGTCTCTGTGCTTCTGTGGTGAAAACGGTTCGCTGGGTGCGAAGCGCTGCATGCGGAACCCCCCGGGACGATGCGTGTCCAGTAGTTCCAACGATCCAACTTTGTCTTTCCCGACAATGCCCGCAATCCGAGCTAGCGTGAGCTCAAGTTTTTCCGGTTCGGGCGATGGAGGAAGAAAAAGCCCGTTCTGTATTGCTCGCGGCCGTGCCGGTTCTGCCGCCAATTGAATCTTGACGATGGGAGCGCCCGGAGGATGCGCCTTCAAATCAAGTTGCAACAGCTTGAGAAAGGTCTTGGAGTCAAGCAGTGGCACAGGAAGCCGAAGAGTGCGCTGGAATAGTCGAGATTGTCCCGGACGGGCGAGGACGCCCGTCGCTCCATTATTTGTCGAGAGATCTTCTGTCTGCCATCCGTTCTCCAACTCCAAACATAGCCGCAATTCTTGAGTTGCTAACGCGCGTGCCTCAAGACGGGCGCATAATTGTTCCAACAACCGTCCCAGTAAAAATGCCAATGGTTCCAGAAGCAGGAGCGGATATTCCAACTCGATCACTTCCTCGAAAATCAGCGCCGGCTCGACCGGAACCAAAGTGCGGGAAGTGGCGCCACATGCCAGCTTTTGTAAATGGATTCCAGCCTGCCCGAGGCGCTCGCTCAGTGCGACGTGGGGTAATGCCGCCAAGTCGCGCAGTTTGCGAATTCCCCAGCGGCTGAAGGTTTCCAATAACTG
>Ga0116217_10002923_pt1 | contig 15745 bp, 11 predicted proteins | sample Sb_taG_6_FD_89697 | JGI IMG/M metagenome (GOLD analysis project Ga0116217, IMG submission 89697) | Peat soil microbial communities from Weissenstadt, Germany - Sb_50d_4_PS metaG | ecosystem: Environmental > Terrestrial > Soil > Wetlands > Peat | place: Germany: Weissenstadt | collected 2010-09-21 | reverse complement strand
CGCGTTGGTCAGCACTTCCGGCGTGTTGGTGACGACGAGGCCGCGTTTCCTCGCCGCATCGAGGTCGATGTGCTCGTAGCCGACCGAAAAAGTGGCCACGATCTTGACGGAGGCGGGGAGGCGCGCGATCTGCTGAGCGGGCAGCTTTTCCGTCGAGCAGACCAGGAGGCCGGCGCATCCCTCGGCGCGGCGGATGATTTCCTCCGCGTCGTAGAGCTTGTCCTCGAGGTTGAGTCGGGCGTCATAATCCCGACGGGCGCGGGCGAGCACGTTGTCGGGCAGATGGCGGGTGACGAGGACGGTCGGCTTGTTCGGCACGGCGGACTCCACAAATGAGTGTGCGGGGAGGGGGGAAGGACTGCTTGCTTGCGGTCTTGAAGAACGCCTCTTGGCCATTCTACCCTGCCCCGCCGAAGCATGCCATAATCCAGCCTGCAGGAGCCGAGGTCGGCTCCAGGCCCACCCCATGCTCTCCTCCGACCTGGGAGTCTTGATGGCGCGACTGCTCATAGCTGCTTTGGCACTGCCCCTCTTGTGTTTGCCGCAGGCCGGCCGCGGCGCCGATCTCATACCTCATCATGCCTTCTATACCCTCCATCTCGGGCACAGCTCGGGGACGGGCGATGTCGTCGCGGCGAGCGGCGGCATGGCGATCGAGGTCAGCGAGACCTGCGGGGCCTGGCTCACCAAGCAGCGCCTGCTCCTCAAGATCGTGCGCGACGAGGGAGATGATATGGTGACCGACAACAACTTCACCAGTTGGGAGACGAAGGACGGGCTCCGCTATCGCTTCAACGTGCGCAATCGGCTCAATGGCAGCGTCAACGAGGAATACCGCGGCGAGGCGCGGCTCAAGCCCAACGGCGGCGGCGGCACCGCAAGGTTCACCTTGCCCAAGAAGAAGGACATGACGCTTCCCAAGGGCACCCTCTTCCCGAGCGCGCATGTAAGCTACGTCATCGACTCCGCGCGCCGGAATGCGCGCATCATCAATCGCATCGTCTTCGACGGTGCCAGCGAGGATGGCCCGGACGAAACGAATATCGTGATCGGCGAGCCGGTGCCGCTGGAGAAGCTGCCGGGCCTGGATGCCAAGCTCGGAGTGCCGAGCTGGCCGATGCGCTGGGCGTTTTTCCCCGTCGACAGCAAGTCGGCGCTGCCTGACTACGAGCTAACGCTCCGCCTGCTCGACAATGGGGTCGTGGTCGACCTGAACCTGGTCTATGAGGATTTCACGGTCGGCGGCAAGATCAGCTACTTCGAGCCCCTGCCGCGGCCGAAGTGCTGAAGGCAGAAATCAGAAGCCAGAAAACAGAAGCCGCAAAGGCAGCGCTAGAGCGGCGTTTGGTCTACTGGAATCATATTTCGACGTGGCGTCATTCCCGCGAAAGCGGGAATCCAGGGCCACTGGGTCCCCGCTTTCGCGGGGACGACGGCGGGGTGGTTGCACTGATTTGGAGCTTGCTCTAATCGTCCGTTTTCTGGTTTCTGGCTTCTGATTTCTGCCTTCTGAACCCCCTCCCTTTGACGATGGCGTTGCCGCCGAGCTTTTCGCGCACGGCGTCGATCGCGCGCTCGACCTTCAGCACCCGACCGGAGGAGGGATCGAGCAGGTTGGGCGGGTCGGCCTCGGCAGCGGGCGCCAGCGCGGACGCACCGATGCCGATGAGGCGATAATGGCGCGCGCCCGCCGCGGCCGCGAGAAGGGGCAGCGCCGATTGGAAGAGGGCCTCCGCGAGCTGGGTCGGTGCCGCAAGCGTGCGGCTGCGGGTGAGGATGCGAAAGTCGGCGCCCTTGAGCTTGAGCGTGATGGTGCGGCCGGCGAGTGCCGCCCGTTTGAGTCGCCTCGCCACTGTCTCGCAGAGCGGCCAGAGCTCGGCCTTGAGCTCCGGAAAGCTGGACAGGTCGTCCTCGAAGGTGGTCTCGGCGGAGATGCTCTTGGCAAGGGAGGAGGGGTCGACCGAGCGCGCGTCCTCGCCGCGCGCGAAGCGGTAGAGGCGTCGGCCGATGGCGCCGTAACGCGCGATGAGGTCGGCCTCCTCGTGCCCGGCGAGCTGGCCGATGAGGTGGATGCCGTCCGCCTCGAGGCGGCGGCGGAGCGCGTTCCCGACCCCCCAGATCAGGCTTACGGGCTGGCGCACCAGAAATGCCTTGGCCTCGCTTCGTCCGATCACGGAGAAGCCGCGCGGCTTGTCCAGATCGGAGGCGACCTTGGCGAGGAATTTATTGTACGAGAGTCCGATCGACACGGTGATGCCGAGCGCTTCCTCGATGTGGCGCTGAAGGCGCACGAGCGTGCGCGCGGGGCTACCGTGGTGGAGGCGGGCGGTGCCGGAGAGATCGAGGAAGGCCTCGTCGATCGAGAGCGGCTCGACGAGCGGCGTGGTCTCGAGCATGAGCCGGCGCACCTCGCGGCCGACCTCCTGGTACTTGCGCATGTCCGGGTGGATGACGGTCGCCTGCGGGCAAAGCTTGAGCGCCTTGAACATGGGCATGGCCGAGCGCACGCCATAGATGCGCGCGACGTAGCAGGCGGCCGAGACGACGCCGCGCTTGCCGCCGCCGACGATGACCGGCTTGTCGCGCAATCGCGGGTCGTCGCGCTTCTCCACGCTCGCATAGAAGGCATCGCAGTCGACGTGCGCGATCGCAAGCTCGTCGAGCTCGTCGTGGGAGATGAGCCGCGGCGAGGCGCAAAGCGGGCAGCGGCGCGCAACACTCCCGCCCTCGAGTGCCAACGGACTGGCGCAGTCGCGGCAGATCACCGTCATGCTCCCGCCTCCTCGGCAGACCAAAGCCAAGCGGCACCCCGAACGCCGCTCGCGTCGCCGTGCAGCGGGGGGGCCAGCCTCGTATCTGCCCGATCGGAGAAGATGTGCGCCCCCCAATGCCGGGGTACCTGCGCATAGAGCCGCTCGATCTGCGAGAGACCGCCGCCGAGCACGATCACATCGGGATCGAGAATGTTGATCACCACTCCGAGCGCGCGCGCGAGACGCTCCTCGTAGCGCGCCAGGGTCGCCGCGGCAGCACTTTCGCCTGCGAGCGCGCGCGCCGAGATCTCGGCGGGTCCGAGCTGAACGCCGGCCGCGAGCGCGTGGTCGCGGCTCAGCCCGGGACCGGAAAGGAAGGTCTCGACGCAGCCGTGGCGGCCGCAGTAGCAGGGAGGGCCGGGTCGCTCGCCGTCGCGCGGGTTCGGGAGCGGGTTGTGGCCCCACTCGCCGGCGATGGCGTTGGCGCCAGTGAGCACGCGCCCGCCCACCACGATGCCGCCGCCGACCCCGGTGCCGAGGATGACGCCGAAGACGACTTCCGAGTCCCGGCCGGCACCGTCCACGGCCTCGCTGAGGGCAAAGCAGTTGGCGTCGTTGGCAAGGCGCACCGGCCGCTCGAGGACGCGGGCGAGGTCGCGCTCGAAGGGCCGGCCGATGAGCCAGGTCGAGTTCGCGTTCTTGACTAGGCCCGTGGCGGGAGAAATGGCGCCGGGGATGCCGACCCCGACCGTGCAGCACCGCCCCAGCTCGGCCTCGATGCCGGCCACGAGCCCGCGCAGGGCGGCGAGCGTTCCCTCGTAGCTCCCCGCCGGCGTCGGCATGCGCCGGCGCGCGAGCGCGTTGCCCGCCTCATCGAGGGCCGCTGCCTCGATCTTGCTGCCGCCGAGGTCGATCCCTATGCGCATGGCGCGTCGCCGGAGCCCTCCGCCCTTTACCGGCCGGAGCCTCCCTTTTAGGACGGAATGTCCGCCAAAAGCAAAAGGCCGCCCAAGGGCGGCCTTGCCTTCTCGCGCATGGCGAAGAGCCTACTTGAGCTTGGTCTCCTTGAAGAGCACGTGCTTGCGTGCGACCGGGTCGTATTTCTTGAGCTCGAGCTTGTTGGCCTGCTTGCGCGCGTTCTTCTTCGTCACGAAGAAGAACCCGGTGTCGGCGGTGCTCTGCATCTTAATCAGCACGCTGTTCGGCTTGGCCATGGCAACGCTTCCTCATGTGCTTTCCCGGGTGCTGCCGGGCGGAGCAGAACATAGTGCCTCCCCCGCCGCTGTCAAGCGCGGCCGGGGGCGGGTAATGGGTCACGTTGCCCAAGTCCTCATCCTTCGAGACGCGTCGCAAGCGCGACGCTCCTCAGGATGAGGACACCTCCGTTAGGGTTTCACCCCCGGGCTCTTCGACCCGGGGGAGGGCCGAAGGCCCGTCTCGAAGGATGAGGTGAAACTGATCCACGTCCCGGCCCTGCCCTCGAGCGAGCCTATTGCCGCTTGGCGATCTCGGGGCCCGGCGCTTGCAGCGCGCGCGCGAAGAGGCCACGGTCCTCGACGAGCTTTTGGGCGACCTCGAGGTCGACGTCGCCCTCCCCGTCGCGCGCCGGGCAGCTCGCGCGCAAGAGGCGGGTCTCCAGCTTGTTGGGCCGGCCGTTGGCGTGTAGCGAAAAGCGCGCCGCCGAGGTCTCCAGCCGGCCGCGCTTGACCGTATCGATGACCTGCGCCACCGCCTCCGGTCCCTCGAATGCCACCTTGCTCGTGCACACGTTGGGGATCACGCCCACCTCGTTGAGGACATAGCCCGAGGGCGCATGGATGCGCGACCAGGTGATGATGAGCTCGCCGCTGTTGGGAAGCTCGTGCACCGTCTGCACCGTGCCCTTGCCGTAGGACGCCGTTCCCACCACGACCGCGCGCCCCTGGTCCTGAAGGGCAGCCGCCACCACCTCGGCCGCGGACGCCGTGCCATGATTGACGAGAAGGGCCATCGGCAGGCCATGTAGCAGATCGTGGCCCTCCGAGTCGAAGATCTGGTTGCTGTCGGGGTGTCGACCGCTGGTCGAGAGGATGCGCCCGTGCTTCAAGAACAGCTCGGAGACGCTGACCGCCTGGTCGAGGAGCCCGCCCGGATTGTCGCGGAGATCGATCACGACTCCGCGCAGCTTGTTGCCCATCTCGCCCATCGCCTGGCGCAGCGCGCCCTCGAGGCTCGCCGTGGTGTTCGAGTTGAAGCCGGTGAGCCTGATGGCGGCGATATCGCCGTGGCGCGCATAGCTGACCGTCGGCGGTACGATGAGAGTGCGGGAGAGGACGACCTCGCGCGGTGCCTTGTCCTTGGCGGCGAGGAAGGTCACGTGCACCGGGCTGCCGACCGGCCCGCGCAGGCGGTCGATCACGTTGTCGAGGGAGAGATCGCCGACGGCTTGGCCGTTGATCTGCACGAGGAGGTCGTCGGGCGCCACGCCGGCTTTCGCCGACGGCCCCTCCTCCAAGACCGAGACAACGCGAATGTCGCTGCCGTCCTGCTTGATGGTGAGGCCGATCCCGCCGAAGCCCTCGCGCTGGGCGCGCTGGTCGCGGGCCGCCGCCGCCGTCGCGTAGCGGGAGAAGGGATCGAGGCCCTTGAGCGCCCCGCTGAACACGGTGTCGTAGATGGTCTCGATGTCGGTGTCCCGCATCGGCTGGGAGAGCTCCCTGGCACCGTCGAGCACCAGGCTTGTGGTGACCGCCCAGGCGACCGGGTCGTCGTCGTGCGGGGCCGTGAAATCCAACACTCTGCCGTTGTCGTAGGCGAGGTGCAAGCGCCCTCCGTTGCGCGTCAGCTTGAGCTTCGGGTCGATCGTTTCCATGCGCTGCATGCCGGCAAACGCTAGCTCGCCGATCGATACCGGCTCGAGGTAGCGCTTGGAAATTTCGCTGAAGCCGGCGCCGAACTCCTGGCCGGTCATTGCCACGAAGGTGCCATGCGAGGAGTCGGCCGGCTGGCCGCAAGCGGCGAGCCCGAGGACCAGGGAGAGGACGAGAGGAAGGCCCGGGCGCGATGGTCGCTTTCCGAGTTGCCCCGCCGTCGGCATGGTTGTCGAACCCTCGCGCATTCCCCTAGCCCGTGAATCCTCTTTCCGATCCGACCATGAGGCCCCCTTGCAACCCGAAGGCGGAGCCGCCGAAGGTTGCCGGCCACAAGCCCATCGAGTGACTGTATTCGCCCGATATGCCTAACTATAAGTAGCGCAGAGTGCTTGCTTTGTACAAGAAATTCCGCTGCGAGATCAGCCACGGGGCGAAAATTTGCCCATATTTCATTCATGGCGGCGAGGCCGCCGCGCGCGCGGCCGTTGCCCGGGCGGGCTCCCGAAAGAAGCCCCAGAGGGAAGTCCAGAGGGAAACGGAGAGAAGGCTTCCCCGGCGGGTCCCCTCTCAGGGGTGCGAGCGCCGCACTTTGGCCTTGCCGCCGCGGAGGCTGCCGCCCTGCGTCCGAAAGGGCCGGCCGCGGCCTTTTGCCGGCCGTCCGCGGCCTGCCTCCACCAAAAGCTCGAAGATGAGGCCGCCCGTCACCATGTCGGCTTCCGCCAGCCGCACCTCGACCTTGTCGCCCAATACGAAGGCAATCCCGCTCGCGCGTCCGATCAGCCGGTGGCGGGCCTCCTCGTGGATGTAATAGTCCGAGGGCAGCGTGCTGATCGGCACCAGCCCGTCCGCCCCCGTCTCCTCGAGCGTCACGAAGAGGCCGAAGCGGGTGACGCCCGAGATGCGTCCGGCGAAGCTCGCCCCCACCTTGGCGGCGAGATAGGCGGCGATGAAGCGGTCCTCGGCGTCCCGCTCGGCCGCATCCGCGCGCCGCTCGGTCATGGAAATGTGCTCGCCGAGCCGCGCGAAGTGCGCCTGCGTGGCGCCTGCCGAGAGGCCGTCGGGCCCGAGCCCGAGGCTTGCTATGAGGCCGCGATGCACGAGGAGGTCGCCATAGCGGCGAATGGGCGAGGTGAAATGGGCGTAGCGCCGAAGGGCCAAGCCGAAATGGCCGCGGTTGTCGGGGGCGTAGACGGCCTGGGCCTGGCTTCTGAGGATGACCTCGCTCACCAACTGGCTGTGCGGCGTCGAGGCGGCCTTTTCGAGGATCTGGGTGAAGTGCCTGGGGCGCAGGACTTGGCCCTTGGCGAGCTTGTAGCCGAGACTGGCGAGGAAATCCCTAAGCGTCTCGACCTTCTCGGCGGCCGGCTCGTCATGCACCCGGTACATGCAAAGCGTCTTCTTTTGCTCGAGCGTCTCGGCCGCAGAGACGTTGGCCGCGATCATGAACTCCTCGATAAGCCGATGGCTGTCGAGGCGGGCGCGGGGGATGATGCGCTCGATGCGTCCGTCCTTGCCGATCACGACCTGCCGCTCGGGAAGGTCGAGGTCGAGGGCACCCCGTTCTAGCCGTGCCGCGAGCAGGGCACGGAAGGCGCCATAAAGCGGTGCGATCACCGGCTCCATGAGCGGCCCGGTCAGCTCGTCCGCTTGGCCGTCGCGCGCCGCCTGCACGCGGCTATAGGTGAGGCGCGCCGCCGAGCGCATGAGGCCGCGCTCGAAGCGATGGCGGAGCTTGTTGCCCGTCTTGTCGATCCACATGTGCACGGCTAGGCAGCCGCGCTCCTCGCCGGGCTTGAGCGAGCACCAGCCGTTCGAGAGCCCTTCCGGCAGCATGGGGACGACGCGATCGGGGAAATAGGCGGAATTGCCGCGCTCGCCGGCGGCGCGATCAAGCGCGCTACCCGGCCGCACATAATGGGCGACATCCGCGATCGCGACGAGAAGATGCCAGCCGTCCCGGTTTCCGGGGTCGGGATCGGCCTCCGCCCACACGGCATCGTCGAAGTCGCGCGCGTCCTCGCCGTCGATGGTGACGAGCGGGGTACGGCGCAAGTCCGTGCGCCCGGCAAGGCCGACCGGGCCCGCCGCGGCGGCGGCGGCAAGTGCGTCCGCCGGAAAGTCGACGGGAATGCCGCGACCGAGAATGGCGATCAGACTGATCGAGCGCGGGTTTCCCATCTCGCCCAGCCGCTCGACGACGCGGGCATGGCGCAGCCCGAGCCGGTGATGGCCCGGCAGCGCCTCGGCGAGCACGAGCTCGCCCTCCCTGGCGCCGCCCTCGTCACCGCGCGCCACACCGTATTCGGCCTTGTCCTTGCGCTCGGCCGGCCGGATGCGCCCGCCGTCCGGCCCCAGTGCGAAGACCCCCAGCACCTTGCCCGGCGCCTCGCTGACGCGGCGGATGACGCGGCCCTCGTAGCTGCCGGCGCCGACGTGCTTGAGCCGGGCCAGCACCCGCTCGCCCGCGCCGAGTGCCGGCGTGCCGCGCCGCTCGGGCGCCATGTAGATGCGCGGCGGTGGGCTCTCGCCTTCCCAGGCGAGCGGCCTCGCCAGCAATTCGCCGTCCGCGTCCGTGCCGGCGATTTCGACGAGCGTCACCTCGGGCAGCCGGCCGGGCGCACCGAAGCGCCGGCCGCGCTCGCGCCCGAGGGTGCCCTCCTGCTGCAGCTCCTTGAGCAAGGTCTTGAGCTGGATGCGCTCCGCACCCGAGAGGCGAAACGCGCGCGCGATCTCCCGCTTGCCGACCGGCACCGGGCTCTCGCGGATATAACTCAGAAGCTCCTCTCTGGTCGGCAGAGGCGATGGCTTCTGCTTCGGGTGGCGGGGCGGCAAATCCAACTCTCGTACTATTCCGCGGTGGCGGCGGCTTTGCTCTTGCGGCTCGCGCCAGCACCCTTCCGCGACTTGGTCTTGCCGGCACTCCCTGCTCGCGCCGCATGCGCAGCCAGGAGTTCGACCGCCTCCTCGAGCGTGACCGCGTCCGGCTGCTTGCCCTTCGGCATCGGGGCGTTGAGCGAGCCGTGCTTGAGGTAGGGCCCGTAGCGGCCCTTCAAGATGCGCACCGGCCGCGCGTCCGCGGGATGGGGGCCGAGCTCGTGTAGTGTCGTCGAGCCGCGGCCCTTGGCCTGGCTCAAGAGATCGACCGCGCGATTGAGCCCGATCGTGAGAACCTCCTCGAGCGTGCCCAGGCTCTTGTAGCTGCTCTCATGCTTGATGTAGGGGCCGAAACGGCCGATGCCGGCGGTGATCGGCTTGCCCGTCTCGGGGTGGTGGCCGATCTCGCGCGGCAGCGAGAGAAGCTGCAAGGCGAGTGCTATGGTCACCTCCTCGGGCTTCACTCCGCGCGGGAGGGAGACGCGCTTCGGCTTCTCGGCAGCTTTTTCCTTGGCGTTTTCCCTGGCCTTGGCCTTCGACTTGCCCGTATCGGCGGCCTTGGCGCCGGCCTCGCCGCCGAGCTGGACGTAATAGCCGTAGGGCCCCTTGCGCAGCGCCACGGGAAGGCCCGTGGCGGGATCGCTGCCGAGTATCTTCGGACCTTCGAATGCGGCTTGGGCGCCGCCCTGGTCGCCGTTCACGCGCACCTCGAGCGGGCGGGTATAGCGGCACTCCGGATAGTTCGAGCAGCCGACGAAGGCGCCGAACTTGCCGAGCTTGAGGCTCAGCCTGCCGCCCGCACAGGCCGGGCAAGCGCGCGGGTCCTTGCCGTCTCCGAGGTCGGGGAAGAAATGCGGGGCCAGCTCCTCATTCAAGGCCTCGATCACCTGGCTGATCGAGAGCTCCTTGGTGCCGTCGACGGCTTTCGAGAAATCGGCCCAGAAGTCGCGCAGGAGCTGCTTCCAGTCGACGCGGCCGTCGGAGACGTCGTCGAGCTTGTTCTCGAGCTCGGCGGTGAAGTTGTACTCGACGTAGCGCTGGAAGAAGCTGACCAGGAACGCCGTGACGACGCGGCCGCGATCCTCGGGCACGAAGCGGCCCTTGTCGATGCGCACGTACTTGCGGTCCTGCAGGACCTGAAGGATCGAGGCGTAGGTGGAAGGCCGGCCGATGCCGAGCTCCTCGAGGCGCTTGACGAGGCTCGCCTCGGTGTAGCGCGGCAGGGGCTGGGTGAAATGCTGCTCGGGCTTGATCGCCTCGCGCGCGAGCGTCTCGCCCTCCTTCACCTGGGGCAGGCGGCGCTCGGCCTCCTCGTCCTCGGCCGGATCGTCGCGGCCCTCCTGGTAGACGCGCAAGTAGCCGTCGAAGAGGAGCACCGAACCCGTCGCGCGCAGCATCGCGGCACCTGCCTTGTCCGCGATATCGACCGCCACCTGGTCGAGCACCGCACTCTCCATCTGACTCGCGACCGCGCGCAGCCAGATGAGCTCGTAGAGCCGCCGCTGATCGTCGTCGAGAAAGCGCCCGACCTCCTGCGGCCGCCGGAACAGGTCCGTCGGACGGATCGCCTCATGCGCCTCTTGCGCGTTCTTGGCCGTCGCCTTGTAGCGGCGCGGCTCGGCGGGGAGATAGTTCTTGCCGAACTGCTGCTCGACGAGCCGGCGCGTGGCCGCGACCGCCTCGCCCGCAAGGGCCACGCTGTCCGTGCGCATGTAAGTGATGAGCCCGACGCTTTCGCCGCTGAGCTCGATGCCCTCGTAGAGGCGCTGGGCGACGCGCATGGTGCGGCTCGCGCTGAAGCCGAGCTTGCGCGACGCCTCCTGCTGGAGGGTCGAGGTGGTGAAGGGCGGGTTGGGATGGCGCCGCTGCTGCTTGCGCTCGACCTTGAGGACGGCATACTCCCCGCCTGCGAGCACGGCCGCGGCCCCGTCCGCCCCCGCCTTGTCGCCGAGAGCGAATTTGTCGAGCTTCGTTCCCTTGAGATGGGTGAGGCGCGCCGTCAGCACGGCCCCGCTCGCGCTGCGGAACTCGACGTCGATCGTCCAATATTCGCGCGGCCGGAAACGCTCGATCTCGGCCTCGCGCTCGCAGACGAGACGGAGGGCGACCGACTGCACGCGGCCCGCCGAGCGGCTTCCCGGCAGCTTGCGCCACAGCACGGGCGAAAGCGTGAAGCCGACGAGGTAGTCGAGCGCGCGGCGGGCGAGATAGGCCTCGACCAGCTCGCGATTGACATCGCGAGGATGCGCCATCGCGTCGAGCACGGCGTCCTTGGTGATCTCGTTGAAGACGACGCGCTTCACCTCGACGTTGTCGAGGGCGTCGCGCTCCTTGAGGAGCTGGAGGACGTGCCAGGAGATCGCCTCGCCCTCGCGATCGGGGTCGGTCGCGAGGCAGAGCCGGTCGGCCTTCTTCAAGGCACTGGCGATCGCGCGGATGTGCTTCTCCGAGCCGCTGTCGACCTGCCACGACATGGCGAAGTCCTCCTCGGGCCGGACGGAGCCGTCCTTGGCCGGGAGATCGCGCACATGGCCATAGCTCGCCACCACCACATAGTCCTTGCCCAGGTACTTGTTGATGGTCTTCGCCTTGGCCGGAGACTCGACGACGACGACGATCATTGCGCCACGCCTGCTAGGTCAAAGGGCCGGGAGGCTAAAGGGTTTCGCTTAGGAGAGCAAGCTTACCCGGTGGCCGGGGTGACGCTCCAATCGCCCGGCGAGCTCCAGCTCGAGGAGCGCCATCGACACCACCGCGGGCGAGAGATGGGTTTGCCGCAGGATTTCGTCAACCGGCACCGGAGTCGGCCCCAGCGCCTCGAGCACCAGCCGCCGCGCCTTCTCGAGCTCGGACGGGGTGGGCTCAAGGGGCGGGGGAGCGGGCTCTCCAGGGGGTTCTTCGCCGAGCGGGCGCTTGCCCATCCCCTCGAGCACGGCGATCACGTCCGCCGCCCCTTCGGTCAAGTGGGCGCCGTCCCGGATGAGGCCGTTCGTCCCCTTGCAGCGCGGATCGAGCGGCGAGCCGGGGACGGCGAACACCTCCCGGCCCTGGTCGGCGGCGAAGCGGGCGGTGATGAGGGAGCCCGAGCGCTGTGCCGCCTCGACCACGACGACTCCGAGGCAAAGCCCTGAAATTATTCGATTTCTCCGCGGAAAATGACGGCCTTGCGGCTCCGTGCCGGGGGCCATCTCCGAGAGCGCCAGGCCCTGGGCGACGATGGCGTCATAGAGCTCCCGGTTCTCCTCGGGATAGACCACATCGACCCCGCCGGCCATGACCGCGACCGTGCCGCTCGCGAGCGCCCCCTGGTGCGCGCTGGCATCGATGCCGCGCGCGAGGCCGGAGACCACCACGAGGCCGGCCTCCCCGAGACCGGCGGCGAGCTCGCGGGCGAAGCGCCGGCCGCTCGCGGAGGCATTGCGGGCGCCGACGATGCCGATCATGTTGCGCTCGAGGAGATGGGCGTGACCGCGCAGCGTCAAGACCGGGGGCGCGTCCTCGACGGCGCGCAAGGTGGCAGGGTAGCCGGGCTCGTCGCGGCAGAGGAGCCGGCCGCCAAAGGCCTCGAGTGCGGCGACCTCACGCTCGGCCGCCGCGCGCGAGGGGATGCGAATCGGGCGCTGCCGTCCGCCGCGCTTGGCCAGCTCGGGCAAGGCGGCGAGGGCTGCCTGGGCGGAGCCGAAGCGGGCGAGGAGCTGGTAGAAGGTGATCGGCCCGACGTTCTCGCTGCGGATGAGGCGAAGCCAGTCCAGCCGCTCGCTCTCAGTAAGAGGCCGTTCGCGCGCCATCGCGCCACAATGGTTAATGGCCAAGGGTTCGTCAACCTCAAGCTGAGATGGTGGGGTCAAGCTCATCGCGATAAGCCCCTCTCCCGCGCTAGCGGGAGAGGGAAGGGGCCCATCACGAAGGGATGAGAAGGGTGAGGGAATGCTGGATGCCGGTGCCGTCCCTCACCCTCCCATTGCCGCGCAATGGGCCCCTCCCTCTCCCGCAAGCGGGAGAGGGGCTTGGCGCCTTCGCCATCATGTGTGAATCCGTAAGCGGCCGGCAAAGAGCCGCGTCGGTGCCCATTAAGCCCATATCCGCCCCTGGCCAAGGCGCGGCACGGCACTTATATCTTGGCGCCGATCTTGGGCTCTTCGCCTTTGAGGAGGCGGCGGATGTTGCCGAGGTGGCGGAGGAAAACGAGGACGGCCACGAAGGCGGCGAGCTGGGCGATCTGAGGGTCGCCGAGGAGCCAGCCGTAGAGCGGGGAGAGGGCGAAGCTCGCAAGGGCTGCGAGCGAGGAATAACGGAAGACGAAGGCCACGGCGAGCCAAGTGGCGCAGGCCGCCAAGCCGGCCGGAAAGGAGGCGGCAAGGAGCACGCCCAAGCCCGTGGCGACGCCCTTGCCGCCCTTGAAGCGGAGCCAGAGCGGAAAGAGGTGGCCGACGATGGCGCCGGCACCCGCGAGAAACGCCGTGTCGGGGCCGAAGCGGGCGCCGAGCAGCACGGCGGCCGCCCCCTTGCCGCCGTCCAAGAGGAGCGTCAAGGCCGCGAGCCAGCGGTTTCCCGTGCGCAGCACGTTGGTGGCGCCGATATTGCCCGAGCCGATCTTTCGGATGTCGCCCATGCCGGCGAGGCGCGTGAGGAGGAGGCCGAAGGGAATCGAGCCCAGGAGATAGCCCGCCACGGCAGCGGCGAGGAACGGCCAGGTGTAGGAGAAATTGCCGAGCGGCGACGGCATGGCGGGTGTCTCCGTGCGCCTCGGCGAAGGGACCGAAGCCGGGCTTTACGGATTTATAGCCGCTCTCGGCTCTCCCCGTCGACGAACACGGGACGGCCGTCGACGATGGTGCGGAGCACGCGTCCTTGCACCTGGCGCTCGGCGAAGGGGGAGTTCTTCGACTTGCTGCGGAAGCGGTCCTCCTCGATGGTCCAGCTAGCCGTGGGATCGAAAAGCAGCAGATCCGCGGGTGCTCCCTTGCGCAAGCGTCCGGCCGCAAGCCCGAGAATGCCGGCGGGCTTGCAGGTGAGGGGGGCGAGGGCCTCGAGCAGGCCGAGCCTGCCGCGCTGATAGAGTGCCAAGGAAAGTGGCAGAAGCGTCTCGAGCCCGATGATGCCGGCGGCCGCCTGGACGAAGGGCTGGCGCTTGCTGTCCTGGTCGTGGGGCGCGTGGTCGCTGGCGATCGCGTCGATGGTGCCGTCGGCCAGTCCGTCGATGAGCGCCTCGCGGTCCTCGGGCCGGCGCAGCGGGGGCGAGACCTTGGCGAAGGTGCGGTAGTCGCCGACCGCGGTCTGATCGAGGGTGAAATAGTGGGGTGCGGTGTCGCAGGTGACATCGAGCCCGCGCGCTTTCGCGCTGCGCATGGCCTCGACCGCCTCCGCGGTCGAGAGCGGCCCCGCGTGGTAGCGCCCGCGCGTGAGCTCGACGAGGCGGAGGTCGCGCTCGAGCAGCATCACCTCGGAGAGGCGCGGAATGCCGGGAAGGCCGAGACGGGTCGCGACCTCGCCCTCGTTCATCGCACCGCCTTCGGCAAGCTCGGGCTCTTGCGGACGCTGGATGATGAGAGCCGCGAAGGTGCGCGCGTATGAGAGCGCGCGGCGCATCACAAGCGCACTCGCCACCGGCTTGAGGCCGTCGGTGAAGGCAAGCGCTCCCGCCTCCTGGAGCAAGCCCATCTCGGCGAGCTGCTTGCCGCCCAAGCCCTTGGTCACCGCCGCGTAGGTGTAGACCTTGACGCGCTTCACCTCGCGCGCGCGCCGGGCGATGAACTCGACGCCCGAGACGTCGTCGATCACGGGCTCGGTGTTGGGTAGCGCCACCATCGCGGTGACCCCGCCCGCGGCGGCCGCCTCGCTCCCGGTGTGGATGGTCTCCTTGTGCTCCTCGCCGGGCTCGCAGAGCTGCACGCGCATGTCGACGAGGCCGGCGAGCAGGCAGGCGCCGTGCCCGTCGATCGCCTGGACGCCCTCGGGCACGCCGTTCGCGAAGAGGCGAGGGCCGAAGTCGGCGATCGCTTCGCCCTCGGTCAGGAGCGCACCCGGCTCGTCGAGCCCGCTCGCGGGATCGAGGAGGCGGACGTTCACATAGGCGGTGCGGCCGGGGCGCAGGCCCGGCGGAATGCTCATGCGCTCACCTCGTCGGGCTCGTTTCCGCGCAGGCCCCGGCGCATGAGCGCATCGAGGCAGGCCATGCGCACCGCGACTCCCATCTCCACCTGCTCGTGGATGGCGCTGCGCCCGATGTCGTCGGCCACCTCGCTGTCGATCTCGACCCCGCGGTTCATCGGCCCGGGGTGCATGATCATGGCGTCCTCCTTGGCCACGGCGAGCTTGGCGTAGTCGAGCCCGAAGAAGCGGAAGTACTCGCGGATCGAGGGCACGAAGGAGCCGTGCATGCGCTCGGTCTGGAGGCGCAACATCATAACCACATCAACGTCTTTGAGCCCGCTCCTCATGTCGTAGAAGACCTCGACGCCGAGGCGCTCGACCTGGGCCGGAAGGAGCGTGGGCGGGGCCACGACGCGCACCTTCGCCCCCATGGTGTTGAGGAGGGAGATGTTGGAGCGGGCCACGCGGCTGTGCAGGATGTCGCCGCAAATCGCGACCGCTAGGCCGCGGATGCGGCCCTTGCGGCGGCGGATGGTGAGCGCGTCGAGGAGCGCTTGCGTGGGGTGCTCGTGGCTGCCGTCGCCGGCGTTGATCACCGCGCAATTGACCTTCTCGGAGAGCAGCTTGACGGCCCCCGAGTCGGAGTGGCGCACGACGAGCACGTCCGGGCGCATGGCATTCAGCGTCATCGCCGTGTCGATCAGGGTCTCGCCCTTCTTGATGGAGCTGGTCGAGACCTGCATGTTGATGACGTCCCCGCCCAGGCGCTTGCCCGCGAGCTCGAAGGAGGTGCGCGTGCGCGTCGAGTTCTCGAAGAAGAGATTGATCACCGTGCGGCCGCGCAGGATCGAGCTCTTCTTGTCGGCCTGGCGGTTCTGCTCGACGTAGGACTCGGCGAGGTCGAGCAGCATGGTGATCTCGTCGGCCGATAGGCCTTCGATGCCGAGGAGATCCCGGTGGGGGTAGCGGAGCGTGGGGGAGTGCGCGAGCGCGGTCATTAAAGCGGCAGTATAGGGCGCGGGGAGGGGGCGAGGCAAGGTGGGGGAAAGCCCGGTGACGTAACAGTCTGTGTGTCAGGGCAAGAAAGGGGTACTCCCCTGTGGCCGACCAAGGTCCACAAAAGGAGCACCCCGATGCCACAGCATGCTGCGACGATTGAGAGTTTAGCGATGG
>Ga0116217_10002922_pt1 | contig 15745 bp, 18 predicted proteins | sample Sb_taG_6_FD_89697 | JGI IMG/M metagenome (GOLD analysis project Ga0116217, IMG submission 89697) | Peat soil microbial communities from Weissenstadt, Germany - Sb_50d_4_PS metaG | ecosystem: Environmental > Terrestrial > Soil > Wetlands > Peat | place: Germany: Weissenstadt | collected 2010-09-21 | reverse complement strand
TGTCGAACCGGTCGCCGGCGTAGTCGGTCATGTCGATTCCGCCGACGAACGCGAGCTCGCCGTCGACCACCACGGTCTTCTCGTGGTGGCAGTGGAACGGATGCTCGCGCGGGTCGGTCTCGCAGCGGATCCGGGTATCGCGGGTGAGCGTCTGCACGGCCTCGCGCACCTCCTTGCGAGTGGGGTGGAACGCCGGCACCGGAGCGCCCGCCCACACGAGCACCCGCACGTCGACGCGCTCGGCCGACTCCGCCAGCAGCTCGCCGAGCACGCCGGGGCGTGTGCCGCGGACCAGCTCGAAGTAGGGCGCGACGTGCCATCCGGTGAGGTGCACGTAGTGACTGGCGTTCTCGATCGCCTCGGCGACCTGAGGGAACGCGTCGGCGCCGTCGATCAGCACCTCGAGCGAGCAGCCGTCGCGCGGGGGTGGATCGCCCGAGGCCCACGGCCCGTCGTCGGGCGGGGCGAGCGCGTGGCTCCAGCCGAGGCGGCGCAGGCACCTCAGGCCGCGATCGCCTCGAGGTCTTGCTCGGAGGTGGTGAGCAGCTCGGGCTGCTCGCGCTCGATCTCGTGCTCGCGGACCAGCCACAGGGCCAGCAGTGCGCCGGCGAACGCGAGCGCGGCGCCGATCACGAGAATCGTGTTCAGACCGCTCAGGAACCCGTCGCGGGTCGCGTTGGCGACGATCGCGCGGGCTCCGTGCGGCACGGACTGCAGGGCAGCCTGGAGCTTCCCGCCAGAGGCCGCCTCGATCAGCTGGCGGGGATGATCGCCGGTGGCCGCCGGCGTTCCGGCTGCGACCGTTGAGATCTTGTCGGCGCCGCGGGCGAGGAAAATCGCTCCCCACGCCGCTACGCCGACCGCGATCGCGACCTGCCGGAACGTGTCGTTGATCCCCGCCGCCATACCGCTGCGCTCCTTCGCGACGACGCTGACCGCGACGTCCGCGATCACGGGGTTGAGCAGGCCGACCCCGATGCCGGCGACGATGAAGCCGGGCAGCAGCGACGTCCAGCCGTCGCTGGGGGTCAATCCGGACATAAGCAGCAGCCCGCCACCGATCGCGGCCAGGCTCGCCGCCATCAGGAATCGTGCGTGCACCCGAGCCATCAGGGCAACGGCAAGCGGCGCGACCAGGAACGGCACCAGCGTGATCGGCAGGTAACGGAGCCCGGCCTGCAACGGCGAGTAGCCGAGGTAGTTCTGCAGGTACAGCGTCAGGTACAGGAACAGCGCGAACAGCGAGGACGACACCGCCGCCGCGGCCAGCTGGACGCCGGTGAACGCCCGCCGGCGGAACAGCTCGAGCGGGAGCATCGGCTCCTGCACCCGCTGCTCGATCGCCGTGAACGCCGCGATCATCACCACGGCTCCGGCGAACAGTCCCAGGATCAGCGGGCTGCCCCAGCCGTCGTCGTTGCCGCGCAGGAGCGCCAGCACGAGCATTACCAGCGCGCTGCTGAAGCTGACGAGCCCGAGCCAGTCGATGCGGGTCGCGTTGGGATCGCGGGACTCGCGGATCCGCATTAAGGTCACGGCGATCGCCGCAATGCCGATCGGGACGTTCAGGAAGAACACCCACCGCCAGCCGAATGCGCTCGTGATCGCGCCGCCGACCAGCGGGCCGACCGCGACCGCGACGCCGATCGTCGCGCCGTAGACGCCCATCGCGGTTGCGCGTTCCCGCCCCGCGGCGAACTCCTGCGCGACCAGCGCCAGCGAGACCGCGAACATCGCGGCGCCGCCGATTCCCTGGATCGCGCGCGAGATGTTCAGGAACGTCGCGTCGGGCGCCAGCCCGGCGGCCAGCGACGCCGCCGAGAAGATCCCGAGCCCGATCGCGAACACGCCTCTGCGTCCGAGCCGATCCGCCAGCGAGCCGGCGGTCAGGACGATCGCCGCGAGCGACAGCGTGTAGGCGTCGATCACCCACTGCACGTCGGTGAAGCTCGCCGACAGGTCCTTCTCGATCGACGGGAGCGCCGTGTTCACCACGGTGATGTCGAGCAACAGCATGAAGGTGCCGACACTCACCGCCAGTAAGGTCCACCACTTTCTAGACATAGATACCTCGCGTATTCGGTGCTAAACTTGTCAGGCAACCTTGTAAGGCTTCCGAACTGTCTGCCCACCTTATCAGGAGTCCTGACGAAATGTCAAACGATCACGACACACCCCGTCCGCCGTTGATGATTCGGCTGCTCAGCGTCGCCTTCGACGACTTCTGCGAGGACCTGGAACGGCGCGTTGCGGAAACGCCGTACAGCGACATCCGGATCACCCACGGGTGCGTGTTCGGGAACATCGACCCGGAAGGGACCCGGCTCACCGACCTGGCCGAGCGCGCTCGCATGACCAAGCAGTCGGTGGGCGAGGTCACCAGCGACCTCGAGCAGCGCGGCTACGTCGAGCGGGTGCCCGACCCGAGCGACGGCCGGGCGAAGATCATCCGCTTGACCGAGCGCGGGCGCGCCGCGCAGGCGCTCGGCGTCGGGCTGATCGACGAGATCGAGCAGGAATGGGCCGAGCGGTTCGGCGCCGAGCGCGTCGCCGCGCTCCGAGACGCGCTCGAGGCGATCACCGGCGAGTCGCGTGTCGTCGTGGCGGCGTGACCGAGGCCCGGCTCGAGCAGGGCGTTCCCGTCACCGCCGGGTGGTTCGTCGTCAACGCGCGCGACGCCCGGTGGCTGCACAACGACATGCGCACCGTGTGCCGGTTCGGCGGCGAGGGCGAGGCCCACTTCGACGACCTCGGAATCGGCCTGTACTGGATCGGGCCGGGCAAGCCGATGTCGCTCTACCACCACGAGGCGGGGCAGGAGGACTTCCTGATCCTGCGGGGCGGCTGCACGGTGATCGTCGAGGGGGAGGAGCGGCCGGTCGGTCCTTGGGACCTGTTCCATTGCCCGCCGAGGACGGCGCACACGATCGTCAACACCGGCGCGGAGCCGGCGCTGATCCTCGCCGTGGGCGCGCGCAAGGAGAAGGGCAGCGCGCGCTATCCGTTCGACCCCGCCGCCGCCGGCCGCGGGGCGGGCGTGCCGGACCAGTCAACGCCGGCGGATGAGACCTACGCGCGCTTCGGCAAGCCGGTCCCGGGGCCGGCGCCCGACATCTTCTAGTCGCGGCCTCCCGCGGGGGCCTCGCGCTGCGAGCGGCGCGCGGACGCCTGAATTACCTGCATAGTCTGACATTCGACGCATCCTGACCGAACCGTGTCAGATATCTCATGTGGGGCATGCGTGATGTGGCACGGTCGCCCGACGGGGGCTCGATTGTCAGGTCTTGCAGGTCAGCGCCCACGCCCCGCCGGCGCTTTGCGGACTAGTGCCGGATCATGCCTCATCCCGGGCGATGAGCGCCGCCACGCCGTCGAGGATCCGCTCGAGCCCGAACTCGAACTCGCTGTCGGGATCGTCCTCGTCCTCGAGCGCCCCCGACGCAATCGCGTCGGCGAGCGCCGGGAAATCGCCGCCCGCGATCAGGACGCCGAGGATCCTCGCGTACGTGGGCATGACCTCCTCGCCGCCCGCTCCGGCCGCCAGGTCGAGGTTCAGCGTCTCCTCGTTGCGGACGAAGCCGCTTACGAGCAGGACGGTTGACAGCTTCTGCTGCTCGGACAGCGGGGTATCGGACAAGGCTCGGAGAGCATTCTCGAGCCAGGCGACGTTGTTCGGGCCCATCGGCGGCGCGCTGATCGGGACCCGCAGCGCCCATGGATGGCGCCGGTAGGTGGCGCGGACGCCGACCGCCCACCGTCTCAGGCCTGCGCGCCAGTCCTCGCCGGGTGGCGCCGGCGGCGGCGTGCCGAGCGCGCCGTCGACCATCAGCGTCAACAGCTCGTCCTTCGCGGCGACGTAGCGGTAGAGCGACATCGTCCCGACCCCCAGCTCGGCGGCGACACGCGTCATCGACAGCGCGCCGATGCCCTCGGTCATCGCCACCCTGATCCCCGCGGCGACGATCCGATCGAGCGTCAGCCCGGGCTTCGGACCGCGCGTGGGCCGCCGCCGGCGTCCCCAGGCGAGCTCGATGCTGGGCGGGATGAGGTCTTCGTTGTCGTCGTCGCTCATCGAATCGGTATTTGACATCACCGGGTAATTGCGTATGCTCTACGCATTAGAGCGTATGCAATACGCAGTTTATTCCGCGGTTCGAGAGAGGGCCACATGAGCGAGAACCCTGCAATCGAGGTCCACGACCTGACGAAGTCCTACCGATCCGTCCGCGTGCTCGACGGGATCGGCCTGCGCGTCCCCGCCGGCACGGTGTTCGCGCTGCTGGGGCCGAACGGCGCGGGCAAGACGACGACCGTGCGAATCCTCGCGACGCTCGTCAAGCCCGACGGCGGCTCGGCGCGCGTCGCCGGCCACGACGTCGTCGCCGACCGCCATGCGGTCCGGCGGCGGATCAGCCTCACCGGCCAGTACGCCGCGGTCGACGAGCTCCAGACCGGGAGGGAGAACCTCGAGATGATGGGGCGGTTGCGGCGCTTGGCGCCTCGGGCGGCACGTGCGCGCGCCGCCGAGTTGCTCGAGCAGTTCGACCTCGCCGGCCCCGGCGATCGCCGCGTCGCCGCGTACTCAGGCGGGATGCGGCGGCGGCTGGACCTCGCGGCCAGCCTCGTCGCCAGCCCCGAGGTGATCTTCCTCGACGAGCCCACGACCGGACTCGACCCGCGCGCCCGACGTGCGATGTGGGAGGTCGTGACCGGCCTGACCGAGCTCGGAGTGACGGTGTTCCTGACCACCCAGTATCTCGACGAAGCCGAGCAGCTCGCGGACACGATCGCGGTCCTCGATCGGGGCCGGGTCGTCGCCGAGGGAAGTGCCTGGGAGCTCAAGGAGCGGGTCGGTGGCGCCCGGCTCGATTTTCAGCTGGCCGACGCGTCGAGCTTCGAGGAGTTGATCGACTACCTCGGGGCTCGCGCGATGCACTCCGACCGCTCGACGCTGACGATCGGGACCGCGACCGACGGCAGCGCCGCCGACGCGCGGGCGCTGTTCGACGAGCTCGACCCGGAGGGGACTCGAATCGCCCGGTTCGAGCTCCGGACGGTCAGCCTCGACGACGTCTTCATGAGCCTGACCAGAGACCACGCGCACGCCGATGCACGAGAAAGCGAGATCGCAAATGTCTGAATACGCCGTCCAACCACTCATGACCCGCGCGCTTCGGCTGTCGCTCCGGAACATCGAGGGCCTGCTTACCGCGCTGGTTCTGCCGGTGATCATGATGCTGATGTTCGTGTACCTGTTCGGTGGCGCGATCAGCACCGGCACCCGTTACGTGGACTACGTCGTGCCGGGGGTGCTGCTCGTCTGTATCGGATGGGGCTCCGGGACGACCGCGATCACCGTCGCCCACGACCTCGCCTCGGGAATCATCGACCGGTTCCGCTCGATGGACGTCCGAGGGGAGGCGCTGATCAGCGGGCACGTCGTCGCGAGCGTCGCCCGCAACCTGCTGTCCGTGGCGCTGGTCGTCGTCGTCGCTGTCGCGATCGGGTTCCGTCCGCACGCGGACGTGGCCCATTGGCTGCTGGCGGCCGGGGTCCTGGCGCTGTTCGTGCTCGCGCTGTCGTGGTTCGCGGCCGCGATCGGGATCGCCGCCCGCACGCCCGAGATGGCTCAGGGAATCGCCTTTCTGGTCAGCTTCCTGCCGTACGTGAGCAGCGCGTTCGTCCCGATCCACACGATGCCGTCGGCGCTCCAGGCGGTGGCCCGCAACCAACCCGCGACCGCCGTGATCGACACGATCCGGGCGTCGCTGAACGGCGGCCACGTCGGCGCGGACGCGTGGCACGCCGTCGCCTGGAGCGTCGGCATCATCATCGTGTCGATCGCGCTGTCCGGGGTCCTGTTCCGCCGGCGCGCGCGGTGAGGTTGACGCGGCCGGGGGCGGCCAGCGGTTAGGCTCCCGCACGACGGCGACTATGGCGTTCGACCTGGTCATCGACATCGAGAACACGCCGGGAGCGCTGGCGGAGGTGGCGGCGGCGATCAGCGACGCCGGCGTGAACATCGCCGCGGCCACGTGCATCGGAACCGGGGAGCGGGCCGAGCTCCACGTCCTGGTCCCGCACGCGGAGGCGGCCAGGCACTCGTTGGCGATCTCGCATCTGGGGGTCAGCCGCGAGCGCGAAGTCGTCGTGATCGACGTCGAGGACCGCCCCGGAGTGCTGGCGGACCTGACCCGCAAGATCGCCAAGGCCGGCGTCGACCTCGATCTCGTGTACGTCGCCACCCGGAACCGGGTGGTGTTCGGGTCAGCCGATCTGGCGGGACTGCGGACCGCGCTGGACGTCGCGAGCTGAACGCGGCGGCTCGGGTCGGAGCGCTCGCCGGTGGCGGGCGCGGGCGATCCGAACGGCCACGTTGACAGTGACGTCGATCGCGAGGATCAGCACGAACGGCCAGTAATGCGCGAAGCCGCGGCGGAGCGCCGCGAGCAGCGGGATGACCGTCCATGCTCCGATGAACAGGCCGAGCGCGCCGCAGATGTTCACCGCGGCGGTGAGGTAAGGCGTGTCCAGATACTCGGGGTCGATCGGGTCCGCCCGGCTGGGCATCTGGGCGCGCCAGCTGAGGAAGAATGGGTCGCGCTTTTCCGTGCTCATATAGCTACCCGCGAGGACGGCGCGCCACTCTGAGCATCCGCTCGGGACCGGCCGGGTGTCACAGCCGCCGGGGCTACCTCGTCAAAGCTGGTGCAATCGAGTATGAGGAGCCGAAAATGAAAGTCTTCGTTGCAGGCGCGACAGGCGCGATGGGCAAAGAACTGGTCCCCCGGCTGGTCGCCGCCGGCCACCAGGTCGTCGGCACCACGCGGAGCGAGGCCAAGCAGGCGGCGCTGTCGGACCTCGGGGCCACGCCGGTGGTCGTCGACGCGCTCGATCCCGAGCAGGTCGCCGATGCCGTCGCCGAGGCGCAGCCCGATGTGATCGTCCACGAGCTGACCGCGATCGCCACATTCGACATGCGCCACTTCGACCGCAGCTTCGCGATGACCAACCGGCTGCGGACCGAGGGCACCGACCACCTGCTGTCGGCCGGGCGTGCTGTCGGCGTTAAGCGGTTCGTCGTCCAGAGCTATACGAGCTGGCCGTACGCGCGGACCGGCGGCCCGGTCAAGACCGAGGAGGACCCGCTCGACCCAGCGCCCGCGCGCGAGATGCGCGAGTCGCTCGCCGCGATCCGTCATCTCGAGGCAGCAGTCACCGGCGCTGACTGGACGGAGGGGCTCGTGCTCCGGTACGGCGGCTTCTACGGTCCCGGCACGTCCCTGTCCCCGGGCGGCGAGCAGTTCGAGATGGTGCGCAAGCGCAAGTTCCCGGTGGTCGGCAACGGCGGCGGAGTGTGGTCGTTCGTGCACATCGCGGACGCTGCCGAGGCGACCGTCGCGGCCGTCGAGCACGGCAACCGCGGGATCTACAACGTCGTCGACGACGATCCGGCCGCGGTCGGCGAGTGGCTGCCGGCGCTGGCTGAGTCGATCGGCGCGCCGAAGCCGTGGCATGTCCCGCGGCTCGTCGGCCGCGTGCTCGCCGGCGAGGTCGCGATCGTGATGATGACCGAGATTCGCGGGGCGTCAAACGCGAAGGCCAAGCAGGAGCTCGGCTGGGAGCCCCGGCACCCGAGCTGGCGCAAGGGGTTCGCGGCATGAGCTCGGGCTCGAGCGAAGACCTGCTCGACGAGTTGCGACCGGTGTCGTTCGCGATCGCCTACCGGATGCTGGGCAGCGTCGCCGAGGCCGAGGACATCGTCCAGGAGGCGCTGCTTCGGGTCCACCGCGCGGTGCAGGCGGGCGAGCGGATCGGTTCGCCGCGCGCGTTCGTGGCGACGATCACAACGCGCCTGGCGATCGATGAGCTGCGCTCGGCTCGGGCGCGCCGGGAGCGCTACGTGGGGGAGTGGCTCCCGGAGCCGATCCTCACCGACAGCCTCGACGACCCGGCGCAGCACGCCGAGATCGCGGACTCGCTGTCGATGGCGATGCTGGTCCTGCTCGAAACGCTGTCTCCCGAGCAGCGCGCCGTGCTGTTGCTGCGCGACGTGTTCGATTACGGCTACGGCGAGATCGCCGGGATCGTCGGCAAGAACGAGGACAACGTCCGCCAGCTGGCATCACGGGCGCGAGCTCACGTCGAGGCGGGCCGTCCCCGCTTTCAGACCTCGCGCGAGCAGCGAGACGAGCTCGCCCGCCGGTTCTTCGCGGCGGCGACGGAGGACGATTTCGCGGGCCTCGAGGCGCTGCTCGCCCACGACGTGGTGCTCACCGGGGACGGCGGCGGCAAGGTGCCGGCGCTGGCTCGCCAGCTCCAGGGCCGCAACCGCGTCGCTCGGGCGCTAGTGAGCTGGGTCAAGCTGGGCGCCCGGATTCCCGGCGCATCGCTTCGCCAGGTCGAGGTCAACGGTATGCCCGGGGCGCTGCTGCTCGACGGCGAGAACCGACTGATCGGCGTGTGGGAACTCGAGATTGGCCGCGGTGAGATCCGGGGGATCAACTCGGTCGTCAATCCCGACAAGCTCTCGCACCTCGGGCCGGTCGCGGATGTGAGGGCGCTGCTCCAGGCCAGCGTCGCCGCGAGTCGGGGCGACGTCACATCCTCAGATACGACGCCCCATTGACGTCGATGACCGTCCCGCTTGCCATCTCGGCCTCCGGCGAGGCGAGGTAGAGCACTGCTGCCGCGGCCTCCTCGGGCGTGGCCACGCGGCCGAGGGGGCTCTCGGCGCGGCGGATCCGCCCCCGCTCGCCGTCGAGCTCGGTTGCCGCCATGTCCGTCTCGGTGAATCCCGGGGCGACCGCGGTGACCGAGATCCCGCGCGGCCCGAGCGCGCGCGCCAGCGACTGGCCGAACGCGATCAGGCCGGCCTTGCTCGCCCCGTATCCGGGTTGATCGGGCTCGCCGCGAAACGCGCCGCGCGAGGCGACGTTGACGATCCGCCCGCCGCCGCCCATGTGCTGCAGCGCGCACCAGGTCACGTTGGCCGCACCCACCAGGTTGACGCCGAGCGTGCGCCGCCACGACTCCTGCCACTCCCAGTAGGACGTATCGGTGATCGGGTGCGGCTCGAAGATGCCCGCGTTGTTGACGAGCACGTCGATACCGCCGAACGCCTCCGCGACCTCGTCGACCATCCGGCGGACCGCGCCAGCGTCGATCAGGTCGGCACCGACGAGGATGTGGCCGTCGCCCGGCAACGACGCCTGGACTTCGCGGGCCTGGTTTTCGCGCGTTCCGTAGTGGACCGCGACGCGGTCGCCCGCCTGCGCGAACGCGGCGGCGACGGCTGCACCGATTCCCCGGGAGGCCCCGGTCACGAGCACGGCTCGCGTCGGCTGGCCGGTCACTCAGCTCAGGTGACGACGCGGCTCAGCAGCGAGCGGAGCGTCGCCCGCTCCTCGTCGCTGAGCGCGGACAGGAGCTCATCGCCGATCTCCTCCTGCGCGCGCTCAGCGCGTTCCAGCGCGGTTCGGCCTTCGTCGGTGATATCGACGACGTGACGGCGCCGGTCGGTGGGGTCCCGCCGGCGCTCGACGTAGCCCAGGTCCTCCATCTCGTTGAGGAGCAGGACGCAGTTGTTCGGGTCGAGCCAGAGCGATTCGCAGAGCTGCTGCTGGAGCGCGGGGGCGCCCGCGCGCAGGTAGCTCAGGAGCATCAACTGCCGCAGCTTGATCCCAAGGCGCTCGTCGGTGCTGCGCTTGTGGATGACCTTCGCCAGCCGCAGCAACATCACCACCGTCCCGGGCGAGGTGTCTACAGCCATCGCGATTTGCAGGGTATCAGGATTATCATCTTGCATCACATGATAGTCCCTGGTACAGTGATCATCAATTGCGCAGCGACAAGCTTCGGATAGGGGATGATCACTATCAAAAGTCTAATTAGTGGAAAGCGGCGCCGGTGGGTCGCTCTGGCAGTGGTGTGCATGGGTCAGCTGATGATGGTGCTCGACGCGACGATCGTGAACGTCGCGCTTCCATCGATGCAGCGCGACCTTGGCTTCTCGCAGGCGAACCTGGCGTGGGTGATCGATGCGTGCATGATCGCGTTCGGGAGCTTCCTGCTCCTGGCGGGACGGCTCGGCGACCTGCTCGGGCGCAAGCGCATGTTCCTGGGAGGACTTGTCATCTTCACGCTCGCCTCGATGGCCTGCGGGATCGCCGACGATCAGATTCTGCTGATCGTTGCCCGGTTCATTCAGGGCCTCGGTGGCGCGGTCGCATCGGCCGCGGTGCTGGCGCTGCTGATCACAGAGTTCCCGAAGCCTGCCGAGCGCGCGATCGCGATGAGCGTGTACACGTTCATCGTCTCGAGCGGCGGCTCGATCGGCCTGCTCGCCGGCGGCGTGCTCACGCAGTCGCTGAGCTGGCACTGGATCTTCTTCATCAACGTGCCGATCGGCATCCTCACGTTCCTGCTCGGGCGGGCGCTTATCAGCGAGTCGGCTCGTCCCGGCCTCGGTCAGGGCGTCGACGTGGTCGGCGCGCTGCTGGTGACGGTGTCACTGATGCTCGGCGTCTACGCGATCGTCAAGGCCACCGAGTACGGCTGGCTCTCGGCCCACACGCTCGGGTTCGGTGCGGCCGCGGTGGCGCTGCTGGCGGTGTTCGTCGTGGTCGAGTCCCGCCTGGAGAACCCGATGTTCCCGCTCCGGATCCTGCGCGTCCCGGGCCTTGCCGCCTCGAGCATGGTGCGCGCGTTCCTGGTCACCGGGATGTTCTCGACGTTCCTGCTCGGGGTGCTCTACCTCCAGCACGTGCGCGGCTACGGCGCGCTCGAGACCGGGCTCGCGTTCCTGCCGCTGACGCTGATCATGGGCGTGATGTCGGTGGGCGTGACCGCTCGGCTGATGGGCCGCTTCGGCCCGATCCGGGTGCTGCTCGTCGGCTTGACCGCGATCGCCGCCTCGCTGGTGCTGCTCTCGCAGCTGCCGGCGCACGCGAGCTACTTCCCGACGATCTTCGTGCCGTTCGCGCTGCTCGGCCTCGGCGCGGGGATGTCGTTCCTGCCGCTGATGACGATCGCGATGGCCGAGGTCCCGCTCGCGGATGCGGGGCTCGCCTCCGGGATCGTCAACGCCTCGCTCCAGATCTCGGCGGCGATCGGGATCGCGGCGCTGGGCACGGTCGCGGCGGAGCGCACCAAGGTGCTGGCCGGTCTGGGCGAGCATCACGTGCAGGCCCTCACCGGAGGGTTCCACCTCGCCTGGGCGATCGGCGCGGGCACCGTCCTGGTAGGGGCGCTGATCGCGCTCGTGTGGCTGCGGTCGCCCGCGCGCCCGGCCGAAGAGGTCGTGGAGCTCCGTGAGGATGACCCCGTTTCGTTCGAACTGGAGGCAGCATGATGGCTACGACAACTGGTTCCCAAGTTCAGGTCCGGCGGTTGCGGGATCGCTCGCAGCGCCGCAAGCCGCTCCGGCTGTGGATCAGCCGGCGCGCCGCTCGCAACGGCAACGGCAACGGCAACGGCACCGGTGAGTTCGTGACCCAGGTCCGGCTCGGAAAGGCCGAGGCCGTGGTCGTTCCCTGGGCGCCGGTCGAGGCGACTACGCCTCGCTGAGCGTCAACCCGACGGGGCCGGCGCTCGCGTCCGACCGGCCGACGTGGACCTCGAGCGCGCCTCGCGCATCCGCGTCGAGCTTGTGGGGGACATCCCGGTCGATGATCGCGAGCGCCTCCTCGACGGGCAGCGGACCGCGGTAGGGGCGGTCCGCCGTCAGCGCCTCGTACACGTCGGCCACCGCGAGCACCCGCATCGGGAGGTCGAGGTGGCGCGCGTCGAGCGAGCGCGGATAGCCGGTGCCGTCGAGCTTCTCGTGGTGGTTGGCGGCGAGGTCGGCGAGCTCGTGAAAGCACGGCGCCCGCTCGAGGATCCGCAGCGTGTGTACCGGATGGGTCTGGATCGCGCGGAACTCGTCGTCGGTCAGCTTGTCCGGCTTGTCGAGGATCCGGCTCGAGATCGCGAGCTTGCCGATGTCGTGGAGCAGCGCGGCACGCAGCATCGTCCGCCGTCCGTCGGCGTCGAACCCGAGCGCCGCGGCGATCCCGTCCGCGATCGGGTCGCCGCAGAACCTGAGAAAGGCGTCGACCAGGGCCGGATCGAACCAGCGCCCGCGCCGGCGCTTGGCCATCGCGCGAGCGGCCTTCAGGCCGCCGGCGGCGTGGAACACCTCGATCGTCTGGGCCAGGCAGAGGATCCGGGCGGCCAGCGGAATCTCGTCGCCGCACAGACCGTCGGGCATGCCGCGCCCGTCCCGGTGCTCGTCGAGGCTGCGGATCGCCGCGGCGGTGTGCTCGGACAGGAACAGCATCCGGGCGATCTCGGCGCCGCGGTCGCAGCGGGCCTCCATGAACTTGCGCGTGACCTCGCCCTCGTCGCGGATGCCCTTGAGCACCTCGATCCGGCGACGCAGACCGGTTCCGGGCGCGACCGTCCGCAGCGACCACAGGAACGCCGTGCGCGGGTTCGTCCAGTCGACGAGCTTCGAGGTCGCCTTGGCCGCGCGATCGTCGGCCGCGAACAGAGCCGCCATCCGGTTCGCGTTGGCCGAGCAGCCGGAGTCCTTGAGCAGCAGCGCGTAGAACAGGTCGGAGCGGTCTGACGCGCCGAGATCGAGCTCCGCGGCCAGGCGCATCCCGATCAGGCACGAGCGGATCGCGTGACCGGGCGGCTGTCCCTCGGCGATGTCGAGCGCATAGGAAAGCGCACCGATCACGCCGGAGAGCGCTATCTCAGTCATGACCGGTTGCATCGACCCGCGGGTGGGGGCGGCCTTGAACGTTGGCGTCGTCTGCCGACGGAGGTTTCAGGTGCGCGTCTACGCGTCTTCGCCGACGTCGATCCCGGCGGCGCGGTACTGATCGATCAGCAGCTTGCGCATGGCGGGATCCCGCACGTACTGGAGCGCGCGCTTGGCGCTCTCGGCCGCGAGCTGCTGCATCTGCGCCGGCTGCGGGAGCGCCTGGCCACCGAACGCATCGACCTCGGCGGTTCTGGCCTGCTGGGCGGCGCGCGAGCCGGCGATCCGGTCGGTCAGCTGGGAGGCGTGATCCGGGACCTCGTCCCAGAGGATCTCGACGTCGCCCGGGTCGCTGTCGGACACCAGCGCCGGCAGCGGCATCCACAGCGGCTCGAGCAGATCGACCTCGCACTTGAACCGTTCGACGTAGACCGCGTACGGAGCCCGGCCGGGGATATTCACCGCGAGCACCGCGGCGCTGGGGCGGCCGTAGGTGACCTGGTCGTGGGTCGAGGCGTTCTCGGGATCGCCGACGATCCGGCGCCGTCCGCGGATCGTCGCGATCAGCGCCACGGCGCGCACCTTCCCCGGTGGCTTGGGTTGACTTGCCGCCTGCCCGAGGGCGTGTTGGAACCGTTCCGTCCGCGCGGTGCCGGTGTCGGCCTGGGTAAGCCCGAGTGCGTGCGCGACCTTCCGCCGCGCCGCGATCGGATCCGCAAGCGCCGGGTCGCCCGACGCGGCGCGGGCCTCGATGGTCGGCACCGACTCCCAATCGACCTCGAACCGCCCGTGCGGATCATCCGGATCGAACGTCACCGCGACCTCCATCCCGGGCACGAGCCAGTGCGCGTCGGTCATCCTGATCTTGCCGTCATGCAGTCTGGGCCCGGACCCCAGGTCGGCGAGGATGCGCACCGGTCCGCTCGACCCGGGCCCGAGGCTCGGGCCGCCCTCGGGAGGCACGGCCGCCTCGACCACCAGCGCCGTCGTCCTCGCGGGATGGTCCCGGTCCGGTCGCCCTCTACGCCCGAGGAAGCCCACGGGCGCATCCTATGCGCTCAGCGCGCGGTAAGCAGGTTCTTTACCGAGCGCTGAAACGCCTCGGTGGTGAAGCACTGAGGCTCGGCGAACTCCTCCATCGCGAGCGCGTGGTCCCAGGAGGCATCGGCCGCTCTTCTGGACTTCCTCGAGGGCCTTTGACCGCGCCACCTCTGCGGGTGTCGCCCAGCTCGCGGTATCTTCAAACCGTCCAGGGCAGGTCCGAGAATTACCGGCGTGGCCGACACGATCGACTTCGACCCAAACCTGTACCGCGGAACCGCCCAAGACTACGAGCGCTTCCGAGCTCCCTACCCGCAGGCGATGATCGATGAGGTGTTGGACCGAGCGCAGGCCAGCGGCGAGGGCCGCCTCATGGATCTCGCCTGCGGGACCGGCCAGATCGCGTTCGCTGTCGCGTCGCGGTTCGCTGAAGTTTGGGCAGTCGATCAGGAGCCCGACATGATCGAAGCGGTGCGCGGCAAAGCCCAAGCCGCCGGAACGACACACCTGCGGACGATCATCTCAACCGCGGAATCGCTACACGCGCCGTCTGAGGCATTCGAGCTCGTCGCGATCGGCAATGCGTTCCATCGGCTCCGTCGCGAAACGATCGCGGCCAAAGCGCTTCGCTGGCTAAAACGGAACCGGTGCATCGCGCTCCTGTGGGCCAATTCGCCGTGGGCCGGGCAGGCTGACTGGCAGAGAGCAATGTCAGCGGTGATCGCCAGCTGGAGGACCAAGCTTGGTGTCGAAGACCGAGTTCCCGCCGGCTGGGATCAGGCCCGCCGGGAACGCCCCGACGTCACCGTGCTGAGGACAGCAGGATTTCAGCCAGACCACGCAGCCCGTCACCCGACCGACCACGAATGGACGATCGACGCCCTCACAGGATTCATCTACTCCACCTCGGCGCTACCGCGCGCGATCATCGGCAACCATGCCACCGAGTTCGAGCGTGACCTCCGCCGCGAACTCGGCGACATCACCAACGACAACACATTGCACGAGACGATCGATTTCGCCTACGAACTCGCCCGCCGCCCAGCCTAACGGAGGCCATCACAGCAGCACGGAACGAGTCAAACCACATCGATCGCAGCGCGAGCCTCTTGCAGCCCTGGAAATCGACGAGCGGTGCCCTCTCCAAAACTCACCGACACGCGGATCGGGGCACGGCCACGAATATGCCGACATCAACCCCCCGAACCAGCCGGATTACAGGCTGACCGAGATCGTCGAGGTCTCGCGCGACACTCCCGACTGGACGCTGATGTCGTCCTGGGCCCATCCCGAGCGTGTGCTCGACCCCGTCGCCCGGGCCTCGACTTCGGGCTTCGCGCGGATGCCCGACGAGGTCGTCGAGCGCGTGGTCGGGGCCGTCGAGGAGGACCTGAGCACCGGCGCGTGGGACCGGCGCCACGGCCACCTGCGCGAGCTCGACGCGTTCGACGCCGGGCTTCGGCTCGTGGTCTCGACGCCGGTCTGACCGGGGGTTCACACAGAGATGCAACGGGAGCCGAGTGCCGCCGCGAGGTTGCGGTGCGCGGGGCGGGTGCCGATCAGCGTCGAGCGCGCCGGGTCGAGACCGTGGGCGCGCGCGAACGCGAGCGGCAGTCCCGGCAGCGGCGGCCGGCACCAGCAGGTCGGGGGCCCGCCGGCGTGCGGGCACATCGCCGCCTCCGCCGGACCGTCGATCGCGGCCGCGAGTCTGGCGAGCTCGGGCTCGAGCGCCTCGGGCGAACCGCCTGGGCTCCAGTCGAACAGAAGGTGCGGGGCGCTCCGGTCCGCGTGCTCCAGCGCGTCCTCCCAGCCCCGACGCTCCAGCGCTCCCGCGGCGACGAACACGCCGGCCCGTTCCTGGTTCGGCGCTGGCCGGCGCACGAACGCGATCGTTTCGACGCCCGCGAATCCCTCGTCGGTCGACGGCGGCTCGAGCTCGCGGAACGTCCGCATCTG
>Ga0116217_10002919_pt1 | contig 15749 bp, 11 predicted proteins | sample Sb_taG_6_FD_89697 | JGI IMG/M metagenome (GOLD analysis project Ga0116217, IMG submission 89697) | Peat soil microbial communities from Weissenstadt, Germany - Sb_50d_4_PS metaG | ecosystem: Environmental > Terrestrial > Soil > Wetlands > Peat | place: Germany: Weissenstadt | collected 2010-09-21 | reverse complement strand
CGGGCTTTGAGGCAGCCGCTGATGGCGATCTTCGTGTTCTGCTTGATCTGCGCGCCGTTCTGCCCGGTGAGGGTGGTGGGCACCACGAGCTTGGCGGTGCAGAGGTTGCCCTTCGCCTTGGCGGGCAGGTTGCTCGTCAGCGCGCTGTTGGGGCCTTGGGGCAGCCGTGCCTCGAAGCTGCTGACCGGCGCGTCGGGGAGGCCGGCGAAGTTGGTGCTCGTGATGCCCTTGGCGATGTTGACGTGCCCGGTCAGGTCGACGCGCACGCCGTCGCCCTGGAGCACCACCACGACATCGGGAAAGGCGGCGCCGCCGTGGGAGACCAGGTAGATGGGGCCGCTCAGCGGCGCCGACAGCACCGGCGTCGTCGCCTTCGCCACCCCCACCAGTGAGCGCGGGTCGCACATCGCGGGGTTGCTCGCGAACACTTCCGTGGGACAGGCGTGCTGGATCGTCGTCAGCTGCGCGGGCAGCTGCTTGGGCAGTGTCATCGCGGCCCTGGTGATGTTGGCCTGGCCCGGACTGGAGGTGACTTTGACGTCGAGGCTGGCGCCGTTCTTCTTGCCCGTCTTGCTCTGTGTCGAGACGGTGAACCCGGGGTTGAAGGGCAGGCTCCTGCAGCCTTCGACGGCGAACGACGCGGTTGGGCTAGCCGTTGCGCCCTGCTCGGCCTCCAGCATGGTGGCGATCTGCTTCGGCTGGCAGTTGGTGGGGTTGAAGATGAACCCTTCCCTTTCCACGGCCACGTTCACGGTCTGAAGCCGCAACGGGACGCCATCCAGGAACTGGGGCAGCGGGTCGCTGGTGATGGTGATCGCGCTGGTGTTCGGATCGATGTCGATCCGTGCGCGCTCCACCACGTTGCCGAGGTTGAACGGCCCCGCCACCGCCGGCACCACGACCGACAGCCCGAACGGGGCGCCCTCATAGGGGCCTGTGAGGTACAGCCTGCCCTTCACCCACAGCGGGTGCGGACCCGAGCCCGCCGCCACCCAGGTCGTCCCCACTTCGCTCGCCTGTTCGCAGGCGCTCCTGGCCGCCTGCGGTTCCCCGCACGGCGACACCTTCGAGAGCATGCCCAGCAGACCCGACGGGAGCTTCACCTGGAGCCTCCCCAGGTCCTGCTGGCGATCGCTGCGCGTGAGCGTGAGGGTGAACGGGGTAAAGCCGCCGGCGGCCAGCCTGACGGGGCCGGCGACGAGGCTCGGCGCGAACGGCACCGTCGCCGGGCACGCGCCGCCGCTGCCATCCCAATCGACCGTGAACGGCGGGCTCCCAATGATCGCATCGGGCGTCATGGGAGAACTCCACGGCGTCAGATCGGCGTTGATCGAAGCTCCGCCGCACTGCCGCGGGTTCGCCAGCGGCGCCCGCGGACCACCCTTCAGCTGCAGCGACACTTCGCTGATCGGCGCGAGCTGGGGAATTTCCGTGAACATAGCTGTGAGCTGACCCGTCGCGGGGTTCACCGACGCACGCCCGCCAAGCTTGATCACCACGCCCGCGCCTTCGGCTTCCAGGTAGAAGCCGAACAGCCGCCCATCCACCGCATCCGCCGATGTGCACTGCGCCTGGCCCACCCCGCCGCACTGCGGCTGAGCCAGGTACACGCGGCCCTCCAAGGGCTGCTCCAGGTCCGGCGTCACGATCCTCACCGTCCCGATCTGCGACTGAGCCGGGCAGTGACCGGGCACCAGGTGCGTCATGTCATCCGCGCCGATCGCTTCGCCTTCGCCCGCTTCGGTGGGCGTATCGCCTCCCGATGGCATGTCGATGCCGTTGGGGCCGGTCGCTTCACAACCCTTCAGCCCATCACCCCCGCCGGGAGACAGCGTCATACCTTCCGGGAGCGTCATCGTCACGTTCTTCAGCTCCGGCGTCGCCAACACAGGAAAGCGTTCGGGGTTCTGCGGCACCTTGATCTTGATTTCATACCCCGAGGGCGTTTCGGCTTGCATCACTTCGGGGTGCATGTCGACCGACGGTTCGAACTGAAGCAGGTCGCAGCCCGTGATCCTGGGATACGCAACTGATTCGCCCGAGACCCAGCGGCGGGGATGGACCCACGAATCGACCTGGACTCGCGTCATCAGCGGACCGGCGCCGCAGTCGCCGGGGTTCGTGAAGAATGCCTGAGCGGACGAGCTCGGTTCGCCGTCGGCGGTCCGTGGATCGCCGAAGAACATCAGCGCCGCGCCCTCAATCGGGATGGCGCGGGGGACGCCCGCGGTGGCGACACGCACCGCGTAACCGGATGATGTGTGCACGACACTCGCGTACATCGACACGGCCACGTCGAATGCCTTGAACCCGAGCTTTGCGGGATAGCCCGCCTCCGGACCCATGTTGTAAAGGGAGGTTACGTTGAAACCGGAGGTGCTGCTGAACACGCGGGCGTTGCTGAACAGCACGACCTGGCCGACGCGGCTGGCTGGCGGACATTCGTTTTCGGTTACCCCTCCCTGAGCGACGAGTTGCTCATCGGTGCACTGCGCCGCAGCGAGCGGATCGCTCACCAGACCGGGCGGCAGATAGACAACGACATCCCTGGGAGCCTCGACGCTGCCGAAACCTAGGGGCGTAAACGGATGGTTTACGAGGAGCGTATTGAGATTCACCGTACTCGTCACTCCATACGGGTGATCGTCGGCCTGCGTGTCCAGCAAACCGCTCGCGTCGTGCGCCGCAAAGCCAAACGCGGAGATCCCGAAAGGGGCTGGCGGTCCTTCGACGGTGTTCGACAGTGTCAGCGGCGTGCTCGTAGAAACGGGTAGAGCACCGCCACCTGAGACTGTCACAACATTGGTGACCTCACCCACAGCTGATGTCACTTCTACGTTGACGAAGACCACAATTGTAGCATTCGGCTGGATTGTCCCTCCGTACGTACAGTTGATGGTCGTAACCATGCTACATCCGAATTGTTCGTTAGTTTCGAGATTGTTGCCACGAACACGGTTGGCAACCGGTTTCAACCCCTGTGGCAGGGTATCAACGATCGTCACAGGACCGCTCGTCGGTCCGCCTCCCACGTTAGTCACCGTCACGAGATACTGGTCACAAAGTGACTGGCTTATTCTGGCGCATTGCACATTGTCTTCCATCGAGAAATTGGTTGGGTGCGCAATCGACGAGATTTCCCAGGCGGGACCGGGCGAGGCCGCCAACGCTCCATTTGCGCCCGTCACGCCTGTCGTGAGCGCCATCGCCGCAACGCTCAGAACGCGCACAACCACATCTGTCGCTTTCAACCGCATGGCCTACCGCCCTCTCCCGATCGCCTTCACGCCCCTGTGTGTCTTCGCAGTGCTCTTGCGTGCCTTCCTCTGCCGGCTCTTCTTCGCTTTTCGCCTACGCTTTCCCAGCCGCTTCTTGGAGGCGCCCTTGGCTTGGGGCTCGTCCCCTGTTGAGGATGACATACCGGGCACGAGCAGGGAGGGCGGCACGCTCGGGGGCGCCTGGCAGGAGTCACCCGCACAGGGCGCTGGTACCGTCGGCGGCGCAAATCCACCCTCAAAGCGTGCGTCGTACACGTCTACCTGATCGTCGGTGTCCTGCGGCACGAGACCATCCGCAGTCGTAAAGAACACATCACGCCCCGATTCATCTGTGCCGATCAATTCGACCGCGGGACGTCCTCCCGTCAACACGGTGTCGTGGCCATCGGAGATCAAGCCTACCTGTCCAGCGTGATACTCATACACGTTCATGACACCATTCAAAGCCTGCGGCGTGAGAGCGTCCTTGGTAGAGAAGAACACGCGAGAGCCGTCTGCCGATACTGCCAGACCTCTGAAACGCCCGATCCCGATGGGCGTTTCCGGTTCATAGCTCTGTACGGGGATGGTGGCACCGTAAACGCTTGAGTTGCCATCTTCGTTAAAGCCCCCTTGGCCACGGGACACGCGCACGAGCGTTTCGGTCTGGGCGTCATACTCGAACACCTGCCCAGCCTCTCTTTCCCGCCCTTCCTGATCGGGCGTCAGGTCGGCGGTGCTCTGAAACACCAGGAAATGCCCGTCGGCCGTAGTCTGCACTGGCCGTTCGTCCTGTGAGCTCCAGTCGAGGCCGTCCTCCGTACCGAGCGTCGCTATGAATGACGTCTCGCTCGTCACCGTGTCATACACGTAGAGATTGTCTGCTTCCTTCTTTGGGCGGCACCTTCTTTCCTTCGTCGCTTCTTCTTCGGCCAGTTCCGCTGGATTCAACCCTGAGAGACAATTTCTCCTTGGTTCACTCGTCAAGCGGCCTTCGGCGACGAAGTACACATGCGAGCCATCCCCCGAGACCCTGGCGACGCCCAGCACGCCAGCGCCCGAGCCGAGAGTGTGGTCGCCCAAGCCACCGCGTGAGACCTGAACCAGCCCCGTAACCGCACCATCGCTAATGTCGGCCTCGTAGAGATCCTGGCCCGTGCCTTCGCCTTTTTCATCGCCGTTTACCAACGGCTGTCTCGTCAGGAAGAACACCCTCGAGCCGTCGCGCGAAGCGCCCACGAAGAGACCTTCCCTGCGTTCGTGACCATTTTCTTGATTCTCATCTTCCCGGCACACCCCCGTACATTCACGGCCCGGAACTGATAAAGACGGCTCGGAGATCGCCACGGTGTGGGCCCGGACGGTGGGCGTTTCCCGCATACGCGCATACACTTCGTTGACCGGTGGTCCGGACCCGCCACACGAACCGGACGCCGTGGCTGTGAAGAAGACCGCCGCACCGCTCGCCGAGACCGCGTTATACGCATCACCTCCCAGAGAGGGAAAGCCGCCCAGCGATATACCGCAATCGCTGATCAGGTGCGCGCCTTCATTAACATTCACATGACCTTCTAGCTGGCCACTATTGCTCACACCTACCAGCCGCGGTTCCCTGGCTTCCTGTGGTTCCCCGCGGGCGTTTGTAGTATATTCATATTCATAAAGCGAAGGCAAGAACCCGCCAGCCGTTGTGTCGCCTGGCCACAGAGAACTCGCTTCGAAGCTGCTAGGCGAATGAATGAGTAACAAGACGCGATGTAGATCCTCCGATGCGCCGATGGGTAGAAGCCTTCCTCCTCCACTCGCTGGGGCTTCCTGCGGACCCAGAGGCACCAGTGAACCACCCGGCAGACCGAGATATACCTTACTGATGACTTCTTCATGGGGAGGCATACCCGCAAACACCGTGGCACGCTCAAGGTTGCTCTGAAAGTCCGGAGTGACACCTTCCGTGGTGTAACCTGAGAACCCGGAAAACTCGAGCGGTGCTGCTTCCCAGCTCTTGTCCCCCCGTGCGATCTCATACTTCTGCACCAATGGACTTATATTTTCGAGATGGGAGAAGCTGCCGGTAGAGTTGACGAACACCCGCTGACCGTCTTCAGACAACCCATCGACCGTTACCGAGTACCCCTCCTTGTACGCTGGAGAGACCAGCTCATATGCCCGGCAATCAAACAGATAGGGCGCGACCCCGGACGATCCCCCACCTGAACACCCGGAGGCGCTCGCGCACGCGATCCCGGACATGGACAGCGTGACAAACACAGCTAGCAAGCCGAGCAGCCAGGCCGAGCGCGACCGGAGAACGGCTGCGATCGCCAAGGGGCCCGCTCCGCCACGATACGGCCATCTTGACGCCACCGCCCACAAGCGAAATGACTGCCTGCAAGCGATTGCTCTGGGTCTGAGAGGGAGCATCTCGCAGCGTACAAGCGTAACGGTCTGTATAGACACTCGCAAACAGTGTTTCCCAATATGCTGAAGATCTGTACAGGCTGAGCGATCGGCCGACAGGCATTCGCTGCGCCGGCGCGGATCTCCCGACCGGCTCCGCCGAGGGGGCAGCGCGGCACCCGCGTCGATGCGCACGGTGAGCGGAACAGACGGAGCGGCACGGGCGCGGAGCCTTGCGGCCGACCCCGCCTCTATGCTGAGTAACCGATGGAGAACCCGCACGCCGAGCACCTGCAGGAGCTGCTGGAGGGTCTGAACGAGCCCCAGCGCGAGGCCGTGACCCACGGCGAGGGCCCGCTGTTGATCCTGGCGGGCGCGGGCAGCGGCAAGACGCGGGTGCTGACCCACCGCATCGCCTTCCTGGTGTTCACCGATCAGGCGCAGTCAAGCGAGATCCTGGCGATCACATTCACCAACAAGGCCGCCCAGGAGATGCGCTCCCGCGTGGAGCGCCTGCTGGGCCACGGATTTGGTGCCCGCCCGCCCATGTGGCTGATGACCTTCCACGCGGCCTGCGCGAGGATGCTGCGCAGCGACGCCGAGCGCCTGGGCTACACGCGCCAGTTCACGATCTACGACCAGGCCGACGCGCGGCGCCTGGTCAAGCGCAGCATCGAGGACCTCGGCGTGGACCCCAAGCGCTTCACGCCGGTGGCGATCCACAGCCAGATAGGCGCCGCCAAGAACCAGCTGCGCGACGCGGCCGAGTACCGCCGGCGGGTGGGGGGCTACTTCGAGCAGACCGTCGCCGACGTGTACGAGCGCTACGAGCGCGAGCTGCACCGCATGAACGCGATGGACTTCGACGATCTGCTGTTCAGGACGGTGAGCATGATGGAGCTGTTCGAGGAGGTGCGCGAACGCTACGCGAGGGCCTTCCGGCACGTGCTGGTGGACGAGTACCAGGACACCAACCACGCGCAGTACCGCTTCCTGCAGCTGCTCGTGGGAGGCGGCCGCGAGGCCCCCGCCAAAGGCCGGCGGGTGAGCCTGGAGGGCCACCGCAACCTGGCGGTCGTGGGCGACGACTCGCAGTCGATCTACGGCTTCCGCGGCGCGGACGTGCGCAACATCCTCGACTTCCAGGACGATTTCCCCGACGCGCGGGTGGTGAAGCTGGAGCAGAACTACCGCTCGACCCAGACCATCCTCTCCGCCGCCAACGCGGTGATCGCCAACAATCGCGGGGGCATCGCCAAGCGCCTGTGGAGCGCCCTGGGCGAGGGCGTTCCGATAGGGGTGCGCGAGCTGGAGGACGAGTACGCGGAGGCGCGCTTCGTGGTGGGCGAGATCGTGCGCCTCGTGGACGAGGGCGCAAGCCGCGCGGAGATCGCCGTCTTCTACCGCACCAACGCCATGTCGCGCGTCCTCGAGGACACGCTGGTGCGCCAGGAGATCGCCTATCAGGTGATCGGCGGGACCAAGTTCTACGAGCGCGCGGAGATCAAGGACGCGATCGCCTATTTATCCCTGCTGGCCAACCCCCACGACGTGGTGAGCTTCACGCGCATCGTCAACTCCCCCAGGCGCGGCATCGGCGGAGCGACGGTGGACAAGATCGTCACCCACGCCAACACGCTGGACATCCCGGTGTGGGAGGCCGCCGAGAGCCCCGCGGCGGTCCCCGGCCTGGGCACCGCCGCCCAGAAGGCGCTGGGCCGCTTCATGGACACGATGAGCGAGCTGCGCCGACGCATCCTGGACGAAGACGACCCCCTCCCCGTGGGCGAGCTCCTGGAGGCCGTCCTCTCCCAGAGCGGCTACGTGGACGCGCTCGAGGCCGAACGCACGATCGAGGCCCAGGGCCGCATCGAGAACCTCGAGCAGCTGGTGCAGGTGGGCATCGAGTGGGACGCAACCGCGGAGCCCTCGCGCGAGTCCCTGGACGCCTTCCTGCAGCAGATCGCATTGATGGCGGACGCCGACTCGCGCCGCGAGGAGGAGAGCCTCGTAACCCTCATGACCCTCCACAACGCCAAGGGCCTGGAGTACCCGATCGTGTTCATGGTCGGCTGCGAGGACGGAGTCTTCCCCCACGCGCGCGCCCTGGACGAGGGCGACGTGGAGGAGGAGCGGCGCCTCTTCTACGTGGGCGTGACGCGCGCGATGCGCGACCTCTACCTCACCTATGCCCGCCGGCGGACGGTCTTCGGCAACCCCACCGCCGGCCTGCCCAGCCGCTTCCTGGATGAGATCCCCTCCGAGCTGACGGAGTTCGAGGCCCAGTCCGCCACTCGCTGGAGCTCCGAATCCAGGTCCGCCTCCCGCTGGACTCCCGCGAGCGGGTCGCCCACGCGCAACGGCAATCGCCTGACCAAGGACGCCCCCAATGGCGCCCGCGGCCTCTCCCGCGAACGGCGGGCTCCCCAATCCTCCACGATCCGCGCTTTCCGCCTCGGCCAGGACGTAACCCACCCGGCATTCGGCGAGGGCGTCGTCACAGGCGTGGAGCCCGACGGCGTGATCGTCGTGCGCTTCGCCGACGACGGCAGCGAGCGCAAGCTGCTGTCGGAGTACGCCCAGGTGAGCGGACGTTAGGCAGCCTCTCGGCCGCTCCTATCCGTACGATCCGCTCAAGATGCCCGCGAAGATCATCGAAGGCAAGCCGATCGCCGCGCGAGTACGCGCACAGGTGGCGCGCGAGGTGGAGGCGTTCGTGAAGCGCACGGGCCGCCCCCCCGGGCTGGCCACGGTGCTCGTCGGGGACGATCCCGGCTCGGCTGTGTACGTGGGCGGCAAGCAGCGCGCCTGCGCGGAGATCGGGATGGCGGCGTTCGACAGGCGTCTGCCCGCGGATGCGCCCTTCGAGCAGGTCGCGGAGCTGCTGGACGGATTGAACCGCGAGGAGGCGGTGAGCGGGGTGCTCCTGCAGCTGCCGGTGCCGGCGCACCTCGATGGCCCCACGCTGACGGGCATGATCGACGCGGCCAAGGACGTGGACGGGCTGACGCCGGTGAACGCGGGGCTGCTCGCGCTGGGGCGGCCCGGGCTGCGGCCGTGCACGCCCAGCGGGGTGATGGAGCTGCTGGCGAGCATCGAGATGGGGCTGGAGGGCGCGGAGGCGGTGGTCGTGGGGCGCTCGAACCTCTTCGGCAAGCCCATGGCGCAGCTGCTGCTCGCCCAGAACGCGACGGTCACCGTGTGCCACTCGCGCACGCGCGATCTGCCGGGAGTGTGCGCGCGGGCGGACGTGCTCATCGCCGCGGTGGGCCGCCCGAGGATGATCGCGCGCGCGTTCGTCAAGCCCGGGGCGGTGGTGATCGACGTGGGCGTCAACCGGCTCACGCCCGAGCAGGCGGGTACGCCGAGCGGGCTGGTGGGGGACGTGGACTTCGCGCCTGTCGCCGAGGTGGCGGGCGCGATCACGCCCGTGCCGGGCGGGGTGGGGCCGATGACGGTCGCCATGCTGCTGCGCAATACGCTCATCGCGGCCCGCCGCGGGGCGGGGATCGAGGATGATGCAGGAGATGAGGCATGACGCGCGAGATCGGCGACGCCATCGCTGCCAGGGCGGCGGCATGGGCCGCGTGATGGTCCTATGAGCCTGCGCAGGCTGCGCGCGGGGGAGCTGCTGGCGCTGGCCGGCGCGGTGTGCGTGATCGTCGCGCTCACGCTGCCCTGGTATGAGAACGGCGAAGGGAAGCTCAGCGCGTGGGCCACGTTCGGGCCGGCGGTGGTCCTGCTGATGCTGGCCGCCGCCGCGGCGCTGGTGCTCGTGGTGGCGACGGTCGCCGAGCGCTCGACGGCGATGCCCGTGGCGGCGGCGGTGTGGGGCACCACGCTGGGGTTCATCGGCGTGGTGGCGGCGACCGTGCGGGTGCTGGAGCGTCCGCAGCACGCGACCATTCTGTGCGCGGGGGCGTGGCTGGCGCTGGTGGGGACCGTGGCGATCCTGGCGGGGAGCTGGCAGTCGATGCGCGACGAACGCACCGAGCGCTACCCGCCCCTGGACATCGAGGCGCGCCCGCCGCCGGCGCCCTGAGGGGGTGGCGCTGGTCCGGGGGCAGGATCCGGCGGCCTCCCGGCGAACATGGCTTGTGCCAAGGATTGCAAGCTCGCCGTCCCGGCGGGTGCGCGTCCGTCAAAACGAGTCCCCGGGGGGATATCCGTCATGAATTTCGAGGTCAGTCGTCTACGCCGCGGCGATCGGGTGGTCGCGGTTGGCGCCATCGCCCTGTTCGTCTTCATGTTCTTCTTCAAGTGGTTCGGCGTCAACGTGCCGGCGCTGGTGAGCGCCTTCGTCAATGCAACCGGCGTGAGCACCAGCGCCAACGCCTGGCACACGCTGGAAGTCATCCGCTGGCTGCTGCTGCTCACCGTCCTGGCCTCGGTCGCGCTGGTGGCGCTCAAGGGCATGGATCGCAAGCTGGAGCTGCCCCTCTCCCTGAGCGTGATCGTCGCCGGGCTGGGCGCCCTGTGCACGATCCTCGTGTTCTATCGGGTGATCGTCAGCCACCCCTTCTCCCACGCGGATGTCAAGATCGGCGCCTACCTGGGGCTCGTCTCGTGCGCCGCGATCGCCTATGGCGGCTTCCTGGCGATGACCGACGAGGGCACCACGCTCGCCGACGTGCGCGTGCAGGCGCGGGCGTCCTTCGACAGCGTCACCACCCAGGCCACGGGCGGAGCGGCGGGCGAGGATGAGACGTCCACCCAGAGCGACACCCCCGCTGCTCCTCAAGCCTGAACGTACGCCGCGGCGCGCCGCGTAGAATGCCTCGCCGTGATCGACCGCGATGAGGTTCTGCACGTGGCGCGCCTGGCGCGCTTGGCGCTGAGCGAGGAAGAGGTCGAGCTGATGGCCGGCGAGCTCTCGGCCGTGCTCGACCACATCGCCAGGATCGGCGAGCTGGACCTCGACAGCGTGCCGCCCACCGCGCACGTCGTCGATGTCACGGGCGCCCTGCGCCCCGATGAGCCCCGCGAGTCGCTCCCGCGCGAGGTCGCCCTCGCACAGGCGCCCGCGGTGAGCAATGACGGCTTCCTCGTGCCAAGCCCCCAGGCATGAGCGCCACGGACATCCTCGACCTCTCGGGCGCGCAGGCGGCAGCGGCGATCGGCGCCGGCACGCTCTCCGCGCGCGAGCTCTTCGACGCATACCTCGTGCGCGCGCGCGGGGATGAGCTCAACTGCTTCACCTGGCTCGCCGAGCAGGCTCCCGACGACGCGGCCATCGCGGCCGGCTCCGCCGGCCCTCTAAAAGCCGTTCCCCTCGCCGTCAAGGACCTCTTCTGCACCGAGGGCGTGCCCAGCCAGTCGGGCTCGCGCATCCTCGAGGGCTATCGCCCGCCCTACACCGCCACGGCCGTGGCGCGGCTAAAGGACGCGGGAGCGGCGCTCCTGGGCAAGACCAACCAGGACGAGTTCGCGATGGGCTCCTCCAACGAGAACTCCGCCTTTGGGCCCGTGCGCAACCCCTGGGATCGCGAGCGCGTGCCGGGGGGCTCCTCGGGCGGCAGCGCCGCGGCGGTCGCGGCGGGCCTCGCGCCGTGGGCGCTGGGCACGGACACGGGCGGCTCGATCCGCCAGCCCGCGGCGCTGTGCGGGATCGTGGGCTGCAAGCCCACCTACGGCGCCATCTCGCGCTACGGCATGATCGCCTTCGCCTCCTCGCTGGATCAGGCGGGGCCGCTCACGCGCGACGTGACCGACGCGGCGCTCTTGCTGCGCCACATGGTCGGGCGCGACCCCCGCGACGCGACCTCGCTGGAGTGGGTCGGGGAGGTGGCGCTGCCGCGCGCCGAGCGCCTGGACGGGGTGCGCCTGGGCGTGCCGCGCGAGCTCACCGGCGAGGGCATCGAAGGGGGGGTGCGCGACGCCTTCCAGGCCACGCTCGCGCGCGCGGAAGAGCTGGGGGCGCAGGTGCGGGACGTGGCGCTGGCGCACGCCCCGCACGCGCTCTCGGCCTACTACGTGCTGGCGCCCGCCGAGGCCAGCTCCAATCTCGCGCGCTTCGACGGGGTGCGCTACGGCCTGCGCGCGCCCGAGGCCCACGACCTGCTGGACATGTACACGCGCACCCGCCACGACGGCTTCGGCGCGGAGGTCAAGCGGCGCATCATGCTCGGCACCTATGCCCTCTCAGCAGGCTACTACGACGCATACTACGGCCGCGCGCAGCGCGTGCGCACGAAGATCGCGCAGGACTTCGCCGCGGCCTTCGCGGAGGTCGATCTGATCGTCACGCCGACCTCGCCCACGGTCGCCTTCCGGCTGGGCGAGAAGACGCGCGACCCCTGGGCGATGTACCTCAACGACTTCTGCACCGTGCCGATGTCCCTCGCGGGCATCCCCGCGATCTCCATCCCCTGCGGCCTCAGCGGGGGGCTGCCGGTGGGATTCCAGATCGCCGGGCCTCCTTTCAGCGAGAGCCGCCTGCTCGACGCCGCCCACGCGCTGGAGCGGGCGATCGGCTTCGACGGCTCCCCGGCCCGCGCTCGCGGGGCGGGCGCAGCGAGCGAGTCCGCACCATGAGCGGGGTTTTTTTAAAAGGGGAGGGGGCCGCGTGGTCAGCGTAGAGCTCGAACCGGTCATCGGCCTGGAGATCCACGTGCAGCTCGCGACGCGCACGAAGATGTTCTGCGGCTGCGAGCTCTCCTTCGGCGAGCCGCCCAACACGCGCACCTGCCCGGTGTGCCTGGGCCTGCCCGGGAGCCTGCCGGCGGCCAACGCGCGCGCGATCCACTTCGGCCTGAAGATCGGCATGGCGCTGGGCTGCGAGCTGGCGCCGCGCTCGATCTTCCACCGCAAGAACTACTTCTATCCCGACCTGCCCAAGGGCTATCAGATCTCCCAGTACGACGAGCCCCTCTGCCGCGGCGGGCGCCTGGGCGACGTGCGCATCCACCGCGTGCACCTGGAGGAGGACGCGGCCAAGCTCGTGCACGTGGGGGCGAGCGGGCGCATCCACGGCTCGGACGCCTCGATCGTGGACTTCAACCGCGGCGGCACGCCCCTGGCGGAGATCGTCACCGAGCCCGATCTGCGCTCCGGAGAGCAGGCGCGCGAGTGGCTGGGGCTGCTGCGCACGACGCTGCGCCAGCTGGGCGTGAGCGATGTGAACATGGAGGAGGGCTCGCTGCGCTGCGACGCCAACATCTCCGTGCGCCCGCTGGGCAGCGAGGAGCTGGGCGTCAAGACGGAGCTCAAGAACATGAACTCCTTTCGCTTCATCGAGCGGGGCATCCGCGCGGAGGTGGCGCGTCAGGAGAAGCTCCTGCGCGAAGGCGGGCAGGTGGTGCAGGAGACGCTGCACTTCGATCCCGCGAGCGAGCGCATCACCTCGCTGCGCAGCAAGGAGGAGGCGCACGACTATCGCTACTTCCCCGAGCCCGATCTGCTGCCGGTGGCGATCGAGGAGGGGATGCTGGAGCGGGCGCGCGCGGCGATGCCCGAGCTGCCGGCCGAGCGCGCTGTGCGCCTGGAGAAGAAGGTGGGGCTGAGCCCCGAGAGCGCCCGCCGGCTGGCCTTCCGCGCGGAGCTGGGCGACTACTTCGAGCTGGCCCTGGCGGCCGAGGTGGACCCCGCGCCGCCGGCGCAGGCGCTGGCCAACTGGGTTGTGAGCGATCTCGTGGGGCGGCTCGGCGACGGCGGAGCGGATGGGGATCCCGGGGCGGGCGGCGATCCTTCCTCTTCGCGCGTGCAGGCGCCCGCGCTGGCCGCGCTCGTGGGCCTGGTCGCGGCCAGGCGCATCAGCGTCGGCGCGGGCCGGAGGGTGCTCGACCGCCTTGTGGCCGAGGGGGGCGATCCGCTGGCGATCGTTCAGGCCGAGGGCCTTGAGGCGATGGCGGGCAGCGAGGACCTCGCGGCGATCGTGGCCGAGGCGCTCGCGGCCAACGCCGACGCCGCGGAGCGTGTGAGGGGTGGCAACGCCAAGGCCATCGGCCCAATCGTGGGCCATGTGATGCGCGCCACGAAGGGCCGCGCGGACGGCGGCGAGGTAACGCGGCTGGTCAACGAGCAGTTGGGGATAGACTGAGGCATATGAACGAGCCGGCCTCAGAGCCCTCCTCATCCCCCGGCTCGCTCGGCCGCAAGGTCGTGGCGGGGTTGATTCTGATCGTGGCCGTGTGGCTGCTGCTGGGGTTCGTGATCCACATCGTCTCCTTCCTCTTCAGCATCGTCGTCGTCGTGCTGCTGGTCTTCGGGATCATCTGGGCTCTGCGCGTCCTGCTGTAGGGGTCGCCCGATGGCCTACGTCGTCATCGCCCTCTGCTTCGGCCTCGCGGGGGGCATCGTGGGCAGGATCAAGGGCAGCTCCTTCCTGCTGTGGTTCCTGATCTCGGGGGCGGTGCCGATCTTCGGCCTGCTCGCCGCGATCCTCTACCGCTACGAGCGCGACGAGCCGCGGCGACAGTGCCCGCGCTGCGGCAAGGTGACCAAGGCATACGACGCGATCTGCATGCGCTGTGGGGCGGAGCTGGAGTACCCGGAGGCCCCGCTGGCCTCCGAAGCGGCCGAGCGCGAACGGGTGGCGCGGGCCTGAGGGGGCGGGCCGGCACGGGGGCGTGCCGCCAGCGCAGCTATAAATCCCCCATGGACGTGGACGCGCCGGTGGCGCGCAAAGGCTCGTTGATCGCCCGGCTGATCCACCGCTGGGGCTACGAGAACGAGCGCGACTTCGTGCTGCGCGTGGTGCAGCCCGGGCTCGTGGGCCTGATCGACGGCACGGTCTCCTCGATCGCGCCGATCTTCGCCGCGGCGGTCTCCTCGGACTCGCACACGGCGTTCGTCGTGGGCATCTCCGTGGCGCTCGGCGCGGGCATCAGCATGGGCGTCTCCGAGGCGCTCTCGGACACCGGCGAGAGCACGGGCCGCGGCACGCCGCTCGTGCGCGGGAGCATCACCGGCGCGATGACCGCGCTGGGGAGCATCTTCCACACGCTGCCCTTCCTGATCCCCGACACCCACGAAGCGCTGATCGTGGCGGGCATCGTCGTGGCGATCGAGCTGTTCGTGATCGCCTGGGTGCGCCAGCGCTTCCTCGACGTCTCGTTGAAGTCCTCGCTGATAACGGTCACGCTGGCGGGCCTGATCGTGCTGGCCATCGGCATCGCCGTCGGCTCCTCGTGATGGGATGGTTGGCTCCTCGTGACGGCCGCAAGCCGGCTCGGTTTCAGTGAAAAACCGCTGATAGACTGTCTGTCCAACTGGCGGGGACCTGACCGGCGTTCCCGCTCATTGTCGTTCCTTGATTTCAGCGAAAGGAGGTCGGTGCGATGCGCGCAGTGGACGCGGTGATGGAATGCCTGAAGGCGGAGGGTGTGGACGTCGTCTTCGGCCTGCCCGGCGGCGCGAACCTCCCCACCTACGACGCCTTCGTGGACGCGGGCATCCGCCACATACTCGTGCGCCACGAGGCCGGCGGCGGACACGCCGCGGAGGGCTACGCCAAGGCCACGGGCAAGGTGGGCGTGGCCTTCGCCACCAGCGGCCCCGGGGCGACCAACCTGATCACGCCGATCTGCGACGCGATGATGGACTCCGTGCCGGTGGTGTTCATCACCGGCCAGGTGCGCACGGAGCTTTTGGGCACCGACGGCTTCCAGGAGGCCGACACGATCGGGATCAGCATGCCGATCGTCAAGCACTCCTTCATGATCCAGCACCCGCTGGAGATCCCGCGCGCGATCCACGAGGCCTTCCACATCGCGCGCAGCGGCCGCCCCGGGCCGGTGCTGATCGACATCCCCCAGGACCTGTCCCGAGCGGAGATCCCCTATGAGCCGGTGACCGACGTGCGCCTGCCCGGCTACCAGCCGACGCTGGAGGGCAATCAGAAGCAGATCCGCCAGGCCGCCAAGGCATTGGCGGCGGCGCAGCGCCCGGTGATCTACGCCGGCGGAGGGGTCGTCAACGCGAACGCCTCCGAGGAGCTGGTGGAGTTCGTGCGCAGCGATCGCTTCCCGGTGACGTGCACGCTGATGGGCCTCGGCGCCTACCCCGCGCGGACGGGTGGGGCCGCGTCGGATGGGGCGGGGGCGGGTGGGACGGGAGCTGGCGGGAAACCCGATCCCCAGTGGCTGGGGATGCTGG
>Ga0116217_10002916_pt1 | contig 15751 bp, 12 predicted proteins | sample Sb_taG_6_FD_89697 | JGI IMG/M metagenome (GOLD analysis project Ga0116217, IMG submission 89697) | Peat soil microbial communities from Weissenstadt, Germany - Sb_50d_4_PS metaG | ecosystem: Environmental > Terrestrial > Soil > Wetlands > Peat | place: Germany: Weissenstadt | collected 2010-09-21 | reverse complement strand
GTAGCGCTGCTCGACGCGGTGACGTCGGCCGGATACGTCGGGATCGATCTCGGTCCGGCGGGATATCTCGGCACCGGCGATCTGCTCTCGACGCGGCTGTCCGAGCGGCGGCTCGGCCTCGCCGGTGGCTACCTCGAGCTGTCGTTCAGCGAGCCCGGCAGGCTCGAGTCCGCGCTCGGCGAGCTCGACGAGCTGCTCGACCTGTTCGACCTCGCCGGCAGCGCCGACCGGCCGCCGAGGCCGACGCTCGCCGATGCGGGCTCGCCGGCGCGCGCGGCGCTGCCCGGCCGGGCGGCACTCGACCCCTCGGTCGGTCTCGACGACGCCGGCTGGCGGCGGTTCGCGGCCGGGCTGGCGATCGCGGTGGAGCGCTGCCGGGACCGTGGCTTCGAGCCGAGCTTCCACCACCACACGGCGACGTTCGTCGAGGCGCAGTGGGAGATCGAGCGCCTGCTCGAGGTCTCGGACGTCGGGTTGTGCCTGGACACCGGTCATCTGCTGCTCGGCCGGGGCGAGCCGGTGAGCGCGATCCGCGCCTGGGCCGCTCGGATCAACCAGGTGCACCTCAAGGACGCGCGGCTGGACATCCTCGAGGAGATCGTGGCCGAAGCAGCACCGGTTCAGGAGATCTGGCGCCGGCGGGCGTTCTGCCCGCTCGGCGAGGGCGACATCCCGGTCGGCGACGTGCTCGACGCGATCGCTGAGGTCGGCTACTCGGGCTGGCTCGTGGTCGAGCAGGACGTCCTCCCCGACGCCGCCGACCCCGAGCGTCCCGCGGCCGAGCAGCGGCGCAACCGGGAGTATCTGCGCGCCCGCGGGTTGTGAGCGAAGAGGCGTTCCGGGTAGCCGTGGTCGGCGCCGGCCGGATGGGGCGCGTGCACATCGCGGCGCTGGAACGCTCGCAAAAGGTCGACGTCGAGGCGGTGGTCGAGCCGGTCGGGTCGACGCGCAGCGATCTGGCCCGCCGCGGATTACGGGTGTTCACCACCGTCGCCGAGTTGCTCAGGGAGGGGGGATCGACGGAGTGCTGATCGCCGCGCCCACCGATCAGCACTTGAAGCTTGTGGAGACGGTGGTCGGCGCGGGTGTCCCGGTCCTGTGCGAGAAGCCGGTCGGCACGCGCGCCGCGGACGCGACGGCGGCGGCCGCCGCGGTGGAGCGGGCGGGGGTCGCCTTCCAGGTCGGGTACTGGCGGCGGTTCGTGCCGGAACTGCGGGCGCTGCGCGAGCGGATCGTGGCCGGCGAGCTGGGCGAACTCCTCCAGATTTCCTGCCTGCAATGGGACGCCGAGCCGCCGTCGGCTCAGTTCCGGGCCCACAGCGGGGGGATCGCGGTCGACATGGCGGTGCACGAGCTCGACCAGGCGCGGTGGCTGACCGGACAGGAGCTCTCGTCGGTGACAGCCATGCCGGGCGGCGGCGGGGAGCACCCCGACGCCGATCCCGACGTCGCGACGATCGTGGCCCGTCTCGCCGGCGGGACCTTGCTGACCGTCTCGGTCGGGCGGATCTTCCCCGAGGGTGACTGCTGCTGGGTCGAGGTGTTCGGCACGGCCGGCTACGAGCGCATCCCATTTATTTGGGGCCCGCCCACCGGCCCTGGCGACGAGGTGTTCCACGCCGCGCTGGTCGCCCAGGCGGAGGCATTCGCCGCTGCTGTCCGAAGCGGCGAGGCGGCCGGCGCCGGCGCGACTGATGCAGTGGCCGCGCTCACCTCGGCCGAGCTGGCCGCAGAAGCGCTCCGCAATGCTGGGTCGAGAGTGCCGGCGTGAGCAGCGCTCGCGAGGTCGGGATCGGAATCGTCGGCTACGGCACGATGGGCAAGGCGCACAGCTACGCGTACGCGGCGGCGCCGCAGATCCGCTCGCTGCCCTGGCGACCGCGGGTTCGGGCGATCAGCGGCCGTCACCGGGACGCCGTCGAGCGCGCCGCCCGCGACTTCGGAGCCGGGCGGTTCACGACCGACTGGCGCGAGCTGGTCGAGGCCCCCGACGTCACGATCGTGGACATCTGCACGCCCCCGGGCACGCACGCAGAGATCGTCGAGGCGGCGGCCGAGTGCGGCAAGGCGATCGTGTGCGAGAAGACGCTGGTGGACTCGGGGCGGATCGGCAAGGTCCGGCTGTGGCGCGGGAGCTGGCTGTCGGACGAGTTCGTCGACCCCGAGATCCCGTTCGACTGGAGGTTCGACCGAAGCCTCGGGGCGAGCACGATCGGGGACCTCGGGGCGCACCTGCTCGACCTCGCTGGCTGGCTCGTCGGCGAGATCGAGGCGGTCAGCGCGCAGCCGCGGACCTTCACTCCAGCACGCTCCGGGGCCGACGGAGAGGTGCGAGAGGTCGACGTCGACGACGCCTCCTCGGCGCTGCTCCGGTTCCGGTCCGGCGCGCTCGGCGTGTTCGAGGTCGCCAAGACGTGCGTCCGGCGGCCGTGCGACTTCACGGTCGAGGTCAACGGAGAGCGCGGGACGCTGCGGTTCGACTATGGCCGACTCAACGAGCTCTGGTACGGAGACGGCGGGGAAGAGCCCGAGCTCTACGGGATGCGCCGGATTCGCGCCGAGAATCCGGTCCATCCCGAGACGCAGGGTTGGTGGACGATCGGCCAGGGGATCGGCTACGGCGCGAGCTTCGTCAACCAGGCCGCCGACCTGCTCGAGCAGTGGCCCGACGGGACGTGGTCGCCCGACTTCGCCACCGGGGTCGAGGTCCAGGCGGGCTGCGAGGCGATCGAGCGGGCCGCGGCGGAGGGCCGCTGGGTGGCGCTCGACGAGATCCGATCCCGGGGTCAGGCAAGCCCTACCAAGTAGCGACCGGCCACCCGGCTGGGCGGTGGCGCCGAGATGACTGATTCCGCGGCTGGAATCACCGCCTAGTCCGGCTGCCCTTCCTCCTCGGGCTCCTCGTACCACCGCTTGCGCTCACCGACCTTCGCGCGCCACCGCCACTTCGACGTCTTCGGCGCGGCCTCGATCACGTCCCACAGATGGGCCAGCCGGGCGTCGATCAGATCACGTTCGCTCGCGCCGAGCGCGTAGTGGACGAGGTCGGTGCGGCAGCGCTCGATCGTCCCCTTGCACGTCCGCCACAGCCCCCAGTCGCGCGCACACAGGTCCCCGATCAGGCTGCCCTCGATCCCGGGCTCGCCGGCGCTGCTGATCTCGTGGTGAAAGCAGAGGTTGTAGATGTCGCGCTCGTCGCGCTCGTTCAACTCGACGATCTGGAGCTTGGTCAGCAGCAACTCGGCGAGCGGGACCGTCAGCGGTTCGTGGTGCAGGCGCTCCGCGATCGGGAAGGCGTTGAACATCTCGTCGTCGACATAGCCAAGCGCCTGGAACGCCTGCGCCACCGCTTTCTTGTTGCCACGCGGCGTGACCACGTCGATGTCCTTGATCTCGCGGGTGAGGAGCGGCTTGCCATGGGGCGCCTGAAGGACGATCGCGACGCCGCCCAGCAGTCGCAGGACGACGCCCTTCTCGCCGGCGCCGGCAACCACGCGCCGGCCCTCAGCGATCGGGTCGGCCAGCGTGGCGTTTGCGGCCCCGTTACTGCCGGCGCTCGAGTCGGGCGAAGTGGCGCTCATCATCCAGCGGTGAGGAGGAAGTCAAGGCAGCTTCCATCCTCGGCGATGTCCACCACTGCGCCGCGGAGCAGGTCGGCGGTGTAGTCGCTGCCGGGATTGAGACACAAGGTCTTGCCGATCTTCTGCGCGCCGCGCGACTCGTGGATGTGGCCGTGGAGCCCGACCACGGGCTCATAGCGCTTGATCGCTTCGCGGACGGCGTGGCTGCCGACCGGGACGAAGCTGGGGCGTCCGCCGCGGACCACCGGCTTGAGCGTCTCGTCGAGCTCGGGAGCCGTGTCGAGACCCGAGCCGTACGGCGGGCAGTGGAAGTTGAGCACGCTCGCCTGGCCGGGCGGAACCTGGTCCATGATCGCCGCGATCCGCTCCGCCAGCTCCTCCTCGGAGTACTCGCCCTCCGGGCATTCGATCCGGTCGGCGTCGCGCAGGACCGCGTCGATCTCGATCGGGTCGTCATTACCGGGCGTGATGATGCACCGCACCTCCGGGGCCAGGCGGTCGGCCGCGAGGTCACACCAACGTTGGATCTGGGCCACGATCTCCTCGCGGAACAGTCGGTCCACGGCGCCGGGGTCGGCTTCGAGCTCGGCGATCTCACCGGGCTCCATCTGCACCGGATAGAAGCCGAGCTTGTTGATCTCGGCGTCCAGTCGTTCGCGTTCGGTCGTCGGCAGGGTCACATGCTCCCCTCTGACCGTGGCGTTCAGCGTGCCGTTGTCGGCGACGATCGGAATGAGTCCTTTGCCGGCGACATCGCCGCCGAGCACGAGCGCATCGGCCTCGTAGATCCGTGCGGCGGCGAGGAACTTGCGAAAGCACCGCTCCGAGCCGTGGACATCGGTGGCGAAGTAGATCCGCAGCGCCCGCTGTCTGTGGCGCCCCTTGTCCCGGCCGAACATCGACTACTCGGGTGGAAGCTCGCGCATCGCCATGCTCAGGTCAAGCGAATTCTGCCGCTTGCGCATGCCCCGTGCGATCGCGTAGATCACCGGGCCGGCGACGAGCACGATCACGAGCGCGGCCACCGACTCGAAGCTGAACTTACCGTACGCGTTCTGGTGGGCGATGACCTCGATGACCGTGAACAGGGCGAGCGCGGTCGTCGCCCCTCCGACCCAGGTGACCACCGGCAGCCCGGCGAAGCGGTCGACGTCGTCCCGTCCCGCGCGCGTGACCAACTCGGGACGACGGTGCGCCAGGAACGTGGCGGCGATGCCGCCGGCGAGCAGGATCAGCGCGAAGAACAGCGCCTCCAGCGCGACGATGTTCGAGATGTTCACGAAAGCCAGGAGCAGGCAGAACAGGATGCTTACGATCAGCACGATCACGATCACGATCACGATCGCGGTCGTCGGAGCGTGGTTGCGCTCCGAGACCTGCGCGACGCGGATGGGCAGCAGGCGGTCGAACGCGAGCGCGAACAGGACGCGAGCGGTGCACGCCAGGAACGCGATGTTGACCGCGACCGCGGCGAGCGGGATCGTCGTCGCCAGCAGGATCTTCGAGATCGGATCGCTGGACAACGCCAGCCCGTAGCCGAGTCCGCCGGCCGAGGACTGGAGGCTCGTGATCTTGCCGTAGGTCGTCGGGTTGCTGTTGCCGAGGTTCGCCTGGGCCTGCATGAAGTGAAGCCCGGCGGTGTGCCGCAGCAGCGCCCACACGCCGACCCACACGACGACGAGCAGCCCGATGCTGATCGCGGACGCGTACAGGTACGTTCGCGCCGGCCGGCGCAGCTCGCCACCGACGTAGTAGGAGTAGAGGACGCCGTTGTAGTTGACGACCATGAACGGGATCGTCGCGACCATTGCCCCGACGGAGGCGCCGAACACGACTCCCGAGGACTTGGCGGCGGTGATCACGTCCTGGTAGGCGCCCGGGTGGTTGCTGTAGTTGGCGAACGCGTTGATGAAGTCGGTGCGCGAGTGGTCGGCCAGCAGCAGCGCCAGGACCAGGAAGGCGAGCAGCTGGAGACAGATGAACGCGATGATCATCTGCGCCACGCGCTTGAGCGAGAAGAACGAGAACGCGGCGACGACCAGCATCACCCCGACGCTGATCGCGGCGATGGCGCCCTTGCTGCCGACGTGGTTGGCGGCGTTCGCGATGCCGTGGCTCGAGAACGCGTCGCCGAGGCCGGTGAGCATAAACGGCGTGTATGCCGCGAAGAAGTGGGCGTTGGTCGCGAGCACGTACGTGAACACGACGGCCAGGCCGATGCCCGCCATCGAACCCGCCACCGGCGAGACGATGCGGGACAGGAACACGTACTCGCCGCCGGCGCGAGGGATCGCCTCGACCAGGTAGCGGTAGGCGAACATCGCCACGAACCAGATGAACGCGCCGGCCAGCAGCGGGAGGTAGAACTCGACCCCACTGAAGTCAGTCAGCCCGGCGTTGAAGTTGATGAACGTGTCGGGCAGCGCGACCGAAGCCAGCGCGATACCCGTCGCCGCGAGGATGCCGAGCTCCCGGACCAGCCCCGAGGCCTGGCGGGTGAACAGACCCGCGGTCGGGCGGGCCCCGGTCGTCGCGCTAGTCGGCGCACCAGTGACGCTGCTCATCTCCTACAGCCCTCCGATCGTGCTTCGCCTCTCCGACGTTCTTGCGACTATCTGGAACGTTCCAGACGGTGCGGACGCTACCAGCGGCTTGTGCCAATTGGAACGCTGTCAAGAGGGTGGGTGGCGCGTTGCGCGGACGACCGGAAGGCGTGCTGGATTTACCGCGTATAGCGCGGAAAATCCAGCAATCGCGCTGCGCTGGCCGGGTTTTGTGCTACCGGGCCACGCGGGCTAAGAACCGCATGAGGCCCGCGAAGAAAGCGTTCCGGGGGTACGCGCCCGCCGGGTCGTTGTGCGCGTAGGTGCTCTGCCGGCTGATCAGCAGTAGGTTGCTCGCCGGTATCCCGGACTGGGCGGCGATCTGCTTGGCGTCGACCAGCACGCCGGAGCCACCGAGGCGCGCCCCGAAGGCGTAGATCAACAGACGCCGCGGCAGACGGCGGCCGAGCGTGGCGCTCACTCCCAGCACGCGCTGGGCCGGGTTCGAGTTGCCGTTATCGACGGCGCCCGAGTCGATCGTCAGGCGCTCCGGGAAGTACCACTCGGTGCCGTCGGCGTTCGCGACGCCGAGTCCCGAGAACATCGTTGCGAAGCGGGTGATCGGGGTGAGGGCGCCGGCGCCGTCCCAGCCGTGGAGCGGCCCGGTAGGAGAGATTCCGCGGCCGAGGTGGGCCTGCGCGGCGAGCAGGCTCATCGGCGAGGTGCCGACGTTCAGCGCGTAGCCGAACTGCGCGAGGTTGGTGACCGGGACCGACGGGGACAGATGGAAGGCGCTGAGCAACCCGGAGGACTGGCCGAGCGAGGCGGAATCAGGGTCGATCAGCGCCGCGGTGGCGCCGGTCATGCTGAACAGCCCCGCGAACGGCGCCGGGATGCCGCCGAACGTGAGCCAGGGAGACGTCTCGGCTGAATCGAGCCCGCGCAGCTCCCACCGAGCGGCGCCGGCGCTCACCGCCGGCAGGCTGCCGCCGTCGATGTACACCAGCCCGGCTAGGTCGCGGGCGCCGGCGAGGCCGTCGAAGTCCCAGGTGGCGTACGCGGTCACCACCGCCCCGCCGAGCGAGTGGCCGCCGAGCACGACCTTGCCGCCGAGCTTCCGGGCGGCGTCGATCACGCGACGCAGGTCGCCGACGGCGACGCTCATCCCCCACCGCTTGGCGAACGTGACGCTCGCGTTCGGGATCAAGGCGATGTGAGTTTGAACGTCGAGCGCCGGGTCGAGCCAGCCGAGGTAGTAGTCGAACAGCTGGGTGGAGGTGGCGAGCCCCGCCTTGGCGAGGTCGAGAACCGACTGGTCCTCAAGCAGGTTCTCGCGACGCTCGACCGACCACACCTGCCATTTGGGCGCTCGGGCCACGATCCACTGCGCGAGCGGGACGAAGTAGGCGGCGCCCGCGGACGTCCCGGGCTCGAGCACGAGCACGTTCCGAGCGTGCGGCGACCCGACCTTGAGCACGCCGACCTTGTCGTACCGCGCCGGCGTACCCGCCGACGGGGCGCCGCGCATCCACTCGACCTTCATGAGCGCGGCGTGCGCCGGCGCGCCGAGCCATGCGGCCGCGCACAACATCGTGAGAGCCACCAGCCGCCGCATCGCGCGGACCCTAGCGCCACACGAACGTGGCGGTGTCGCCGGCCGCGAGCGTGTACGAGAACGCCCGGCCGCGCCAGCCGACCTGGAACCGGACCGGCTGCGTGCTGTTGTCGTAGGCGATCAGCACCTTCGACCCGTCCGGATTCTCGACGGCGACGTCGTCGAGCCCCGGGGTGACGCCGTAGCTGCCGTCGGGGTTGGCGAAATCTGACACCGGACGATCAGATGAGATCCGCCGGGCGCCACGATGCACGAACTCAGACACGTTCCCCAGTTGGTAGTAGTTGAGGTTCAGCGAAGCGGTCGCCGACTGCTCGTGGACGGTGACCAGCCCGGAGCATGCGGTGCAGCCGGGCACCGGCTGCTTTGGCCCGCCGGAAGGGTCGAGCGCGAGGTTCCACAGGTCGACCGCCCGGGCGTCGTTACGCAGGCTCACGATCGCCGTTTCGGCGGTCGGATACGCGGTCACGCCCGGCGAGCACTCGCTCATGACCATGCTCGCCGGCGGGTCGAGCGCCTGGAGCTGGGACATCTGCTCGAGTCCGGCGTAGCAGTGCCAGGCGATCCCCGCGATGTCGTCGCGCACCGTCGGGTCGGACAACATTCCCTCGGCGTACGCCAAGCCTGAGCCGTCAAGGCCGTACACCTCGGTGCCGAGGCCCGCAGCGCGGAGCGCCGGCACCAGACTCCGGGTGATGAAGCCGTCCTCGTCGAGATCCATACCCGGGTACATCGTGGCGGTGTGGGCTTCGTTCTCGGGGGTGATCGCAGTGATCGGCGCCCCCGCGTTCGCGTAGGCGCGAATGAACGCGACGAGGTACCCGGCGTAGGCGTCGAAGCTCTGCGGCAGCAGGACGCCGGCGTAGCCCAGGTCGTCGAGCGCGTCGTTGGCCTTCATCCACGCCGGCGCGCTCCAGGGGCTGGCGAGGATCTCGACGCTCGGTTTGAGCGCGAGCATCATCCGCAGCGCCGGGAGGACATACGCCTCGTCGTGGGCGATCGAGAAGTGCTCGAGCGACGGGTCGGTCTCACCCGCCGCCACGTCGTCATAGGTGTACGGGACGCCGGTGGCGGTGAAGTCCGAGGCGCCGATCGGCACGCGAACGAAGTTGAGTCCGATCCCCTCACCACCGAACAGCGCGCTCATCACCGCGGCTCGTGGCGCCGGCGGCAACTCGTCATACAGCAGCCAGGCCGAGCTGTCCGTCATGGCTGCGCCGAACCCGATGATCTCCTGGTAGCGGGTGCTGTCGGAGACCTCGATCATCGGGATCGCCGGGTTGACCGCTCCGAACGACACCGGTGGCAACGGCGACAGCGCCTCGCTCATGTCAGCGCTCGTGATCCATACACCCACCGCGCCGGCGCCAACCCCGGCGGCCCCCACGGCCACCGATGCGACCCGGCTCCACGGCCGCCGGCCGATCTTGATCCGCACCGATACCTGATACGCGGTGGCGGCGCTTGCCGGCGCGTCCCACGTCATCGTGCGGTTCCGGCACCGTTGCGCCTGAAAGCGCGACAGCTCGGGCCGGCCCCTGATGCGCACCACGAGCCTGCCCGGACCGCCGCACCCGACGAACGTGAGACGTTCGCGGACATCGTTGTCGAGCTCCTGCGGAAGCGAGGACAGCCGCACGTGCGCAATCCGCGTCGGCGTAAGCGCCCGGGCCGATGCCGGCGCGGGCGTCGCAAGTGCGAGCGGCGCGCTCAGCGCAGCTCCGATGAGACAGAGCCCCTTCGTCAAACTCATGTGCCTGATCCGCCGGATCGGTGATCCAGATCGTAATGCCGGGAAGCGATAGCCTCTCGGCCGGTGCGAGCGCTCGTCTCCAGGCAGTCCCCGCCCTACGCCGAGCTGGCCGGCGTCCCGGACCCCACGCCGCAGCCGTACGAGGCGCTGGTCGAGGTCGAGGCGTTCAGCCTCAACCGCGGCGAGACCCGAAGGCTCGAGTCGCTCGAGCCCGGCACCGTCACCGGCTGGGACCTCGCCGGGGTCGTGAACGAGGCGGCGGCCGACGGGAGCGGTCCGCGACCCGGCGCCCGCGTGGTCGGCCTGGTCCCCGCCGGCGCGTGGGCGGAGCTCGCCGCGGTCGGGACCGACTGGCTCGCCGAGCTACCCGACGCGGTCTCGTTCGAGCAGGCCGCCGCGCTGCCGGTCGCGGGGTTGACCGCGCTGAGGGCGCTCGAGGTCGGCGGCTTCCTCGTCGAGAAGCCCGTGCTGGTGACCGGCGCGAGCGGCGGAGTCGGGCGGTTCGCGATCCAGCTCGCCAAGCTTGCCGGCGCCCACGTCACCGCGCTCGCGCGCCGCACCGAAGGCCTGCGTGAGCTGGGAGCGGACGCGGTCATCGAACAGATCGACCTCGACGGACCCACCTACGAGCTGATCGTCGACGACGTCGGTGGCGGGGTCCTGGGCGCCGCGATCCAGCGCGTCGCACCCGGCGGCACGGTCGTGAGCTTTGCGTCAACCGTGCCCGAGCCGGTCTCCTATCCGGCCCGCGAGCTGTTCGCTCGGGCACCGAGAGCAAAGCTCTACGGCCTGTACATCTTCAGCGAGCTCCAGCACACGCGCACGGGCGGCTCCGACCTGCGCCGGCTGGCGGACCTGATCGCGGCCGGCAAGCTCGACCCCCAGATCGATCTCACGCTGTCGTGGAGCGACGCCGGTCAGGCGATCGAGGCGCTGCTCGACCGGCGCGTGAACGGCAAGGCCCTGTTGCGAGTCGACTAGGGGGCGCGACCGGATCAGCGACTAAGGGGTGGGGGTCGGTGAAGTAAGGGGTGGACGGCCCCAAGCGGCTCCGTTCTCCCGATGTCGGATCACCCCTCTCAGTTCATCCTGATCGCAGTGGAAAAGCAGGATTCGATCGAGAGGAACGAGCAATGCACCCCAGCATCGCCCAAGCCGTCGCCTCACAGCACATCGAGGACGCCCAGCGGGCCGCCCGCGAGCAACGGTGGTCGTCCGAGGTCACCAGCAAGCGTGGCTGGCGTCGTCGCGCCTTCTCGCGATACTTCCTTCATACGCGCGAGGGTTACATCAAGTCACTTCGTCGGCCGCACCGGGGAGCTCGCGGAGCTGGACCGCGCTTTACGTGAGGCCGTAGGTGAATGGCCGGTCGTGGTGCTGCTCGGCGGAGAGTCGGGCGTCGGCAAGACACGACTGGTACGGGAGTTCGAGCGGCGCTCCTACGAGGAAGACGCGCTCGTGCTCCGCGGGGAGGCCGTCGAGGAGGCGGACGGTGAGCTCCCCTACGCGCCGCTGATCGGCGCGCTGAGGCCGCTGGTCCGGTCCCGGCATCCAGCGCTCGCGGCGCTCGGGCGCGGCAGCCGCGCGCAGCTGGCCGCGTTGCTTCCCGGGCTGGACGAGGAGATCGTGGCCTCGGACGGCACCGATCCGTCCGCCCAGGTCCGGCTGTTCGAGGGGCTGCTCGAACTGCTCGATCTGCTCAGCGAGGAGCAGCCGGTGGTCCTGGTCCTCGAGGACCTGCACTGGGCCGACCGCTCGACGCGCACCTTCGTCGACTTCCTGGCCCGCAGCCTGCGTCGGGAGCGAGTGGCGCTGGTGCTGACCTACCGAACCGACGAGATCCATCGCCGACACCCGCTGCGGGCGCTGCTGTCCGAGCTCGATCGCGTCGAGCGCGCGCGCCGGATCGAGCTGGAGCCGTTCGACCGCACCGAGCTGGCCGAGGTGCTCGCGGACATCCTCGGCGAGCCCCCGAGCGCCAAGCTGCTCGAGCGGCTGTTCGAGCGCAGCGAGGGCAACCCGCTCTACACCGAGGAGCTGCTCGCGGCCGGACTCGACGGCCGGGGCGCCGCTCCCCAGAGCCTGCGCGACGCGTTCATGCTGCGCATCGAACGGCTGTCCCCCGACGCCCAGGCGGCGGCTCGGGTGATCGCCGCCGGCCGGTCGCTGGACGAGCCGATGATCGCCGAGGTCAGCGGGATCGAGCCCGATGCGCTGCACCTGGCCCTGCGCGAGGCGGTCGCCGAGCAGGTGCTGGTCGCGTGCGAGCCGACCCGCCTGAGCTTCCGCCATGCGCTGCTGCGCGAGGCGCTGTACGACGACCTGCTCCCCGGCGAGCGCTCAGAGCTCCACCTGGCCCTCGCGCGGGCGTTCGAGGACCGCGCCGACTACGAGAACGACCGGGGCGTCGAGCTGGCCTCGGCGATCGCCCGCCACTACGCGACCGCGGGGGACCAGCCGGCCGCGCTGCGCGCGACCGTGCAGGCCGCGCTCGCTGCACGCGAGGTGCACGCGTACGGCGATGCCGCCGACCTCGCCGAGCGCGCGCTCGACCTGTGGCCGCGCGTCCCCGACGCGGACCAGATGATCCCGCTCGACCACGTCGAGCTGCTGGGGATCGCGGCGGCCGCACATGGAGTGGCTGGCGACCGTGGGCGTGCCGAGGTGCTGCTGACGCGCGCGCTGAAGGAGCTCGATCCGGACAGCGAGCCCCGGCGCTACGCCGAGCTCCTCGCCCGCCTTTCGCGGTCCCAGTGGTCGCTCAATCGGGGCGCGGAGGCAGTCGAGACGGCCGAGCGGGCGCTGTCGATGCTGCCCCCGGACGAGATCAGCCGCGAGCGCGCTTCGATCCTGGCGTGGGCCGCGCGGGTTCGCTACCTCCGCGGCCGCTACCGCGAGGCTCTGAGAGAGGGCCGGGAGGCGCTCAATACGGCCGTCGCCGCCGGGGACCGGCGCTCGGAGAGCGAGGTCCTGAACACGCTCGGGATGGCCGGGATCGTGACCGGGTCCATCGACGAGGGCATCCAGTCGCTGCGGCGGGCGATCGAGATCGCGCGCGAGGACGATGACGTGGACGGGGTGTCAACCGCGTACGGCAACCTTGCAGACACGCTCAGCATTGCGGGGCGCACGACCGAGGCCCTCGAGACGGCCAAGGAAGGGCTCGCCGCGGTGTCCGGTCGGGTGGCGCGACCCCACGATTGGATGTCTCTGACGCTCTCGGACATCTCGTTCGAGGTGGGAGACTGGGAAGCCGCGCGAAAATACCTCGTTCCGCGCGCGGCGCAGCTCGCCGGCCGGCAGCTGATCTTCCGCCACCTGCGCGAGGCCGAATTCGCCCTCGGGGTCGGGGACGACGAGACCGCGGATCTGTGCCTCGAACAGGCCGAGCCGCTCGTGGCGAGGTCATCCGAGCCGCAGTGGATCGGCGCCTTCGGGACGTTGCTGGCGGAGTTGCGCCGGCGCCAGCGCGACCTGACGGGCGCGCGCGCCGCGGTCGCCCACGCGCTCGACCGGATGGAGCTGTGCACCGACGACGTCGCCCGGATCGCACGCGTGACTGCGGCGGGGATGCGCGTCGAGGCCGACATCGCCCAGCGTGCCCGCGATCTGCGCGAGCGCGCCGACGAGCGCGACGCGATCGCGCGCGCACGGATCCACATGCAGCGTCTCCGCGCGGCCGCCCAGGAGGGCGGGCCGGTCGAGCGCGCGTGGCAAGCGGTCGGAGCGGCCGAGCTCTCCCGCGCTCGGGGTCGCAGCGATCCGAAGCTGTGGACCACCGCGGCAAAGGAATGGGACGCGATCACGCGGCCGTTCCAGCGAGCGATCGCGCTGTGGCGGGCGACGGAGGCGTACGTCGAAGCCGGCGACCGGACCGCGGCTTGCGGCACGGCGCGGGACGCGCTCGAGATCTCCCAGCGGCTGGGCGCGCGGTGGCTGGCCGACGAGCTGAGTGCGCTGGCCCAGCGGGCGCGACTCGACCTCGGCGAGGGCGCGGGAGATGTGGAACGCACCGAGGCGGGGTCAGACGGCGAGGATCCGTTCGGGCTGACCGAGCGTGAGCGACAGGTGCTGGCGCTCGTGGCCGAGGGCGCGACCAACCGGCAGATCGGCGCGTCGCTGTTCATGGCCGAGAAGACCGCCAGCGTGCACGTGTCACGGATCCTGGCGAAGCTCGGGGTACGGAGCCGGACGCAGGCCGCGGCCGTGGCCCACCGCCATCACCTCGGCTGATCAGACTCGCGCGAGCTTCTTGCCGGGGTTGAGCAGGCCCTTGGGGTCGAACGTGCGCTTGATCGCCTCGTGCATCGCGACCGCCGCCGGCTCCCACTGCCGCTGGATCTGACCGTTCTTGACCATGCCGATCCCGTGCTCGCCCGACACCGACCCGCCGAGCTCCACCGCGAGCGCGAACAGGTCCTCGGCCGCACGCTCGGCTCGCGTAAGGTCGGCCGGATCGTCGAGGTCGATCATGAACGTCGAGTGCAGGTTGCCGTCGCCGGCGTGGCCCCAGCTGCAGGCGGGCAGGTCGTGTCGGCGGCCGATCTCGATCGTGCCGTCGATCGCTTCGCGGAGCCGGTCGACCGGCACCACAATGTCCTCCGAGACCTTGCCGCCGCGCTGCGCGGTGACGGCCTTTGACGCGCCGTCGCGCCAGCGCCACAGCGCATTGATCTCCTTGGTGGCGGTCGGGGCGTGGACGAGCAGCGCGTCCTCGCTCAGGACCTCGGTCAGCTCCTCGTGGATGTGGGCCGCCTCCGCGGCAGTACCGTCGGCGTCGACGAGGACCATGAACCTCGCCTCGCCGGGGAGCTCGACCGGGTACGCGCCGCGCGTTGCCTCGATCGATCCCCCGTCCAGATACTCGATCGCCGCGGGGACGACGCCGCTCGCGAACACCGCTTCGATCGCCGCGCAGCCGGTCTCGCTGTCCCGGTAGAGCGCCGCCAGGGGCAGCGCCGCCTCGGGAGCCGGGATCATCTTGACCCAGGCCGCGGTGACGATCCCGAGCGTCCCCTCCGAGCCGATCATCAGCGACTTGAGGTCGTAGCCGGCGACGTCCTTCCGGATCGGCCCGCCGACCCGGACGAGCTCGCCGGGCGCGAGCACGAACTCCAGTCCGGTGATCCACGCGCCGGTCACCCCGTACTTGAACGCGTGCGGCCCGCCGGCATTGGTGGCGATGTTGCCGCCCAGCTGGGACTGCTCGGCGGAGCCGGGGTCGGGCGGGAAGAACAGCCCGTTCTCGCGCGCCCGGCGGCGCAGGTCGGCGGTGACCACGCCCGCCTCGACCGCGGCGCGCCACAGGCCGGGATTAAGATGTCTGATTGTTTTCAGGTTCTCGAGGCTCAAGACCACGCCGCCATCGAGCGGAACGGCGCCGCCGGTGAAGCCGGTGCCTCCGCCGCGGGGGATGATCGGCACGTCGTGCTCGTAGCACCACGCGACGGTTCGTGCGACTGCTGCAGCATCCGCGGGGAGCGCGATCGCGTCGGCCCTGCCGCGGAGATTCCGGCTCTCGGTTGCGTCGGTCAGGTAAGCGCGAGTGTTCCCGGGCAGGACCGCGCCGTCCCCGAGGAGCGCGGTCAGCTCACGCTCGAGCGAGGTGGATGCGGAAGCGGCCACGGTCCTGATCCTAGAGGGACGCGTAACCTGCGATCGATGGGAAAGATCTTCGACGCCATCGACGAGCAGCTCGAGAGCTGGATCTCCAGGCAGCCGATGTTCTTCGTGGGCACCGCTCCGCTCGACGCGGACGGTCACGTGAACGTCTCCCCGAAGGGGCCGATCGACAGCCTGCGCGTGCTCACGCCGACGTGTGTGGCCTATCTCGACATGGTCGGGAGCGGCGCCGAGACGATCGCCCACGTGCGCGAGAACGGGCGGATCGTGATCATGTTCTGCGCGTTCGAGGGGCCGCCGCGGATCCTGCGGCTGCACGGCCGTGGAGAGGTGGTCCCGGCCTCGGACGAACGGTTCTCCGAGTTGATGGAGCTGTGCGGCTTCGCCGAGCCCGAGACGCCCGAGGCGCGGCGCGCGATCGTCCTGGTCGAGGTCATTCGCATCGCCGATTCGTGCGGCTACGGGGTGCCGCTGATGAAGCACGAGGGGGTCCGGCCGCACATGGACCTGTGGGCGGCGAAGAAGGTCCGCGTCGGCGGGCCTGAGGCGTTGCTTGACTACCAGCGCGAGAAGAACGCCCTCAGCATCGACGGGCTGCCGGCAGTCGACCTGCCCCTGCGGGTGCCTGAGTAACTCC
>Ga0116217_10002911_pt1 | contig 15762 bp, 17 predicted proteins | sample Sb_taG_6_FD_89697 | JGI IMG/M metagenome (GOLD analysis project Ga0116217, IMG submission 89697) | Peat soil microbial communities from Weissenstadt, Germany - Sb_50d_4_PS metaG | ecosystem: Environmental > Terrestrial > Soil > Wetlands > Peat | place: Germany: Weissenstadt | collected 2010-09-21 | reverse complement strand
GTCCCCCGCCATTCGGCCCGGTGACAGGCCCTTTTCGGCCCTGTTGGAGGGCTTCAGCCCCCGTCGCCGCCCACGGCGGCGAGGGCGGCGCGGAGCCGGTCGGTGATCACCGTGTCCACCCCCAGATCGACCATCGCACGCAGGTCGTCCGGCGCGTTCACCGTCCACACGTTGACAGCGAGGCCCGCCGAACGGGCCCGGGCCACCAGCTCGGGGGTGACCGAGGCCACGAAGGGGTGGACGGCCCGGAACCCGGCCGACGTGGCCTCGGCGAGCGCCGGCCCCGGGTCGGCGGCGAACCCCCACAGCGCGCCGAGCGCCAGGCGGCCTTCGGCCGCCTGCACGGCCATGAGGGTGGCGGCCTGGAAGGACGACACGATGACCCGGTCGGTCCACCCGGCCTCCTCTATCGCCGTTGCCGTCAGGGCCGCCACCGCCTCCGTGGGGTCCCACCCCGGGTCCTGGGGGGCGTTCTTGATCTCGACGTTGACGACCATCCCGTCGCAGACTGCCAGGACGTCGGCCAGGAGGGGCACGTGGGCCGGCAGATCGGCCACGCCCAGATCAGCGATGACACCGAGCCCCGGGATCTCGGCGTCGTGGTGCACGGCCAGGGCCCCGTCGGCGGTGAGTCGCACGTCGAGCTCGACCCCGTCGGCCCCCAGACGGCGCGCCTCCACGAAGGCGTCCAGCGTGTTCTCGGAGAACCCCTCTGTACAACCCCTATGCGCATAGACGGCGGTCACCGGGGCCCTCCCACCCCCGTGTCACAGATACGGCGCGCCGGTGGCGGAATTTTGCACGAAAACTCCTTGCCAGGCCCTCGGTGGGCCGTTACCCTCTCTTGCGTAAACCCGCTTTTCACGGACGGACACCTTCTGGGTCTGATCATGTGAAAAAGATCACAATGCTGGTGGAGGCACATTCCGATGGCTCTCATGTGGAACCGGACCGTCGACTGGGACGCGGACGACTGGCGGCGCGTGGCCGCCTGCCGCAATACCGAACCGGACCTCTTCTTCCCCGTTGGCACGACCGGCCCGGCTGTCGACCAGATCGAAGCCGCCAAGCGTGTCTGCCGCTCCTGCGAGGCGCTCGAGCCCTGCCTGGACTTCGCGCTGGCGACGAACCAGGAATCCGGCGTGTGGGGCGGCACCTCCGAGGAGGAGCGCCGCAAGCTGCGCAAGGCATGGCTGGCTGCACGCCGCTCGCAGCGCGCCGCATTCTGAGCACCCCGCACCGGCCGCGTCCGTAGGGAATCCCGGGGCCGGGCCACCCCACCTGAGCGCGGGGCCGGATCCTCGGCCGCCCTCATCGCGGCGCTCGCACCGGCACCGAGATCGCCACCCGCGTCCCGCCACCGTCGGCGGCGGGAATCGCCTCCATGGAAATGGTCCCCTCGAGTTGGCTGACCACCAAGCTGCGCACGATCGAGAGGCCGAGGCTCGTCGTCCCCTCGATGTCGAAACCCTCCGGCAGCCCCAGCCCGTCGTCGCGCACCTCCACGCGTAGCTCCGTCTCCTCGCTCGACAGCGTCAGGTCGACGTGGCCCACCGGCGCGGAACCCGCGGCACCGCCCGCCCCCTCGAGCCCGGGCGCCCAGTCGGTGCCACCGGCGGCCTCGGGGTCGAAGGCGTGCTCGACGGCGTTCTGCAGCAGCTCGGCCACCGTCACCGCCAGCGGCGTCGCCACGTCGGCCGTGACATCGCCGAGGTCGCCGTGGACGGAGATCACGACGGGCTGGGACGACACCACCGAGTCCTCTGCCATCTGGACCAGCGAGGCCACGATCTCCGCAAAGGGCACCTGGTCGCTCGGGTCGCGCGACAGGATCTCGTGCACGAGGGCGATGGAGCGCACGCGGCGCTCGGCCTCGTGCAGCGCGACCCGTGCCGCACGGTCGCCCACCCGGCGCGCCTGGAGGCTCAGCAGCGACGAAATGGTCTGCAGGTTGTTCTTGACGCGGTGGTGCACTTCCCGGATGGCCGCGTCCTTGGAGAGGAGCAGCCGGTCGAGGCGTCGCACGTCGGTCACGTCGCGCAGCAGGATCATCGCCCCGGTCACGACGCCGTGCGAGAGCAGCGGGATGCAGTGGACGAGGACGATGACGTCGGGGCGGCGCTCGACCTCCTCGACCACGGGACGCCCCGTGGCCAGCGCCCATTCGACGGCCGACTCTTCGATGTCGAGGTCCCCGAACCGTCGCCCCTCGGGTTGGGTGTAGATCCCCATGCGGTGGAACGCGTTCATCGCGTTGGGTGACGCGAACTCCACCCGCCCGTCGGCGTCGACCACGACGACGCCGTCACCCACCCGCGGCGCCTCCTCGGTGCCGACGTCCTCGTCCGGGAAGGGGAAGGCCGACTGCGCCACCATGTCGGCCAGCCGCTCGAACACGTCGAGGTACGTCCGCTCGTACATGCTGGTGGGCCCCTTGAGCGGCGCCAGGGAGACGCGCAGCAGCGCCGCGATGATCCGGCCCTCGAAGCGGACGGGGATGTTCTCCACCGGGACCTGCTCGCCCAGGATCGGGTGGTGGATGCTGCCGCGCACGATCTCACCGGTGTGCAGGCAGCGGGCCACGAGCGTCCACTGCGACTCGTTGACGGTCTGGCCGACGAGGTCCTGGTCCACCAGCGTGGGGCGGTTGTTGGGCCGCATCTGCCCGAGCACGACCAGCTCGGGGTCCTCCCCCGCCTCCCGGACCGAGCCATCGCCGACGGTGTGCACCGGCACCAGGAGCAGGAGGTCGGAGAAGGAGAGGTCGGCCAGCACGCCCCAGCTCCCGAGCAGGCGCTGCAGGTGCTCGAGCTCCTCGGGCTTGAGGTCGGTGTGGCTCTGCGCCAGCTCGGCGGGGGTCGGCACCTACGCCTCCGACCGCTCGGCGGTCGGGCGGCCCGACCCCGCCGGCGGGGTCGTCACCGGCACCGCGTGCGGGGCCCGGGCCCGGTACCCCCGCAGCTCGACGACGCCGACCGAGGCCAGCAGCGCGCGCAGGTCGTCGGCCCGGTGGGCGACGTGGTCGAGGTGGTGGGCGTCCGACGCCGTGGTGAGGGGCACGCGGCGCGCCACGAAGCGCTCGAGCAGCCCCCGGGCCGGGTACTGCTCCCCCACCGGCTTGCGCCAGCCGGACGAGGACAGCTCCGCCGCCATGCCCGAGGACGCCGCCGCCTCGGCGATGCGGTCCCACCACTCGGCCGGCGCGTCCGGCACGTACCCCGCGACCTTGATCAGGTCCGGGTGGGCCAGCACGTCGCACGCACCCGAGGCGGCCAGCTCCTCCATGGCGGCGGTGTAGGCGTCCCAGCAGGCGTCGACCTCGCGCACCGACCACTCGCCCATCGACACGGGGTCGTCGAGGTCGTCGAACCGCCAGCCGCCGACCCAGTGCACCGAGCCCAGCAGGACGTCGAAGGGGTACCCGCCGAGCAGCCGGGCCACCTCGTCCATGCGGCCCTCGTAGTAGTCGACCTCGAGGCCGATGACGACGGGCAGGCCGGCCTCCTTGGCCTCCTGGGCGCACGCCACGTAGGCGTCGAGATCGGCGGTGGCGTGGAACTTCCAGTACCCGGCCATGGACTCGGCCAGAGCGGGTGGCACGCGCCCGTCGTCCCAGAAGCCGCCCAGGAGCGCGTCGGCCTGGCGGAAGCGGTACAGGTGCTCGGTGAGGGCGAGCTCGGTCACCCCGGCGGCCTGCGCCTGCTCGCAGTACTCGGCCAGCTGCTCCAGGCGCAGCGGGGTGTCGTGCTCGTGGTGCGGCCAGAGGTGAAGGTGGTAGTCGAGCACGTCAGCCCGGCACCGTCATGCCCACACCACGCCGGCTTCCGACCGGCCTTCAGCCGGCCCGGCGGATCAGCGTCACGCCGTCGCGGATGGTGGTGAGGACGCACACGACGCGGGGGTCGTTGACCACCTTGTCGTTGAAGGCGCGCAGCGCCCTCGCCGCCTCGTTGGGCTGCTCCGTGCGCGCCAGCACACCCCCGTGCTGCAGGGTGTTGTCGACCACGATGAGCCCGTGAGGCGCCAGCTTGGGCAGCACCGCCTCGTAGTAGGCGTCGTAGGAGACCTTGTCGGCGTCGATGAAGACGAGGTCGAAGGGGCCCTGGAGCTGCTCGAGCGTCCGCAGCGCCGGCCCCTCGATGACGCTGATGAGGCTCTCGAGGCCCGCGGCGGCGATGTTGCCGCGTGCGGCCACCGCGTGGTGGGGGTCCACCTCGAGCGAGATGATGGAGCCCCCGGCGCCCAGCCCGGCCGCCATGGCCATGGAGGAGTAGCCCGTGAACGTCCCGATCTCGAGGACGCGGGTGGCCTGGGCGGCGAACACCAGCATCTCGAGGAAGCGGCCCTCCTGGCGGCCCACCATCATCCCCCAGGCCGCGAAGCCCTCCCGGGTCGAGGCGTCCACCGACTCGAGGTGGGCCGGGGGCGGTGTCGTGTGCGCGGCGGCGTAGAGCTCGACCTCGGGATCAACCAGCTGGGCCATGTCACGCATGGTAGGCGCCGCGCAGGTGGCGCCCGACCGGCCCGCAGGCCGGCTGGTCAGTCCCAGACCTGCGCGCCCAACTGGAGCAGCCCGCCCATGTCGTAGATGTCGGCGTCGAAGAACGGCACGGTCACGAGCACGTCGGGTGCGCCCTTGAGCTCCGCCTGCTGCTCGGCCTCGCGGCGGGCGACCACGCCGAAGTTGAGGAAGCTCTCCGCCACCTCCCCCAGCACGCGCGCCGCCACGACCGGGTCGTCGGTGAGCCCGGCCGCGAGCTCGGTGGTCCGGCCGATCATGGATTGGGCCAGCTTGTCCGCCTGGGCGTCGCGCAGGTACTCGGGCAACACCTTGTTGAGCACGACCGCGCCGAGATGCAGCTTGCGCGCCATCAGCTCCGCCGAGAAGAACTCGGCCTCGCGCACCGGCGTGGCCTCGAGCGTCGAGACGACCATGAACGTCGTGCGCCGGTCCGAGAGCAGCCGCGTCACCGCCTCGGCCCGCTCGACGAAGCCGGCGTACATCGACTGGAAGAGGATGAAGAACTCCGAGATGTCGGCCAGGAACTGCGTGCCGAGGATCCGATCGGCAATTTGGTAGAAGGGCTTCGACGCGAAGTTCACCAGACGTGAGCGGTAGGGCACGATGAGCCAGCGCAGCAACCGGGACGAGAAGAAGTCGGCCATGCGTTGCGGCGCATCGAGGAAGTCGAGCGCGTTGCGGGTCGGGGGCGTGTCGACCACGATGAGGTCGTACTTGCCCTCGGAGTGGATCTCGTAGAGGCGCTCCATGGCGATGTAGTCGTGCGACTGCACGAAGCGCCCCGAGATGTTCTGGTACAGCGGGTTGGCGAGGATCTGCTGGCGCGTCTCGTCGTCGGGGGCGTGGGTGCGGATGAGGTCGTCCCAGCTCTGCTTGGTGTCCAGCATCGCCGCCCACAGCTCGCCCCGCGGGTGGGCCCCCACCTTCTCGAACACATCGTCGGTGATGCGGACCTCGTCGTTCCCGATCCCCTTCAACCCCAACGCGTCGGCCAGCCGGCGCGCCGGGTCGACCGTGAGCACCAGCACGCGGCCGCCCTGCTCCACCACGGCCGTGGCGGCGAGCGCGGCCGCGGTCGTTGTCTTGCCGACCCCGCCCGGCCCGCAGGCGATGACGATGTCCTTGGCGGCGAGCAGCTGCGCCACCGTCTTGGCGGCGCCGGCCGCGGCCGCTGTCACAGCCCGAGCTCCTCGCCGAAGGCGTGGGCCACCTGGCGCGTCGTGCGCGCCCCGAAGCTCCGCGCGAACAGGTACGGCAGCAGGAGCACGGGCATTCCCTCGGGGAGCCCGGCCTGGAGGCGCTGCATGTGGGCCGAGCGGGTGCGCCGCATGGTGACGGCGAGCCGGGCCGCCTCGAGCACCGGGGTCACCGTCCCGCCCGCCCGCTCCGACAACACGCGCTCGACGTCCGGTGCCCGCAGCTGCTCGAAGATCTCCTCCTCGCGCTGCCCGAAGAGCTCGGGCAGGACGCGGTTGATGACCACGGCCGACATGCGCACCGTCGTCTCCTCGCGCACCCTGGTGGCCAGCTCGAGTGTCTCGCTCACCGGCATCTCCTCGGGCGTGCAGACCGCGACGAGGCCCGTCTGGCGCTCGTCGGAGAGAATGTCGAGCATCCAGTCCGTCTGGCTGCGGATCAGCCCGACCTTGACCAGGTCGTTGATGGCCTGCGGCGCGGCCAGCTGCCCGATGATGTGGCCGCTGGCCGGGGCGTCGACGACCACCAGGTCGTAGTGGGACTCGCGCACCTCCCAGCACAGCTTGCCCACCGTGAGGATCTCACGGACCCCCGGCGCCGCCGTCGCCACGAAGTCGAAGGCCTTGGCCAGCGGCCCGATGCGCCCCACCACCGGGATGCGCAGCTGCAACTTGAGGTACTCGCGCAGCGACGCCTCCGTATCCATCGACATCGACCAGACACCGGGCGCGATCTCACGCGGCGTGAACTCGGTGGGTGGTGCCTCGAACAGCGACGTCACGTCGCCCTTCGCGTCGACCTCGCAGACGAGGACGCGCTTGCCGTGCTCGGCCGCCAGCTGGGAGAGGCCCGCGGCGACCGTGGTCTTGCCCACGCCGCCCTTGCCGGTGACGAAGAGCAGCCGCAGATCCAACAGGTCCGGAGCCGCGCTCACCGCCCCCGTGCCTGCCCCGCGGCCATGAACGTCCTCAGGGGGCGCCGAACCCGACGCGACGGTCCGATGACGGTGCCCCGACCTCGACATAGGCGACCTTGACGACCGGGATGCCGACCCGCCGGCCCTTCCTGTCGGTCAGCCAGAGGACCCCGTCACCGGTCTTGAGCAGCTTCTCGATGTCGGCGACCACCTTGTCGCGATCGGCATCGTCGGGCATCTCCACCTCGAGCTCCTTGGGGGTGTGGGTGATGCCGATGCGCACGTCCACCTGGTCTCACTCCTCTCGCGGACTCCCGGATGGTTCCTGGGGCCACCTGGACGTTACTGCGACCGGGCAGACTGCAGTGCATGACCGGCACGCCGAAGTCCGCTGCGACGAAGCGCAGCGCCCGCTGGGCAGCGACGATGTCTGGCTATTCGGGCCCGGTCCGCCTGGCCCACGCCGACTCGCACGCCCGTATCGGGCCGGCGCCGGGGTCACCACCGGCCGACCGCGCCCAGCCCGCGATGCCGAGCGGACGCGAGGAGCGCCAGGAGTTGGAGGAGTCGCTGCTGGCACCCGGCGCCACCCGCTCGTCGGGCGCCGGCAACCGGCGCGAACCCGAGGAGCCAGACGCCTGGCGCACCTGCTTCGAGCGTGACCGCGACCGCATCCTCCACGCCAGCTCATTCCGCCGACTGGCGGGCAAGACGCAGGTCTTCGTCTTCCCCCAGGACCATCAGCGCACCCGCCTCACCCACGCGCTCGAGGTAGCGCAGGTCGCCACGGCCATCGCACGGGCCTGCCGCCTCAACGTGGACCTCACCGAGGCCATCGCCCTCGGTCACGACTGCGGGCACGGGCCCGGTGGCCACGCCAGCGAGGACGCGCTCGACCCCTACGTTCCCGGTGGGTTCGACCACGCGCCCTGGGGCGCGCTCGTGTCCCTGGCCTCGCTCAACCTGTGCGCCGAGACGGTGGACGGCATCGCCAACCACAGCTGGTCCCGCCCCGCCCCGTCGACGCCCGAGGGCGAGGTCGTGAGCTGGGCCGACCGGATCGCCTACGTCTGTCACGACTGGGAGGACGCCGTCCTGTCCGGCATTGTCGCACCCCACCAGCTGCCCGCCGCGGTCCGCACGCTGTGCGGCGAGCGGCGCAGTGCCCAGCTCGGCGCCTTCATCGCCGCCGTCGTCTCAGCCACGCTGCGGACGGGCCAGGTGGGCATGGAGGAAGAGGGGGCGGAGGCGCTGGCCGCCTTCCGGGCCTGCAACTACGAGCGCATCTACCTGCGCGACGCGTCGTTGCGGCAGGGCGACGCCGTGGTCAGCGTGCTCCGGGCGCTGGTCGAGCACTTCTCGGACCGGCCGCACCTCATCACCGACCGTGCGGCCACCCCGCCCGAGTCGTCCGACGTGCTTGCCGGGAGCCCCGACGCGGTGCGGGCCGCCGTCACCTACGTGGCGGGCATGACCGACCGCTTCGCCTTCCGCCAGGCGGTGGCCCTCCTCGGCTGGGACCCGACCAAGCTCCCGGCCGGCGTCGACGGCTGAGGCGGCCTGTCCGTCAGAGAAGCCGGTCCGGGAAGACCGGCGGGCGCTTCTCGGTCAGGGCGGCGACCCCCTCGGCGAAGTCGGCGCCACGCATCATCTCGGCCATGCGCGTCGACGCGTCCTCGATCGACGTCGCGGCGTCCCCGTGGAGGTCCCGGTAGAGCTGCAGCTTCGTCACGGCCAGCGAGGACGGCGCGATCTCCGTGGCCAGCCGCCCGGCATAGGCGTACGTGTGGGGCAGCAGCTCCCCGGCTGGCAGGGCCCGGTTGACCAGCCCCAGCTGCTCGGCCTCCTCGGCCAGCACGACTCGGCTCGACAGCAGGAGGTCGGCGGCACGGGTCACACCGATCAGGCGGGGCAGGAGCCAAGACAGCCCGTACTCGGCCGGCAGGCCGAGCCGCCCGTGCGAGGTGGTCAGCTTGGCGCCCCGCGCCGCGAACCGAAGGTCGCAGTAGCAGGCGAGGACGAGGCCCACACCCGCAGCCGGGCCGTTGACGGCGGCGATGATCGGCTTGGGGATGCCGAAGTGGTAGGCGAAGTCGGCGTCGAACTCGGGGCGGACGCCGTAGCCCGGCATGGCCACGTCGTCGCCCAGCCCGGCGTCGTAGGCGCCACGCTCGACGTGGCCCTCGAGCGCGCGGCTGTCAGCTCCGGCACAGAAGGCCCGGCCCGACCCGGTGACAACGATGACCCTGACCGCCGGGTCCGTACCGGCCCGGTCCAGCAGCGCCCGGTACTCGGCGTGCATGCGCCCGGTCCACGCATTGAGGCGCTCGGGCCGTTGCAGCGTGACCGTGGCGACATGGTCACGCACCTCGTAGCGCGTCACCTTGAGGTCGGAGAGGTCCACCTCAGTCGAGCGTGGTGTATCGAGTCAGGTGCAGGCTGCCCGCCTCCGCGGCGTGATCGAGCTCGGCTTGCAGCGGATGCCCGTCCACCGCCCGCTGGAAGGCCGCGGCGTCGGCGTCGGAGGCCCACAGCGTGACGACCAGCCACTCGTCGCCGTGGCGCGCCGTCGTGCGCCGCAGGAAGCCCGGCTGGTTCGGCACCAGCTCGTTCTGGATTTTGCGGTCGAGGGAGAGGAACGCGTCGTCCGTGACCCCCTCGGCCAGCCTGAAGGTCGTGATCTCGACGATCGACATGCCTCAGGCCTGCACGAGCATGACCGGGTTGCCCTCGGGGTCGGTGATGCCGGCCAGCGTGGGGCCGCCGGGGACGTCGAAGGGCTCGGCGACGATCGTGGCGCCGAGCACGACCGACTTGTCGAGCGAGGCGCGCAGGTCGGCCACCTGCACGTAGAGCGTCACGCCGGACCGTTCGCTTCTGCGGATGTGCCCCCCCGGGCCGGGCTCAGGACCGCCGATGCCGGCCGGGATCTCCATGATGTAGCCATCACCAATCTGCCAGTTGAACAGATCAGCGTAGAAGGCACGCTGGCGCTCGGGGTCCATGGCTTCGATCTCCCAGTGCACCACGGGCCGTGCCCAGTCCTGTGCCATGCCACCTCCTACGCCGGGCCTCACAGTACCGAGACCGTCGGGTGATCGTCCCGATCGGGGGGTTGGCCGCAGGCGCCGGCCGCTGTAACGTGGCAAACGCACGTTCGGGAGAGTGCCGATGTCGAGCGACATGAGCACCGAGGCGGTGGGTGCGGCGGGCGTGACGGTGACCCGCGTGCTCCTCGTCGACGATCACGAGATGGTGGTGCGCGGCCTCGCCGCGGCCGTCGGCGCGGAGCCGGACCTCGAGGTCGTCGGGACCGCGGGGTGCGTCGCCGAATGCCTCCGGCTGGCCCGCGGGCTCCTGCCGGACGTGGTCGTGATGGACCTCCGCCTCCGCGAAAGCGACGACGAGTCCGGCGGCGTCGACAACAGAGAGGCCGATGCGGACGGGTTGGGGGCGACCCGGCGCCTGCGTGCGGTGCTGCCTGACGTCAGAGTGGTCCTGCTGACAGCCCACCCCGATCGGCGCGTCGCCAGGGAGGCACTCGATGCCGGGTGCTGCGGATTCGTCACCAAGCAGGGCCGCCTCGACGAGCTGGTGGCGGCCATCCGGGCGGCCGCCGTCGGGAGCACCTGGTTCCCCGACCTGGGCACCGACCTGCAGGCCCACCCTGTCGGGAAGGCGGAGCACCCCGACCTCAGCGCGCGCGAGCGGGAGGTACTCACCCTCATGGTGTCCGGCCACTCGACGAAGGCAATCGCGGAGGAGCTCGGCCTCAGCGTCCACACCACCCGGAACCACATCCGCAACCTGATGGCGAAATTGGGCGTCCACTCCCGGCTCGACGCCGTCGTGATGGCGGCCCGCCGGGGGCTGATCAGACTCCCCGACGGCGCATGAGGGAGACCAGCCGATGGGCTCCGCAATCACACATCCGGCGCCGTTCCGACGCTGATGGTACGGCCTCGGCGGGCGCGGCCGGAGCCCTCAGGCGCGCACGTCCGGCCGAGGTGAACAGAGCGGCGTGGCGCACCGCCGGGGGGTAAGGTCACAGAGGAATTCCGGGACTGGCACACCCGGAGAGGCCCTGGTGGTCTGGGCGGCGCGGCGGAGGAGAGGAACACGTGGTGACACACTGGACACAGGTCCTGTCCAACGTCTCCCTGGTGGAGTTCGTCCTCTTGGCCGCGCTCACGGCAATCCAGTGGGCTCGCCACAGGATTCCCGGTGCCGGATGGGTGGCGCTCTCGTTCGCAATTCTCGGCGGTCTCTCCCTGACGCTCAAGATCGATCCCTCCGTCGTCACGAACCAGGACGTGGCCAAGGCGCTGGTCGCGCTGCTGCTGCTGATGCCGTACTGCCTCTTCCGCTTCGCTGCGACGTTCCGCAAGCCGAGCGCGACCGTCCGCGCCCTCGCCGTTGTCGTGACGGCCGCCATCATCGCCTTCACCTTCGCTCTCGAGTACCTGCCCACCAATGGATCCGCTCCGCCGCCACACTTCGTCGCCTACCGCGCCGCCTTTGCGGTGTCCTTCGGGTTCCTCTTCAGCTACGTGGTCATCCGCCTGTTCGCGGCCGGGAGGGGCGAGCCACCGATCGCCTCCTCCCGGATGCACCTGCTGGCCGTCGCGGTGGCCGGGCTCGAGGTGCAAGTGGTCGTGGTCGCCCTCGGGCTGCACGGGCCGACCGTGACGCTGGCGACCCGGGCGCTCACCGTGGCGATGGGCGTCCTGTTCCTCGTCGCCCTGGTGCTCCCGTCCTTCGTGCGGGTCTTCCTGAGCCGGAAGGAGGATGTGGCATTCCGCCAGGCCGTCAGCGAGCTCGTGTCCGCTGGCGACTCGCGGGAGGTGGCCGAGCACCTCCTGCCCCATGTCTGCGCGCTCGTCGGCGCATCGGAGGCCGCCCTCCTGGCCGGCGACGGCACCGTCGTGGCGCGCTACCCGGTCTGGATCGATGACGAAGGCCCCGACCTGTGGGACGGGGACTGGGACGGCGACGGCGGGTTGCGCCGCCGCATCATTGTCCGGACCCACAGCGGCGTCACGCATTCGCTGGCCGTCAAGATCAGTCCCTACATGCCCTACTTCGGGAGCGACGAGCTGCACAAGCTCGAGCAGCTGGCCAGCATGGTCGGGCTCGCCATCGAGCGCTGCGAGATGGCCGAGCAGATGGCCTTCCAGGCCTCGCACGACGGACTGACCGGCCTGGCCAACCGCAGCCTGTTCATGGAGCGGCTCCAGGAGTCGCTGAACCACGTCGGGCGGCGCCGCTCCGCGCTGGCCGTGCTGTTCATCGACCTCGACCGCTTCAAGCTCGTGAACGACCGGGCCGATCACACAGCCGGCGACGTCCTCCTCAACGAAATGGCCGACCGCCTGACCGCCATGACGCGCGGCGTCGACGTGGTGGCCCGCTTCGGCGGCGACGAATTCGTGGCGTTCGGTGAGGTGGACAACGAGGCGGCCGCGATGGACATGGCCGAGCGCATCCGCAAGGGATTGAGTGCGCCGGTGACGATCGGCGACGCGCGCCTGGTGGTCACCGCCAGCATCGGCGTCGTCGTCACGAAGGACTCGTTAGCCGCACCCGCCATGCTGCTCCGCGACGCCGACAATGCCATGTACGACGCCAAGCGCGCCGGGCGCGATCAGATCGTGCTGTACGGCAGCAACGCGCGCGATGTGGCGAACCTGAAGTGGGGCCTGAGCCCCACCCGCGCCTCGCGCCTCAGCGCAAGCTAGGTTCGGCGAATAGGTGAGACGCCGGTGGCCCTAACCGCCGTCGACTCATCTGCGAACCGGGCACCGTTGCCAGCGACCCGTCCAAGTCCTATTCCCCTCGGTTCCGATCCGAGGGACTGCTTGGTTCTGCCTTCAGGCGACCGCTGCCAATGAGGCCTCAGCCCCGCTGGTCTGACGCGATCTCAGGTCAGCGTCTGCGTCTCGGGTCGTAGCCCCGCGACGTGCTGCTCTGTGGCACTTCTCTGCTCGGCGAGGAGACGTGCTCCCTCCCGGGCGATGTTGCGTGCTGCGTTAACGCCCCGGTCGAGGGACGCCCCGCAACTCTGGCACTCGAAGACCGGCATGCTGAGGGGCATGGAGACCTCCCGCCAGGTTCTCCTTCACCCGAGAGATCGCCCAGTTGGGCGCGACACGGGCCGCTCAGCAGTACGAGCGCAGCAGGCGTTCTTGGAGGAGCGTGGGGTCGAGGACGAACACGATGTCCCGGGCTGCATCAGCCCTCGCCTTCAGGCGGCGCGGGAACTCAGCGCAAGCTGAGCTCCCGCCGGTAGACACGGGCCGGGCCGAGGGCGGCCAGCTTCTCCGCGATCGCCCTGAACGACCGGGCTGCCTCGCCGTCCGGATCGACCGCCATCACGGGATGCCCCTCGTCGCCGCCCAGCCTCACCGCGTTGACCAGGGGCACCTGACCCAGGAGCGGCACACCGAGGTCGGCCGCGAGAGTCCCGCCCCCGCCGGAGCCGAACAGCTCGTAGCGGGTGCCGTCGTCACCCGTGAACCAGCTCATGTTCTCGACGACGCCGCGCACCGAGAGCTTGAGGCGTCGCGCCGCGAATGCGGAGCGCTGCGCGACGCGCTGCGCCGCCGCCTGCGGTGTCGTCACCACCACGATCTCCGCCCGCGGCATCACCTCGGCCAGCGTGAGCGCCACATCACCGGTTCCCGGAGGCATGTCGATGAGCACGAAGTCAGGCTCACCCCAGTAGGCATCGGTCAGGAACTGCTGGATCGCCTTGTGCAGCATCGGGCCGCGCCAGATGACGGGCTGGTCATCCGGCACGAAGTAGCCCATCGACAGACACCTGACACCGTGCGCCGACGTCGGGATGACGATGTCGCCGATGATGACCGGGTCGTGGTCGGTCCCGAGCATCTTGGGGACGGAAAAGCCGTAGACGTCGGCGTCAAGGAGCCCGACGCTGTGACCGGCCTGGGCCAGGGCGATGGCGAGGTTCACCGTCACCGTCGACTTGCCCACGCCGCCCTTTCCGGAGGAGATCCCGATGACGCGTGTGGCGGCGTCAGGACCGAGGAAGGCCGGCACCGGCGCGGCCTGCCCGTGGCCGTGTCCCGCGTGGTCGTGACCGTGATCGTCGCCGCCCTCCGCGCCGTCGCGCCCGAGCATGCCGGCGCGGAGCCGGTGCCGGAGCCCGGTGCGCTCCTCGTCGGTCATCACCACGAATTCGAGCTCGACCTCCTCGACGCCGGGCACGGTCAGCGCGGCCCGGTGGATCTCCTCGGCCAGCTCGTCAGTGCCGGGCCAGGCCGCCACGGGCAGGGCCACCTCAATGAGCACCCGGCGCCGGCGCGGCCGCACCGACCGGAGCAGTCCGAGGTCGCCGAGGGTGAGGCCGAGCTCGGGGTCTGCGACCGCGCTCAACGCAGCCTCGAGCTGTGATTGGTCTGGTGCCATGCACTCCCTCGTCTCGGGCGGGATCGTGCGGCGGACGGGCTGAGGGCGCACGATCCGCGTCACCCCAGCTCGAAGGGCTGATCCCCTCGGTAGACTATCCAGCGTGAGCACCGCTTCGATCACCGTCGAGCCAGAGCGGCCGGCCGGCGCGGACGACGGCCGGTTCAGCGCCGCCGTCGCCGCCGTGGCCGCTGCGTTCGGCGACCCGACCCGGCGCGACATCTTCCTCCACGTCCGCGCCGTCCCCGGCGTGACGGCGACCGAGGTCGCCTCCACCTTCTCGCTGCACCCCAACGTGGCGCGCCACCACCTCCAGCGCCTCGTCGACGGGGGCTACCTCCGGGTCGAGACGGGGCGCAACGCCGCCGGAGCGGGCCGGCCCTCCAAGCGGTACTTCTGCGTGGAGGAGGAGCTGACGCTCGGCCTCATGCAGCGACGGGACGATCTGCTCATGCGTCTGCTCGGCGAGGCCATGCAACGCCTGGGGCCCGAGGAGGCCGAGGAGATGGCGGCCCATGTCGGTGAGGAGTACGGCCGCTCCCTCGCCTCGCGGATGACCCCAAACGAGGGGCAGCGGACGGTGCGGGCCGCCATGCACGTCGTGGCGGAGACCTTGACCGCCCACGGCTTCGCCGCGCACGCCGAGGACCGGGGCGAGACCACGGCGGTCATCGCCGAGCAATGCCCCTTCGGCGACGCCAGCAGCACGAACCCCGTGCTGTGCGCGGTCGACCGCGGCATGGTCAAGGGCCTGCTGGCCGGGCTGTGCGGCGCGGCGTCCGAGCGGGCTCTGCCGGTGATCCTCTCCTCGCGGGCGCGGGGCGACGACACCTGCACCGCCTCCGCCTGAGCCCCCGTGGCTCGCGCCTACCTCGACCACGCCAGCACGACACCGGCTCGGCCCGAGGCGATCGCCGCACTCGCACGATGGTCCGCCCTCCCGCCGGGTGACCCCGGCCGGCTGCACGAGGAGGGCCGCATCGTGCGCGACGCGCTGGAGGTGGCTCGCGAGCAGGTTGCCGGCCTGGTGGGCGTCGCACCCCGCCAGGTTGTCTTCATGTCGGGGGCGACTGAAGCGATCAACGCCGCCGTGTGGGGCGCCACCCGGGCCGGCCCGGGCAGGCCCGTCCTCTGTGCCGCCGTCGAGCACTCCGCCGTCCGCGATGCCTCCATGCGCGCCGCGCCAACCGAGGAGATCGACGTGGACGGTGCGGGACGGCTCGACGTCGACGCCCTCCGGGAGCGACTCGGATCGCCGTCACTGCCCCGCCCCGCCCTGGTGCACTGCCAGTGGGGCAATCACGAGGTAGGCACCCTCCAGCCGGTCCACGAGGTGGTCGGGCTCTGCCGGGACGCCGGCGTCACCGTGCACGTCGACGCTGCCGCCGCATGTGGTCACGTGCCGATCGACCTGGGCGCGCTGGACGCCGACCTGGTCAGCGTGAGCGCGCACAAGCTGGGCGGAGTGCCCGGAGCGGGAGCTCTGGTCGTGCGGCGTGGGACCAGGTTCGAACCCCTCCTGGTGGGCGGGGAGCAGGAGCGCGGGCGCCGCGCCGGATTGGAGCCGATCCCTGCGCTCCTCGCCTTCGGTGCCGCGGCGGCGGCGCTGACGGCCGATGGGCAGCACCTCGTCGCAACCGAGGCAGCGACGGCCCGGCGGCAGATCGCGATCGTCGTCGACGCCGCGCTGACCGTC
>Ga0116217_10002908_pt1 | contig 15767 bp, 16 predicted proteins | sample Sb_taG_6_FD_89697 | JGI IMG/M metagenome (GOLD analysis project Ga0116217, IMG submission 89697) | Peat soil microbial communities from Weissenstadt, Germany - Sb_50d_4_PS metaG | ecosystem: Environmental > Terrestrial > Soil > Wetlands > Peat | place: Germany: Weissenstadt | collected 2010-09-21 | reverse complement strand
GGTTGACGCGCAGCTGGCTCTGGGGTGTTTGGGGGTGTTCCTCGGCGGTACCCACCAGCGCTACGTCAAGGAGCTTGCGAATCGAGCCGAACCAAGCCAGCCAGTCGGAGGCGACTTTTCAGGCCGGCCGTCCCGCGAAGCGGTTTTCGGCCGGCCTGAAAACGTCACTCCGGCACCGCTTTGACTCGCATCATCTCCTCGCCCTCGGGCACGCGGCCGTCGCGGCCGACGTAGCCGTCCTTGCCGCCGGCGATCAGGTAGACGGCGTCGACGTCGCCGGCGTTACGCACCTTGCGCAGGGTGGGGGCGTCGACGCGCGCGAAGGAGCCCTCCTTGAGGCGATGGGTGGAGCCGTCGCCGAGCTCGATCTCGATCGTGCCGCGATGGACGAAGTACAGCTCCTCCTGGGTGTCGTGATAGTGAAAGCCGCTCTCGATGCCGGGGGGCATGACGATCGCGTTGACGCCGAACGCGGTCACGCCCAGGCCCCTGCGCACCTTGCGAAAGCCGGGTCCCTCGCCGAGGTCATCGAGATTGCCGACGGCATAGCCCTCGCCCCTGATCACGTTGGGGTATTCGGTCGAAGCCTCCATCTGCGTGTCCTCCTTAGTGGTTCGCCACGTATCCGCCCTCGGGCGAGAGCGGCAGGTTCTCGCGCTCCCAGCGCACGAGGCCTCCGGCCATGGAGTATGCCTCGAACCCCGCCGTGCGGAACGCCTGCGCGGCCATCTGCGAGCGCGAGCCGACGCGGCAGTAGAAGACGACCGGCCGCTCGCGCGCGAGGGTGCCCGCCTCGGATGAGAGCTTGACGAGCTCGATGTGACGCGTGCCCTCGATGTAGCCAGCCTCGCGCTCGTAGGGCTCGCGCACGTCGATCACCTGCGGGCTCGAGTCCTCCGCGAGCCAGCCCGCGACCCTGGCGGGCTCGATCTCGATCTCGGAGGCATGCTCGCCGTCGCTCATGCTGCCATGAGCCTAGCGCGGCGCCGAGGCGCCCCGGGGGCGAGCCGAGCTCACGGGAGCGGCGCGCAGAGCGCCGCTCATCACTAGGATCACTCCTAGATGCAGGCGGTGAGCGACGTCTACACGATCCCCCAGGAGCACCTCGACTTCTGCGCGACGATCGGGAAGATCGCCAGGGAGAAGATCGCCCCGCGCTCGGCCGAGATCGACGAGCGCGCGGAATATCCGTGGGACGTGCGCGAGCTGCTCGCCGAGCAGGACATCCTCGGCCTGCCGTTCGGAGTCGAGTATGGGGGTACGGGCACCGGCACGTTGATGCTGAACATGGCGGTGGAGGAGATCGCCAAGGTGGATGCCTCCTGTGCGCTGATCCTGATGGTGCAGGAGCTGGGCACGCTGCCGATCCAGCTGTTCGGCAGCGATGAGCTCAAGGAGCGCTTCCTGCCCAGGTGTGCCACCGGCGAGCTCTCGCCGGCGTTCGCCCTGTCGGAGCCCGAGGCCGGCTCGGACCCCGCCGGCATGAGGACGACCGCCGTCAAGGACGGCGATGAATGGGTGATCAGCGGCACCAAGAACTGGATCTCCAACCTCGGGATCGCCGACTTCTACATCTGCTTTGCGGTGAGCGACCGCGAGAGCCGCCGGCTGACCGCGTTCGTCGTGGAGGCCGACCGGCCCGGGTTCAGCGTCGGCAAGCTCGAGCACAAGCTCGGGATCCGGGCCTCGCCCACCGGCCAGCCGATCTTCGAGGACGTGCGCGTGCCCGAGGAGAACGTCATCGGCGAGGTCGGCAAGGGACTGTCGGTTGCCCTGGGCACGCTCGAGCGCACGCGCCTGGGGGCTGCGGCGCAGGCTGTGGGGATCGCCCAGGGTGCCACCGACTACGCGGTCGCATACGCGCGCGAGCGCAAGCAGTTCGGGCAGGCGATCAACGAGTTCCAGGCGATCCAGTTCAAGCTCGCGGACATGGAAATCCGCACCGCCGCCGGCCGCGAGCTGCTCTACAAGGCCTGCGCGATGGCCGACCAGCGTCATCCGCAGCGGGCCAAGTACTCCTCGATGGCGAAGGTCTTCTGCTCGGACACCGCGATGGCGGTTACGGTCGAGGCGGTGCAGGTCCTGGGCGGCTACGGTTACGTCAAGGACTACCCGGTCGAGCGGATGATGCGAGACGCCAAGATCACCCAGATCTACGAGGGCACCAACGAGATCCAGCGTCTCGTGATCGCCCGCACGCTCAAGTAGGGGTGGACGGTGCGCTGGTCGTCCTCGCCAGGCGCCCCCAGTCCGTTCCGGCGTATCGGCGTGGCGGCGCTGGTGGCGATGTCGCTGGGCCTCGTCGTGCTCGTCGTGGGGCAGGGATTCAGCACGATCGGCGTCGTGAGGGCGCTCGAGGACGTCGCGCTGGGGGTGATCGTGGCGGCCGCCCTGATGGGGAGCGTGGCGTTCGTGGCGGTGCGAATGGCGGGCTGGCGCGATCCCGAGTCCGAGACCGAGTTCGAAGAGATCATCCGCCACTCCGAACAGCTGGCGCGCGAGGGACTGGCGGTCGCCCCCGATGAGGGCGAGTTCGCGGAGCTCGATCCCCTCGACGACCACGACTTCGAGGAGCTCGTCCGTGACGCGCTGGACGATCTGCCCGATCTGCTGCGCAACGCGCTGGCGCACCTGGCGGTCGTCATCTCCGACGGCGGGCGTCGCGCGGGCGCCTACGGGCTCTACCAGGGCGACGGCGCCAGCCGCGACAACAGCCACGATCGGATCGTGGTCTTCCGGGACACGCTGCGCCGCGACTTCGGCCACGATCCCGATCTGCTCCGCGACCAGGTCACCCGCACGGTGCGCCACGAGATGGCCCACCACGTCGGCTTCGATGAGTTGGGCGTCTCCCGCCTGGACCTCTGATCGGGTGCGGCGCGCGCGGCCGAACGCCCGATCGGCGCTCTCCCGTAGGATTCCCGTTCTCGCGCCGCCCCGCCGGCTGCTGTTGCCCGCGGCGAGAAAAACCGACAAGGAGAGTCTCACATGCCCGAAGTTGTGATCGTGGACGCCATCCGCACACCCATCGGACGCGCAGGCAAGGGGTCGCTCAAGAGCGTGCGCGCCGACGACCTCGCCGCGATCCCGCTGAGGGCGCTGCTCGAGCGTAACCCAGAGGTCGAGCAGCGCTCGATTGGCGACATCATGATGGGCTGCGGCTTCTGCGAGGGCGAGCAGGGCTACAACGTGGGCCGCGTCGCCGGGCTGCTGGCAGGCGTCGACCACCACGTGCCGGCGTGCACCGTCAACCGCTTCTGTGCGTCCTCGCTGCAGACCACGCGGATGGCCTTCCACGCGATCAAGGCGGGCGAGGGCGACACCTACATCGCGGCGGGCGTCGAGGCCGTCTCGCGCGCGGGCGGAGGCGCCAAGTTCGAGTTCAACCACGCGGTCGACGGCTCGGAGGGCGCCGCCTACAACGTGTACATCCCGATGGGCATGACCGCGGAGAACGTCGCCGAGCGCTGCAGCGTCAGCCGCGAGGCGCAGGACGAATGGGCCGTGATCTCCCAGGCGCGCGCGGTCGAGGCCGTCGCCAACGGGCATTTCGACAGCGAGATCGTTCCCGTCACGGTGCCGGCGCATACCGACGTCGACAGGGAGGGCAACGAGATCGAGGTGCCCGAGACGGTCGTCGCCAGGGACGACGGTCCGCGCCCTGGGACCACGCTTGAGAAGCTGGCGGCGCTGCCCCCGGCGTTCAAGGAGGGCGGCACGGTGACCGCCGGCAACGCGTGTCCGCTCAACGACGGCGCGGCTGCGCTGCTGATCCTCTCCGAGGAGAGGGCAAAGGCGCTGGGGTGCAAGCCCAGGGCACGGATCGTCGCCTCGACCGTCGCGGCCATCCGCCCGGAGATCATGGGCCTCGGCCCGATCCCTGCGATCCAGCAGCTGTTGAAGGACACGGGCATGTCGATGAGCGACATAGACGTGGTCGAGATCAACGAGGCGTTCGCGGCGCAGATCGTGCCGTGCAAACAGGAGCTTGGGATCGATGACGAGAAGCTCAACCCGTTCGGCGGCGCGATCGCGCTCGGGCACCCGTTCGGCATGACCGGCGCGCGCATCATGACCACGCTGCTCAACGACCTGGACACGCTCGATAAGACCTACGGCATCGAGTCGATGTGCGTCGCGGGGGGAATGGGCATGGCGATGCTGGTCGAACGGCTCTAACGGCGCCCGTTATGCTTGTTGGCGTATGAATGCGTCAACGGTGCCCCCCGCGGCCGAAGGGCGCGACGCAGGCTCGAGCGGCTCGTCCGCGGCGGGGCAGGGCGCGAGCACGGATTCCCGCGCGGCGGCGCCCGCGCGCGGGCGAATGCCCGACTTCTTCATCATCGGCCACGAAAAGTGCGGCACCACCGCGCTGTTCAAGATGCTCAGGCTGCATCCGCAGATCTTCATGCCGGACCACAAGGAGCCGAGGTTCTTCTCCAGCGATCTGCACGCATTCACGCCCAAGAAGAACGGCGCCCGCCCGAGCACGCTCGAGGACTACCTCGCCCTGTTCGCCCCCGCGGCTCCCGGGCAGCTTGTGGGCGAGGCCTCCCCGCAGTACATACGCTCGCCGGGCGCCGCCAAGCGCATCGCGGAGCTGCAGCCGGATGCGCGCATCATCGCCATCCTGCGCGAGCCCGCAACCTTCCTGTACTCCGTTCACGGCCAGTGCGTGCACAGCGGGCTCGAGACCGAGAAGGATCTTCGCAAGGCGATGGCGCTCGAGGAGGACAGGCGCCAGGGCAGGAACCTCCCGAGCAGCTTTGCCTCTCCATCCTGGGTGATGTATTCCGAGCACGTGCGCTACGTCGAGCAGCTGCGTCGTTTCCACGCCGAGTTTCCCGCCGAGCAGGTGCTGGTGCTGATCTATGACGACTACCGCCGCGACAACGTCGAGGCCGTGCGCACGGTGATGCGCTTCCTCGGTGTCGACGCCGAGGTTCCGATCGAGCCGATCGTCACCAAAGGCGGAGAGATGAAAGCGGTCCGCTTCATGCCTCTGCACCGGGTTACGCGGATCCTGCGCCGGGCCCGCGAGAAGCCGCAGAACGCGAAGCCCGTCGCGCGCACCGTGAGCGCGTTGGCTCCGCGGTCGGCGCAGGTTCTCTGGAAGCACATCGTCTACACGCGGCCACCCGCACCCGACGAGCAGCTGATGCTCGAGTTGCGCCGGCGCTTCAAGCCCGAAGTCCAGGCGCTGAGCGACTATCTGGGTCGTGACCTGGTGAGCCTGTGGGGCTATGACAGGATCTAGGGGATGACCGCGCCGGGGGAGTCCGCGATGCCCGAGCAGCAGGGGTCGGGCGGCCCAGCCGCCGGGGTGACGGTCAGCAAGGAGATAATTACCGACCGCGCCGGTCCGGCCGCCGGCGGGGCGCTGGCGGGGCGTGTGCCCGACTTCTTCATCGTCGGCCACGAAAAGTGCGGTACGACGGCCCTCTACACGATGCTGAGGAGGCACCCCCAGATCTACATGCCCGACTTCAAGGAGACGCGCTTCTTCTCGCCCGAGATACTCGTCCCCGATCGCGCCGCCCGCCCAGAGACGCTCGATGCGTATCTCGCGCTCTTCGCCGGGGCCGGCCCGGAGCAGCGCGCGGGCGAGGCCTCACCCCAGTACCTCAGGTCTTTCACCGCCGCGAGCCGCATCGCGGAGGTGCAGCCGGACGCACGCATAATCGCCATTCTGCGAGAGCCCGCGAGCTTCCTGCGCTCGTTCCATCTCCAATGCGTGCAGGCCGGACGCGAGACGCAGAAGGATCTCCGCAAGGCGCTGGCGCTCGAGGAGGAGAGGCGCCAGGGAAGACAGATCCCCGATGACTCGTCCCCCTGGCTGCTGTATTCCGAGCACGTGCGCTATGTCGAGCAGCTGCGTCGTTACCATGCCGAGTTTCCAGCAGAGCATGTGCTCGTGCTCATCTACGAGGACTACCGCCGCGACAACGAGGCGACGCTGCGCAGGGTGCAGCGCTTCCTCGAGGTCGACGACACGGCTCCGATCGAACCTTTCCAGGCCATGGAGACGGTGTCAGCGGTGCGCTCCACGCGCATCATCCACCCGCTCACGCGCAGGCTTCGCCTCGCCAGGCAACGGCCCGAGCTGGCGGGGCCGATCGCGCGAACCGTGAACTCGCTCTCGACCAAACCGCTGCGGGTCCTCTGGCGGCGCATGGTCTACACGACCCCGTCCCCGCCCGACGAGCAGCTGATGCTCGAGCTGCGCCGACGCTTCAAGCCGGAGGTCGAGGCGCTGAGCGACTATCTGGGGAGTGATCTCGTCGGCCGGTGGGGCTATGACAGGATCTAGCGCGGGAGGCCGGCGGGCGGCGTGATGAGCGAGAGCGCCCGTCCTGGCCGCCGGTCGGGCGCCGGCGTTGAGCTGAACCAACGTTGGGGCGCACGAGTTTGTAGCCCTGTCGTGCCATGTAGTAATCTGCCAGCGGGGAGCATGATGACCCAGCGAGAAACTCGATCTATCTCTGTTGTCGTCCCCACTTTCAATGACGTCGGCCGACTTGGCGACGCGCTCACCGCGATCGTCGGTCAAACGCTGCCTCCCACCGAGATCGTGATCTCTGACGACGGGTCCGACGACGGCACCGAGAAGTTCGTTCGCGAGTTCGCGGACCGGCAGGCGGGCGGGGTGGAGGTCCGCTACATCCGGCTCACCTCTCGTTCACCAGGCGCGGCAGCGGCGCGCAACGAGGGAGTCGCGGTCGCACGCGGGGAGTGGATCGCATGCTGCGACTCAGATGACGTCTGGGCGCCGACGAAGCTCGAGCGGCAGGCCGAGTTCCTCCGTGAGTGGAACGGAAACCAGCCAATCGCCATTCTCGGCACCCATGGCTACAACATGAATGACGCGAAAAAGATCATATCCCCGGCGCGCATCGGACCGACCACCGAGGACCATTACAACACCGTGAGACGAAACAGCAACAAGTTCGTCGTCCTCCACTCCTCGATCTTGTTCTCCCGCTCAGACTTCTTGGCCGTTGGTGGCTACGGGACCGAGTACGGTTCACTAGAAGATGCCGACTTCGTGAACCGAATGGCTGAGCGAGGGGTCGTGATTTGCTTGCCCGAGCCACTCGTCTATTACCGAAAGCGTGCTGGCTCGATGCAGGTAGCTCTCTTCTGGGATCAGCGTCTAGATGCCCTGCGTCTAACCGAGAACCAACGAAGACGCGCCAAGGGTCAAGCTCCGCTTGGCAGGGACGAGTTCGCTGCCCAGCTGGCTTCAGATCCTATCCGGACGCGGTTCAGGCGTCGAAAGGAGATGTGGGGGCACTACTACTACCGTTCCGGAACCAGCCACATCGTGAATGGTCGAAGGCTTCGAGGAGGCCTGGAGCTCGTGCTCGCCTCGGTCATGGACGGTTCGCGCCTTCGCTCCGGTGTCCGGGCCGCCGTCCGGGCTCGGCTATCCCGGCAGTCGCCAGCTCAGCCAGCGGCCGATCACGAGCCGCCGCGAGCGCGACGGTCACCTGCCTGACTGCAGGCGACCAGAACAACTGCGTCCCCGGAAGCGGCCGACGCCACATCGGACGATGTTCTCATGACCCCAGAGTGTGGCCAGATCACCCCGGATACTTGCTCAACGTGACGACGCCCGGTCATCTGGGGTCGCCTGAGGTCTGCCACGACGGAGCCACCCCGAGCAGGGCGGCAAGCTGGTCGGCATCCTGTGCATAGTGCTCCCGCAGCCGCGCCAGTGTCGCGAGACTCGGCTCCGCATTCGCCCTGACTTCATTCGGAGGGTTGCGCCGGTTCCAGAGAACAGCTCGGGCGGCGATGCGCTCGTAGGGGCGTGCCAAGCGCCGCTGACGGGCTGGAGGTATCGCGTGCCAGATCGCTCGTGCGGCCGAGTTACGCGCAACGGCGCGGTGCACTCCTTGAGGGCTCAGCGGAGAGGAGGGACTCATCCAGGAGGAGGGACTCGTCCAGGAAAACCCGCGCTCGATCGCGCCAACGCGATACCTCTTCCCTAGGTTTTCGGGTGTGAAGTCGGCTGTTACGCCTATGAACTCCTGGATGCGGCTCAGGAGCTGCTCGGGAGCACGCCTGAGTTCGTCCGTGTAGACCACCAGAATCTGCTCACTGGGGAAGACGTCGAAGTAACCGGCCAGGATCCGGCCATACTCGCCCCACGCGATGTAGCTGTTGTCCTTGGTTTCGTGGGGGTATCTACGCGCGCGTTCGAGCGCGTCCGGGCGCAACATCTCACCGATCGCATCGTCAAATGACCGCCGCTCGCGACCGACCATCACCCTCATTCGATGATGCGAACGCGCGCGCTCGACAGGATCGCGTAAGATCGCAATCAGGCGTACATTCGGTAGACATTCGTGTATGCGTAGAGGTACGGTACGCTCGTCATAGCTGTTCTCTACCGCGACATCACTGGTGAAGACGCCACCTACCATGTATTCCGGCGTCACCGTGCCCCACTTGCGCACGGGATCGGCAGCGCCTTCGTAACGGTGAAGGGCGAGGTCGCTTATATAGGCCGTCCAGCCACGCGAGTACACAGCATCGTGGCCAAAATACTGCTCCTCCTTGCGGGCAGGTAGAGAGATCTCTGGATGCTGTCTTAGGTACTGGAAGAGCGACGTGGTGCCAGCCTTGGGCGCACCGATGACGATGAAGTCGAGTATGTCCTTTTCGGCTTGCATTCTGGTGAGAGCCTAGCATGCATGCGGGGGCGTATTTGTCGAGTATGACCACGTCGAGACCTCCGCTTCTGACGACAGTGCCGCAGACGAGGGTCGGCTTGTGGCGCTCCCCCAAGCGCATCGCCGGACGCGCCAAGCGGGCGCCGGCGCGCATCTATCGCGGCGGCATGCGCAGCGCGCCGTCGAGCCTGATGGTCTCACCGTTTAGCATGCGGTTCTCGACGATCTGGCAGGCCAGCTGCGCGTACTCGGCGGGCTGGCCCAGGCGCTGCGGGTAGGGGACCCCCGCGCCGAGCTTCCGACGGGCCTCCTCGGGCAGCGCGGCGAGCAGCGGCGTGTCGAACAGCCCCGGGGCGATCGTGTTGACCCTGATCCCATACTGCGCCAGGTCGCGTGCGGCGGGCAGGGTGATCGCCACCACGCCGCCCTTGGACGCCGAGTAGGCGATCTGGCCGACCTGGCCGTCGAAGGCGGCGATCGACGCGGTGTTGACGCACACGCCGCGTTCGCCGTCGTCCAATGGCTCGTTTGCGATCATCGCGCTGGCGGCGAAGCGCAGCACGTTGAACGTCCCGATCAGGTTGATCGAGATGATCGTCTCAAACGGCATCAGTGCATGCGGACCCTTCGAGCCGGCCACCTTCTGGGCCCAGCCGGTTCCGGCGCAACAGACGGCGATGCGCAACCCCCCCGGGGCCGCGGCGGCCCGCTCGACGGCGGCCTGCACCTGGGTCTCCTCGCGCACGTCGCAGGAGACGAAATCGAGGGCGAGCTCGGAGGCCAGCGCCTGACCCTTCTCGGCGTTGACGTCGGCGATCGTCACGGGCGCACCCCGCGCGTGCAGGGCGCGAACGGTGGCCTCTCCCAGACCGGAGGCGCCGCCGGCGACGATTGCGGCGCTGCCCTCGATATTCACGGCCGGCAGCCTATCGCGAGGAGAGCCGCGACAGCGACAGCGCGAACAGCTCGTCCGGGTCGGTCAGCCAGCGCACCAGCTCAAGGCCGGCGGCCGCCAGATCGCCTTGCAGACGCTCGGGCGTGAACTTGGCGCTGATCTCCGTCCGCAGCTCCTCGCCCGCGTCGAAGTGCACGGGCAGGTCCAGGTCGCGTACGAGCGTGGTGTGCTCGCGCCGCGCGCGCAGGCGCATCTCGATCCACTCGTTGTGCGGGTCGAACAGAGCCACGTGGTCGAAGTCCTCGGGATCGAAGTCGGCCTGCAGCTCGCGATTGATGACGCGCAGGACATTGCGGTTGAAGTTGGCCGTGACTCCCTGTGCGTCGTCGTAGGCCGCCTCGAGCACGCGCGGGTCCTTCACCAGGTCGGTGCCCATAAGCAGGTGGTCCGCCGGACCGAGCAGGCGGGCGATCTGGCGCAGGACGCGGCGACGGCTGCCTGGCGGGAAGTTGCCGATGGTGCCCCCGAGGAACGCGACGATCCGCGGGCCCGTGGCGGGCGGGACGCGGTCGAGATGCCGCTCGAAGTCGCCGATCACGCCGTGCACCCGCAGCCCCGGGTACTCCTGGGCCAGCGCCTCGGCGCAGTCGCGCACCATGCTCTCGGTGACGTCCACCGGTATGTAGCGCTCGAGCGTGCCCGCGGCGTCCAGCGCGTCCAGCAGCACGCGTGTCTTGGCCGCCGTGCCAGAGCCGAGCTCGACGAGCTCGACGGCGTTGGTAAGGGTGCTCAGCTCGTCGGCGCTCTGCTCGAGGATCGCGCGCTCGGCGCGCGTCGGGTAGTACTCGGGCAGCTCGCAGATTCGGTCGAACAGCTCGGCCCCGCGGGCATCGTAGAAGTGCTTGGGCGGCAGCTCCTTGAACGGGCGCGTGAGCCCGTCCAGCACGTCCTCGGCGAGCGAGCGTTCGTGGCTGCCGTCCAGGTGGGAGTCGATGCGGATGCTCGCCTCGGCCAGCGGCTGTCGTGGTTGCGATGGCGCCATCACGCATCTCTTGCCAGGCGCACGCCGGCGAAGATCTGGCGCCGCAGTGGCAGGTCCCAGTTGCGGAACGTGACGGTGGCCACGCGGGGATCGCTCGCCCATGAGCCGCCGCGCAGCACGCGGTAGGCCTCTCCGAAGAACACCTGCGAGTACTCGCGGTAGGGGTAGGGGACGAACCCAGGATAGCCGCCGAAATACGACCCGGTCCACTCCCACACCTGCCCCACGGCCACGAGCTCCTGCGCCGTCCCGTGGGTCCTCCTCGCTGCCCTCTCCCACTCCGCCTCGGTCGGCAGGCGTGCGCCGTGCGCGCGGGCGAAGGCGTCGGCCTCGAACCAGGACAGGTGGCAGGCGGGCGCATGGGGGTGGCCCGCCGCGACGGCCGGATGGTGGGTGATGTCGTGCTCCTGCTTCCACGCCCAGCCCTCGTCGGTCCACCACTCGCGACGCTCGTAGCCGCCCCCCTCGCTGAAGCCCATCCAGCTCGCGTTGCTGACCGGGCGGTGCGCGATCGCGAACGCCGGCACCTCGACGGGGTGGCGGGGGCGCTCGTTGTCGTAGGCGAAGCCCTCCGCTCCCGCGCCCATTGCGAACGTCCCGGCGGGGATCTGCGCCCACCCCTCGGGCGCGTCCATGGGGGCGAGCGCCGGCTCCCCCGGCGCGAGCAGCCCGGCGATCGCCATCGTCTGGCGCATCGTCTCGGAGTGCTGGAGTTCGTGCCGCAGCACCATCTCGCACAGCGCTCCGTCTGCCACCCCGCGGTCGGCGATCACTCCGACGGTGCGCGCGCGCACGCTCGCCAGGTACTCGCGCGCGTCTTCTGGGCCGAGCGCCTCGATCTGCGCGCGCGCTGCACGCGGGGTCTCAAAGGCGTCATACAGGGCGGCCAGCTCCGGATGCAGCAGGGGCAATCCGCCGTGGCGATGGGCCAGCCACAGATCCTCGTAGGCGGCGATGTGGCCCAGGTCCCAGACGAGCGGGCTCATGATCGGCGAGTGCACCCGTTCGAGCTCGTCGTCGCTGAGCCCCGCCACGAGCGCCAGCGTACGCTCGCGCGCCGCATCCATAGCGAGGAGCACCTGCTCGGCGCCGGGGGAGAGGGGGTTGGTCGTTACCGCGCGGGCTGCCATTGGCTGGCTGTGCTGCGTCACTCTAGAAGGTAAGTCCGCCGAGCGGGGTCGGGCGTTACGCCATCGCCGCTCGCCGCCCGCTGCTACTGGGCGGGGGCGTGCTCTGCGCCGGCGTCGTTCCAGCGAGCGATGATGGCTGTCTCACGCTCTCTGCCGAGCAGGCAGATGGCCGCCGTGGAGAGCCCCAGGCGGCCTCCGTTCTCCGGTCCGAGCGCGATCCAGCGGGCGCCGAGCACGCGCAGCATGTGCCCGTGCGAGAAGACCGCCGCGGGAGCCTCGAGCGTGCGCAGCTCGGCGATCACGAGGTCGGCGCGCGCGCCCACCTCGGCCGCGCTCTCGCCTCCCGGGCAGCCGTCGCGCCACAGGCTCCAGCCCTCCCGCTCGGCCTCGATCTGGACGGTGGTCAGTCCCTCGTAGTCGCCATAGTCCCACTCGAGCAGCTCCGCACGCTCCTGCGCGCCTGCCCCCAGCCCGCACAGCTCGCAGGTTTCACGCGCCCGCACGGACGGGCTCACGAGCACGAGCTCAAAGCGCCATCCTGCGAGCTTGCCGGCGAGTGCGCGTGCGGCGGCGCGCCCGCGGTCGGTGAGCGGGATGTCGCTGCGGCCGGTGTGTCTGCCGTCGCGGCTCCACTCCGTCTCGGCGTGGCGCACGAGCACGATCTCCTCGGCATGGTCACCGCTGCGCCGGCTCATGGCCGCGGTCCATCCGGCGCAGCCGCGTCGTCCACGATCACCGTCAGGCGCTCGCGCCTGAGCAGGCTCGCCGGGATGTGGTGGCTGCGCTGCGTGAGCATCGCGCTGACGGCGTCCGCCTTGCCAGGGCCGGTCGCCAGCAGCAGGCAGCCGCGCGCCGCTCGCAGCACCGCCAGGCTCAGCGTGATCCGCTCGGGGGGCGGCTTGGGCGAGTCCCGCACGCCCAGGCATACCGCTTCCTCGCCGGCGTCCAATGTGGCCGCCCCGGGGAACAGGGAGGCCACGTGCCCATCCGGGCCAATGCCGAGCAGGATCAGATCGAACACCGGCAAGGCCGACGGCCTGGACGGGGTGGGGGCGCTCCCATCCGCTCCGGGCAGGCGCTCGGTGAGCAGCTGCGCATAGCGGCGCGCGCCCTCGTCGGGCCCCAGCTCGCCCTCCATGCGATGCACCCGCTCCGGCGGGATGTCGGCCCGCTCCAGAAGGGTTGCGGCAGCGAGCCGGTAGTTGCTCCGCTCGTCCTCGGGCGCCACGCAGCGCTCATCGGCGAACCACACCTCCACCTCGGCCAGCTCTCGCGGCTCCCCGGCGAGCAGTTCATAGGTGCGGGCCGGGGTCGTGCCGCCGCTGAGCGCCAGGTGGGCCACCCCCCGTTCGCGGCGTGCCCTCGCGAGATCACGCCGGACGTCCGCGGCTGCCCGCTGTGCGACGGTCTCGGCGTCGGGGCAGCTCCTCAGGCGGGTCACGAGGACATCGCCCGGGCTGCTTTCAGCGCCGGGACATACGTGGGATCGCGCAGCAGGGCCTGGCGGATGCCCTCGCCGAGGACGCCGGTCTCGCCTCGGGAGGCGCCGGGGATCGTCCACTCGCGCTCCTTTCCCTGCGGGTCACGCGAGCGTGCGTGCAGGCCGCCCGGCCCGCGGTCCAGGCGCAGGCACCGGCCGACAGCCGTCTCCAGCTTGAGGCCCGCGAGGCCGGGCACGAGCAGCTCGGGAGCGGCCTGCAGGCGCACGGCAACCTCCTGGCGGCCGGCTCGGGCGGTGCCCACGAGGGCGTCCCCATGGGGCACCAACGGGCTGGTGGCCCACCCCAGGCGCGAGGCCAGCCAACCGGTGAGCAGCATCGCTGCGACGGTCGAGGCCGCATGGTGACGGATGGTGACGCTCGTGACCGTGGACAGCTCGCGACGCAGCCACGGCGGGTCGAAGGCGGCGGCCACCCGCTCGCGCCAGGGCGTGGAGCGCAGCCAGGCGAGGTCCACCACGTAAGCCTGTCCACTGAGCGCGTGGGCGCGGTCGAGCGCCTTCTGGGGGATCGGTTCGTCGACCGAGTCCACCAGCACCGCCTGCGAGAGCGCCAGCAGCTCCTGCACGATCTCGTGGTGGCCGTGCGGCGACCACAGCAGCGTGGGCAGATCGGTGACCACCAGCGGGTCGGTGATCGTCAGCAGGTCGTCGAGGTGGTGCTCGCCCAGTTCCACCACGACGGTCTCGCGCAGCAGCGCCAGCTCTCCCGCCTCGGGGTCTCCTTCGGAGGCGATCATCACGCGCGCGTCGAGGCGCTCGCTGTGCGGCTCGTAGGAGAGGACGACCAGGCGCGAGGCGTGATAGCGCCCGACCCCCCGCAGCCGGTTGGCGATCTCGCCACTCCACTCGCGATCGACGAACGCGATCATGTTGAGCACCCGCGCCGGCACGAACTTCTCGTTCTCGGCGTGGCGTTCGACCAGCAGCCTGCGCAGTGCCGCTTCGATCGCGTCGGGTGTCGTGCCCTGCTCGCTCCAGACGGCGTCGCTGGTGCTGGCCATCAGATCGCGCGCCAGCGATCGCCCTCGCGCAGCAGGCCGTCGGCCTCCTTCGGCCCCTGCGAGCCGGCTGGGTATTGCGGCAGCGGGCCGGGCGTCCGGGCCCAGGAGCTGACGATCGGATCGCAGATCCGCCACTGCGCCTCAACCTCGTCGTTACGCGTGAACAGCGTCGCATCGCCGCGCATCGCGTCGGTGATCAAACGCTCGTAGGCCTCGGGGGACTGCGACAGGAAGGCCGTGCCGTAGAGGAACTCCATGTTCACCGGACGGATGATCATGCGCGTGCCCGGGATCTTGGCGCCGAGGCGCAGCGATACGCCCTCGTTGGGTTGGAGCGTGAGGACGAGCTGGTTGGGCTGTACCCCGAGCGAGCCGTCCTGGCTGAAGGCGAGGTGGGGGACGGGCTTGAGGGTGACCGATATCTCGGTGACCTTGCGCGCCAAGCGCTTGCCGGTGCGCAGGTAGAAGGGCACCCCGGCCCAACGCCAGTTGTCGACCTCCAGGCGCAACGCCGCGTAGGTCTCGGTGATCGAATCCTCGGGCACGCCCTCCTCCTCCAGGTAGCCCGGCACGTCCTCGCCGCCGGAGGGTCCGGGGCCGTACTGCGCTCGCACGGCCATCTCGGGAATTGCAACAGGCGTCGGCTCGGGGATCGCCTGCAGGACCTTGACCTTCTCGTTGCGTACCTCTTCGGCGGTGAAGCTCACCGGCGGCTCCATTGCGACGTGGCAGAGCAGCTGCAGCATGTGGTTCTGGATCAGGTCGCGCAGGGCGCCCGGGTTGTCGTAGTAGTCGGCGCGCGAGCCGATGCCGAGATCCTCGGCGGCCGTGATCTGGACGCTGTCGATGTAGTTGCGATTCCACAACGGCTCGAACATTCCATTGGCGAACCGGAACGCCATCATGTTCTGGACCGTCTCCTTGCCGAGGTAGTGGTCGATGCGGAAGACCTGGGTCTCATCGAAGATCGCCAACACCCGGCGGTTGAGCTCGCGTGCCTCCTCGAGGGTCGTGCCGAAGGGCTTCTCGATGATCACCCGCACCTGCGCGCCCTCGTGCTGGGCGAGCTTGGAGCGTCCCAGCTCCTGCACGATCACGGGGAAGAAGTTGGGAGCGGTCGACAGGTAGAAGGCGCGGTTGAGCGGTTCACCGGCCTGCTTCTCGAAGTGATCGAGCAGCCTCCGCAGGTTGGCGTAGACGGAGTCCTCATCGAAGGTGCCCGGTACGTACTTGACGTTCGCGAGCAGGCTCTGCAGGACGTCCTCGTCGGGTGTGCGCCGGGAGAAGCGACGGATCGCCTGCTCGCACTCGGCGCGGTAATCGTCGTGCTCTTTCTCTTTGCGCGAGACGCCGATCAGGTGGAAGCGCTCGGGCAGGGCGCCCTCGTGGGCGAGGTTGTACAGCGCGGGAATCAGTTTGCGGCGGGCGAGATCTCCCGTCGCGCCGAAGATCACGAGCGTCGTCGGTGCCACCGGCAGGCGCTCGAGGCCGGCCGTGAGCGGGTTCTCCGGCTCCGGTTG